>ERZ777011.157-NODE-157-length-109128-cov-16.807102_pt1 | contig 109128 bp, 75 predicted proteins | sample MGYA00374964_ERZ777011 | MGnify/ENA primary metagenome ERZ777011 (study PRJEB29310, sample SAMD00008975) | mouse gut metagenome | study: EMG produced TPA metagenomics assembly of the Metagenome analysis of fecal microbiota from mouse which was promoted... | reverse complement strand
TAACGCTCACCAGGGCTTCAACCCTGAAAGCGGATGCAAAGGTAAGGACTTTAAGAATACAAACCAAATAATTTTAAGAAAAAAATTCGAAAAACAACGGTAATTTTATACTAAATTGACGCAGGTCAAGGAAAACGACACGAAAACAAGACAAAAACACAAAAAAACAAACAAATGAAAAGGAAAATGAAATACGACAAAAAAAAAGAAAGAAGGAAGGAGAGAAAAGAAGGACAAGGTCAAAAGAGGAAAGACAGGCCAAAGAAAAAAACAGCAAAAAAAACAAGGAAGGAGAAAGAGAAGGAAAGAGAAAAAAAGAGAAGGAACAGAAGTCGGATACACAGGAATAGAGAAGGACAAAGCAAGTCCAAATACTAATTACACATATATAATATATAAAGAGACAATGGCAAAAATCTTCTTTATAAATGAAAAATAGGACTGCCATAAACCATACGATATACAATTTCTTGTAAACGGACAATATAAAAAAAGAGGGGCATACTGTAAAAAGCAAGCAAAAAAGTTTAGTGACTAACTTTTGAGACGCACCGCAATAATCAGATAAAAAATGAGGGGCACTTCATTCAAAGTGCCCCATCCTCTTCTTTTTCACTTTTACGATTTTATACTCCAATAATATAAAATCACTGTTGTATTTAAAATACTAGATATTCAAAAATAATATAATAAGGTAATAACACCCGGTTATTTACGGTCACCCATTATTCTGAGAAGATGCAAGAACAGGTTTACGAAATCAAGATAAAGAGACAATGCACCTAAAAGTGCGATTTTCTGCGCTGTCTCACCTGTATCTCCAGCTTCCCAAAGCATTTTCTTTATTTTTTGAGTGTCATAGGCTGTCAATCCAACAAAGACGAGGACACCGACATAGCTAACTATCAGTTCCAATCCTGTACTCTTCAAGAATATATTTACCACGGAAGCAATTATAATACCTATCAATGCCATGAAAAGGAATTTTCCCATTGAAGACAAATCAGTCTTCGTTGTATATCCAATAAAAGCCATAACGGCAAAAGTACCCGCCGTAATAAAGAATACACTTGATATGGACGACATGGTATGCAATGCGAATATGAGTGACAACGTGGCTCCGTTGATCACCGAATAGATAACAAACATCAAGGTTGCCACAGTGAGCGACAGCCTGTTGATCGCAGCGCTTAGTCCTATCACAAGAGCCAATTCAGCAATGATAAGACCAAAAAACAGCATCTTGTTCGTTGCTATCTCTATCAGCATTCCCGGGCTGTTGGCTATGCCATAAGCTGTAAACCCTGTTATCACAAGAGCCAAGGCCATCCATGTGTACACTTTTCTCATCAGTGCCGGAAATGCTGCCGACATTTCCAATTCACGCTCCCTAACGAGCTGTTCTGTTTCAAAACTGTTGTAATTCATTTTCTTTCGTTTATTTAAATTTGACATTCCATATTTCTCCGTACCACGATACTGCAACCGAACGGCAACATAACGGTCGCCGGCTGCATACCCGCATCATGATCGCTTTGCAAAGATATCTATTATTTTCCCGATTGGCATCAACATCGGTCATAAAAAAAATAAAAACAGTACATCAACCATTACCCAAAATAAGTAAGAGAACCACTATACGCCACCTAATCACACTTCTTTTTCTCCGAAACAACGGTATAAGAATATGACCCGAAAAGAGTTTGTCTTCTCGCAACCAATATCACACGATAAATCTTCCGTCCCCAAATATTGTACAAACGCGGATCATCTATCAATACCGGTTCTACAACCGGGCTGAAAATATCCTTATCATACATCAACAATGCTTTTATACCCTTTATATCAACAGTTACGATTCCCGGCTCCGAGATATCGACCATGCCCCATGTTAGAAATACAACACGATTGGGACTACACGCTTTCGACAAAGAGAAACGGTCGTTAATCTGCAACGAGCCATCCGACAAACGATACGAGCGAGTCCATATCTTCACATTCGCTTCCCGTGGATACGCTTCCGCAATATTGACAGAAAAACACATATTCACCGAATCAAACACTGTATCTTTCGCCCTATAACTCCTACCAACACCCTGGGAAACACCATTAATCACAGGAATATTATGATACTCGCTTCGCATTGTCCATATCGAATAGCGTTCGGAACTAAATGTTTTTCGCGTGTACGTCCCTACTCCGGCATCCAAAAAGACCGGTATGCTGTTAATATAAAGAGCGAAAGAACCCACATCATTATGATTATGGCTCTCGCCGTTATAACCACCTTTGGCTGCCACGAAAAATTCCGCATTGTTGGCCATATAACAAATCTCCGTTTTCGGATACCACGTGTATGGCGGTTTTTCCGGCGGTTCGTCTGTCCCTGTCAGTTCATTCCGGTAGAGCAACGTTTGCAACAAGCGGAAAATATCTCCTTGCGGTACTTCTCTTTTGGCCGGCAATCCTTTGAGATATGACGCGAAATGCATCATTTCCCGGCTTTTGACAGCTTTTCCATAACGGAAAATCATATCCACGTCAATATGGCCTATCGCTGTGGAGTCGGCAAAACTCACCAGCCATCCATCTCCGACATACGACCGCACCATATATTCACCCATATTCCGAAGTATGTGGCTATCGAATATAGATACGGCTCCGGCCGTTCCATCGTAAAGCAGCTGAAGATAGTCATAAAGTTTCCCGGCCGCGTATTCCCAGTAAAACGTACCCTCTTCGCATGCTCCGTCATCAAAATTATAATTGATAAAATGATCCATGGAAACCATGGTACGACAAACTGCTTCGGCCAACCTGTCACGGTCGGTCTCTATAAGAAAGAAACACTGCAATACATAAAAGTTATTCCACGGAGTCCAGTTATTTATATGTTCTGTAGGTATCGGGGTAAATGCCATCCATCTGAAACGGTCTGTGCCCATGTATGTGTCAAGGATCCTTGTCCTCAGCTCATAAAGAAGCCTGTTGGATATCATTGGATTAACTTTATCGAAAGAGGGGCTCAAATAATAATAAATCCATGCCAACAACGAGGCAAGACCTCCGCTTCCCATCTCGATTATATGTTCCTTATGACTTGGCAGATATCCACCGTCCTTCTGATTCCACAGATGAGCCGACAACGCCCAAGTAGTCATCTCGCAACAATAAAACACACCATTTATTATCTGGTCTATAAAGCGGCCGCCACCTTCCGCCATCTCAGCCAAAAACAAGTATTCCAAAGCCGTTCTGTTCTCCCCATACGGTATTTCCATAACAGCCTGGTCGCCGCTTCTTCCGAATTCCATATAATCGGTGGCCTTTATTACTTTCCATTCATAGCCCAGACAATCCTCACCCTTACGTATATAGTCATCTTTATAATCACCAAGAAAATCGTCCCAACCGGCACGGTCCTTGTAAGCAGGATAAGGAACCCACTTTTGATTCATTACCAATGAAGCCCTGACTTTCTTGAAATCAGCCGCATTTTTCAGTAAGTCACGCCTTTCATACGGATAAGGCCGCACGCCAATCACGTCAGAGACCAATAAATACAGCCTTATACCTGTGACTTTAGCCATCCACCGATACACTATTTTGAGTATGCCCTTGATTTTCATTACCATAGAATACAAAAACCGCCATCACATATCCGGTAATCAACGGAATATCAAACAGAAATCCGTCTGACTATTCTTGCCGGGTTTCCAGCTATCACGCAATACCCTTCGGGAAAACTTTTCGTCACCACAGATCCTGCCCCGACAACCGTAACAGGACCCAATGTCACGCCCGGCAGAATCACGCTGTTCATCCCTATCCAGCATCTTTCGCCTATGCTCACCGGCTTTGCCTCTGAGTGCCTGTCAAGATTTAGCAAATCATGATTAGCCGTTATTATCCCTACATTCTGTGCTATGTATGTCCCTTTTCCAACGCTGATAGCCCCGATAGCCTGGAAATAGGTACCCGACATCTGGAAATTATTGATATCATCCACATGAAAAGATATATTGTCGGGATTGACAACTTTCTGAAACCGTGCCACCGGCCACCATGCCCCGGAGTTTGCTCCAAACAGTTTCTGGTGTAAAAGCCCTTTCGTGGCCCACTCCCACCCTAAGGACGATAACCCACTGAACCACACCGACTTATACAAACAGGGGGGGAGTAAAACATCCTTGCTACCGTATTGCCGATGGCATAATATAGAGCCTTTCGGATATACAATACGGGATTCTTTATGCAACGACTGATTTTCATTGTGCCATTTATCTATAATTACTAAAACATAAAACCTCTCAAAAAATTACGCGGCCATCCTGTCAGATCCTACTCGATCTACCGCTGCGTCTGATGTATACACTGTATCTTTCCGTGCCATACATTAGCATGGTTATCGTGACGTCCTGTCACTTACATGCCGCTCCGAAGCAGGTGCCGGCTCCTCTAACACACCGGACACGCACTCCTGCATGCAAAGTTATCCATTATTTTTCAGACCGCCGCCAATTCTTTTTCATAAAAACAATAAAAGGCCGGCATCTGCCGGTCCACAGATATGCCTGATAACTTTAGTTAACAGTAATCCACGATGCAATCGAGGCATTTTTTGTAATTTTGCAGAAACCTGCCACAGCAACGGAATTTCCGGTCACATACGATATCGGTTTCCGGCATAGCCGACAAAACATTCGCCATAGGAAACAAATCCGCCCTCGGGCAGGAAAGACCAAACGATTAGCAACATAGTAAACAACCGCAAGCATGCAAGAAAAAATCACACTTCGCCCAGGCCGCAAGGAAGATGCGCCCGTGATAGCCGAACTCATCGTAATGGCAATGACAGACGAGTGTTGCCGCCACTTCTACGGAGAAAACCATACGGCCGAAGACTTCATGAGACTAATCACAGACCTGGCTGCCGGCAGCGACACACAATACAGCTATGAGAACACAATATGTGCCATGACAGACGACGGGCAGATAGCGGGTATCAGCGTGAGCTATGACGGCGGCAGGCTTTATGAACTTCGGCAGGCATTCATCAACGGAGCGAAAACCGCTTTCGGCATAGACCACAGCAGCATGAAGCCCGAGACCCAGGCCGGCGAACTTTACCTCGACTCACTCGCCGTATACCCCAGATTCCGGGGCATGGGCATCGCCAAGATGCTCATCGAGGCCACAGCCGAAAAGGCACGTTCGATGGGCTGCGGCCCTCTCGGACTGCTTGTAGACGAGGGCAACCCGAAAGCCGGGTGTCTGTATGAGTCCGTGGGGTTCAGGTTTGTAAACAACAGCGACTGGGGAGGGCACCACATGCGGCACTTACAGATGGGCAAATAGATGATTACGAATTTTATTTACAACTACCCTCTCATATTTCGTTTATTTTTGAAAAAAAGTCAGGAGGTCGAAAATTCCTAAGTTTTGAGCATTTTATAAGACACTGCCTGTCACCTACTTGTATTTTATTGACAAAACAACGGCATGCAACGGGATACTCGTTGCACACCGTTTGATTGCATTTCACCAAGCGACGGGATGCCCGTTGGCTCGCAATAAGCCGCTAAATGCGCCATAACGAGCGTCCCGTTGGAAAACAATCAGCCAAAAATCCGTTTTACGGCACTTTCAAACCTCACTCAAACGATTTTTCAGCACAAAAATCGGAACGCTTTTTTTTCAGAATTATCATTACATCACCATCAAAATGCCGACCCGAAAAAAAACACTTAGAAACTTCATTTTCAAACCGTCGGTTTCATTTTATCGAAAATAATGAATACCTTTGCATAAATCAAGCGGCATCTCAGCAATTTAAAACAAGTTTTATTGCGCTCGATTTGCATTGATTTTGCATAAATCAAGCGGCATACCGGCAATAAACAATTGAAAACAAATCAAAATACAATAGATATGAAAAGTAAACTGTTTTGCACCATCACCGCCATACTAATGGCTGTAACATCGGTGGCACAGACCATCACGGCACACCCGTGGCAAGGCAAGCGGGTGGCCTATTTCGGCGATTCCATCACCGACCCGCGCAACAAAGCGTCTGTCAAGAAATACTGGTCTTACCTGCAAGAGTGGCTCGGCATAAATCCTTATGTGTACGGAGTTAGCGGCCGGCAATGGAACGACATTCCACGACAGGCAGAGAAACTGAGAGCCGAACATGGCAACGACTTCGACGCCATACTGATATTCATAGGTACAAACGACTACAATGCCGGCGTGCCTATCGGAGAATGGTTCACGGAAAAAGACGAGCAGGTGATGGCGGGAATACACGAGCCGAAACACATGGTAGACCGCAAGCGCAGGTATCCCGCAATGGACAAAAGCACATATCGTGGCAGGATAAACATTGCACTCGACACACTGAAACGCATGTTTCCAACCAAGCAGATCGTAATCCTCACCCCGATACACCGTGCCGGCTTCTACGCCAACGACAAGAACTGGCAACCCACAGAAGATTACACCAACAAGTGCGGAGAATACATATCGGCATACGTTGACGCCTCCAAAGAAGCCGCAAACATCTGGGCAGTGCCCGTGATAGACCTCAACGCCACCTGCGGCCTGTATCCGCTGATAGATGAGCACGCACAGTATTTCAACAAGGCAGACACCGACCGCCTGCACCCTAACGACAAGGGACACGAGCGCATGGCACGCACACTGGCATATCAGCTGCTCACGCTTCCTTGCTGCTTCTGACAGCGCCCCGGGCACGTCGAAACCATACCGGCATTTTCCTCATAATGTGTGGAAAATGCCTTTTTATATGTCCGAGAGAAAACTATACCGTAACAAAAAGTTTCCTTAAAAACATTGTAATACAATATTTTTTTGTATTTTTGTACGCCTAAATATATTTTATCCATTTCTATCCGACAATGAAATATTTATCATACGCCCTACCGGCACTCTTTTATATCCTTTGTCTCACTTCATGCTTCAAAGACGAACCGCTCAACGCGGAATGCGACATCGAAACGGCATGGATACACGCTGACAATCCGGAAGATATGTTTTTCAGCCTCAGCGACAGCCTGATCAACGTTAAGTCAGACATTACGGAAATTGTGTTTGAAGTGAAATCAGGCACCGACCTCACGGCTCTTGCCCCGATGTTTGCCGTCACAGAAGGTGCCACTATAACACCTGCAAGCGGCTCGGTACACGATTTCAGCAATGGCGGAAAAGTGGAATATACCGTGAGATCGCAAGACGGGGAATGGAGCAGGAAGTACACCGTGAGTTTCCGAACAGTGAAACGCACCAAGGAAGACATCGTGAAGTTCGACTTCGAGAACTTCAGGAAAGACCGCACGGGCAAATACTACGAATGGAGCGACATCAACGAAGACGGAACCAACTTGAACAACTGGGCCACAGGAAACCCCGGATTCATGATAGCCATGGGATCGGCGCCGGCCGAAAACTATCCAACCACACCGATAGCAGACGGGGGGCTCGACGGAGCTGCCGTCAGGCTGGTGACGAGAAGCACCGGAGCATGGGGAGCGACAGTGGGCAAGAGAATAGCCGCCGGCAACCTGTTTCTCGGTGAGTTCGACTTCAAATACGTGCTGACAGAGACTCTGAAAGCAACAAGGTTCGGTGTTCGCTTCGACAAAAAACCGGTTAAATTCACCGGTTACTACAAGTATGCGCCCGGTGACAAGTTCCAGGACCAATACGGAAAGATTATAGACGGGCGAACTGACCGTGCAGCCATATACTCCGTGCTCTACCGCAACCACGACGACGCAGGCAATCCCGTGGTGCTGTATGGGGACAACATCATGTCGAGCGAGCTGATTGTCGCGATAGCAAGAATAGAATATGTTGAGCCTGCAAGCGGATGGACCATGTTCGAGGTCGACTTCAACTACGTGAAGGAACTCGACGAAGAACTGCTGTCCAACTACGGATACAATCTTGCCGTGGTTTTCTCGTCGAGCGACGAGGGAGACCACTTCGAGGGAGCCATAGGCAGCGAGCTTATGATAGACAAGGTGAGAATTACATGCACGATAACGGAATAGGAAACAATGAAAAGACTCTTTACGATAATGGCGATGGCTGCCGCCACACTGACCGCATGGTGCGGCGGACTGACCGACAGCCTGTGCTACAACGCACGGCTGGGATACAACATCGGCGGAACGGCCCCTATAGGCATGCCCGCCACGATACGAAGCCTCAACGAGTATAAAATGAAATCGAACCTGTCGTTCGGCATCGATGTACATAAAAACCTGAAAGGCCGATGGGGAGTCATGGCCGGCCTTCATCTCGAAAACAAGGGTATGGAGACAGACGCCACAGTGAAAAACTACCACATGACGATAGTGAAAGGCGGACAACCGCTCGAAGGATACTTCACCGGCAACAACTGCGTGAGAGTGGACGAATGGCTGCTGACCGTACCGGTGACGGCCACATATGACGCGGCCAAGAACGTGAGAATAAAACTCGGACCATACGTGTCTTATGTGATGACGAAGAAGTTTGACGGGTATGTGTACGACGGGTATCTGCGCCAGAACACCCCAACCGGCCCCAAAATAGGCATAGGCAACACCGACAGCACCCGCGGAACATTTGATTTTTCCGACGAGATGCGCCGCTTCCAGTTCGGCATAGACGCAGGCGTAGACTGGTATTTCAGCAAGCGATGGGGAGCGTATGCCGACATAGCGTGGGGACTGACCGGCATACACAACAGCGATTTCAAGACCATAGAGCAGACGCTCTACCCCATATTCGGAACTCTCGGACTGACATACAAATTGAAATAAGATGAGAAACACGAGTACTTATATTCATTAACAAAACAAAAAGAAAGGAACATTATGAGAAAATTGTTTACCCTGTTCACCGCAGCCTGCATATCCGCAGCGGCAACGGCCACCGACTTCAACGGCAGACTGATGGTACTAATCAACGGAAGCGCATCTCCGAGCCAGGAGGCCAACATATCCGTGAACAGGCAGGATGACGGCAAATACACGCTTGAATTGAAAAACTTCATGCTCGGCACGGGAGCCGACGCAATGGGCATCGGAAACATCAAAATCACGGATACCGAAGCTACTGTCAACGCCAGCGGCACGACAAACCTGAAGACGACACAGACAATCACCATCACGGAGGGCGACGCTTCCGGCGTGATGATGTGGATGGGCCCGATGCTCGGTGAGATACCCGTAAGCATAGACGCCGACGTGGATGGCGAAAAGACACTCGCAGCCACCATCGACATTCCGTTCGTATCGATGAACATGCAGATAAAGGTGCTCTTCGACAGCAGGGCTTACCATATCGGCAACTCCGACTTCGAGAGTTTCCACACCGCCAAACTGTATTCGCCCCTCGAAGACGGCAGCGACTGGAACTATGAGGCAGGCCCAATGGCTACAAGCGACGAACCGGACCACTGGCACTCATTCATGAGCGCATCGGGAATAAAATCCCTTATCTACTTGGCGGGATACACTCCGCACACTTTCACATGCGACACGGTACGCCCCGGAAGCACAGGAACAAAGAGCGTACTGCTGACTTCGGCAGACATGGGATTTTTCGGTGTGGCCAACGGCACGATAACCACAGGCCGCATCAACACCGGAAGCATCAGCGCCGCAGACCTTGTGAACCACTCATGGAGCTCGCTCGACTCCATTGGAACCGACGATAAGGGCGACCCGTTCTACTCATTGATGGCCGGGCGGCCCGACAGTCTGACACTGTGGGTAAAGTTCAAGCAACTTGTTCCGCAGGAGACATACCCCTATGCCACTGTAAAAGCGGTGATTACGGACGGCAAATACTATCAGGATCCTGAAGACAAGGAGTACGACAATGTCATAGCCAAAGCCGTAAACAACACCATCGAAAGCAATAACTTCGAGTGGCAGAGACTCAGCATACCTTTCATATATACAGATAACGGAAAGGAAGGAAAGGTGATCCACGTGACTATATCCACCAATGCGGAACCGGGAAAGGGCAGCACCGACTCCCTGATAATAGACGATCTGAGCATATTGTACAACTGCGAGCTGACCGGTCTTAAAGTCAAGGGACAGGGCATAGACCTCGGTAAAGGCGTATACGATGCCGAAACAAACGCCACACTGATTATGGCAGACGGCTTTACAGGCAATGACATCACCGCGGCAGACATCGAGACAGCGACCAACGGCAAAGGAGCCAAGGTGATCTACAACGTAGCATACTCGGATACCGACACCTACGTGACGATAACCGTGGTGAGCAACGACCTGAACTCATACAATACTTACAACGTGGTTTTACCCGGAACGGTGACAGGAATAGAGTGCATCGACAATCCGGAGGCATCCGACACCGTAAAGGCCATATACAACATGAAAGGCCAGAAAGTGAGCAAGATGAAGAGCGGAGAGGTATATGTGACCAGATATACCAACGGAAAGACCGTCAAGAGTATAATGAAATAATACCGGAAAGAGTATTAACTGGAAATTAAATCCTCCAAACCGACATCATATCTCGGTTTGGAGGATTTAATTTTAACATCTGAAAGAGGTTTATTTAAACATAAGAAAAAGTTTATCTAAAACTCATTGTCATCGCTTCCGGCTATATTGAAAATCATGTCATCAACTCCCGAAGCTGTTTAGCAAGCCTATCACCGTGTTTATTTCATTCTCCGTGAGCACCTGATTGCAAGGTATGCTCAGTTCCTCACTGTGTATACGCTCCGTTATCGGCAGTGACAAATCGGCCATCTGCCTGTAACAACCTTGCTTATGGGGGGGCACGGGATAATGGATTACCGTCTGCACGCCATTATCATAGAGGTATTTCCGCAACTCGTCGCGCCGATTGCAAAGTACTGGAAATATGTGAAAGACATTGTCGGAACAGTAGTCTTCCGTCGGAAGGGTTATAAACGGATTACGCACATTGTCAATATACAATGCGGCAAGTCGGCGGCGGCATTCATTATCAATGTCAAGATAAGCCAGTTTGACATCAAGCACGGCAGCCTGTATCTCATCGAGACGACTGTTTCGACCCTCGTACGGGAAGATATACTTTCTTGAGGAACCGTAATTAGCCAGCGTTCTCACCATTTCGGCAAGCTCGCTGTCGTCTGTTGTCACGGCTCCTCCGTCGCCGAGGGCACCCAAGTTCTTCCCCGGATAGAAACTATGGGCGGCAGCGCTACCGAGCGAACCGGTGCGGCGAGGACTATCCAGAACTTCATTTCCACATCCCGCCACTTTTTTCTCACACCATCCGGAAACGTCTGCTCCGCCGAATGTGCAACCGTGGGCCTGCGCATTGTCTTCAATAAGCTTGAGATTATGCCGCCTGCATATATCTCCTATCGCATCCGTATAAGCGCATTTACCGTAAAGATGCACTATCATCACGGCCCGCGTGCGGTCTGTCAAGGCGCGTTCTATCAGCGAGTCGTCTATCTGGAACGTTTCGATCCTCGGTTCCACGAGCACCGGCACAAGACGGTTGGCGGTTATTGCAAGAATGGTAGCAATGTAAGTATTGGCCGGAACAATGACCTCGTCACCCTCATTCATCACTCCAAGCTCTATATAGGCCCGAAGAATGAGTGTCAAAGCATCGAGACCGTTGGCGCATCCTATGCAATGCGCCGTACCGATATAGCGGGAATAATCTGTCTCGAAAGCCGCATTAGCGTCTCCTTGCAGATACCATCCGCTGTCTACGACACGGCGTACAGCGTCATTAATCTCTCCGGCATGCCGCTCCGTGACCTTTTTCAGTTCGAGATATTTTATCATTACCGTTATATTTCAAATGAGAATTTAAGGGAACTGCGGCATCCTATACCTTCCTTAAAAGAACAAAGGCCGTAATTAGGGACACCGTTTTCCGTGGAAGGGCCTATGTCGAGAATCCTGACACCATGGCCTCTATAATATTCAAAAATGCGGAACGCAAGATAATTCATCGGCCGCAGACGCGAATACTCACGCAAATCCCCCCAATAAATCACCTGGCATATATCATCGGTGACATGGAATATCTGGGCGGCGGCGATATCGTTGCCTTCATGTTCAAGTAGAAAGAAATCGGCATCCACGACTTTTATCGTATTGACAACATCATCGTGAGACATCCGCAACGGATAGCCTTGGTCCTCTCTGTTTCGCCTTATCACACAATATGCCCGATCAACACCCTCAACATCGCCGCTGTCTATATGCCGGAATACAAAATCCTCTTTCATGGCCTGGCGCAGTTTGTTCTTCGCTGTGCGCTCCAAAGACATTCCGTAATTGTCAAAGTCGGAAATGAGAAAATGGTAATTGACATCCATGGAACATATTCTCCCGAAACGGTGCATGGAGTTTGTCATCACGGAGAGTTGCCGTTCGTCATAAAATACCGGAGGCAATGTCATCACTACCGGCCTTGACATGCCATCGCCATAATCTTTCAATAAAGCGACCGCTTCGTCCACAAACTCGAAACATTGCTGCCTGTTGGTAGTAAAACCTCCGAACGGAGCGGAAAAAGGAGAAAGCAGCCGGCCGTTCCGCTCACCGAGAACAAGGCCGAAACGCACTTTTGAATTTTCAAATAACAGATAATGGAGGCTGTCGGCCTTTTCTCTGTTCAACTCAGAGAAACCGACCGTATTGTAAATATGCGGATATCGCATAAAGAACTCTTTATACTCCGCCGCAGAAGTCTCTGTTATTCGCATCCCTTACGACTTTTATCCACACCCATAAACCTTTCGCGACCATCAATCAAGCCTATCATCATCACCTGTTACGACTTGCGATAAACTCGTCGTAGTCGCGAATATAGTCTTCTTCCTCAAACAGCTCGGACGCAAGGACAAGACAAACTGCACCCGAAGAAAAATCGTCAAGCGTGCGCCAGATACCGGTATCAACATAAAGCCCCTGATAAGGATGGTTCAAATGAAAAGTGACACGCTCTTCTCCATCGTCAAGAGTTACATCGAAAGAACCGCTTACAGCTATTATCAACTCCTTACATAACTTGTGGGCATGGCCTCCCCTGCTCTCACCCGCCGGTATATCATACGTCCAATAAACACGTTTTATGTCAAAAGGCACGTTTCTTATGCCGTCGGCCACTGTCAGATTACCCCGCGGATCAATAATCTTGGGCAGTTCGATTATCCTTCCCTTGGATGGATTCATATTTGATATCGAGTATATTTAAAGATATGGACATGCGGCACGGGCATCTACTCCGGAGTTCATTATCCCCGCCACTTAATCATACACGCAAAGGACACTACCCGCCACCGGCTCGTGCCGCATGTCCGTCACCCTATGAATTACTTTATAATTGTATCGGCAAGGCGCTTGGCTTTATCGCGCAAAGCGTCAATATCGGCATCAACCTCACCGTAACAGAGCACCACTCCCATACGGCGATTGACGTGCTGGTCGGGCTTTCCGAATATGCGTATGCGCGTATGATCTTCCTTCAATGCGTCAACGAAATTGTATTCAGGCTCATGGCCGGCATCTTCCTTTGCCAGAACCACGGCGCTCGCACCGGCATGTTCGAGATGAATGCCTGCGATCGGCAGTCCCATAACGGCACGGAAGTGCAATTCGAATTCGCTGAGATTGGTGGTATGACCGAGTGTTACCATACCCGTATCATGCGGGCGGGGAGACAACTCGCTGAAAATAACACCCTGTTCACGACTGTAAAAGAATTCAACACCCCATATACCGGCACCTGTGAGTGCCTTTGTAACCTTGTCGGCCATCTGCTGAGCGTCTTTCAACGCCTTGTCATCAATGGCATACGGCTGCCAGCTCTCACGGTAATCACCACCTTTCTGTATATGACCTATAGGCGGACAGAACAGCGTAGGGCCGTCTTTCTGGGTCACTGTGAGAAGAGTGAACTCACTGTCGAAATGTATGAACTCCTCTATTATCACTTCTTTCACGTCTCCGCGACTGCCTTCCATAGCCTCATTGAAAGCTTTTTCAAGCTCGTCGGCACTCTTGACAGTGCTCTGTCCGTGACCTGAAGACGACATCAGAGGTTTAATTACACACGGGAAACCGATTTCCTTGCTTGCCTCTTTCAACTCATCGAAAGTCTTGGCATAGAAATACTTGGCCGTGCGCAGTCCCAGTTCCTTGGCGGCGAGATCGCGGATAGCCTTACGGTTCATCGTGTAATTCACCGCACGGGCACTCGGTGTCACCTGTATGCCCTGCTTTTCGAAGTCAAAAAGACGCTCAGTACGTATAGCCTCTATTTCCGGCACGATAATATCAGGCTGATGCTTCTCTACCACCGCGGCCAAAGCATCGCCGTCGAGCATGCTGAATATTTCCCTCTCGTCCGCAACCTGCATTGCCGGTGCGTTATCATAACGGTCGCAAGCAATGACATACTGACCCGCGCGCTTTGCCGCAATGACGAATTCCTTGCCCAATTCGCCTGAGCCTAATAATAATATTTTCTTCATATTGTTTGTTGAATCATTTGCCATTCCGGCGTTATCGCTAATTTTCTGACGCACCCGTCTATAGTCTCCATCATCTCTTCGGGAGTCACCCCACGGCTTGCCGCTATCTCATCAAGGGCTATCCGCTCCATGCCGAACAACCCGTAATAGCCGGTCACGGCATGTTCGTCTTCCGGTGTGAGCAGGTGCATTATATGCTCCATGGCATGAACAATATCGCCACTCACGCTCTCGGGTGTATATGAGAGCCTTACGAGAAACGAATGCAGCCCTTTGCTTATATTATCTGCCGGCATACATGCTCTCGTAATACTTCTCGTACTCTCCGCTTGTGATATTATCCATCCATTCCTGGTTGTCGAGATACCAGCGTACGGTCTTCTCTATACCCTCCTCAAACTGCAAACTCGGTTCCCATCCAAGCTCGTTTTTAAGTTTGGTGGAATCTATAGCATAGCGCATATCATGCCCCTGGCGGTCTGTCACGTATGTGATAAGATCGAGATCCTCACCTTCTTTGCGTCCGAGCAAACGGTCGACGGTGTTTATCACAACCTTTATTATATCTATGTTCTTCCACTCGTTGAAGCCTCCGATATTGTATGTGTCGGCTATCTTGCCGTTGTGGAATATCACATCGATGGCTCTCGCGTGGTCTACCACATACAGCCAGTCGCGCACGTTCTCGCCCTTGCCGTATACTGGCAGCGGCTTGCGGTGGCGTATATTGTTGATAAAGAGCGGGAGTAATTTTTCCGGGAACTGATACGGACCGTAATTGTTCGAGCAGTTCGTCACTATCGTAGGCATTCCGTAGGTATCATGGAACGCACGCACAAAATGATCGCTCGATGCTTTCGACGCCGAATAAGGCGAATGGGGATTGTATTTGGTATACTCGTGAAAGAACTCATCGCCATATACCTCATGAGCGGATATTTCAGACGGTTTGCCTTCCGGATGAGTAAGTTCCAACGCTCCGTAAACCTCATCTGTAGAGATGTGGTAGAACTTCTTGCCCTCATATCTCTCGGGCAGCGACTCCCAGTATGTCTTGGCAGCTTGAAGTAGCGACAGAGTACCCATCACATTGGTTCTGGCGAATGTGAACGGATCTTTGATACTCCTGTCAACATGGCTCTCGGCGGCAAGGTGTATTATTCCGTCCACACGGTGCGTCTTCATCAGATCGAGCATGAAGTCAAAATCACAGATATCCGCTTTCACGAACCTGTAGTTAGGCTTGCCTTCTATATCTCTCAAATTGGCCAGATTACCGGCATACGTGAGTTTATCCACATTGATGATATCATAATCCGGATATTTGTTCACAAACAGGCGGACTACATGGCTGCCTATAAATCCGGCTCCTCCGGTGATTATTATTGTCTTCATACTCTGTTATTTTTGGTTGATATGTCTTTTGTTGTTATCTATCACAGTTCCGCCTTCCGGTGGTCTCCTAATGTAATAACTTCACAATCAGTGAATTTATTGCCCTCTATTGTAAGTCTTATCACCGTCCGTTCCTTGTGCCACCCTTGCAGACCTGCCGCACCGGGATTTATGTGCAACAAATTCAGCGTCTTGTCATATTTCACTTTCAATATATGAGAATGGCCGCTTATAAACAGTTGAGGGGGCGAGGCGTATATCATGCTTCTTATCGAGCAATCGTAATTGCCGGGATACCCTCCGATATGTTTCATCAGCACATCCACGTCCTCACATTTCCAACGTAGGGTCTCACGGTACATCAGCCGCAGGTCACCTCCGTCACAGTTACCGCATACGGCTCTGAGCGGACGAAAGGCGGCCAGTTTTTCCGCCACTTCGAGCGAACCTATATCGCCCGCATGCCATATCTCGTCGCATGGGTCGAAGTATTTCAGGTAGCGGTCGTCCCAGTAAGAATGCGTATCGCTGATTATTCCTATTCTCTTCATCGCTTCATGCGTTTATTCACTAATGAATCATCGTGCGGAAACTCCACGCTCCGTAGCCAAAGCATGCTCTATGAAACGGGATATATAATCCACCGTGCCGGACATGCCGAGAACGCTCGAATTCACACACAGGTCGTAACTCTCGCTGTGCCCCCACTTCTTCCCTGTATAGTAATTATAGTAAGATGCCCTCTCGCTGTCTCCTTTCGATATTCGCTTGCGTGCCTCGGCCTCATCCAGTCCGTCACGTCCGCAGATGCGGTTTATGCGGTCTTCGGTATTTGCCGTGACAAATATATTCACTACATCGGTACGGTCACGCAGCACATAGTCTGCACACCGACCTACAAACACGCATGCCCCGGATTCGGCCGCCTTGCGTATGGCATCGCTCTGAAACTTGAAGAGACTCTCCTGCGACAGGTTGTTATTATAGAAGTTTCCGTCGCTCATATGCGGAACGTGCAGATGAAATATTGTCTTGAAAAAGTTTTTGTTCTCATCGTTACGTTCGAAAAACTCCTCGCAGAATCCGCTTTCCTTTGCCGCCAGATTGAGCAGTTCCCTATCATAGAAGCGACAGTTGAAACGCTCCGCCAGACGGGAAGCTATAGTGCGTCCGCCGCTGCCGAGTTGCCGTCCTACATTTATTATCATAGTGTTTGATTTTCGTTTTTCATTTTATTCATGTATCTCACCATAAGCCACAGCGTGACCAGCGCCGACAGAGTATCTGATATGGGCATGGACATCCATACACCGTTCACCCCGAACTCCAACGGAAGTAGCAGAAGCAACGGAAACAGAAAGAGCATCTGGCGGGACATTGAAAGAAATATGCTGGTCTTTGCCATACCGATACTCACAAAGAAGTTGGTCACCACCATCTGATAGCCAACAATCGGGAACGTAGCCATTATAATGCGCAGACCGTGCGCCGCCAGACCTATCAGCTGCTCATCGGGGGTAAACATCCTGGCACATAACTCAGGAATAAACTCGGCCACGAGAAAACCGGATGTCGTGACCACTGTGGCTGCCAGCATCGATAGCTTCAATGTCTTCATCAGCCGCGCCGTGTTGCGCGCTCCATAGTTATATCCGGCTATCGGCTGCATGCCTTGGTTAATTCCCATCACCACCATAACAAAGACAAACGCAATTCTGTTAGCTATACCGTAAGCACCCACCGTCAGGTCACCGCCATATTGGAGCAGTCCCTTATTGATGAATATCACCACGATACATGCACACACATTCATCAGAAATGGTGACATACCTATGCCTATTATGTTTCTGACTATCGCTTTCCTCAACCTGTATGTCCCCTTGCATAGGTGCAGAAGCTGGCTCCTGTCGGCAAACAGCCATATCTGCCACGTAAGAGCTATCATCTGCGACAGTATCGTGGCGTATGCCGCTCCGCTTATACCCAAACCGAGAGTATATATGAACAGCGGGTCGAGCATGGTGTTCATAATAACGGTGAACATCGTGGCATACATCGCATGACGTGGTTTTCCAGCTGCGCGCAGCACGGCATTCATACCGAAATACATGTGCGAGAACACGTTTCCGAGCAGTATTATCACCATATAGTCGCGTGCGTAAGGTATTGTCTGGTCGCTCGCGCCGAAGAAATACAGTATAGGATCGAGAAACAGTAGCGACACGATACTGAAAAGCACTCCGATTATCAGGTTGAGCGTAATCGTGTTACCCAGAATGTTCTGTGCCGTGGAATAGTCGCGCTGACCCAGTTTCACGGATATGCATGTAGACGCTCCCACACCCACCGCCGCACCAAATGCCGCCGAAAGGTTCATGAACGGGAACGTGAGCGCAAGCCCCGATATGGCCATCGGCCCCACTCCCTGCCCTATGAAGATACTGTCTACCATGTTATAGAGCGACGACGCTGTCATGGCGATAATAGCCGGCATGGCATACTGCATGAGCAGACGTCCCACCGGCTTGGTTCCTAATTCCAATGTCGACTGTTTATTATCTGACATATTTATCTTAGTAAATGATGTGCAAAGTTAGCACAAAAAAGCGAGAATATGAAAAAGAAAAGAAGAGAAAGAGGATTTTTTGAAAAGATGGACAAAGGAAAGACCGGGAATTGAAGAAAATACATGAAAAGTTAAAGAAATAAGAGGGAGTTATGGCAAGACTCGCCCGCCGGCAGGTTAAATGACAATCGCTTTTGCCAATGAGCCTTGCACATTCTGAGACACGCCCTAAACAAATAAAAAAAACATGAAACAACTTTTTGTCATCCGCCATAAACAAAACAAGAAGTTCTCCGGTTAATATACGCAGATGCTATATACCGAAGAACTTTTACCTGCATTTGACATGTCGGATATGCTTTATCTGTTTCCGGAAAACAGCAAGGTTATCTTTGGAAAAATCTTTCGTGCCACCATAAGTACGACAATACACATAAACGCCGTCAGAAAAGGGGCAAAAAGATAAACTATACCATTTTCAATCCCGGTATTCCCCGGAATTATTTTGTGGAGTATCCGGGTAATCAAAACAAAGGGCATTCCTATCAGAGGTAAGCCGACACCATGAAAAGCGTAGATAAAAAAGCAACAAGACACCAAGAACTTGTTTGGCCTGACATCATAATTGCTTATACACCATGAAGCCAAATAAAAAGCTGTAAAAACTCCACTGGACACAAACAGCGGGTAAACATTTTGCCCAATTACCGTATTGGTGCCATCATAAATAGTCGTGACAACTAAAAGACATGCACATACTGGGATTAACAGATATTTGTATTTGTTAGCGAATGTGACAATATTGAGTCTGTTCAAAGCAAAATACGCTCCCATTGAGAAATAAAAGAATGCCGTAATATGAAAACCTGGCAAAAGAGTCCACACCCTTGAAATATATGCGGCAAACAAGAAAAGGACAAAAGAAAGTCTGAGCTTCTTTATCGCATAATAAATCAATGGCGCAAGAACGGTTACCACTATCAGATCCCGAAGAAACCAAAGAGGCAAATCGTATGGTCCTGTCATCCTCAGATTATCTCCGAGCCAGTTTGTTTGCGTCGTTCCCCACTCCCGACAATCGTAAAAAATGTGCCAACTCTTTTCTTGTATCATGGAAAGCACATCACCAATATTGTCAGAACTGACTAAAGCAAGAGAAAGTTTTCCCAATACCGCCAAAACAAACGGCACAAGATTCCACAATATATAAGGGATAAACAAAGTTTTTGTCCTGCTCTTTACCTTTCTTTTATATGCGTCCCACGATAATTTTGGAATGTTATAAAAGAAAAGAAATCCGGAGATCAGAAAAAAAATCGGTACCGCTATATGTGTCAGCACATGTGAAAAGACTATCCCAATCACATTGTAAATACCGCGACCTGACAATAACTCGAAATCAGCTTCCAACAAATTGATTACATTCGGATTCATGTGTATAAAGATAACCATTATCGTTAATGGAAATCTGAGAAGGTCGATCGTGTTCGATTGCAACTGTGAAGCGTCCGAAAGCGACGCTTTTTGGTTAGATAACGTGACGTTTTTATTCATGGTTAATATTGCTTTCCGCATTTATCTATCAATCACGTCACCGCATAAAAAAGGCACAGGCCTTCTTATGCGTTCGTCGAGGTTGCGTCGGAATGAGACCTCTCTATCCTTATAAGAGTACCTATGCCGGATGAGGCAAAGGCAATGACTCCTATTTCAAGGATAGAAAGGCAAATCCGACCAATGGATTCGCCCACCACTATTTGTTTGTTCTTATCTCAATCTGATTAGTTTCCGACGCTATTCAGACGAACGCAAATAATAGTCAATGCTTTATGTAAAATATCTGCGCTATGCGCTAATTGTTTTCTGTTTCTTACTAAAATAAATTATTCAATACCCAACCGCCATAATACGATGCGGATACTGTGTTGTCATACATTAAAAAGTGCCGTCAATATTATTACGGACATAAAGGCAACACATTCATCACTGTGGATAAAAGAAGTTACCGGCGCAAAGATACAATTTTTCCAACAAATAGTAGAAACACTCACAAACTTTTACACTAATCTTGATTTACTTCTTTCATTTATCTGTAACCGCACCCTGATTGCAGTAAAATTGCAGTAAAATTTGCCATCCCCTTCATCGTCAATTTTGTGGAGCTGAAATCAGACAGGTTTCCACACACGTAACCCTCGCCTGACACAATTATAGAAACAACGATGAAATAAACAACAAGCACAAAATACCGATGCGCACCTGCAAGTGCGCCTCTTTTATATCAAACCTCTACACATTTCCGGATTTATTTGGATTTTAGCGGAAATTGCAGTAAGTTTGCACCATAAACGATATGGGAACAAGAACAGGCATATATATAATCGCAATATTCATGGCGTGCTTCTGCCATGCGGCCGGACACGGGCGGAACACATTCGGAGACAAACCGGTGCGCAACAAGCGCGCCGGCACATGCACACAGGAAACAAACGTGCTATCCACTGAGGACAGCGGCAAGACAACACACAAGCCGGCGGATACCGGTGATACGAAAGAAAAGAAAAAGAAAGCGGTAAAGAGACAATACATATACAGGTTTACGCTGAAAGACAAAAGCGGCAACCCATACTCTCTGAGCCGTCCGGAAGAGTTTCTTTCACGCAAATCTATTGAGCGCAGGCGGAGACAAAAGCTCCCGACAGACTCCACCGACATGCCCGTCAGTACGAAATATATAGAAATGCTGAGCGTGGAAAGGGTGAAAATAATCGGTACAAGCCGCTGGCACAACACCGTTCTACTGAGCACCTCAGACACAACCACCGTACAACGACTTGCCCGAATGAACTTCGTGAGAAAATGCGAGAAAGTCTATCAGTCGCCAGACAGCATCGAGAAAGAAGTATACGACAAAGATTACCATGACTGCTTCAACCCATGGGACACTGTAGCCACCTCACGCTACGGGGGTGCGGAGAGCCAGATCGCGATGCTCAACGGCTCTGCGCTGCATGAGGCCGGCTACGAGGGACAGGGCGTGACAATCGCCGTACTCGACGGCGGATTCAGGAATGCAGACCGAATTCCGGCTTTCGAAAACATAAACATTATCGGAGCGAAGGATTTCATCAGCGAGAACACTGACGACATATACAGCAAAGCCGACCACGGGACAAAGGTCCTGTCGGCAATGGGAGTGAACGCGCCATACGTCTACACCGGCACGGCACCACAAGCCGGCTACTGGCTGCTGCGATGCGAGGACATACAGACCGAGCAACCGGTGGAAGAGGACTACTGGACTATGGCGGCCGAGTTTGCCGATTCCGTCGGAGCGGACATAATAAACAGCAGTCTGGGCTACACACAGTTCGACCGTCACCTCGGCGACCACAGATACAGAGACATGGACGGGCACACCGCATTCATATCGCAATCAGCGTCCATGCTTGCCGACAAAGGCATGATACTCATCACGAGCGCCGGAAACAGCGGCATGGGTCCTTGGAAAAAAATCGTTTTTCCGGCCGATGCGGAAAACATCATCACCGTGGGAGCGGTGACACCGAAAGGCATGAATGCCCCTTTCTGCGGTGTAGGGCCTACGCAAGACGGAAGGATAAAGCCCGATGTGATGGCACAAGGGAGTCCGGCGGCCGTAATATCGGGCCGCGGCACGATCAACAGAGACATGGGAACTTCTTTTTCCACACCGGTGGTGTGCGGCCTCACGGCCTGCCTGTGGCAGGCTTTGCCGGGCAAGACGGCAAAAGAAATAATGGATCTTGTACGCCGTTCGGCCGACAACACCGATCATCCCGACAACATATTCGGCTACGGCATACCTGATTTCGGTCGGGCTTACGACATGGGAAGAGACGGTTTGCCACAGCAATGACACATAAACAGCATACCTGATGACACATTACAGTATCACTGACAGACGACCGATGACACTGCTCGAACTGAACACCATACTGCGTTCGGCCATCGAAACGGGCATGCCGGACGAGTATTGGGTAGAGGCGGAACTGTCGGAAGCAAGAGAATCGCGAGGCCACTGCTACATGGAACTCGTGGAAAAAGACGGTGCCGGCAACACTCCGATAGCACGCGCACAGGCCAAATGCTGGCAGAACACGTGGTCGCTGCTCCGTCCATACTTCGAGCGCACCACCGGACATCGGCTCCGCCCAGGCATGAAAGTGATGCTTAAAGTATATGCACGCTATCATGAGGCATACGGCTTCTCATGGATTGTGACAGACATCGACCCTACATACACCATCGGCGACATGGCACGCAAGCGGCAGATGATTATCGACAGCCTGAAAGCCGCCGGAGTGTTCGACCTTAACAAAGAACTGGCTCTCCCCATGTTCACGCAACGTATAGCCGTAATATCGAGCGAGACGGCTGCCGGATACGGTGATTTCCGCAACCAGCTCACCGACAACGAATATGGTTTCGCGTTCTCGGTAACGCTCTTTCCCGCCATAATGCAAGGCGAACGGGTGGAGAAAAGCATCATCGCCGCCCTCGACTTGATAAACGGTCGGGACGAGGATTTCGACTGCGTGGTAATCATCCGGGGCGGCGGAGCGACAAGTGACATGTCGGGGTTCGACTCGCTCGCACTCGCGGAAAACGTCGCCAACTTCCCCCTTCCGGTGATAACGGGCATAGGGCACGACAGGGACGAAAGCGTGACAGACATGGTTGCACACACCAGCGTGAAGACACCGACAGCCGCCGCCGCAATGCTCATCGGCATTTTGAAAGCCACGGCAGACACCATCGACAGTTATGGGGAGCGCATAGCAAGGGCCACAAGCAACCGGATGGAAACCGAACATATACGCATCGGACGACTGGCGGAACGCATTCCGGCTCTATTCTCAATGGCAAAGACAAAACGTGAGGCGTTTCTTGACATGCTCTGGATGCGGATATGCTCTGCACCGAGACACATACTGACCGCCGAGACACACCGGGTCTCAATGTTGGCACAACGCGCGCAGGCTCTCGACCCTACCCTGCTGCTCAAGCGCGGCTACAGCATCACCCTTCATAACGGACGTGCCGTAAGAGATGCCAATAAGTTGAACCCCGGTGACGAGATAGAGACAAGATTTGAAAAAGGAAGCGTGAAAGCGGTAGTGAAGTAATTTTCACGAAAAAAAGGAAGTGGAATTGGGAAGTTGAAGAAGTATTTTTGGGAAGTTAAAGAAGTTAATGAAGTTAGGGGAAGTTAAAGGAAGTATGCTTTGTTATATGTATTTTGAAATGAGCATATGCCTAAGTAATAATGATTATTCTATAAATAATCTGCGACCGACACGTCTGCGCAATCAGGCACACTGTCGGTATTGTCCTTTAACTTCCCCTAACTTCATTAACTTCTTTAACTTCCCAAAAATACTTCTTTAACTTCCCAATTCCACTTCCTTATCTTCCAAAATCATCATTAAATCATAATCAACAAACAATATCCAATGAAAAAAGCGATAAAATACGAAGAAGCGGTGAAAGAGCTCGAAGAGATTGTAAGGCAAATGGAAAGCGACAGGCTCGACATCGACGTTATGTCAGACAGACTTAAAAGAGCGCAGGAACTGATTACAATCTGTAAGAGCAAACTTAAAAAGACCGATGAGGAAATAAGAAAAATACTCGATAAAGAGTAGTTTTGTTACAACAGAGGTCAATTTATACGACATTTTATTGTCAGTGTCCTATATTTTAACTACTTTTGCAGAAGATAAACCTCATCTACGGCCGCTTCAAGTAAACCGGACTGCGCGCCGCTGGGATTATCATCGCACATTAACGACATAAAAAAGAGTCTGAACAATAATGAAGAACTTAGATTGGGCCAACCTTTCGTTCGGCTATATGCCGACAGATTACAACGTTCGATGCTACTATCGTGACGGCAAATGGGGCGAAGTGGAGATTTGCTCCGACGAATACATCAACATGCACATGGCCGCCACATGCCTGCACTACGGTCAGGAGGCGTTCGAGGGACTGAAAGCATACCGCTGTCCCGATGGCAAGGTACGTGTGTTCCGTATGGACGAGAACGCCGCGAGACTGCAAGGCACATGCCGCGGCATAATGATGCCCGAGGTTCCGGCCGAGCTTTTCGAGCGGATGGTGCGCCAGGTTATATGTCTCAATCAGGAATACATACCCACCTACGAGAGCGGAGCCACACTGTATATCCGTCCTCTGCTCATCGGCATGTCGGCACAGGTGGGCGTCCATCCCGCCACGGAATACCTGTTCCTCATCTTCGTGACTCCCGTCGGCCCGTATTTCAAAGGCGGGTTTGCCACAAACCCGTATGTAATCATCCGCGATTACGACCGCTCGGCACCGCTCGGCACGGGCATGTACAAGGTGGGCGGCAACTATGCCGCCAGCCTCCGCGCCAATCACATCGCCCATGAGAAAGGTTATGCCTGCGAGTTCTATCTCGACGCAAAGGAAAAGAAATACATGGACGAATGCGGAGCGGCCAACTTCTTCGGCATAAAAAACAACACATACGTCACCCCGAAATCATCGAGCATACTGCCGAGCATCACCAACAAGAGCCTCATGCAGCTGGCAGAGGACTTCGGCATGACCGTGGAACAACGGCAGATACCGGAAGAAGAACTCGCCACATTCGAGGAAGCGGGAGCCTGCGGCACGGCCGCCGTAATATCACCGATATCATATATCGACGATCTCGACACCGGAACGCGCTACACTTTCAGCCGTGACGGCAAGCCGGGGCCAGTATCCACAAGGCTTTATAACCACCTGAGGGCAATCCAATACGGTACCGAAGAAGATAAACACGGCTGGACAACAGTCATCATAGAATAACAAATTAAAAAATTATCACCATGTTAACAAGTACACAGTACAAGAATTTGGCGCTGCAATCACTTAACAGCAAGTGGGGCAAAGGCGCAATCGTGACATTCATCTACCTTGCCGTTTCTGGCGCATTGTCTTCTTTCGATTTTATCAAGGAAGGCTTGGGTTCCGTTATCTCTCTTTTGGTCGGATTGCCCCTCGCATACGGTCTCTACTGCTTCTTCCTTGGGATAAGCCGCGACGAACCTGTGACAAACGGTAATCTGTTCGACGGTTTCAAAGATTTCAAAAGGATATTCCTCACCACTTTATTGCAGAACATATACACATTGCTGTGGACCTTGCTGCTCATAGTTCCCGGAATAATAAAGAGCTATTCTTACGCCATGACACCGTATGTGCTCAAAGACAACCCTGAGTTGAGCAACAACGCTGCCATCGAGGAGAGTATGAGAATGATGGAAGGTAAGAAAATGAAGCTGTTCCTGCTCGACCTGAGCTTCATCGGATGGGCCATTCTCTCTGTCCTGACACTCTGTATCGGTTTCCTTTTCCTCATTCCTTACATATATACGGCACGCGCCCACTTCTATGAGGACGCGAAGAAAGAGATTGCCGAAGTCGGAGCCATTGACTGATAAGCGCAGATGAGCAAAGGAAAATTAGAGAAATTCGCCGACATGGCGAAGTACGAGAACGTGTTCCAATACCCCTATTCGGTAATGGAACACGTTCCTTTTGAGCAGAAAGGCAAGTGGAGAGACTATTTCGGGAACGATAATCCGATAGTACTGGAACTTGGTTGCGGCAAGGGCGAGTATACCGTGGAACTGGCCAAGCTCTATCCCGACATGAACTTCATAGGCGTAGACATAAAGGGAGCGCGCATGTGGACAGGAGCCACGCAGGCTCTCGACGAGCGACTGGCCAACGTGGCTTTCCTGCGCACCAACATCGAAATCATCGATCGCTTCTTCGGTGAAGGCGAGGTGCAGGAGATATGGCTCACGTTCAGCGACCCGCAGATGAAAAACCCACGCAAGAGACTGTCGAGCACATACTTCCTCGAACGGTACAGACGCTTCCTGAAAGACGGCGGTACGATACATATCAAAACAGACTCGAACTTCCTGTTCACATACACCACATACATGGTGGAGCACAACGGCCTGCCGGTGCTGTTCCGGACGGAAGACCTCTATCATACCGATGGTATCGACGAGCAGACCAAAAAGATACTCGGCATACGCACATACTACGAGTCGATGTGGATAGAACGCGGACTGAACATCAGATACATGAAGTTTGCCCTGCCCGCCGCGGGTGCCCTGACAGAGCCGGACGTGGAGATACCGCTCGACGAATACCGGAGCTACAAAAGGCCTAAGCGGAGCGGACTGGCCACAAGCAAATAAACCGCCGCCGGAAACCGACGCCACCGGGGCGGCACGCCCTGCCATATAAAGACAATCCGCCCATTGCCGGATACAGGCATACCGATTTGAGGTATATTGAAACGGAAAAAGCCGAAAAGCGGTGAAAGATCCATAACGGCACGGTATTTGCCTGCACACGGTAAACAAATAAACAATGAATGAAATGACACTATATCCCAAACTGATTCTCGACGCACTAGCAACAGTGACCTATCCGGGTACCAAGAAGAACCTTGTGGAAAGCGAGATGGTAGCCGACACGCCATCAATCAACGGCATGGCGGTGAAAATAGTACTGCTGTTCCCGCGCGACACGGACCCGTTTCTAAAATCGACGGTGAAAGCCGCAGAAGCAGCCATACACTACCACGTGGGTAAAGACGTGCAGGTGACAATCGAAACGGAGTTCAAGTCGAAACCACGCCCTGAGGTGGGCAAGCTCCTGCCTCAGGTGAAAAACATCATAGCCGTAAGTTCAGGCAAGGGCGGAGTGGGCAAAAGCACCGTAGCCGCCAACCTGGCAATAGCCCTGGCAAAGCTCGGTTACAAGGTGGGACTGCTCGACGCCGACATCTTCGGCCCGTCAATGCCAAAGATGTTCCACGTAGAGGACGAGCGGCCTTATGCCACGGAGAAAGACGGCCGCCAGTTGATCGTGCCCATAGAGAAATACGGCGTGAAGCTGCTGAGCATCGGTTTCTTCGTCAATCCCGACACGGCCACCCTCTGGCGCGGCGGGATGGCGAGCAACGCGCTTAAACAGCTCATCGGCGATGCCGACTGGGGAGAGCTCGACTACTTCGTCATCGACACCCCGCCGGGCACGAGCGACATACATCTGACCCTCCTCCAAACGCTCGCCATCACGGGAGCCGTAATCGTCAGCACGCCGCAGAGCGTGGCGCTGGCCGATGCCCGCAAGGGAATAGACATGTACAAGAACGACAAAGTGAACGTGCCCATACTCGGACTGGTGGAGAACATGGCATGGTTCACGCCGGCCGAACTGCCCGAAAACAAGTACTACATATTCGGAAAGGAAGGCTGCAAAAAGCTCGCCGATGAGATGGGAACGCCCCTGCTTGCCCAGATACCGCTCGTACAGAGCATCTGCGAGAGCGGCGACGACGGCGAACCGGCAGCCACCAAACCCGACACCGCCACGGGGCAGGCGTTTCTCGGCTTTGCCCAATCCGTGGTCACGGTGACCAACAGGCGAAACAAAGAGCAAGACCCGACACGAATAGTGAAGGTCAGCAGACAATGACAAACGGCCGTGGCCGGTCTTCCGGCAGTCGGCAAAAAAATGAACATCCACAACAAAAAATCCGCAGTGTCATCTGCGGATTTTTTGTTTTCGTGCCATCACGCATTCCCTATATGCCACTCATGTCACGGACACATATCCATACATCGACATCGGAAACACGGCAAAAGATGATTTCCGTATAAAAAAAATCATAAAAAAACGCTCTCTTTTTTTCTTGAAATAGAATTTCAAAACGCTACACACACATATACACAACACGATAGCGGGAGTGCCGCATACCGCCTAAAGACCGTTTCTTTTGCAACGGGACGCTCCTTGGAACGCGTTTAGCAATTGATTGCACTGCGTTTAGCCGCCCGTTGCAACCCAACGGGCGGCTAAACGCAAGGCAATAAGATACCCGTTGCATAAAAAATATCGGACAGACGCAACATGACTGGCGTAAAATCCAGGTCTTACATACGTATCGCCCTGACTGACAACCGTTTGTGTAAAACGGCGAAATACGGCGATATTTTCGGGCACGTGAGTCATATTTCAGAAAAACAAGAATATAAACAGCATATTGTAAATATTATTCACAATCAAGGAACAACTGTTTTATTTAAGTTTAAAAAACTTTAATTTCTCTCTCCACAAAAGCGTTATAGAATAATTTATAAGTAACTTTGCAATTTGATAAAACCAAATCTTCATAATCTAAAAACATACAGACATGGGCATACCCATCTCTAAAAAATTTGCCATCACCGGAGTAGCTGGATACATAGCTCCGAGACATCTGAAAGCAATGAAAGCATTGGATGCGGAACTGACCGTCGCCCATGATCTTTTCGACAGCGTGGGAATAATGGACAGCTACTTCCCGAACGCATATTTCACTACCGACGCCGATGATTTCAAAAGACATATCGCCACCGGAAATACAGATTTTCTCACGGTGTGCACCCCTAACCACCTTCATTGCAGCCATGTGATAGGCGGACTGCAAACGGGCAACGACGTGATATGCGAGAAACCGCTCGCCACCACGCCCGAAGAACTGCGAATGATGGACGACTGCCGGAAGGCATGCGGACGCCAGGTATGGACGATATTGCAGCTAAGGCATCACCCCGAAATAATAAGGCTGAAACAGTCGGTGGACGGCGACACACGGAAAGCCACGCACGACATAGACCTGACCTACATAACGCCAAGAGGAAGCTGGTATGCGGCGTCATGGAAAGGCGACCGCACGAAAAGCGGCGGACTGGTGGCGAATATCGGCATACACTTCATCGACATGCTCAACTGGATATTCGGCGAAACGGAACAGGTAGTGATGCACCACTATTCGGCAGACAGCGCTGCCGGAATGCTATACATGAAAAAAGCGCGAGTAAGGTTTTTCCTGAGCATCAACCCGGCGCACAGGCCGGTGCCGGCAGACAACATTATGACGCCATACAGGAGCATATCCATAGACGGGGCGGAGATCGACTTCACAAACGGGTTTACCGATCTGCACACCACCAGCTACGAACATATATTGAAAGGCGAGGGCTTCACCATAGAAGACACGGCCATGGCCGTAAAGACACTGCAAGCCATAAACGGAGCCGAGCCGAAAGGGTTCGCAGGCGACTATCATCAGGTGGCGAAAACAAAAATAACGGAGTGACCGGCCACCTTGCGACAACTGAAAAAAGTTTTTATAAATCATACGCCTCAATCGGTTTCATGCACAACACGGACATTAAAATGGCAGACCTGTACTGCCAGTACACTGATACGGCCGGAAGTATAGACAAAGCCATAAAAGAGGTTATTGCCAACTCGGACTTTATCAAGGGCGAAGCCGTAGGGAAACTCGAAAGCAGGCTTGCCGGACTTCTGGACACCAAACACTGCATCACGTGCGGCAACGGCACCGACGCGCTATTCATCTCGATGATGGCGACCGGCATCGGACAAGGCGACGAGGTGATAGTGCCGGCATTCTCGTTCGGTGCCGTGGCGGAAGCCGTGGCCCTGCTCGGCGGCACACCCGTATTCGCCGACGTGGAGGCAGACACGTTCAACATGTCTGCCGACAGTGCCGAACGCATGATAACACCACGCACGAAAGCCATCGTACCGGTACACTTGTTCGGACAGCCGTGCGACATGGCGGCTATTAACGACATGGCGGCACGACACGGACTGACGGTAATAGAGGACAACGCACAGTCTCTCGGCTCGGAGTGTTTTTTTCCGGACGGCACACGCAAATACTCCGGCACGGCGGGACACATCGGATGTACGTCTTTCTTCCCGTCGAAACCGCTCGGATGCTTCGGAGACGGCGGAGCCATGTTCACCGACGACGACAGGCTGGCCGAACGCATGCGGGCATTGTCCAATCACGGACAGATACGCAAATACAACCATCTGCATGTCGGCGTAAATTCAAGACTGGATACAATACAGGCGGCCGTATTGCTTGCCAAACTGGGACATATTGGCGAATGGACCGCAAAACGCCGCAAAGCCGCCGAGTACTACACGGCCGGGCTGGCAGGACTCGACGGAACCATCATCACGCCGGCCGCACCGCCACACGGCACGCACGTATATCATCAGTATACGATAAGGCTTACCGACGGTAACAGCCGGGACGCACTGAAAAACAAACTGGCCGAAGCCGGAATACCGTCAATGATATACTATCCGATGCCGCTGACGGAACAACCGGCATACAAGAATATATGCCTGTCGGACAGGGGCGTGACACAGGCCGCCAAACTGTCGGAAACAGTGCTCTCGCTGCCGATGCACAGCGGACTTAAAAAAGAACATCAAGACACGATAATAGGCGTGATACGCCAATTCTGTAGGGGGGGGTAAAAATAAGGCAAGTCGGATAAACAGACGACAAGGCCCACGAAAACATATACGGAGACCGTATATTCGCACTACCCGAGATACCTATATCAAACTAATAATACAAACATATTATTACAATGACAGGATATTTTATCCACCCGACCTCAATAATAGACGACGGCGCCATGATAGGCGACGGTTGCAGGATATGGCACTTCTCTCATATAATGGGAGACACGGTGCTCGGCGCATCGTGCAACATAGGGCAAAACGTGATGATTGCCTCAGGAGCACGGCTTGGCAACAACGTGAAAGTACAGAACAACGTATCCGTATACTCGGGTGTGACGTGCGAGGATGACGTGTTTCTCGGTCCGTCGTGCGTGTTCACGAACATCAAAAACCCAAGAAGCGCCGTTTCAAGACGCGGTAAATACGAAAGGACAATAGTGCGCAAAGGAGCCACGATAGGGGCGAACGCCACTGTCGGCTGCGGAATAGAGATAGGAAAGTATGCTTTCATCTGCGCAGGTGCCGTGGTGACAAAGTCGGTGCCGGCCTACGCAAGGATGATGGGAGTGCCGGCACGACAGACAGGATGGATGAGCCGATGCGGCTGCAAACTGGTATTCGACGAGAAAGGAGAGGCCGTTTGCGACGAGTCGGGACTGAAATACGTATTAAAGGAGGGCACAGTGTATGAAGTGGAGCAATGACACGGCATTGAGACGGCTTACAAACGGCGAGACGGCAATTGCCGTAATCGGTCTCGGCTACGTGGGACTGCCCGCGGCGATGTGCTTCGCCGGAAAGTTCAAAGTCATAGGCTACGACATCAATGGCAAAAGAATAAAAACACTGAAAGAAAAACACGGCACGGCAAACGGCAACATACTGTTTACCGACAGGGAAGAGGAACTGGATAAAGCATCGTTCCACATAATAACCGTACCCACACCGACAGACAGTGACAACAAGCCCGACCTGGCACCGCTGCTCGACGCCACAAAGACGGTGGCACGGCACATAAAGCCGGGAGACTGCGTGGTGTACGAATCGACCGTGCACCCGGGATGTACCGAAGACACGTGCGTACCAATCATCGAGAGATATTCGGGACTGGAACAAGGTAAGGATTTCAAGACCGGATACTCACCGGAACGCATAAACCCTAACGACACACGACACCAGTTCAGCAACACACCGAAAATAGTATCGGGCAACGATGCCGACGCGCTCGAACTGATATCAAACATTTATTCGTCAGTCATAGACTCACAAGTGCACCGCGCACCGTGCATAAAAGTGGCGGAAGCGTCGAAGATGCTCGAAAACGCACAGCGAAACGTGAACATCGCTCTGATGAACGAGATGTCGGTACTGTTCTCGCGGACAGGCATTGAAATGCGTGACGTACTGGAAGCCGCGGCCACCAAATGGAATTTCGCACGATACACGCCGGGACTTGTGGGCGGACACTGTATCCCGGTAGACCCGCACTACCTCCTGGCGTTTGCCGACAAGGCGGGAGTGGAAACACCGGTACTAAGAACATGCTGCGGAGTGAACGACAATATGGCGCGATATGTGGCAGAATCACTGATCGGCCTCATACGGACAACCGGCAGAAACCCCGAGGAGGCAAGAGCATTGATAATGGGATTTACGTACAAGGAGAATGTCGGCGACATACGAAACACGCTTACAGCAGAAATTTTCAATATACTGACCAAAGCCGGCATAGCCACCGACATAACGGACCCGCATGCAGATCCGAAAGAAGTATCGGCCATGTACGGCATAACGCTTGCCGCTGAGCCGACCGGCAAATATGACATCATAGCAATAACGGTGGCTCATGATGAATACAAAGCGCTCGATGAGGATTATTTTATCGGGCTGTCGGATGGTAACGCCGTGCTCGCCGATATAAAATGGATATATAAAGACAAGATAAAGTCACTGAGATATTGGAGCCTTTGAGATAAACCAGTTGTATGTTTAAATTCGTCCGTATGCCAGAAACGCAGAGTCTACCACTACGACCGAACCGTGATACAACCGACCGCATGGCAAAAGAAAATACCGGTAACAGCCGCACCGTACAGGCCTCGTGGCTCACTCTGGCCGGATTTATGTCGCTGAGCGTAGGTATTATAACGGCAGCCATACTCAGCCGGTTCATGACAAAATCGGAATACGGCACATACCGACAGGTCATTTACATATACTCCACACTGCTGATAATATTCTCACTGGGACTGCCGAAGGCATACTCTTATTTCCTCGCACGGATACCGAGAGACGAGGGCCTTGACATGGTGAAGAAAATAAGCATGCTGTTTATCGGCATGGCAGCCGTCTTTTCCGCCGTATTGCTGTTTGGCGCCGACACTATAGCCGGCCTGCTGGGCAACCCTCCGCTTGCCGAGAACCTTAGATACTTCGCCGTCACCCCCATACTCCTCATGCCGGTGATGGGTGTGGAGAACGTACTGACGGTATACAAGATGTCTCGGGTGGTGGCTGTATATGCCACCGTAAGCAGGCTCTTCATGATTATATGCACCGTATTGCCGGTGGTAATGATAAAAGCTGACGCCAAACACGCCGTCATCGGATTTGTAGTCTCGTCGGTGATAACCTGTATTTCGGGATACATTCTGATAAGACTTCCGTTCCGAAATACTGTCCAAAGAAAGACAAAAACAGGATTAAAGGAAATCATAAGGTTCTCCAAGCCCGTATTTACTACGACCGTTTACGGATTTGTCATCAGTTCGACAAGTCTTTTTTTCGTAGGAAGATACTTCGGCGCCGAAGAGTTCGCGATGTTCGCCAACGGTTACAAAGAACTTCCGTTCGCAGGAATGATAATCAGCGCAGCCACCGCCGTGCTGCTTCCCGAATTCTCAAAGATGCAAAAAACAGGAGCCATGAACCTTGAGTTCATATCCCTGTGGAAATCGGTCGTATACAAATCGCTCTCCGTGATATGCCCGTTGTCGCTCTTCTGCTGCGTATTCGCAAAGGATATAATATGTACCATATACGGAACGGAATACTCAGACGCGTCGGTATTGTTTCAGATCATCACGATGATAAACCTCACATACGTCATGCCGTACAACACCATCATGCTCGCACTTGACAGAGGCAAAGAGCTGGCGCGTGCCTATATGCTGGCGGCGGCACTGATAGTGGGGCTGAATATAATGTCTGTAAGCCTGTCTTTCCACTCCATCGCACTGATAGCCGTGATACACACATCGTGTATCCTTCTATGCAGGGCAATGCTCATGGCCGTCATTTCACGGTCGTTGAATACCACCGTCGCCAAACTCGTGCCGTGGGAGAAAAGCATCAGAATACTCACCGCCTCGGCGGCAGCATGTATCATCGCCGTATTTACGAGATATTTGCTCGGCAATATGCACGGAATAGCAGGTCTGACGACAGGTTTCTGCATTTTCATCATGACATACTGCTTCATCGCCGGCATGGCGAAAATCGACTACAAAGAGATTTTCCGGCCTATAATATCAAGGATCGGAATATACAAAAACAACATATCCGATGCCGGATATGCCTGAAACAGATATTAAATAAACGACAATAACATGAATATTCTTATCGTAAGCAACTATTTCTGCCCTTCCACAACCATAGCGGCATATCGTATAGAGGCTTTTGCCAAATACCTGAAAGAAGCCGGTCACGATATAACCGTAGTGACGGAATGGGATGAAGAGAACCACATCAAATGGCACGGATGTGACGTTCATTACGTTAAAAACCGCATTGCACAAAAGGCTTACTTGGAAAAGTGCAGAAATCTACATAAAAAATGGACTCTAAAGAGAATGGCAAACGCCATTCTTTCACGCGCACTACTCGACCCCTCGATATTGTCTTGGAACCACTGGGCTTATAAAAAAATCGTCGAGTTATTCAAACACAAGCATTTCGACGTCGTATTAAGCTCATACCCGTTCTTGGCTTCGCACCTGCTTGCCCTCAAACTAAGAAAGAACGGATACAAATTCTACTGGATAGCGGACATGCGCGACGAGATGTCCAAGTTTTATTTCGGACCTCCTTTCTACCGCCGACGTATCCGCTCGTATGAGCATGAGATACTGGACTCAGCCGACGTTACGGTATCCGTGTCAGCCCATCTAATCAAAGACTTCAAAGCCACATGCGATAACGGAAGGTTTCTCGAAGTAAAGAACGGATACGACTATGATGAAATACATGACGTAACATTCCAGCCTCAATTCACGATGTCATATATCGGGAACCTCTATAAGAATTTAATTACACCGTACAACTTGTTCAAAGCATTCAACGAGCTTATGGAAGAAAGGAAAATCCCTTCCGACAGTAAAATAAAAATAGTGGGAAACACATACATAAAACTAAATGTTCCCGATAGTATCAAAGATAACGTCATCCAAATAGACAGGGTATCCCACTCGGAAGCCATCAGAATGTCGACAGAGACGGATGTTCTGGTAGTAATACACCAAACGGGAAGAAAAGGAGTATACACGGGAAAGGTCTTCGACTATCTTGCGACAAACAAACCTATACTCGCGCTATGCGACCCTAATGACGTGATAGCCGAATTGCTCGACGAGACCAAGACCGGCTTTACCGTAGACAACGACGATATTGAAGGAATAAAAAGGAGCATCCTAAAATGTTACTCTATATGGAAGAACAAAGAGGTGCTGCCAAGAGACTGGGAGAAAATAAAACAGTATAAACGCAAGAATCAAATAAACATACTGGCCGACTACCTGGCCGCGCACAAGGATGAGGTAGAGAGTAAAAAGGCTTAGAGAAAATATCCGCATATAAAAAAACGGATGGGACGATATTGATGGATAATGCGACTATATATCAATGTTCAAAAGAACTGCCGATATACCGGTCGCATTATTTTCATTTGATACCGCAATAGAACATGTATCGAAAGACAACGATTTTGCGTCTCCCGAATATCCTTTACCCGATTACCATGCAACGGAACGATATTAAAGGCATGAAAAGACATCATCTGTCTTTCCCAACACCATGCCTTAACTTACGGCGGACAGCCCGCTTATGCCTCAAATCGCGCAAACGGCGCATCAGATTGGCGCGCGAAAGATATATCTGATAGCGATATACGCCACATGCAAGACAGAAATAGACCACGACATGCAGCCATAGCATACGATACTCGGTCACCACATCCGAAAGGCCGGCACCCATGGAGTTGACCCGCACAAAGGCACGCACACCGAATGTTGACGGGAATATCCACGAAACAGCCTGCCAAAACCACGGTATATCGCTCTGAGGCCATGACACACCAGAAAGAAACAGCAACGGAACAGACATGAAAACGACAAGCAACATTACATTCTCACGATAACGGATGAGGCACGATACCGTCATGCCGAAGAATACGCAAGCCAACAAATAGGGCAACATTACGCCTAAAAGGTCTGCCGGACGCGAGAGAGCGGCAAAGCCGAAAATCCTCGGTACCACAAGAGTGAGGTATGCGGCGGTAACAGAGAATATCATCATATAACACAAAGCTTTGCCCAATACGATACGGAATACCCCGCGATAATGTTTGCTTATGGGTATCAGTTCCTTATAACCGTTTGTCTCCCTGGCTGTTCCGGCAGCGAGACCGATGCCGAGCACGAGTGTCTGTTGCAGTATGAGCATAAGAACCCCCGGCAATATGAAATTACCGTAACCGCCTGTAGAATTGAAAATGGGAACCTCCTCATACGCCAGCGGCATTCTCATTATCTCATCCTCACGGTCTGTCTGATTTCCGGAAACAGCCACCTGTATATCGGAATTCATCTCCTGAGATACCAACAGGGCAGCCTGGTATACGGCTTTATAAGTCAGCATAAGACTCATATCGCAATAAACGCTCACTACCGTCTGCTGCATCCGTCCCTGACGGGTGGAGAAATCGGACGGGATATAATAAATACCACGCACTTCCTGACTGCTCATCAGTGCCTTGGCCTCATCCATATCCGTGGCATGACAGGCTATTCTCACATCGGGCGAGGCATCGCAACGGCGAATGAAGTCACGGCTCAACGCGCTATGGGAGTTGTCTACCACGGCAACAGGCACCTCATGCACCACTTCATTGTTGTACACCCACGAATAAAGAAGAGGATAAGCAATCGGAACGATGAGGAAAAAGATTATCACCCCCTCGTCTTTAAATGTGTTTCTCATCTCCTGCCACCACACATAACAAGCGTCGCTTATTCCTTCGGCAATTCTTGATAATGGTCCTTTGTCCTTCATACGCCTATGGTATATAAACATAATTGAGCATGGCCTTCTTCAATTTAGGCAACACAGCCAATGGCAACAACGCAAAAACGGCAAGAGCCACTATGTGCGGCATGGCATCGACCAGCGGGAAGCCATTGAATATCGCCTGCTGGTATATCATGAAATAATGACGCAGCGGAAAGAGCCACGACAGAGACTGCAACGCCCCGTCCATGCCCATGACGGGAAACGCCGAGCCGGCCATGGAGAAACTGAGCACAGCCCAAAGCGAACAGGTACTCATCGACAGGCGCAATGAAGGCATAAGACCGAATATGAACACGCCGAACCCCTGCGAGGCAAGCACCATCAGAAGTCCCGAAATCACAATAGGCACCATACCTCCCGGATGCGGGAAATCGAGAATGCCATACACATAATACATATATCCGTATGTGACGGCAAGAAAGACGATGGTCTGAGGAATTACTTTACCAGCCATTGCCACCGGCATATTATTACCGGACAAAGCGAGCCAGTGCTTGGAACGGCAGAATTTAAGTTCTGTTCCGAGCGAATAGGCCGTTATCAGAAAGGCGAACAGCATTATCATACCCGGCACAAGCACCGTACTAAGATATACATTATAGTTCGTCCATGGGTTCGACGGTTGATGAAGATCTATCAGTATGGGCTGCAAGAATGTCTTTATCTGCTCAGGGGTGTATCCCCTCGCGCTCATGGCTGCCTGTGCCACCGATGCCGAACCAAGTGTGGATATTGTCTTCAAGTCACGAAACAGCAGTGCTCCTGATGTCAACGACGTCAAACTGTAATAGAAAGAAATCTTCGGTTGCCGGCTCGACAAAAGCTTGCCTGCCGTACCTTTCGGAATGTATATAAACGCATAAATCTCGTTTCGCTGTATGGCAGCGCGAGCCTCGGCCACGCTTTCATAGCGTGCAACGACCCTACTGGTCTGGAAAGCATCGAGATTGCGTATCAGTTTGCGGCTGGTTGAGGTATTGTCAAGGTCCACTACGCCCACAGGCATGTCCTGGGGCTGGCCTGAATCCATGAGCGACGTGAAGAAAAACATGGTCAGCAACGGGAATACCACCATGCAAAACCAATACATCGGGTTTGAAACCATGATGCCTACCTCACGCCGCGACACCATGAGCACATTTTTAATATATCCCGTCACACTCATAACAAAGCCCCTTGACAGCCGATTACAAATCCTTTATGATGAGCGACATACCGGGGCGAAGACCATCCACCGCCTTAACGGGACGGGCTTTAACCTCAAAAGTCTTCAAGTCGTACTGCCCGTTGGCTTTCGTCGCCTTCCATACGGCATAGCTGCCTTCGTCTTTGATATAGTATACCTTCATACGAATATCTTTACCGAATGCCGGAGCAAAGGCCGTAAACTCCTCTCCCACCTTCATGCCTTTCAAGCGATCCTCACGTACATTGAACGTACCCCACATATCGTTCATCACCGATATCGTCATTATCGGCGAGCCTGTACCCACCAGCTCACCGACCTTCGGATATATATCTGTCACCTCACCGTCTGCCGTGGCAGTCTGAACCGTCTCGCTTATATACGAGTTTACCTCATCGACAGCTCCCTTCGCACGGCTCACCTGTGCCGCGGAAGCCATCTTCTCTTCTTTTCTCGCCCCGTTGCGAGCCATGTCATACTGGCTCTTAGCAGCCCGCTCCTGCGCTTCCATAGCTTTATAATTGGCGTAAACCTCGTCACGCTTCTGTGCGCTTATCACTCCCTCATCAAACAAACGCTGCATACGCTCATACGATTTCTGCGCTATATCCAGTCCGGCACGAGCCTGTTGCCACACCTGATATGCCCCGCGCACCTGCTCGGCGCGCGCTCCGGCGTTTGCCATTGCGTCAAGAGCGGCGGCGGCATTCTCCGCCCCCCGCGCCTGCTCCATCTTCGCCCGCACGTCGGGAGCGTCTATAATGGCCAGCGTATCGCCCGCTTTGACGAAGTCGCCCTCTTTCACACGCAGTTCAAGAATACGGCCGGGCACTTTGCTCGACACCCTGTATTCCGTCACTTCCACTTGCCCTTGAATGAAATCCGGTTCACCGCCAATGGTAAAATAACCTATCAAGGCCACGATTAACACCACTGCCGTAAATCCCGCTATGGCATAAAGTATGCTGTTGTGCTGTGATTTTGCTGACATAACTATATGTATTAGTAAAATTTGGTAGATTATTGTTCCAACGTGCCGAGAGCCTTACGCATATTAACGTCGCTCAGGCGGATATCAATCTCCGCGTCAATCTTCTGCGAACGTGCCTGCAACCATGCAGTCTGCGCCTCCATCACCGTGGTGGCAGGCATCACACCCTCACGAAATCCCACCTCGGCACTGCGCAAGTTCTCCTCGGCACGCTTCACATTGCTGTCGGCAAGTGTCAGACGCTTAGACGCCTCGCCAACCTTGAAGGCGCTTTGACTTGCCTGCAGCTCTATCTTTTCACGGGCCTCGGCCACCTCAAGTGCCGCAATAGCAGACGCACCTTTCGCCGCACGAACCTTATAAGCCACGTCGCCCCAGTTCCATACCGGTATACTCACGAGCACACCGACATTCCATACTCCGCCGAATTTCTTCTGATAACCGTCGTAAACATTGGGGTTCGTCACCGTATAACCGCCCGTAAGCCCTATCTTCGGCAGGTTTCCGGCTTTCAGCAGATTTACCGCCTGCTTGCTCATGTCTGCCATAGCCTGAAGCACATGTATTTCCGGACGATTATCAGCCGCCGTCTTAACAGCGGTTGCTTCCACCGGAACCGCCACAGGCACTATCTTATCCTTGTCCTCATCGTCCGTTATCAGTTCCGTATCCACGGGCAATCCGCATTGCTGACAAAGCAGCATGCGCGACAGGGTCAGTCCGTCATTGACTTGAAGCAGTGTCATTTCCGCCTCATTGACCTTCACGTCAACCCCAAGTCCCTCGGCACGGGTAGCCACTCCCTCGGCAATCATCTTATATACATCGCCGCGCAGTTTTTTTATTAGGGCGAGATAACTCTCTGCCAGTTTCTTCTTGTGCTTGAGAGACACGACTGTCCAATATGCCTTGTCGGTGTCGTATATTGTCTGCTGGCGTACCGCCTCGGCTGTTCCGGCGGCCATCCGCTCGCCTATATCGGCCATGCGGTTAACCGCCTTGATGCTTCCTCCCATATATATCGGCTGCGTAACGATCACCGAGCCGGCAAAGATATTGCGAGTGTCGGTACGGAAAGCGTCCACGAGGCTGCGGCCTCCGGCGTTGAGCATTGCCGCGGCACTGTTTATGTGCTCATTGAAACCGCCCGCTATCTGCTCAATGCTTGTACCGAGAGCGCCAAGTTGCCCGTTTATTGCCGCAAGCTGTTCAGGAGTCAGGGATGCGCCCGCATTCTGCAAGGCCGAATTTATTCCGTTTGCGGCTGTTGTTCCGATGTTCGACAATGCCGACTTCTGGTCTCCGTTGAGAAGCGATATCTCACGGCTTGTATACATATAGCTCCCGAATGCGTGTATTCCAGGAAGATATTTAGTGCGAGCCGACTTGCGTATGTTTCTCGCCATGTCTTGCTTGACCTCCGATATGCTCATCTGCTTGTTGTTGCGCAAAGCCATGGCACGACAACTGTCTATGCCGACAGGCTGCCCGGCAGCGACTTCCAGCACAGGGAACGACATAAGGAATAATGCAGCTAAATATCTCATAGGCAAATAATTACTTATCATTTAAAGGTAAAATTGCGTGCGCCTATCATGTTTCCGTCTGCGAATATGCTCACGTTGTATGTTCCGCCTTCGAGATAGTTTGTTATGTTCCAATACGTGATGACCGACATTTCCTCTCCCGTATATTCTATGTTCTTCGTCATTGAATACTCTATCTCACGGTTCTCGTAGGCGAATGTACCTCCCGTACTGCCCAGTATAGAGCCTCCGGGGGTCATTATACGCACGTATATGGTGCGTATTCCGTTAGGGGCCGTCACGTTCTTTGCTATGTTGAATGATACTTCTATCGTCTTGCCGTCCTTGATTTTCTTGGCCGGCTTCTTACGCTTGTTTCTTACCACCATGTTGATCGATGTTGCGTCGAGCTGCGACGCTATTGCCACTTTCTCCGACAGCGACGCCTTTTCGTTGCTGAGTCCCTCTATCTGGCGCGTGGCCTCGGCATACTGGTCCTTTACTCTGTGATTCTCATCCATCAGGTTCTGGTTCAACCGGTTGAGCGAGTCTATCTGCAACACATAGCTGCGGAGCACCATACGCACCGTGGCCAGTTCTTTTTTCAGTCTTGTTATTTCCCGGGCGTCATCGCTTTTCACACGCTTCAACTCTTCGAGAAGCCTCTGCGTGCGCAACTGCTCCTGCGTGAGCTGTGCCACGATAGAGTCGTTGTTTATCTGAGCTTTCATCTCGCTGTACTGACGGGCAAACTGCTCATACTCGTTTTCCATCTCTTTCTTTTCAAGGTTTGCCAGTTCCTGCATGTCGCGGTTGGCCTCTTTCTGCTCATTGAGATTAAAAACGAGGAATATCACCGCCCCTATGAGAAACACTAAAACACCTATCAAAGGTATAAGAATCTTCTTGTTCATATCTAAATATTATTATTCTCGAAAACGGTGCAAATTTAAATTATTTTGCCGAGACAACAAAAAAATTGTTTTTATTAAAAGGAAATAAGTATTTATTTTTAAGAGAAATACGGAAAAAAAGAACTTTTTTTACATTAACCCGAATATCCGTCATTTCCCGACTGCCGCCATTCAAGCATAAAGCGACAACCCGGCATCACCTGAATAGAAACGGCACCGCACCATGAATAAAAACGAAAAACGCCACGTGACAATCAGGTTAAAATGACATAACGCGATCGTCACGCACAGCATATATGACAATCGCAGGCAATATCGGTCGATATTGCCTGCAAACATTCAGTCTTCATCCTCTTCGGATACCGGTATGTCCATTATCGGCAACTGCCGGTCTATCGCCGAGTTGAACGATATTATCGTCTCGCTACGTGCCAGTCCGAGCGGCTGCAACTTGTCGTGGATGATGTTCAGCAAGTGATGATTGTTGATGGCGTATATCTTGATGAACATGTCGAAATCTCCCGTGGTGTAATGACACTCCACCACTTCGGGAATATTCCTCAGCTTTTCCACCACCTCGTCGAATTTCTCGGGACTGCGCAGGTTAAGGCCGATATATGCACATGTCTCATACCCTATCTTTTCCGGGTCGATGACAAACTGCGAGCCTTTCAATATTCCGAGATTGGTTAGTTTCTGTATTCTCTGATGTATAGCCGCGCCGCTCACATTACACGCCCGAGCGACCTCCAGAAACGGTATTCTGGCATCGTCGGCTATCAAACGCAAAATTTGTTTGTCAAGTTTATCCAATTTCTGATTTGCCATTTTAATTGATATTTACAGGCACAAAGATATAACAAATATCGCATATTCGCAATAAAACCGTAAGTAATATTACGGTTATTATTATAAATCATCATTCTTTCTCTTCCTGTTCTCCCGAATATACGATGTTGAGAGCATAAGATTTGCGCAACGCCTCTTTCACGTCACTTATCAGCCCCATCGGCACCGACCTGTCGGCACTTATGCTCACTTTCATGTTTTTAAGGTCTTCGGGAGACATCCGCGAACGCTCGGCCGCTATATAGTCGGCTATATCATCCACGTCGGCCAACTTGTCATTGAGCTGTATACGTATGGCACCGGCATCACCTCCACCGGACGAAGCCCCGACCCTGCCTATATATATATGGGATACCGTCGACCTCTTTGCCAGCCTCTCGGTCTCCGAACCTTGCGGTACTGTGTATTTCACTTTCATCTCCACCTCGCGCATGGTCGTGACTATCATGAAAAAGAAGAGCACGGTGAAAATCATGTCGGGCAGCGACGAGGTGTTCAGTCCCGGCATACGGTGCTCACGGCGGTCGAACATGCTCATCTGCCGCCCCCTTCCGTCGTTTCCGATATACGCTGCGGGTATCGCTCGGCCACCATAGTCTTCTCTTTAGTGTCGCACTCGGCATAAGGCCGTCCATAACGCTGCCGTGCATACCTGTCTCTCAGGTTGTTGTATGCCGCCATTATGGCGTTCTGCATGGCGAAATACGTGTCGTAAGTTGCGCTTCTGTCCACGTGTACCGACAGTACGTGCTTCGTACGCTTGCTTTCCACAAACGTCTCGATCCGACGTACCAACTCTTCGGGCGTGATGTCTTCACCGTCACACGTAAGCCGGTTGTCCGCCGCTATGTCAAGCCTCATCATGTCGGAGCGCCTGACCACCAGCTCGGTCTCTTCCTCACTCTGCGGCGGCGGGGCAAGCCGACGCTGCAAACCGTTGTCGCTGTCTATCGAGGTGGTGACGAGAAAGAACACCAGCAACATAAAAGATATGTCGGCGGTGGATGTAGTGTTGAGTGCGGGCACCCTGCTTCGAATACGTCTCCTGAACATTGATCAACATTTTTTTGAGCCGCGACCGCCACGGACTATGCCCGACAGGCCGAACACCACACATATAACGGCAATGACCATGAGTACGGCAGATGTGTTGATAAACATGTCGCTAAGTTTCAACCACACGGCAGAGTCGTACATACGGCCGTTGATTTCCATTGGCTCCGATGAGCCGGAAAGAAACGTTATCAACAAAACAACCGCTGAAGTGCATGCCGTGGAATACATGATGCGGGCCGAGGGAATTCCGTTGGACACCGCATCGCCGCCCATGCGGGTCTTTATGTCGCGTACAACCGACACCCCAATAAGCACGACAGCCAATACCACGAGGGTATATGCCAGCCCTATCAGTACATCGGTGAACATAGGGGCGTTGTAGTTCGGATTTTCCTCGTAAGGCACCGAAAAGCCGAACAGATAAAAAGCACCGAATACCGCGGCCGCTGCGACAATGAGCAACAGAAACACGCGACCGGCAATTCTATCGGCCGACATGTTGCCGATATTTGTCTTACCGGCTCTCTTCATCGTGACGGAGTTTGAATTTCATTATCATATCGAGCAGGGCTATTGCCGATTCCTCCATCTGCGACGTCAGATGCTCGATCTTAGATATCACATAATTATAGAAAAGTTGCAGGATGAGAGCCACGATGATACCGAATATGGTGGTTATCAGGGCCACTTTCATGCCCGATGCCACGATAGACGTGCTTATATCGCCGGCGATGCGTATCTGGTCGAAAGCCATGACCATGCCTATCACCGTGCCGAGAAATCCGAGCGACGGGGCTATGGAGATGAAAAGAGTTATCCACGAGCATCCCCGTTCGAGATTTGCTGACTGTACAGACCCGAAAGAGACTATCGAACGCTCTATGTTGTCTATCGGCTCTCCGATACGGGCAAGCCCCTGATAGCATATCGAGGCCACCGGGCCGCGGGTGTCACGGCACAACTGCTTGGCGCCTTCAATGTCGTCTGCGGCTACTTTCTCCTCCAAGTCCCGCATGAACCGTTTGGCGTTTATCTCTGAAAGCGTCAGATAGATGATGCGCTCTATGCAGAAAGCCAGTCCCAGCACGAGAGCGATAGCCACGAGAGACATAAAACCGGCATTACCTTCTATGAATTTTGTTTTCAGCCGTGTATGAAAGCCTGTGCTTTCCTCCGCCTCAAGCCCGTCGTCCGAAAGATTGTCCGCTGTATCATCACTGATTATCCCGCTTGCCGAAGAGTCGCGTGCCACAACCGCCGCACTGTCTTCCGCCACGGTTTCCACCGTATCCTGTCTTGCCTGAGCACTCGCTAAGTCTGCCTTGATCAACAAAAGGAAACCGCTAATTGCCAAAACCGCAATTAATTTTCTCATTCCTTAAAATAAGCTGAATTGGTTTAAATAAGCTGATTATTTCTTTTTGCGGAGAGAGGGGGATTCGAACCCCCGAACCGGTTTTGCCGGTTACACGCTTTCCAGGCGTGCCTCTTCAGCCACTCGAGCACCTCTCCTAAAATCAGCGTCTGCGCCGCATACGACGCTTTTTGCGGTGCAAATTTATCCTTTTTCGGCCTAATTCATATATTTCACACGCTTTTTTTATAATTCTTTAAGGGAAAAGCCGGTTTATCGCCTTTCTTTTATCTTCCGGATATATCGGCAAATATATAGTGACAATCCTTGTTTGACGCATGTTTTTTCCTTAAATTTGCATGGTACGAACAATTCAAGGACAAAGAACAACATGACATTTAATTTACAAGACGGGCATCCATCCATGAATATTTATGCAATAATCGAAGACTATTAAATATGATATTGCCGCACGACAAACCGTCGTCCGCGTCTTTGTCACGCATATTATGATTTATCGGCATTTGCCGGCTGTCGTGTTTGCGGGGCTTCACCACTGTGTGAAGCCCCGCAAACACGTTTATACATGAATGGATATTTATGCAAAAACACATTTTTGCCACTCACATCCGGCTATCCGTTGCATTGCGTTTAGACGCTAAACGGAAGCCGTTTAGCGTCTAAACGCAATGCAACCGGTATCTAAACGCGACATAACGGGATACCGAATGCATGAACATGACCCGCTCACCATCATCTGCCGGCAAAACAAGGTCACAACAACAGGAAACATATCATTTATCAATGTTCAGAACACCGCTTTACATCCAGTCTTGCATAAATATGCATTCCGGAAGAGAACGGTTTTGCAGGAATTATGTTTACAAAACAAAACAAACGAAGTTCCGGAGGGTTATGTGACAATACGAAACGACATTTCCTTAAAGCAAATAAACGCATTTCAGTATCGAAAGTTCCGCATGCCGGCGCATACATGTAAAAAAAGAGACAGTCTTATTTGTCTATAAACCGAAATATACGCTCAGCATTGGCAGTTGTGGCACGGGCAATATCTTCCCCGCCGACTCCGTAGCACTCGGCCATCTTTCGAAGTACATACAGCGTATACGCACTCTCATTGCGCTTGCCGCGCATCGGCACGGGAGCCATGTAAGGACTGTCTGTCTCGAGGACGACCCTGCCGAGCGGCACAGATGGGAGCACATCGGGCAGATTGCTCTTCTTGAACGTCAGCACACCGCCTATTCCGAGAGCGAAACGTTCGAAACGCAACAGTTCGGCGGCCTCATGGGCATTGCCGGTAAAGCAGTGGAAAACGCCTCCCGGCAGTTCTTTCTCGTACCTGCGCAGCATGGCCACCATCTCGTTCTGCGCCTTGCGGCAGTGAATCATCAGCGGAAGGCCGTACTCTATCGACCAGCACACCTGCTCCTCGAAAGCGGCAAGCTGCTCCCTCTCGTACTCACGGCTCCAATAATAATCGAGACCAACCTCGCCGACAGCTATATAACAGTCGGGCAACAACGCCTTTATGCCGGCCAGCACTGTGGCATAGTCGGCCTTCACCTCCTCGGGGTGCAGTCCGGCCATGGGATATACGAAACCCGGATAGCTGGCGGCGAGATCACGGGCAGCGACCGACGACGACAAATCTATGGCGGGAACGAACATGCGCCCCACCCCGGCCTCACGGGCACGTGACACGACCTCGTCACGGTCGGCGTCGAACTCTGTGCCGTCGAGATGCGTGTGAGTGTCTATATAGTACATATCAAAACAATGATTTCTTTCCGACAGCACGCCTCACGATAAATGTGACGCATGGTCTTACTTTTCCCTTTTCATCATCCCGGCAGTGAACCGGCGCAGGCTCTCCTTACGCTCATCGGCCACACCGACCATGTCGAGATACTTCCCGCTCTCGGCAAAACAACTGTTTATCTTCTCCTCGCACAGCCGGCGGATGCCAATCTCATCGTATATAGCCGTGACGGCGGCTATCTTCTCGGCGCGGTCAAACTCTTTCATGCCTATCCACCGTTCCAGTTCGGCACGCTGCCTGCCGTCTGCCAGTTGCAAGGCGTTTATCAGCATGTATGTCTTCTTGTTTGAAGTGATGTCGCCTCCGATTGCTTTTCCGAACACGGCCGGGTCTCCGTAGACATCGAGCAGGTCGTCCTGCAACTGGAACGCCAGTCCCATCCGCTCGCCGAACTTGTAAAGATTATCCGCATCGGCGTCCGACGCGCCTGCCAGTATGGCGCCAATCTTAACGGCACAGGCCAGCAGCACGCTCGTTTTCAGACGTATCATCTCGATATATTCCTCTTCCCTGACATCGCTTCGGGTCTCGAAGTCCATGTCATATTGCTGTCCCTCGCCAATCTCCAAAGCCGTCTCCGTAAACAGGTCGAGCACCTGCCTCAACTTGTCGGGAGCACATGCGGCAATGCGTTGATAGGCCACCACGAGCATGGAATCGCCCGAAAGTATCGCCGTGTTGGCATCCCACTTGCGATGAACGGTAGGCCGACCGCGGCGCACGTCGGCATTATCCATCAGGTCGTCGTGGAGCAATGTATAGTTGTGGTATGTCTCTATGCCGCAGGCAGGCATGAGAATGCTTTCCGGATCGTCCTTATACAGATTGTAAGCAAGGAGCATGAGCACCGGGCGTATGCGCTTGCCGCCGAGCGAGAGCACATATTTTATGGGGTCGTAGAGCGACTCGGGTTTACGGGAGTATGGCAGATTGTCGATGAAATCGTTCACCATGCTGAGTATTTCTGCTGATGTCAACATATAGATAATGGTTTTATGTTATTACAATTTAAATACAACGGGGACGCGAACCATTGTCCGGCATGGTTTGCCGTCCTGTATGCCGGCTTTCCACCGTGGCATCATCCTTATCACGCGCAGTGCCTCACGGTCGAGTGCCGGGTCGGCATGAGCCACAATCCTAATATCGGTGGCAACGCCATCGACAGTGACGATAAACTGCACTATGACCTTTCCTTCCTTATTGCGCCGCTTTGCGTCGGAAGGATATTTAAGATTGCGGGTGAGCCACTTCATCATCTCAACCGAACCGCCTGGAAACTGCGGCAACTCGCGCACCACACGGAAATGCTCCGGATTATCGCCGGCAACGGGAGAAAGCGGCGGAACGGCAAGAGCCGCATCATCGTCGGCCGGCATGAAAGGCAGCATGCCGTCGGCATTGCCTGAAGGAGCGGCTGTCTCTCTGTCGGACATGGCGGCATGTTCGTCGGTCACGGCATCGTCTTCGACCCGAAGCCTGTCGGCCGCCGGGTCCTGCTTTACAGGAGCAAAGGCTATCATGTCTTCCTCTACACGTACAGGACTGAGTTCGAGATCGGCGGCAAGATCGTCGAGAGCCGTATCACCGGCATCAGACGAGGTATCGCTCACAATGTATTCAAAAGCCGCGAAAAGAAGAGATAAAGCGAATATCAGCCCGAGTAGGAACCCCGTAAGCCGCTTGTTCTCCAAATCTGCCGAGACGCTCTTCTTTATCTCCATTCGTATTTATAATATAAAGAGTTATTTTTCGTTATATTGTCAGTGATAAAACGAATTACTGATGCAAAATTAACGCAGATATTTCAAAAAGGCGTAACTTTGCCGACAAATTACCATAAAATAGATGAAAAAAGTGCTTTTTGCCATAATCGCCCTGCTTTTTCCCGTGCTGACAATGGCACAGGAAAGCCGGACCGATTATAATTTCCTGCGGTTGCCCATGAGCGCACACGCTGCCGCACTCGGAGGCGACAACATAACGATAATAGAAGACGACCCAACACTTATATTCCACAATCCGTCGCTGATAACAGGCGTAAGCGACAAGTCGCTCAACCTGGACTACATGACATACATGGAGGGCGTGAGGCTGGCAGGAGCATCGTTCGTAAAGGCAGTGAACGACAAGGCGACATGGGGAGTGTCTGCACAATACATGGACTACGGAAGCATGAAAGAAACGACACCCGACAACGTGCAGACAGGTACATTCTCGGCAAAAGACATAATGATAGGCGGCTCGTTCGCATACACCCTGACCGACAAACTGGCGGGAGGAATAACGGCAAAGGTGATAACATCGACCATAGCAGGATACAACTCGATAGCGATGGGCGTGGATCTGGGACTGAACTACTACATCGAAGACCGGGGACTGTCCGTATCGGCCGTGGCGAGAAACCTCGGCGGACAGGTCAAAGCTTTCAACGATGATTTCGAGAGCATCCCGCTCGACATACAACTTGGAGTGAGCAAGCAGCTCGGCAACGCCCCGCTGCGCATATCCGGCACATTGACAAGACTCAACAGCCGGGAAGGGCGGCTCATCAATCACTTAGTGCTTGGAGCGGACATCATGCTGTCAGACAACATCTACATTGCCGGAGGATATAATTTCAGGCGCGCCGACGAGATGAAAATCACCGACAGCGAGGGCGAAAGCAGTCACGGGGCTGGACTGTCGCTCGGAGCCGGACTGCAACTCGAACGGTTCAAGCTGAACGTTGCCTACGCTAAATACCACGTATCGTCCACATCACTGACGTTCAACGTGACGTATTCACTATAAGAAAAAATCATCCATCATAAGCAACAAATTCATTCACTACAAGAAACATATTTACTCACTATAAGAAACAAGTTTTTTTCACTACAATGACAACAACGGAACACATGAAAAAGATTACCATAGCGATAGACGGTTTCTCGTCGTGCGGCAAGAGCACGATGGCAAAAGACCTTGCGAAAGAGGTTGGTTACGTATATGTGGACACGGGGGCGATGTATCGCTGTGTCACCCTTTACGCACTGACAAACGGAATGTTTGATGCCGACGGCAACATAGACAAGGCCGGACTGGAAAGCAGGATGCCGGATATCGACATATCTTTCAGGCTCAACGAGAATACACGCCTGCCCGAAACATACCTGAACGGAAAGAACGTGGAGCGTGACATACGCACGATGGAAGTGTCGGACCGTGTCAGTCCGGTGGCGGCGCTGCCGTTCGTGCGCTCGGCTCTCGTGGCCATGCAACAGCAAATGGGCAAGGACAAAGGCGTGGTGATGGACGGGCGAGACATCGGTACGACGGTGTTTCCCGATGCCGAACTGAAAGTTTACGTCACGGCGAGTGCCGAAGTAAGGGCCAAACGCCGCTATGACGAACTGAAAGCAAAAGGCATGGACGCCGACTTGGACAGCATACTGCGCAATGTGCAGGAACGTGACTACATCGACTCACACCGCGATGTGTCGCCGCTGCGCAAGGCAGACGATGCCATCGAACTGGACAACAGCCACATGACGCTCGACGAACAGAAACAATGGCTGCTCGAAAAATTCAACGAGGCGGCACGCAAAGCCTGACAATACAGTGCCGAAATAAAAACAAGGCGGATGCCAGACGTACTGAAACGAACGGCATCCGCCTTATTATATATACGGATTTTACATAACAACAATATCATTCTTCCGCCGCAAAGAAGTGCTCACGAGCAAGTTTCAGCATACCGGAGAACACGGGAAGGGTTATCCGACGGCTTCTCATTTCAAGCAGTCTGGCATCCGGCACACCCGGTAACAAATTGTTCTTATCCCTGAAACTCATCATCAGATATGCCTGTTCGAAAAGAGCGTCGGTGCCGGCGGGCTTATGCCGGAAAGCCCTTATTGCCCCCATAACCTTATTTTCAGCACACAAGATGCGTTCCTCCTTAGTTTCACACCGGTCATTTTCACACGCCAAACTGCCGTAACGGCTCAGCGACGAGGCCATCAGTTCGCGCATGAAAGGCTTATATGACGGTACGACGAGGAATGTGTTGTCGCACGCTTTCACTCGCGAAATGACATCATAACCCGAATGCCTGATGATATATGGCAACGTGTCGGAAAGAGTCCGTACTTTCGGTCCGCCGCCCAGAAAAGGCTTTATCATCCTGTTTGCCACCCGGTTGGCTTCATCGACCGCATCCCTTGCGCATCCTACATTATACTCCGTGCGCAGCATCTGCGTCTCTACATCGCCAAGCCTGTATTTTGACGAAAGATAAAGGGCGAGGGAGTCCAATATGTCCATCCGCCTTTCAGCAGTTTCTTTGCCTGCGCACTTCCCTGCCTTAGCGGCATCCGTCGTTCCGGTATATAGCCACGCGACCATAGGGCAGTTGTTGAGCAATTTGCCGAAATCCGTCTTCCCGCTCTTATACTCTATCCGCCTGTCACCGCCGGCATAGTCGTATATGTCCATGTGGAGATTGTCTCCCGGATAGAGCACCACGGGTATTGCCTGAGGCGCATAGTGAGTGGCGGAAGTGAACGGCTTATCCAAAAACTCGGGTGACTTCGGTTTTAAGGCATACAGGGATGTCCATGACGGTCCCAGCACCGGTATTTTGGCACTGAAACATCCCGTACTGTCGACAATAATCGTATAACCGAACTTCATATTGGTTGCCACGCTGTCTATACAATCATGATATTCCGCCACTTCCAGCCGGAAACCGCCAACGGAATAATTGCCGGTATCGTGAAAACGGCCGGAGACAATCATCGAGTCGGCCATGAAAACATCATCGGGGAATACCTTGGCAACAGCAGGTGACGCACAGCCCTGTTTCGTTCGCTTACCGCCAAGCAACGGCAGCCCGCCCTCACGGATACCGTAATAGTATCTTCCGGCATTCACAAATATCTCCGCTATCATGTCGAAACGCTCCGTGCCGTCGGGCAACGGCAGAAAAGACACGCTGAATTTCAAGCCTTTCTTTCCCGGGCATACATCCTTGCCGGCCTCTACATTCTTGCATCCCGTCATCTTATAGCGCCTGCCCGACTCGTCGACAAGATAGCTGCATGACGGAATACTGAAACTAAACGCACTGTCACCCACGGCATGGAAATAGAGCGTGGTGGCCTTGTCCGTCGTCTTTACGCGCATAATGGTGACCCCATCCGACGGCAACGCCAGATAATCGGGTTTGTCGATGTTTGCCGTCCGCCCGCTTCGGGCAAGGACCGGCACTGCCAGAAGCAGCAGGGCAAGGAACTCTCTCATAGTTGTATTTTTAATTATTAACAGGAACATCAACAATAGTTATATCAAAGGAATACATTCCACTATATGCGGTATGTGGTTTTTTATTATTAAGTGTATCAACAGGAACCGCATTCACACAATAACTTACTTCATTATGACTGCCAACCATACCACTATTTCCAACAAAGTTTAAATTATAACCATTTATACTTGAAGGATTTACACTTCCCTCTAATTTATATTTAACTGGAAAGAAAGCAGGTCCCCCACCCCAATAAGCGGATAAGTTAACCTCCACCATCTGATTATCAAACATAAAAGTTTCTCTACCAATAGCACTACCCGGCAATATCTCCCGCCTATATTCAGTATACTCAGGATTACCTCGGGTCAAATTTCTTTTTGCCAAAGAAAAGACTTCTTTTTCACCCCAATCTTCTTCCATATCATCTTGTTCACAAGAAGTAAAAATACAAATTGCTCCTATTAAACAAGGAACAAATAAAAAATAAAAGAATTGTTTCATTTTTACTATATTTAATTATTACTAATAAAAGATTTGTTTCCCATCTTTGTATTCAAAAATTCTCTCATCAACACCTCTTGAATGATTCTTTAATTCAAGCAAAGCATTTTTCGGTACTTCATATACAATTGAATCTGATTCGGCCTTACATATTCCCGCTGACTTCCATTTACTCTCATGTAAAAAGAATAATTCATAAACATCATTCTTTCTTATAAAATTGTCACGATTACGAGGAGTAAAAACTATTTTACCAACTCTCTTGGGCTCACCAAGATCCAGACCTACCCACCCACCATTTGGGGCATCATAATGATATGATGTATAAGGATTTCCATCAAATACGTTATAATAAGAATGTGTTCCTAATGCACCCTCTTGGGGACCGATTATTGTTCCTGAAAGCACAGTAGCTTCATCTGATGAGTAAAAAGTTATTTCTGATATATCGCAATAACCATTAGTTGGTCCAACATATCTCAAATATCTATAAGATTTATCTACATTTATACTACACATATTAAGTAAACGGACAGGCTTTTCTCGGATTACAAAAAGAGTATCTGCATTACTAAAATCAGAATTATTACTTCCCTCAAAAACACCATTTACCATTCTATTTATAAATGGTTCTATAAAAAGATTAAATTTATGCAAAATGGTTATTTTATTCTTTTCCTTCATTGGAGAAAAATATCTAACCACATTTCTTTTACGCTCCAATAAAAAAGGATCTGTAACTAAATTTATATGATTTTCTTTATAAGTTGCAAGAGCATACACAACACCACCTTCTGCATTTCTTATATTAACAGAGTCATTCTTTATATGTCCATATCCAACAGGATACCACCCTAACCTGCTTGAAAGGCAAAGGTAAATCAACTCTCCTTCCGAATAATGAGACAAAAATTTAGAACAAGGAATATGTATTCCCCAATTAAATTTTCCTGCATAATGAGAAGTTACATCAACCATTAATGGATAAGAAAAAGTTGGATGGACTTTTTCCTGTGGTATACCAAAATCTTTTGCCATTTCTTCATTTAAAGAAAAAGTTATACGCCAAACTTTACCTTTTGGATTCCAGTAAGTATCAGGAGATTCTAATACTTTTTTAGCGTAAAGAGGAGAAAAGAACCATTCTTTTTTATCTCCATCTATTGTCGCATTCCAATAATGAGCAACATTATTATCCCCCCTTATTAACATCATTTCAATAGTACACGGAAGACCAAGAGCACGAAAAACATACACTGTCATAACTGTTAAATCCAAACAACTTCCCACACGCCATTTTACAATTTCCGGTCCAGGATATACATCAGTTGAAATATCCTCAGTAAATCGAATTGGTTTACTAACTAAATAATCAAGTACTTTTTGAGCAGCATATTTTATACTACGAGCTTTCGGATCTTTTTTCAAACTTTCAAATAAATGCTTATACTGATAAAAAACCTTTTCACGCCAATATGTAACACTTTCGTTCCCTATTCTATAAGGCAACACATACTCACAAAAAGTATCAAAACTTATTGAATCTTTCCATGGACATTCTTCCCATATTTTAAAAGCAAAATCTATATTCCTTTGTATTATTCTATAATCAATTTTAACATCACTTTTTGTTACTAAATTTTTCGTATTCCAAATACCATATATCTGTTTTACTGAATCTTTCGCCTGTTTCGGAGTTATATCTTTATTAGAACTATATATTTCATATGTCTTATGAACTGCATCAACCTCTTTACCTTCTAAACCACCATGAAAAGCAATATTATCTATTAAGAATAATGCAGCAGCCTTTTTCATTGAGTCATTACTATACCCATTAACTAAGACCTTTAATCCTGGATTCATCCTCATTATTACATCACGGCTAGGACGAATACCTGCCGCAGCATATTGAAAACAACTTAAAACGGCCAAGAACAAAAGCAATCTATTTGTCTTAAAAAAATCAATCATTATTATTTCTTTCTATAAATATTTGGCAAATATACTTTTTTTTACAAAAAACATGTTACAAATACGTTTCATTATTTTATATATCTGTAAAACAAGCAATTAATTAAGACTGATTACCAATCTTTTTATTCTAGTTATATCATATGTCATTACTTTTATTGGTTTATATTTAATAACTAATGCAACAGAATCTACATGAGTAGTGTCATTTAAATTTCTATATGCCAACAACATTCCTTCAAGAGGTGCGAATCTCACTGGACACATATTTGCGGCCTTATTATAATGCTTTAAAGCTTGTCTTGGAATATCATGATGCAAACAAATATCACCTGCTAGCAATTCCATATTGTAACTACTCATTATAGTTGAACACTCATTAATTTTTTCAAGTGCTTCATTAAATTTTGCTGTTACAAACAATTCATAAGAATAATTATAAAGAAAACTACTACGACGATAATACATACCTAAATTATATGGAAAAACCATTGATAACGAATCTAGTTTTTTATAATAATACAATGATTTATAATGACTACGAACCATTGATTTATAATTACCTAAACTCATTAATACATCAACTGGAAGAAATACAATATAAATCAAGAATAACAATATAGTAATAGGAAGTAACACGCATTTTTTTATTTTATAAAAAAACATCTTGGAACTTGGAAATAAAATAAATATACTAGAAAACGACAAAAACAATATCAATAAGCAAGGTAAAGGCTGATTGAGTGGATAAGATAAAAGACAGAATAAAAACAATGTGCTCTGAATACTTTTAATAATAAATGAATGTCTAAAAGCCCAAATAGGCATTATCAATAACAATATCAATATTATTGGTCCTATTATACCAAAGTCAAGCCACAATAATAAGAATTCATTTAGTGGATGTAAAACTTCATCCGCAAGCATCGCCTCATGCCCAGTATTACATAAAGAAAAATATTCCTCTTGCCTTGACATATATTTATATTGGAAACCATTCATACCATATCCACATAATGGCCTCTCTTTTATCAAATCCCAAGTCAATTCAAGTATAAAAAACCTACCAAGTGTTGAATTTGTCTTTTGAAAAGAAATTATGCTACCCACTAAAATTATCAAAATAAATAAAATCAGTAGCATATATTTCTTTTTCAATTGGAATATATGTCCAATAAACATTAATACAATTATTGTCAATGAAACAAAGCCTGTACGAGATTTTGACAATACAATAAGTACTATTGCTAAAAAGAATATAAAAGATAAAAAGAACAATTTACGGCGTTCTCCCTTATATTTAGTATAATAAAAAAAACAACTTTCACTATCAGCAAATGACAATGACAATAATAAACATATTGCTACCGCAAGTCCACCTGGATTACCAAAAGTTCCACACACGCCTATTTCTAGAACTGATTTTCCATAATATAGTAATTGTCCTAACACCCAAATCGTTTCAAATACTATACCAAAACAGGCTGCTATTGAAACACCTTGTTTGAATAGTTTTAAACTAATATTTGCTTTTATCCCAAAATATAAAAAATAAAAACAGATAACACTTAAACTAATATACCACTTAGGTAACAAATATTCTTCCCAACAGAAAAATAATGGTGGAAACAAACAACTCAAAAATAAAATAACCAAAAATACTATCATAGTATATGTATCACATTATAATGTGACAAAAATACATAATAATAAATACATACAGACAATCATTTGTTGCAAATGATTGTCTGTATGTATTTTACAAAAGATAACTATATCTACTATCTATTTATAACATACACCGCCCCGCCACGGGGCAAGGCGGACAATGACAATGAAGACGAGGATGAGACCTTTCTGCGTGATATTCGCCACGGAGCACCGGTGCTGCCACTATCCTCAAAAGACACAAGTTCATAATCGCCAACACCCAAAAAGCCGAAATTGAATGATATCTCTTGCGAGACATCAAGGCCGTTAAGGACACCTACCCACCAGTTGTCGCCCTTTCGACGGGCCATCACCACCGACTTGCCGGGATAGCCGCTGATAAGTTTTGTGTCGTCCCATGCCGCGGGCAGGGAAGAGAAGAAATTGCGGACATCCTCCGGTTGCGCGAGCAGACTCTCCGGCCTGTCGGCCAGATGCTGCAATGCCGACTCAAAAACGACGGTCAGGGCCAACTCGTGGGCGTGAGTGGTGATATGAGGATGTTGCGAATCGGAAAAAGCGCACGGTGTATAGTCCATAGAACCGACGACGTTGCGGGTAAAAGGTAATGTGGTATTATGCACACCGGCACGGTCGGTGAGCACAGGGCGGTTGTTATACCACTCGGCACCATACACTCCCTCGACCGACATAAGATTGGGATAAGTGCGCTGCCAGCCCCGCGGAATGGTGGCTCCGTGGAAGTTTACCATCAGATTATGGCGTGCGGCCGATTCGAGCAGATCCATACAATACTCCATAGTGGGCTGTGTGTCGCCATCGAAGAAATCGATCTTGACACCGGCGATGCCTTTCTTTTCAAGCCACGCGAACTCGCGCTCGCGGTCTTCGGGCTTGTTAAGCCGGTAGAAGGGACCGGGAGCGCCGTTGTTCACCCATGCCGTAGACGAGTTATACCAAATCATCAGCTTCACGCCTTTTGACGCGGCATAGTCTATAGCGTCGTCGATATTTCCGCCATTGGACATCTCGTCCCACTCGGCGTCTATCAAAGCGTACGGCAGTCGCAAGGCACAAGCCAGATCTATATATTGCTTTACAAGCATGAAGTCCCTCGAACCATGATTATGCGCCCAATAAATCCACGACACGACACCGGGCTTTATCCACCCGTTATCTGTTCCATTTTCCGCTGGACGGGAGACATCCGTGACAAGAGTGGACTCCACCACATCATCGAGATGCCCCATAATGATGACTCGCCATGGTGACACCCAATCTCCGGTCACGGCACGGTCGTTTCTGGCAAGGGTCACCTTATAATCAGTCGGCACGGCACGATTTGTCAACGACGAGGCCGCATGACAACGCTCGATACCGGCCTCGGTTATCAACGCCCAGCATTCGGGAGCAAACCGCAGTAAAGCAGGATAAGCGGAATTGGCGGCACTCTCCCTGCCAGATGTGGTCTTAGGAAAGAAGTTCTCGTATGAAGGGTCGAAACGCTGTATGTATCGTTCCACGCCCTCTGGTATGCGGTATGTCGTAAACTCATCGTAGACAACGCTGCCGGCCAGCCCGTCTATCTCATACCGGAACGCGATACCGTCGTCATACAGCCTCAGAGCCAATCTGCCATGGCCGTCGGTACCGTAAGAACAGGCATATATATACTCTATACCCTCGTTGACACATTCTGAACGCTTACCGGTCTGCATGGTATAGCACTCATGGAGCGGCCTTGAAGACTTCATGCCGGCAACCCGCCACCGGCCGCTTTCGGAATTACCGTCGACCGCCACACCAAGAGACGGTATCGTGAATGCACGGCAGACCGATTTACCGTCGATGTATTTCACCGCCAACGACGTGTCGCCCTGCACCTCGACCACAATTCTCCCATTGGGCGAGACGACACCGGCAGATGCCTTATTGCAGACAAAAGACGCTGTACAAAAAAACAGAACGCTTAACAACACTTCGTGACAGTAGTTTCGCAGACATTGGAAACCGTACGCCTTAAAATATCGGAAAGTACTAATTGACGTTTTAATGCCTGACATTGACAAGATAACCATAATAATATTCTTTGTTTAAACACTCATATCGGAAAACAAGCCTACCGACGCTTTAACTCCGGTTTACTCCGTGTACCGCAGGTTAATCCTGCGATACACGAAATACTAATGATACGGGACTACCGTATTTACTGTTTCGACGTGGCATACAGACCGATGCACGCGCCAATGAAACCGGTGGAACGGCTGGTACTCAGATTGACTGCATCCACACCACGGGCGATAAGCTGCCACTCTTTACCTTGCTCGGCATAGTAGAAATCATAGTAGCGGCCACGGCCTTCTATCTTCAACTTCACCGGAGCATTGCCGGTAATGAATGCCGACCCGACAACGACACGGTCTTTCTCGGCACGGGTGAGCACGACGGCAGGACGGCCGCCAAGCAATGTCTTGCCGAAAGTGAAGTTGTATTCCTCGTTCTGCAATAATGTAAATCCGGCAAAATCCTTATCCGAGCCTGGAGTGAAATCAACCTGAGTCTCGGCAGAGAAAACAGTATGTTGCTGACGACAGAACACTGCCGAAGGCGATTTGCGCTCGGTGATGCTCACCGGTTTGGGATTTATCACAAGGCCGTTGTCGAGACGGAAGAACTCCGACGGGTTGCGCAGGAACATCCAACGGATATCAAGCGTCTGCGAGTCAAAACGATCCGTATATCCGAAATTACCCGTGGTAAGTGTCTTATCTGCCGTCGGGATGATGTCCGCTTTATCGTTTACAGTGGGGATGGCTGTGTTCTTCTCCAATATCACAGGCCACCCGTCTTTCCATGTGACAGGCAACAGATATGTATCGCGCCCCGTATTGTAGAAATCGCCCTCATAAGGACGGCATCCGAGGAATACAGCCCACCAGTCGCCTTTCTTCGTCTGGACGATGTCCGCATGGCCTGCGCTCGTCACTATATCCTGACGATTGGGGTCAAGACCTGTACGCTGGGTGAGTATCGGGTTCCCGCCGAACTCCTCCCAAGGTCCCATCGGATTCTTGGCACGCAGAATAACCTCGCTGTGCCACTCGCAAGTACCGCCCTCGGCACACATGAGATAGTAATACTTGCCGACACGGAAGAGGTGGGGTCCCTCTATCCAGATAGGATTTTTATCTACATGTGTTCCGCCTCGGAGTATTTCTTTCTGCTCGCCGACAACCTTATCGTTCTTTACATCAAACTCATGGATGAATATCGAACGCTGGCCTTCATAGTCATGGCCGCCGACAGGCTCGTCATTATTCACGATATAGCCTTTGCCGTCTTTGTCGAAGAAGAAAGACGGGTCTATACCTCCTACCTCTTTGAGATAAATCGGCTCGCTCCACCCCTTTGCAGGGTCTTGGGTCTTGACGAAGAAATTGCCCCGGCCTACATTCGTCGTTATCATGTAGAACGTCTTGTTCTTCGGATTATAAGTTATGGCTGGCGCGAAAATTCCGCCTGAAACTTTCTGGTTGTCGAGCGGCAACTGGCTCTCACGGTCAAGAACATGACCGAGCTGCTTCCAGTTTACAAGGTCCTTGCTCGTAAAAATAGGTACACCGGGGAAAAACGAGAACGAAGAGTTGACAAGATAATATGTATCTCCCACCCTGCACATCGACGGATCGGGATAGAAACCGGCCAAAACGGGGTTCAAATACTGACTTGACGGGTCATACTTCTTATCGAAACGCGCATCGTTTCCGTCATACTTGAAATACTTGAATGTGGCGGTCTGAGCCTGTGAGCCCATCGATGCGAGAAGCATTGCCGCCGATAAAAGCAATTTTTTCATAATAATGCTGTTATTCTTATATTCTTTACAACTTAAAAATCAGATACAATCATATCATCACGGTCTGGAATGCGGAGATTCGTCACCGAACAGATAACCGGGACGATAGCCGCCAAGGTCTATCACAAGTTTTTCAAGCACGATGGCCGGGTCTTTCGGAGCAAACGTAACGGTGTGCTCACCCTTTCCGAGACGCCCCAACGACACCTTACTCTCAACAACACGACGCGCGACGGTGGGATAATATACCGAATAAATATTGTCCGGATGTTCGTTGAGACGCGCATTGAAGTTTACTGATTGCGGTTTACCGCCATCTATGGATACATCATACACCAATCCGCCCTTATTGAGATAATCAAGCGTTGATTTCACTATGACATGCAGTTCGGCATCATCTGTGGCAGGATTATCAAGACGGAACTTATAAGTAAGCACAGCGCCATCGGCCGGTTTGTCATAGGGCATGAGCGAAATGCCTCCACGTGTACGCCCCATGTCTGGAATGACAGTCCAAGACGTACCATCCGACGATTTACTACTGAAATAATGTCCAGCCTCAATAGCTACATAACCGTCTTTGGCTTCAAAGACAAACCCACCGCATGCAGGTTCGATCCGATATATCTTAGGAAGAATGTCCGCTCTGAAATTATCATTCCATGATTTATAACCGATATGCTTCTGGGTCATCATTCCACGCCATTTTCCACCCGCTATATCGTTATTGTACGCAGCACAAAGAAGTGAGTCACGTCGAAAAGCCTCAACCGTACGGTCTGCCCATACATTGGCTTCAGGGTCATTATTCTTATAAAGATAATTGTTCATTGCCTGGGCATAATACATCTGATGCAGGTTTGACATGGCCTGAACGGGGAAAAGCACCAACTCGTTGTATGCGTCACGGTACCGTTCGTCAAGAGTGATATACTGCCTCAGGGCTTCCGCCTCCAAACGCATGTAATCGTCAGCGACCTTGCGCCACTCTCCCGAAACAAGATTATATGTCTTGGCATCGAGCATCTCTGCCGTTGAACGTCCGTTATACTTGCAACATAGATTTAAAATACGGGCAGCCTCATCGGCCTGAGCATCACCAAACTGCATGCGGCAGAACTCGCGCGTATGAGATTCCACATCGGCTACCATTTCACAACCGTTTGATTTTGTCTTTATCACATCAGGATTCCATGCCATATCCATGAACAGTGTTATTGGGTATTCCATGGGTTTAAGGTCTCCGACATTCAATATCCATAATCTGTCAAGACTGTTCTGATGAGCAAGTGTCAACTGTTCCCACATATTCTGTGTAGGAGTGGCGTTTATCCATTTTGAATTTCGTGGCGCACCTACATAATCCACATGATAATACAGCCCCCAGCCTCCTTTATGCTTTCTCTCTTTGGCATTAGGAACACGGCGGACATTACCCCAGTTGTCGTCGCACAAAAGCATTATGACATCGTCAGGTACACGCATACCTTTGTCATAATAATCAAGAACTTCCTTATATAAAGCCCATACCTGAGGTGTTTTCGACGCATGCTTACCGGTCACCTTGCTGATTATCTTACGCTGATTATCCACAACACGTTCCAACAATTTGGTATCAGCCTCTTCACTCATGGCCTCATCACCGTCGCCACGCATTCCAATGGTGACGATATCGTCAGTATTCTTTATCCTTTCTATACCCTCGGTGAAAAACTTGTCCAAAACCTTTTGATTAGTCTGATAGTTCCACTCTCCGTATTTCCTGCGGTTGCGTGCCCACTCCTGATGATTGCGTCCCATCGGTTCGTGATGTGAAGTACCTATAATAATACCCATATCATCCGCCAATTTTGAATTTTCAGGGTCATCTGCATAAAAAGCCCAACCCCACATGGCCGGCCACAAGAAATTACCTTTCAATCTGAGGATAAGCTCATATACTTTCTCATAAAAACGATGATCTCCGTAATTGGTGCCGAAAGTATTCTTCACCCACGATGTAAGGCAAGGAGCTTCGTCATTAAGAAAAAGTCCGCGATAACGCACGGCAGGTTCACCATCTGTGTATTCTCCTCTGACCGCGTACAAGTCGGCATGTTTTTCAACAGGCACATCAGCCCAATAGTACCAAGGAGACACACCTATCTGCCGTGACATTTCATAGATACCGAATATAGTGCCACGCTTATCACTACCTGCAATGACAAGTTGATCGCCTATTGTCTTTATTACATATTTCTCTGTTTTGCCTTTAAGATCGCCAAGCAAGCCTTGCTTCACCAACTTATCTATCCGGCTGTTGCAGCCTAAGGTACCTATCAGTATTCGGGGAGCGTCCGCAGACACAGACGGTTTTACACCTGTGACTTTTTCTAAATCACACCTCAAATTATCCATGGCAATCCGCACACTCTTATGTTCGCCGCTCTCGCAACCAACCGTCGCATTGTTCAATGACAGAGCATCACCATGCCCCGTGAATATTATGAACCGTTCGGCAGCAAAACTAAACGCTATATGCGCCAAAAAGAAAAGAAAAACAGTAAGTCGTTTCATAAATTTGTATTTGTTTTAGTTTCTAATTTCCACTTTAAACACAGTTCCGTCCTTACGGTCGGGAGTCGTTCCGGCATTGTCGGCTGAATACGGTTCACCGGTTGTAGGCTCACAGCCGACAAAACGATGAGTACGCATTGACATCAACATACACTGGTCACGCAACATATCCTGCCATAAGAACAAGCTACCGGCTGTCTCTTTTTCCATCAATCTGACATCCGCGGAAAGCCCTTCTCCGACAACAGTAATAAAACCCGTTCCGTTCATGGCTTCAAGCGCCACACGCCCGTTGCCACGATCGTGAACACGGAAACATACGGCATCACTATCATAATCTTTAGAACCACGAGCCACACCATGAACTATACCGTGTCTCATGGCCATCATTCGATTTCCATTACCAAGATTTGTCAACATGACAACCTTTCCAATCGGCAGATTAGCCCTTCGATCCGCCAAAGGCTCTACGATACTGAAATTATCAAATTCGGCATAACCGCCATTCCTTCCATTCCTGTTATATGCAAAAAGCGAATAACGGGTACCTTGAAATGTCTTCAATTGATATGGCATCAAGACCTCTTCCCCTATATTTGTATAATTACGTCCGTCTGTACTATAACTGAAATGAGCCACGTCTTTATCAAAATCGCCCGTCACACGAAGATAGACAGCAGACTTGGGAGACAACGATACGCCTTGGGATATCTTATCACCGTTCTGGTCTTTCACCTTTAAAACAAAAGTTCCCGCACTTCGTTCCACAGCAAGCCATGCGTAAGGCATGTTCAACAATCCCAACCCGGCAATATCCCCATCTTTTAAATGTGAGAAGTCCAATTCCACCGTAGCCGCGGAAACAGGACCTATGCCACGCTGAGTAAGAGTATTTCTCGCCCAAAGATAATCTTTGGCCGGCATGGTATTCAAACGCAGTTTACCACCTGACAACTTCCACATACCGGCAACAGGCTCATGATTCCATTGCCATACCTCACGCAATTTCTTTCCATCGAAATCATCATTACGCACATAGGGCGCATGCGGAGCAACAGTTTTCCCCGTATTGGGTTTAAACCATGTACGCGGTACACGTCCGAGATTACCTTCTGTTCCGAAATAAGGCCATCCGTCTTTCCAAGTGACAGGAGAAAGAGCCACCGTACGACCGACGGAAGTAAAATCAAGCATTGATATGCCCCACCATTCTCCATTCGGGAGATCAACTATTCCACCCTGATGCACGGTAGCGCACCCAAGACGATTGCCGCCTTGCCCTCCGACATTGAATTTAAATCCGTCACCAGGAACAGGATGTCCAAGCCCCACATTGTGAACCATGTGCCCGATAGGGGTTCCGAAAGACTCGCGCTGGCATATAGTAACAGTCTCGTAAGGGCCATCTATTTTATCTGAACGCGCACATTGCATACGTCCCATCGGAGAATAGTCGGCACTGATGATATAATACCTACCATCTATTTTGTATATATGATGCCCCTCACCCATGGCATTCCCTTCGGGTATTATCTCGCGGGTACTACCCTCAACTATACCGCTAAGATCGGATTTCAGTTCAGTCAATTGAACGGAACCATACTTATGCACCGCATATATCCTGCCGTCATCATCGAAAAGAACGCTGAGGTCATAAATGTTTCCTCCCATGTTCCTGTGTTCCCACGGCCCTTTGGGATTGTCGGAAATAAAAACCTGCATTCCTACGCCATTGATATTCGAGAATACATAGAACTTACCGTCGTGATAACGAATGCAAGGCGCCCATATTCCCTGTCCATAAGACTCCTTACCATTGACAAGCCTAAACTGGTCTCCAAGATTAAAGTTATCCATGCAGTAACTTGCCAGTTCCCAATTCACAAGATCTTTCGAATGCAAGACAATAAGTCCCGGCAAACAGTGCATCGTCGTTCCGGCAAGGTAATAATCTTCGCCGACACGAATGATATCCGGATCTGAGAACTCATCGTAAAACAACGGATTTGTGTATGTCCCATTGCCGTTATCTGCCGTCCATGACTGTGCTGACGACCGCACCGAAACCAATGCCGCGACAATGAACACCAGAAGCATCTTTCCTATCATCATTGTTGTTTTATTCTGTTCCTATATTATTTGCAATACATAACATATCGCATCTATCTCACAATAACTACCCCGCCATTATTCGGTATGCTGACGCTGACGGTCTTTTTCTTCGATATTTTTGCTGTCACGAGCTTATCGTTCATATAAAGACTTACGGTCTCACCACCTTCAAACATCGGCAACTCCAAAGTCTTCTTCATTGTCTCACCCGTTGCGTTTATTCCCGCTATATACCATTTGGTTCCTGATCTGCGAGCCATTATGGCATAACGCCCGGGATAGCCGTCGATGTATCTCACTTCATCCCACGTTGTCGGCACCTGTTTCATAAAATCTATCGCCCATGACGGGGCGTCATCGAGGTTATTGGGAGCAAGGGCAAAATGCTGCACGGCGCTTTGGAAAAGCACGGCCGTGGCAAGAGCGTATACATCCGTAGTCACACGACGGCTGCCAGTTTTATTATTGGCATTATAAAACTTATTGAGCGTAGAGCCTCCGAAATCCATCGAACCTACTGTGTTTCGGATAAACGGATGTATCGTTCCACAATGGGCCTCTACATCGCAGAACCCTTGCGAGAAATGAAGGTTCTCACTTGCGAGAACAGCCTCACTTGCCGCATAATTGGGGTACATGCGTTCCCATCCTCGAGGCAACGTACATCCATGGAATATTACGAGCAGATCATTGTCATTGGCATCCGTAAGTATCTGTTCGTAAAGTTGCATTGTCGATTGCTTGTCTCCACCGAAAAAGTCAACCTTTATTCCAAGTATACCGGTCTTTTTCATCCACCGCATCTCCTCCTTACGTTTAATAGGATCATTCATTATGCCACGCGGAGATTGCGGAGCATGATTCCATGCACCGTTAGAGTTATACCAAAGATACAGTCCCACTCCTTTTTGCTTTCCATATTTGGCCAGTTCTTCTATTCGCCCATAACCAATCTGAACATCCCAAAGAGCATCTATAAGAACAGAACGGTATCCCATAGCGGCAGCAAAATCGATATAACGACGCTGTTCGTCAAAATTACAACTGGAATCCATGCCTATAATCCACGACCAAGTACCTTTACCGTACTCATATTTATATTCCGTAGAATATTTCGGTTTTACCAAATCCCACGCAACAGTAGTCTCCGCCACATTTGCCAATGTCGCACCCACTGTTATCGTTCTCCATGGCGTCTCACCCGGCAAAGCCATCTGTACGGATGTATCTCCCCAACCGTTGTTTTCTTCGGCCATCGGGAAGCCTATTCTGTAATTACCATTCGGTCCGCCAAGCAATCTGCATCCGCAATAGTCGCCGTCCGTACCAGTCTCGGATATCAGTGTCCATCCGTTATCGCCATTACGGAAAAGGCATGGGAAAGTATATCCAAATCCCCAACCATTCTTTCCGGTCGCCTCATCACAGGCATACCTTGTCTCATAGCTCGGAGCCGTTCCGGCAAATCCGGTCATTGGCTTTGATTGAGGACACAAGAATGTTGTCGTGCCTTCCGGCATATCAAAGGATGTTTTTTCCTCCTTTATCACACAACTGAATTTTCCTTTCGGCGCATTGAGCGTATAACGGAATGCCACGTCACGGTCACTGACACGGAATATAACGGACATTACCTGTTTGCCGGCTTTATCAAACCGGCAAATCATTTCATTGGCCGAATAATTTATATTGCTTTGCTTTATGTTTCGCAAGCCGTAACTTTCGTTTATTGTTTTTCTTTCCGAACCGTTCAACACCAGCTCACGGCTGAAATCACCGATATCGGTAATCAAGCCCAAAAAGGATTTACCGATAAAAGTCTTGCCATCGTATTTAACCTCATACTGAGGAGTGCCGTTCTCATCGGAAACAGTAACCGCAATCCGTCCGTCAGGACTGTTTACAACATATTCCGCCCCAAACAAAAACATAGGAACATATACCAACAAAGATATCAAAAACAGTTTTTTCATATATTACTTCATTTATTATAACGTTAGTTCCACGAACTCAGAATAAAGCCATGACCGGCTAAAACATGTTCACAATAGTCGATTGACATTTGACATGTGTCCACTGCCATAAACAAATTGTTTTATACACTCAACAGTGCAGGCTATGGCAATAGCCTCATTATTTCCCAAAACCACGTCATTATTATACTTATTCAAATTTCCACCAATCGAAATTAAACAGCTTGCAGCCCTTATATCCCTTGTAAACGAAATAAATATCATGCTTTCCGCTAATCTTATTTTTCACCGGTGCCTCAAAGATTTTCCATTCTTCCCAACCACCGGTACGAGGAATGGCTGTTTCCGCTATCAAGGTTCCGCCTATACTATCTGCATGAACTTCAATAGTACCACCCTTCAAGGCAGAGGCTGCACAAACAATAAACTTGTTATATTCCCTTTTATTAAAATCCACCTCACGCACTTTCGTCCAGTCACCGTTATTTATGTTTGACACATATACACCTGTACGATCGTTGTTCTCTGTTTCCACTCCTTTTGAAAAAGCTATGGTCTCAGCCTCTGTCTTTATAAACGGATTTAAAACACCTATCGGTTTAACACCTTCGTCAGTAGGCATGATTACAGGGAATGTACCATCGGAATTGTACTTAAACTCTTCTACAGCCGTACTACGTCCGAATCCTCCGCCACCGGGTAATTTTCCGGTATGGTAGAAGAAATAATTATGTCCTTTGAAATCTGCCACACCGCAATGGTTAGTAAAAGAACCGGTCTTGCACAAAGGCATGATCTCACCACGATATTTCCACGGGCCGGTAGGTTTCTTTGCCGTGGAGTAAGCTATATGCTCGGGTACTCCACCGGCAGCATAAAGCAAGTAATAGAGCTTATTGCGTTTAAGCAACCAAGGCCCCTCCGTATAACAATCTTTATACTTTACGTCCTTCTTCCTCTGTTTCATACCCGGAGCACCGAAACCTTCTTCCGTCTGTTCTATCTTTTCCACTTCCCCGCTGTATGAAATCATATCACGGTTAAGACGTATGTAATATATATTGGGATTGCCCCAGAACAGCCAAGCCTGTCCGTCATCGTCTATCATCACAGTCGGGTCTATATTGTCCCAACTGCCATTATCAACAAGCGGTTTGCCTATGGCATCCTTAAACGGCCCGGTCGGAGTGTCCCCCACCGCAACTCCGATTGCCATACCGTTGGTAATCTTCGAATGGGCACATATATACCAATAATACTTACCATCACGTTCTATACACTGCGCAGCCCACGCCCTATCATCAGCCCAACTGAATGTACCAAGTCCCAGAGGCACTCCGTGATCTGTCCAGTTCACCATGTCTTCGGTTGAATACAATCTCCAATCATACATCCAGAAGAAATCAGCCCCGGCTTCGTCATGACTGGTATAAAGATACAATCTGTCACCTGCCACCATTGGAGCCGGGTCGGCAGTATAACGTGTCTGAACAATGGGGTTCTGAGCACCCGCAATAGTTGCGGTCATCGCCAAAGCTGTTATCAATATAGATTTTTTCATATCGTGTTATTTAAATAATAATTGCGCAAATTTCCATAAACTCTCACGCCACACAGGCCATGTGTGGCCTCCGGGATATTCGTAATAAGTATAACGTATGCCGATTCCGTCCATACGCCCAAGCATGGCTTTACAATTCTCATAAGCTATATCTTCCTTTCCACCCATTGAGAACCATAACTGCCTGAACTGTTTGTTGTAATAATCCGGCCGTTCCGCCAAAATCTTATAATATGGCTCACCGGACGAATTAGCCATGAAAGACTGGGAAGTACGAAACCACCCCGAACTGAATACGCCTACATAAGCAAAATCATCGGGATGACTGACAACTGTAGACAATGTTTGTATTCCACCCATAGACAAACCGGCCAAAGCGCGATTTTCACGTCCTGCCTTAATGCGAAATCTCTTTTCCGCTACCGGACGTACACATTGTAAAAGTTCTGCCGCAAAATCTTTCGTATTGCCATCTGCCATGACTATAATCATCGGCACCGCTTTCTTTTCGGCAATAAGATTGTCCAAGATTATATCACAAAGTCCTTGATGACTCCATCCACGCTCGTCTTCACCTCCACCGTGCTGCAAATACAAAACCGGATAACGATTATCATTTTCTTCATAACCGGCAGGGGTATATACATACATCCGTCTCCATGCTCTCTCTACATCCGAATAATAACGTATTCTATGCACATCGCCATGAGGGACATCTTTCATCTCAAACTTATCAATATCTTCCGAATACGGTATTTCTATACCGCTTGCCATCTGGCTGCATCCGAAAAATGTCTCGCTATTGGGATCGGCGACACGCAAACCGTCCGCGATAAGAAAATAATAATGAAAGCCTTCGCTTTGCGGGTCGGTTATACAAGTCCAATATCCATCTGCCGATTTTGACATTTCATAACGACGGCCAAGGTCGACAACCAAATGCCTGGCATCTGGCGCTTTCATGCGGAATACCACTCTGTGGTCTTTTGTTACACACGGATATTCAGCCCTTCGCACATTCCATGCGGCAGATATCGGAGCTCCACCTACTACCTTTAGCGCACGGCGTAATGCTTTTTGCCAATAATCCCAATTATGATTCCCTTCACCTGTTTTCCAATCACACACAATACCCTTTTCTTTTAATGCCGACACAAAATCCTTGTTGGCATCAAAAGTAAAATCATTCTCACCGCAATCTATAAACCAACTTACGGTTTTCCACCTGTCAATATCATTCTTCGAACCTTCCATAACAGTACGTATAGGATTGTTGCGCTCCACAGCCTGCTGGCGCCACTCACCCAAAGGATCGCTCTTAAGGAAATCAAGCGGCTGGCGACGGAGATAACCGGTCATATCATAAACGGCACGGAACATCTCGGGATGATGCAGGCCGTAAACTACGGCTCCACCGCCTCCCATGGAAAAACCGCCTATATAACGCGAATACTTATCGGCACGTACACGGAATGTGTTCTCTATATGTGGAATAAATTCCTTGAAGAAGAAATCCTCATAAGGCCATACCTCGTCATTCACCCAACTCATTCGATGCTTATTGGCCTCGGGACATACTATAATCATCTCCTCCATCTCTCCGCTTGCGACCAGTTCGTCAACCAAAGCAGACAGATGTCCGTTGTCTTCCCACTGAGTATGCGGGCATCCTCCGCCATGAAGCAGATAAAGTACAGGGTATGTCCTGTCTTTCTCTTTATCATAGCTATCGGGCAAACATACGGAATAGTCCCATTCCGTAAAACCATCCAATAATCCACACGGCAATTTACGTTCTTCCGTTCTGCTGCCTGCACTTGTCGCAACAGTCAAAAACAACATTAAAGAAGAAAGCCAAAAAACCTTTTTCATTTTCATAATTATTCTATGTTTACCTTTTGTTTGCCGGCTGTATCGTATATGACCTGCCGACTTCGGTTTTTATTTCATATTCGTATACTTTCCGTATCGGTAATGTCTTGAAATCGTTTAATTCCCCGGATGTGAGCGGTTTCTTTATATTGGCTTTCCTCAACAACGGATTGGCACAATCACCATTTGCCTCACACAGTCCTTTCATCTTCAACGGCGCATAAGAACGCAGGCGCAACACACCACCCGACTTCGAAAGAATTACGGCTTTATCCAATTCCCCATCTGTCCATTTGATATCCACCTCAAAACCTCCACGCGCCAAAAGCCCTTTTACATCACCGTCTTTCCACGCATCCGGCAATGCCGGCAATAAATGTACCGCACCGTCATGACTCTGCATAAGCATTTCACAAATACCTGCCGCACAGCCGAAATTACCGTCTATCTGGAAAGGTGGATGAGCATCGAAAAGATTAGGATACGTACGACCGTCAGGATATTCCTTTATCTTGCCGTCATCCGGAAGAATATGAAGCATATTCTTTATTATACGGAAAGCATGATTGCCGTCAAGCATGCGTGCCCAGAAATTTATCTTCCAACCAAGACTCCACCCCGTAGCCATATCCCCACGCTGTTTCAAGGTATTGGCTGCGGCAGTGAACAATTCAGGGTTACTGTAAGGGGAAATCTGGTTTGACGGATACAACCCATACAAATGGGATATATGCCGATGCTCATCCTTAGGGTCATCCGCATCGTGCAGCCACTCCTGTAACTGCCCGTATTTTCCAATCTGCATGGGCGGTAGCTGCTCTATGGCCTTACGCAATCTTTCCGCGTAAGCCTCATCTTTCTTTCCAAGAGCATCCATTGCACAAAGCATATTGTTCAAAACATCGAAAACTATCTGATTATCCATCGTCGAACCGGCCGTCACGGTTGTTCCTTTTCCCCTTGGTCCATGCTCGGGAGATACCGTCGGCACGGTTACAAGCCATCCATATTTCGGATGTTCTTGAAGATAATCAAGGAGAAAATCTGCCGCCCCCTTCATTATTTCATAGTTATCAGAAAGGAAACTGCGGTCGCACGTAAACAAATAATGCTGCCATATATGCGTCGACAACCATGCGCCACCGGTAGGGAACATTCCCCATGTCGTGCCGTCCACAACTCCCGTTATACGCCATAAATCGGTATTATGATGAGCCATCCATCCGTTACAGCCATACATGTCCCGCGCTGTTTCCGCCCCTGTCTCACTAAGGTCTTTTATCATTGAAAACAACGGTTCGGATGTTTCTCCTATATTTCCGACATCGGCAATCCAGTAATTCATTTCCGTGTTGATGTTGATGGTATATTTGGAATCCCATTGAGCATTCATCCTGTGGTTCCATACACCTTGCAGATTTGCCGGTTGTCCTCCTTTTTGCGATGATGATATCAATAAATAACGACCGTATTGCATCATTAACGAAACAAAATCCATGTCTTTGCCATCCGCAAAAGCGGCAAGCCTCTTGTCTGTTTCCAGCAATGAGTTCTCCGACTTTTCCAAAGTCAGAGACACACGGTCATATTGTTCACGGTATTTATCCACATGACGTCTCTGCAACCGCTTGTATGACAATCCTTTTATGGCATTAAACGCATTGTCGTTCTTTAAGGTCGGATTTCCAGTCACATCATGGTAATTGACATAATTGGTTGCGGCTGTTATGTAAAGTGTTGCCACGGAAGCCTCCTTTATATCTATATATCCACCATGACCGTTTACATTACCGTCACTCTCCACACGCACACGAAGTTCCGCTGTCAGTCCTCCTCTTATTCCCTCCTGTCCTGCATTGTTTATTGTGGCTGTCAGTTCATTTCCTTTTGCTGACACATCGGATTTTAAAGGACAGTCATGAAACAGCTTAAAATTAAGTTTTCCTTTTTTGTCGGCATTCAATCTCACTATTATCACGTTATCGGAAAGAGACGCGAATACCGTTCTCTCATACTTCACTCCGTCATGTTTATAACGTGTTGTCGACACGGCGCTTCCCAAATTAAGATCACGATAATACTCTTTCACACTATCATGTCCCAAGTTTAGTTTCAAACTGCCCAATGTCAGATAACGCATTCCATGCGGGCCTTTCACAAAATACTTGTCCAAAAGTTCATGGGCGGCTTTCTCACGACCTTCATATATAAGGTCCCTCACTTCCAGCAGATGCCCTTTCGCTTCCATACTGTTGTTATTATATGGCGACCCGGCCCAGAATGTTTCCTCGTTCAGCTGTATTTCTTCTGTATCAGTGCCGCCATAAATCATGGCTCCGAGATGAGAGTTACCCACCGGCAATGCCTCCAGCCAATGTTCTGCCGGCCTGCCATACCACAGTCTGTGTTCCTGGGCTGATACTGTAAAGCATGCTGTCATCCCAAGCGCCAACAACAAAATCTTATTTTTCAATTGTTTCATTACATTACTTTTTTGTCATTACTTACCCGAAGGGCCTATATAAGATTGTCCCAGTCCTCCCCAATCAATTATTACTCGCTCTATCATTTGTCCTGGGTCACCGATAAAAAACGATAACGTGTGATAAGGACGTGTCTTATCCACAGCAAATGTCACGCGGTGTTCCGCTCCGTTCTTCATGACCTGATCTTTCCATCTGCGCGAATATTCCTCAAACCGGTTATCGTAAATACTCTTTTCGCCTCCATCCACCGATATGCCTATCGCATTGCCGCGCTTGGCATGAAGAGGCCAGAACGGAACCGTATATACAATCACGTCTATAGAATCTCGGTCCACCTTAGGGAATATATATTCTATCGCGGGAACGGTTTGTCCCTTTATTTCCTTTGGCGTGGCATCCGGCCGGCCGAGTTGCACCACTTGCCAGTCATAACCCATGCCTTTTATTATGTTCACTTCATCCGTCTTACGGTCGTAACCGGCCAAATCTACCACATGGCAACCCTTCAACCCAGCCTTTTCTTCGCTGTCATATTCCAAAATGTCGCCCGGCACCTTCTCCTCTTCTCCATCCGTATAAGCCACATTCGGCTTTTTGTGGTATAATGCGCAAAATCCGGGAGGCACGCTCATCATGCCGTTCCATTTTCCTTCAAGCATACCGTTGTATCTACCGTTCAACGACCGTATACTGTCGTATGCCATGTCCGTCTGTCTTGCAGACCAGTTCGCTTCCGCATACCGTCCCGCGGAATATAGTTCATGATTAAGTTGGGCCATGAGAAACTTACGGTTCATCTGATATGCGGCCTGTACGGGATATTGTATAAACTGAAAGAATGATTCTTTCAGGGTAGAATTGTCATCTCCGAGCGAACGAGCCATCATCTCCACCCTGTTTGATAGTCCCTCATAGTCGGCCAAACGTCTTTGCGCGTCACGGTAATTGCCGAATGAGAAATCCGTATCGCGAAGTCCCGTATGTGCGGCGTCATCCCATTCATATTCAAAACCCATATATTCCGGTTTGCGTATCCATGCCAGCCTGTAATACTCATCAAGGACAGCTTGAAACTCATCCTTATATTTACTTCCGAATATTCCGGCAAGCATCTCCGCCTGATGATTGTTCACATTCACGATATTGAACGAAGAGAAATTCCAGGCCATGTCGAAGAAAGTCTGTATTCCCATCTCCATAGGCTTTATGTCGCCTACATTAAGCAGCCAGTACCTGTCCGCACCTGAGTCGTAAGACTTTTTCAATTCTTCATACATGAGAACCGGAGCCGTCGTGTTGAGCCACAGATAGTCGTGCGGTGCGCCAAGATACGACAAGTGATAATACACTCCCGCACGTCCGCCGCGCTTTTTCTCATTCTCGTCAGACACACGTTTCATGTATCCGTAATTGTCATCAACCCACACAAGCGTGACATCATCAGGCACACACAGTCCGTTTTCATATATATCCATTGTCTCTTTATATGGCACGAATATCTGCGGGACATCGGCAATGCTCTTTCCCGTATGTCTGGCTATCATTTCCCGTTGGTCGCCGATTACCTGCTGAATAAGCCGTACACGTTCCTCCATGGGCAGATTGCCGCGCATTCCCTCATCATGTACGCCACGCATGGCAAGCGTATAGATATTCTCAAAACGTGCAGCCTCACCGAGCCTTGCCTCCCATTTTCGAATTATGGTGTTCTTGTTCGTCTTGTAGTTCCACTCTCCGTCACGCTTGGAGTCCCACTCGCTCTTTGCCGCGTTGTTGAGAAGAAGCGGTTCGCAATGCGAAGTAGTGATGATTATTCCGAAAGAGTCTGCCACAAGTTTGCTTTCCGGATGAGAATAGAACGCTCCTGTACATGAGTGCATTGCCGGAGCAAGCATGTTTCCCTTCAATCTGAGCAACAGTTCACACACTCTGGCATAAGTGCGCGGACCGATATCGCCCAGTTCCTTTTCATAATTGTGAGATGCCCAAGGCTTCAACCCCCAGTCCTCATCATTGATGAACACACCGCGATATTTAACCGAAGGTTCTCCCGATATATAATAATCATAATCCACTGTCGCGTTCTCATTATGGCGCACAGGCACGTCCGCCCACCAATACCACGGAGACACTCCTATTTGTTTCGATATTTCATATATACCGTAAACGGTTCCTCTTCTGTCGCTTCCGGCTATCACCAGGCAAGGATTTTTATCCTTGGTAACAGTTATCACATAACTCTCCCAACGGTCTTTAAGGTCCGCTTCATTCAGCGCTCCGGCCTTTACAAGCGCGGCTATCTGCTTACTTTCCCCGTAAGTACCGATGATTATCCTTGGGCCTTTGGCTTTGCCTACCTTTATTTCAGGATACGTCCCCGTCACTTTTTCTATATCGGCACGTAAAGCGCCTATGGCTTTACATACCGGTACAGATTCTTTTCCATCATGACTGATGACCGCATTGGCCACATGGAAAGTGCGCCCCTTTATCATACATGCGGGCAACAATAATAGGAAAACAAACAGTTTTAGTCTCATTTCGATGCCTTTCTAAACAGATTGGGAATAAACTCATTCAGGCAGCGACGCCATGTGAGCCATTCATGATGTGTGCCGGGCGACGTATAGCTGTCTACTTTTATACCGGCATCGGTCAATGTCTTAACAAGAGCCGCTGTTCCCATATTCTCTTCGCTGCCGCAACCAAGAAACAGATAATGTATTTTCTTATTGAACTCATCGGGACGAGATAACAGACCTTCATAATTCTTCTTGATGTCCAATCCGAATATCGCGCCGCTGAATCCGCCCATCCAAGCGAACTTGTCTATATTTGAAAGCACGATGTCAAATGTCTGATGACCTCCCCACGACAGTCCGGCCATCGCACGGTGTTCTCTGTCGGCTATCGTGCGGAAATGGGTATCGATGTAAGGTATAAGGTCTTTAATCATCACTCCATAGAACGATGCCCCGTAGCTACTGCGCTCCTGTGTGTTGGGACCTCCGTTCCTGAAGTCGAAAGGCTGTTCCACGTCTCCGCTTTCCATTACCACGATCATCGGCACGGCATCTCCTTTTGCAATGGCATTGTCCATGATGTTCTGCATCATTCCCTGCTTCGACCAGCCGGTCTCATCTTCTCCCATTCCGTGTTGCAGATAAAGTACCGGGTACTTTTTCTTTCCTTTCTCATACTCTGCAGGTGTATATACCATTGCCCTGCGCCATTCTTTCTTCGCATCCGACCAGTACTGTACCGAACGTACCTGCCCCTTGGCCACACCGGCCTGCGGACGATAATAATCACCTTCCTTGCCTTCCGGAACCTCTATTCCACCGGCCTGACGGCAACATCCGTAAAACGTATCGGTTGCCGGGTCTATCACGGACACTCCGTCTACTATCAGAAAGTAATAATGAAATCCCACTACAAGCGGATCCGTGACACCAAGCCATGTGCCGGAGGCATCACGCCGCATATCGTATTTCTTGCCTGCTATATCCACCTGCACCCTCTTCGCTTGCGGAGCATGCAGACGGAACCACCCGCGGCGTTCGCTGTCTATTCTCGGGAATTTATTGCCTCCCACATTTGTCAGAGCTTCATCGGTACATTCCATCAGGCTTGCCGAAATAACTTTCGAGTCAAAGTTAGGCTCACGGTTATACGTGAATTTATCCACATCCACATATCCTCCGGCTTTCTTTGTGGCATAATTGAATATGGCAAAACGAGTGCCCATGAACAGACGACGGTAGTCGAACCGCATTTTATAAGGCTTTCCTATGCTTTTCCATTCTCCTGCGGATGTCTTATAATAGAATGTGGCAATATCCTTACCGAGCGTGAAGTCGGCATCTATGCGGAGTTCAATGATATTACCGTCCACTTCCACACGCTCCAATGTCTCTTCATCCACGCCTTCCACCTTCTTGTCTTTATCAGACAAATTGACCACTGCGGAAGACATTGTAAGGTAATTACGCTTACCATCCTTGCTCACCGTCAGTATTCCAGAATGGCCGTTGAACGCAGCCAATCCGCATCGGTCGCCGTCCTGCATGTGCGACAGATCTATCGTTACGGCACCTGAGCATCGAGGGCCTTCCATTCTTTGCGAAACGGTATTGAGAGCCTCGTATAGATTGCTTACTACACGGTCTGTTCTCAATCTCAGATATCCCGGACGCTCCGTCAGCGACCATGCGGCATCTATCGGATTGTGATTCCACTGCCAGCAATACTTCAACTTCGTGGCTTCGAAATCATCAGACTCTACCAGCGATGCCGGCTCACCGCTCACAGCCATGGGCACCTTGCCGTTCTCATCGCCAAGCATCGGCCAACCGTCTGTCCAGCGGCACGGCATCACCGTAAGCACGCGCCCCACTCCGCCACGGTCTTGGAATATTACGGCATTCCAACTTCCGTCCTTGCCGTCAACGATTGTTCCCTGCCCTACGTATGGGAAACCGGCAAAGTTGTCAAGCAATATGACTTTTTTCTCGTATGGTCCGGTGATTTTGTCTGCCCGGTAGCACACCTGACGGCGCTTGCCGCCATTAGGCCACGATATCATCAGCAGATAGTACTTCCCGTCGTGCTTTATCACCCGTGAGCCTTCGAGCAGGCCTGTTTCTTCCGCATCGCGCTTAAATAATGTCATGCTCACTCCTCCCGGCTTCACGTCGCTTAGGTCGGGGAGCAGTTCCTGTATCTGTCCCGTACCGTAAAACACGTACACACGTCCGTCGTCATCGAAGAAAAGCGACGCGTCATGAAAGTGTCTCATGCGCGACACGAGCTTCCACGGACCGGCAGCGTCATCGGCTGTAAGGATATAAGTCTGTCCACCCGGATTATCGTTGGGCGCAAACAGGGCGTAGAACTTTCCGTTATGATATTTCAGCGATGTTGCCCACTGGCCGCGACCGTATACCGTACCGCCCCGCATGTCATACTTGGGCGAGTCTTCCAGTCTGTCGAACAGATAACTTACGGTCTCCCAGTTCGTGAGGTCTTTCGAACGCATTATCGGCCCACCGGGCATCAGATGCATTGTCGTGGTCACCAGATAATAATAATCTCCCACTCTGATTACATCAGGGTCGGGAACATCGGCCCACAACATAGGATTTTGAACTATTCCGAACGACGAATGAACCGCAACCGACCAAAAGGCGATAATAGACAACAATATCCGTTTCATATAAATATGATTTGTTTTACGTTAATAATAAAATATGCCATAGATTTACTTTCACAAAGGTATCATTTTTTTATATAAAAGACGTCTCATAAACGTCTCTTTTTTCTTTCTATTCGTTTCAAAACAAGCACGTCTCTTTTTTTGCACAAAAAAATACGGGCGGACAATGCCTGCGCATGTCCGCCCGTAAATAAATACTATCCTAAAATATGTTATTTCACAATAACCTTTTCAGTGCGTACAGAACCATCGTTCATGTATTTCTTCACGATGTTCAGACCTTTCTTGGCCGTAACGATGCGGCGTCCGTTCAGGTCGTAAAGCTCAACCTTGCGTACTGCGTTGTTGTTTCCTGCCTCAACAGAGTCGATACCGTCTACAAGCTCTTTCAGTGCAGAAGCATAGTCGAAGCCCTCAGCGCTGTTGGTCATGAACAACTGAACGTTATTGAAGAATACGTGAGAGCCATTGGCTGCAAAAGCACCGAGAGTGAGCTGACCGTCAGTAATTACTACATTCGTGAATGCGAGGTTGCTGTACGGGAACGACTGTCCGATAACCGGAGCATGAACCGTCTGATCTGCCTCGTCTGCCGATGTCTTGATGAAGAAATGGTTGTTCAAGTCACCTGCATCGGTCTCGCGCTCGCCAAATCCGCCCATTATAGTATAGATACCTGCCGGCAGGTCTGTTATTGTCTGCTCTGCACGGAATTCTTTTGTCCAGTTCTGAACCATTGCGTCAACATAAGGGTTCTCTTCGCTCAACGTCCAACCCCAACCGGTAGACGCAGTTGCCTGCCAACCCTCACCGAGAGTAACCGTCCAACCGGGGAATGTCTCTTCATCAGGATTTACTATAATGTCGTTTGCCGAGCCAAGTTGGTTATCAATGGTTATATAGATGTTCGGGTTCTTAACGAACACTGTCATATCGAATGAGTCTTTGTACTCTTCCAATGTAACCTCGTCAACCTTGGTGTCGAAGAGGGTATTGTCGGCATCGCTAAGAATTGTATAGAGTTTCTCCTTGATACTGTGCTTCAGAAGTTCGGCCACTGCGTCATCGTCTGTCAGCGCTTTGTTTGCCTCCACGATTACAGGAGCGTCCTCTGCCACACCGAGTTTCTTGGCTACGGCTATACCCGCACGGATACGCTCTGTGAGAGCAGCCACACCTGATGTACCGGTCTGTGAGCCGATACCCTTTTCATTTACATTAGCCTCCGTGAACATGTTCTTACACAAGTTGATAGCTCTTGTCAACTCAGCAATCGCTGTTTCGAGTTCTGCATCGTCCGTCAAGAGTTTGCCTGTATACTTACCGTTCACCTCTACGAGGTTCTTATAGTAGTCAGTTGCGTTGAACTTAGTCTCGGCATACTTGTCAACCATAGCCTGAGCGCTGTTATCGCCTGTTATCAAGCCGTCATAATTATTGACGAGAGATACGTGTTTGTTCAGAGCATCGACAGCCTCTTTCAGTTCGGCAACGGCAGCCTCGTAAACAGAAGGAGCGGTAAAGCGCTTTCCGTCATACTTCTGTATAGCGTTGTCAAGAGCAGTCCAAGCCTCACCGAGGTAACGGTCGCCGTTATTGTTGTCACGGCAAGCCTTAGCCTCGTCAAGAGCCAGCTTCAACATACCGTCGTAACGGGCTGCGGGAGATGAGGGAACATAGTCGAGACGAATATTTCCGAACATTACCTCATGCCAATCAGAACCTTCTTCGCCTGCCTGTGCGCAAGGTATCCATTTAAATGTATAGTTTCCTGTCTCAGGAGCCTTGAAGTCAATCGTAAACTTGGTCCAATCCCCTGTCGAGGCACCGGTATTACCGTTCACGTTCGGCAGACATTCCTCAATAGTTTCCGCTACTATTTCACCACTCGGAGCCATAACAACACACTTCATCCAATTCTGACCTTTCCAAGAACATGCATTGAACGTAAGCTGATACTTGTCGCCCTCTTCCAATGCTATGTTATAGTCATCAGCCTGTCCATACTGGCAATGGTATGCACGGGTATACAGCGCATGACTGAAATTACCACCGCCTGTAAAGTTGAATATACGCGGACCTGAGCCGGCGCTACCTACGGGGATAGGATCACCGCTATCGTTGCACACTTCCCAACCTTCCGGAATATAGTTCGCGCCTTTCTCCTTGAAGTTGTCGGTATAGATATTGCGTACCACATCATTGGGATCAGCTTCCACCTCACCGAAATACATCTTGATTGTTTCCTCTCCGTAAATATCGTCACCGAGAATTCTTTCCGGATATATCTTTGTTGCATGCAGGGTGTACTCACCTGTCACAAGCTCGGTAGTATTAGGACGCTTGAAGACAACAGTGGCAGCCATACCTTCTGCCGGAGTAACGGTCAATGTCTCGCTGAATCCGTTGTCACCTGTGAGAGTAGCCTCGATCTTAGAGCAGTCTACGACCTTATTGAAGGTCAGAGTGAAGTCCGTAGTTGCGTTCGGCAGGTTGAAAGCGCCGTTCTCCGGGTCAGCCTTTGCCAATATGGGAGTATCATAGCAGAAAGAGTATACATCGGCTATCTCAGCGTCATAGCGGCCGACCTCATTGCTGAACGCACGTACGACTACGTCACCCTCGTGTACACGCGGGTGCTTGTTGCCTTTATACTGGATCTGGTTTGCGCCTTCCTGGTTCTTGAAACTTACGATGACCTTTGAATCCTCGCCGCTCGGATAAACATCGTCGCAGAATATATAGAGGAAGCCATCGTCAAGCAACTCGACAGAAAGAGGATTTGTATCCTGATCGTCAATGTTCAATGTCACGCAATCGTTGGGCAGAATAATACGGCCGTTGTTTGCTTTCACCAAATCCTTGATATTGGTATCGTATCCGAAGTCCACGCGGATTATGTCATCCCTGAATGTAACACCGGCAATCTCAGACTCCTCGATAAGCACGTTATCGATATAGTAGTCACCGGGAGAGAACACGTTCAAGGTAAGGAAGTACTTCTTCACAAGCTCCTCAACCTTGCCCGGATGCTCCTTATAATACTCCTGCTGGATTGCGTCAAGAGCATAGAAGAACATCATGGTGTACTTACGATAGCCGGTCCCAGGCTCCTGGAAATAAGAAATATCATAAGTATACTGCTCGTTGTCTTTTCCAAGGAATGGCAGGTCGCCATTCTCCTGACCCTGCATGAGGGCCACACGGGCTTTCGACTTTATCATTGTCTCGCCGTCTATGGTATACTGGTTCAAACCGCAGAGGTCGAAAGACACACGATAGGATGTCTGTTCCTTGATGGGAAGATTTCTGAACTTGATGGCACGGGTCCAGTCGGTAGTGTCCACCATTGTGTTGTAGAAATGCATGGCACCGTCTTCGATATTACGCTCATCACCTTCCATGTTGTTGACGAACTCATACCAACCGACCTCGGTGTCTCCCTTGGTCTGTTCGGCATCGAATCCCTCAAACATCACCTGCGGAGCCTGCGCCCACGCGAATGATGCGGAAAAGAACAAGCCGAGACTTAGTAAAAGGTTCTTTTTCATACTTTAATGTTTTAAATGTTAATAATAATAGTTATGGTAAAAATTTTCATTTTCCGACACGGCAAAGATAAAGCCATGCGATGTAACAGGCTTTATCTTATGTCTCATAGAGTTTTGTATTTGTATTTCAACCGTTATTTAACAACTGTTTTTCGACCGTCTTTTATATACACGCCCTTTACCGGATTGACTACCCTGCGCCCCGTAAGATCATAGTAACGGCCGGATTTTTTCATACCTTCGGCTGCTCCGGCACCGTCTATTCCGCTCGTCTCCTCTATCAGTTCTACCACGACATTGTCGATCAGCAACGGCTGCGGGGTGGCCACGGTGGCGTTCGCACGAAGGTAAAAGACATTGTCACCTTGTTCAAGCTCCACTTCTTTCGAAACTGTAAGCCACTCGTTTCCGGTCTTTGTAAACCTTATGCGGCCTTGGTTTCCGGCGTTGCCGGTGCTGTTGAGATACAGCAACACGTGCATCACGTCGGCATCAGCCGCACGGTAGCGGAACGTAAAACGGTATTTCCCGGCCACTGGAACATTTACGGTGTCCTTCACCATGGCTGTCGACTTGGTGCCGAAATCCATATATCCCTGCGCCGTGTAGCCCTTCACACCGCTGTTCACACCGTTTGTCACGCAACGCCCCACGTTCTTGTAATCGAAGCACTCTCCCTCATACTGACGAGGACCCATGTATACGGGAGGGACAGCCGGCTCGACGATATCCGCACGTGGTATGTCTGTCAGACGCCCCGTAGCCTTGCCGGCACACTTCACGTCGAGCTCCACAGCCCCGTTGTGCGACACCTTTATTATATATACGCCGTCTTTCCACTCCGCCGTCACCGTACTACGGACATGAGCGCCACGGTCTTTCCATGTCATGACAGGCTCTGCCGTGCTGCCGTATATGCGAAGCTCGTCTGTCTTTACATCCGTAGTGTCCACACGGTAATTGTTGAGATAGAATGTCACATGGTCGGAATACTCATGTATCAGTCCCGATGAATATTCAGAATATGTGATACGCATGCTGTCGCATGTGTTATACTTGAAAGGTATCTTAGCCCAGGCCGTCTTTCCGTAGCGGTATGGATAGTATGTGACCCACGCGTTCTTCATGCGGCCGGCAAACAGATTGCCCTCATATTCCTCGGGAGCGTACTTGTTTATCTCGTCCACCTTGGCCTGCACCGACTTCCAACGAGCGGCATAACCCGAAGTACGCAGGCGGATGGGTATCTCTTTCACGTCATCCGTATTGTTGTAAAATCCCGGCACGATGGGTATTGCGCCGTAGCGGCCCGTCTTCTTGAACCAAAGGGTGTTCTTATCGAGCGAGCCCTCGCCGTCCTGCTTGTACAGTCCGTCGTAAAGCGAGTTGGGCGTGGCATACATATCCTGCGTGGAACCTGTGTTCACGTCGTTCACCAGAGCGAGTTGCGTGCGGCCTATGACATCCTTTCTCGTGGGGATGCGCAGTGTGCCGTCGAGTATCTTGCGATACATGTCGACCCATATATTGTCGAACTGCGAGAATCTGGCCCACCGGCGCGACGTATACCCGTCGGGCGTCTGCCTCGTGCCATTCTCATAGAAGCACTGCTTCCATATCAGCTCGGGGCCATCCATCACTGTCATACCGGTCAGCTGTATGTTTTCAAGCACCGGGGCTATGCCTGCCGCCGTGGGATAGGTCTCTTTTCTCTCTTCGTCCAGCGCCCATCCGCACTCGTCGAACCGTATGCCGTAATTGTTGGTAAGACCGCTTATGAACGTGCCGAGACACAGACTCTCGTTGTTATACCACGATGCGGCAGAAGTATACTTGTAGCACATTATAAGATTATCGGGATGCGCCTTGCAGGCTTCAAGAAAATTCTTGTCGCGTTTCATCATGGCGAGGGGATCGCTGTCCCAATGCCATATACCGCCGCACCAGCTTATCGTGAGATAGCCGCCATACCTGACACTGAGATCCATCAACTTGGCAAAGTGGGCCAGGCGCACCGGCACATCGACACCGTATTTAAGCGGATCGGTGGAGAATATCGAACGGAAACCCCAGAACTGCTCACAGTAGTTGAAACCGATGAAATTGGGATACTCGCGGTAAAACTCCTCGTAGACCTCCATCTCGTTATCGGGCAGATGCGAGAACGCTCCGCTCGCCGGCTGCACCATGCACCACACCCTGTTCTCGGCACAAGTACGCACCCACGAGCGCGCCGTCTCAAGACCGTCTGGCACTATATTAAACTCACCCGTTGTCTCGTTATGCGACACGGACAACGAGATGTTGAATACACACCACGGCTTCAAATCTTCGGGAACGAGGTTTATTATCTTCTGCGGATCAGGCCAGTTCCATGTGTCTATATGGATGATGAACATCGGGTTGTTCACGCTTACCGGACGGCGCATGGGAGCAGCCTCTTCGGCCCTTGACAAAAATGGGAAGGCAATGAACAGGATAATAAGTAAAAGCTTGTGTCTCATGTTGTATCTTCTTTTATATATCAGACGCAAAGATAGGCTTATCCGCCGAACAAGACTATTCCCTGTGTCTCACAAACTTTCGGAATTGTCTCCGGCCATGTTTTTATCGAATCAAAGACAAACGTATTTATCGCATCAAAGACAAACGTAAACAAAAGATACGGAATGCGCTGACAAAGGCGACGGCTCCGCTACACAGGCGTTCCGCCACACCTCCGAACGCCTCAAAACAACAAATGTTAAAACGCAGGAAATAATCTGACAAACAAGCGTTCATATTTCGATTTTCTGAAAATATAGACCCGGCGGCCGAAAATAAGCGAATTATGAGTTTTTCAACACAACCGCCTGTGTATCAACGCCATACATCCACCACACTTGTTTTCCCCACCAAACAGCCCCCACCAACCCGAAATACGTGTTCCATTCAGCGTCCCGTTGGCTCGCATTTAGCGTCTAAATGCAATGCAACGGGACGCTAAACGCAACGCAACCGGCAACCAAACGCACGCCAACGGGCGTCCCGTCGCAAAAAAAGCCGCTTTCCGCCGGATGGCGAAAAGCGGCATATCGCATCGCATATAGAGGTGTGTATCGTTTTCATTTTCTATTTCAATGAAAAACGAAACGTTAAATCCGTGATTTTATTATTACAACGGCTAACTGTTTTCCCTGTCCACATACTTGGACGGGGACACACCGAAATACTTGCAGAACACTGTTGAGAAGTGGGCGAGATTGGAGAAGCCGGTAGCATAAGCGACCTGGGTGATGTTCAGTTTCTGCTCGCGAAGCATGCGGGCAGCCTGTTCGAGCCTTATGTTGCGGATGAACTCGCTCGTGGGAATACCGGTCATCTCTTTCATCTTGCGGTGCAACTGGGCACGGCTTATGCCCACCTCACGCGTAAGCATGTCTACGTTGAAATCGCTGTCGCCGATATGCTCGTTGACAACTTTCATTATTCGCTCCATCAGCAACTCGTCGTTGCCCTTCACTTCCTTGGTCTCCACTTTGTCTGTCTGCAACTGCAAGCCTGAGAACTTGCCTTTGAGCCTCAACATGTTGTTGATCACATTCTCTATGCTCATGTGCAGCTCTTCCATGTCGAACGGTTTGGCAAGGAAAGCATCGGCGCCGCGCTCGAGACCCTCCAGCCTGTTGCCCACGTCAGACTTGGAGGTAAGCATTATAACGGGGATATGGCTGATGTTGATGTTGGTCTTTATCATACGAAGCATGGTGAAACCGTCCATCTCGGGCATCATGACATCACTAATCACCACATCGTAGGCATTGGTAAGGAGTTCCTTGAGTCCTTCCTTTCCGTTGGTACATACACCGAACTTATAGTAACAACCAAGCTCGGTGCTGATATACCGGCCAATCTCAAAATCATCGTCGACCACAAGTACCCTGTACTTAGTCTGCGGACGCGCCTGACGGATGCGCTCGCGGCTTGTCTCCTGCTGTACCTCCTCAGAAGAGAAATGAGAGTTTCCGAGAGGTATCCGCACAGTGAATATGCTGCCCTTGACGTCTGTCCTGTTCTCGGCTGAAATGGTGCCGTGGTGCATGTCGACAATCATCTTGCACAGGTTCAGACCGATTCCCGTGCCGCTTATGTGCAGCCGGCGCGAGTTGCTTCCCTGGTAGAAACGGTCGAAGATATGCTTCATGCTCTCGCTTTTCAGTCCCACGCCTGTATCGGCTACCTGTATCATGGCATGTGTCTTGTCGGAGGTCAGTCTGATCTCTATCGTTCCGTCATTATATGTATACTTGAAAGCGTTGGAAAGCAGATTTGTTATCACCTTGTCAAACTGGTTTCTGTCTATCCACACGTCAAGTGTCTCGTCGAAATGGGTGAACACAAACTTGATGTTGCGCTCCTGGGCACTATACTCGAACATCTTGTATATGCCGTTTATGAACGACACCATGTCCGTCTGCCGGCAATGGAGGTGCATCTGCTGCTTGTCTATCTTCCGCACGTCGAGAATCTGGCTCACAAGGTCAAGTATTCTCCTGGCATTATGCTCTATCGTGGTTATGTCGCGCATAGAGTCGGGGAACGACTCTCCCACCCTGCGCTTCAAGTTTGCCAACGGACTCATTATCAGCGTCAGCGGCGAACGTATGTCGTGGGTGGCGTTGATGAGAAACTTCATCTTCTCTTCATACAGCTGCTCGCGCTTTCTGCGATTGTAGAAATAGATGATGTAGGCGACGAAAGCGATCAACAGGACGATATATATGAAATTGGCCACGGGCGTCTTATACCAAGGCGGACTGACAAGCACCGTTATGGTCTTCGTGCCAGAATAGTTCCCGTCTATCATCGCACGTACCTCCACATCATACTTTCCGGGCTGCAAGTGGCTCAGAGTGATGGTGTTGTGCCCCTCACCGTTGTTTTTCCAATCATCGTTGTTCACCCTGTATTCATATATTATGTTACCGGGAGCGACATAGTCGAACAGCGAGAATTCGAGGGAGAACGTATTGTCAAGGTAAGACACGGTGAAATGGTCCGACTCGGCAAGCGGCTCGTCAGTCACCCTGCGGCCGCCCGACTCCGTATTCATGCTGACAGACTTGCCCGCTATGAGGAAGTCGGTAAGGCACACGTCGTTTATCTTGCCGTGGCTCTCATGTATGTCTTCCGGCCTGAATACCGTGAGACCGTCATTGTTTCCGAAATATACCATGTCATCGTCCGTATGCAGACCTACCGAATTGACATACTCCTTCATTGCAAGACCGTTACCGTTCACATGGCCGATGAACTTCTTCTTCCGGGCATTATACTGCCATATCCCCATCGACGTGGAACACCAGATGTCACCGTTGTTAGACTCTACGATATATCCCACTGTCTTGTCTCTCAGCACCTCGCCTCCGGGCATGTCTGTCACTTTGCCAGCACCAGGCCGGTACACGTAAATACCCTGCTCGGTGCCCATAAGGATACGTCCGTCGCGAGTCTCACAAAGTGAATAGCAGGCCACGCCTTCAAGCAATGACGACCAGCCCTGAACACGGAAACTGCCTGTGGCCGGGTCGAAACACGACACTCCCGAGGCCGTACCGAGCCATACATGCCCATTGCGGTCGGGCATCATACACATGACCCAATTGTTGCACAGACTGCCTTTCGGGCCGTTCACCGAACTCTGGACATAGTTTTTCAATTTGCGCGTTGTGGGATTGTATACACAGAACCCGCGCGAGAAAGTGGATATATATATGTTTTTCCCGTCATCGGTCATATCGTTGAACTTGTTGCACTCGAAAGTAACCCTCAGATCAGACTTGCCCGTCACCGGATCATATACATAGAAGCCGTTATCGGTGCCAAGCCAATACCGGCGCCTGCTGTCACGGAAAATAAACTCGGTGGAAGACGGAGACTGGGGACGGGCCACTATACGGCCGTTGCCGTCGAAACCGAACACGCCGTTGCCCTGCACCGTGCACCACATGATACCGTTATCGCCCTCGCAGATAGAAGTAATCGTGGAGCCGATACTGACTTTCTGGGCAGAAAAGCTCCAATTGCGGAACCTCGGCTGGCGACAAGGGAGCACGAAGAGTCCCTTAGACTGGCAACCGACCCATATATTGCCGTCACGATCCTGGGTGACAGCCCATATCTTGGCTGTGTTGAGGTCGATACCCTCGGTGACACTCTCTATCCGCTCAAACCTGCGACTTCCGTTCGAGAGGCGGAAAAGCCCGTTTCCGCGAGTGCCTATATAGATGTTCCCCGATTTGTCTTTATATACCGTAAGGATGGGTATTCTCTTATCCGACATCACGGACATGTCTATATCAGACACACGGACACTTTTACCCCCCCCTATTGAAAATGACAATATTCCGCGCATACAGACAATAAGCACCTCGCCTTCGTACTCGGTGAAGCCTATGGGAGAACCGAAAGGGGAGACAAACTTGCGTATTTTACCGTTGGTCTCACGCAAGGTAAAGACATTTCCGAAACCGCCTTTCCACACACGGCCGCGGCTGTCCTCATACACACGACTGAAAAAAGCGTCTTCCTCAGGTACGGTATAACGCTTCGACACATCGGCCAGGCTGTCTCCACTCTCCACCAAATGGGCTCCATAGCCGGCCGTGCCTACGAACAGCCTCCCGTCACGAAGACTGCTTATGACATTCACACGGGGCTTCACCCCGTTGGCGAAGCGATAGTGGCGAAACATATTACGGCCGTAATCATAGCGGTCGAGCCCTTTTGCCGTGCCGACCCACAGACTGCCCTCATCGTCACAGAACAACCTGGAAACCGCATTGCAACATAGGGAAGTGGTGTCGCCGGGCTGGTTCAGATATGTGGTGAAACGATAGCCGTCGAACCTGTTCAGTCCATATTCCGTGGCTATCCATATATAACCATACCGGTCCTGGCAGATATCCGTAATCTGGCTGCTTGAAAAACGGTTGGAAGGGATGAACCATCCTGTCTGTCCGGACACAGCTGTGAATGAAACATACAACAAGAGAAATGTTATTATTCGTCTCATGGTCAGTCAATATATTTTACTGTTAAGATATGCTATTTATATTTATGTCTCTTATATCGTTTGGCAAATATACTCATTTTTTGCAATAATATGCAATATATTTGAGACGTAATGAAAAATTTCCCTTTTTTACCTGCTTTTGCGACTCACGTACTTTCATCTTTACCGGATTAGCGACGGCAGACACAAAGACCAATGACACAAAAAACACTAAACGGCTACCTATATTCACATACCGGTAACCGCTCTATTAGTCTTAACAATAAAATACTAACCTATTAAACTAACAAAAACTTAATCTTAAAAGAAATACTAATCTATTAACTTTTCAACAGCAAAAATAGCGATAATGCCGCAAAACCTATATAACACAGGCTTCCGAATGTTTTTTATTTGTATACAACACGGAAAACATTAACGGATGAGCACTTTTCTAAACTTTTTGCTACCATTTGAATGACCGGCGCCAATAATTCTAACGCCTTCCGCCGAGCTGCCGCTCACACGACGGCCGGAAAGGTCGTAGACAGAGGGACGCTCACCGGAATTACCGCCTCCCGCGACATCAGATATACCGGAACCGACTTCTTTCTTGACAGTAATCACAGACGTGCCTGTACCGGTACGTCCCTGGTCGTCGGTAGCCACCACGCGGATGACCCGCTGGCCTTTCGTCACGTTCTTCCAGACATACTCATACGGAGGAGCGGCAAGCTCGGCAAGCAAAGTACTGCCACCGTAAAAACCGACCTTGGCTATATCGCCATACTCGCTCGTCACATCGGCGGCGATACGGAGTTCACGCAACCCGGTGTCGCTCTCGGGGAAATATACGGTAGAGCCGTTGGCAGGCTCGGTTATGGTCACTTTCGGACTGCGGTCTACCAAAGAATAACGGCTGCAGAAATTCCATATCTCCTCGCCTGTCTTCACCACGTCGTTGGAAACCCAATGTCCCTTGCCGGCAAATTCAAGCAGAACGACCTCCACTCCGTTGGTGCCGCCGCTCCATTTGCGGTATGTGGCATGCCCGGCTCCCTTATAGCTCGAAATGACCGACGGAGTGGTATTGCACTTGTTGAACTTTATCCATACGTCAAGAACACCCTGAACCTTATCGAACGTGCACACATCATCGCCCGTACCATGAGTATGGATGATGGGAACAGGACGCGAAGCGGCGGCAGTGGCTCCCCACATAGGATAACCGCTGATAGGGGCAAAAGCCGCAATCTTATCGGCGATGTTGTTCATGCAGTGGTAAGTAAACATGCCACCCATGGAAAAACCCGACAGATATACACGGTCGCGGTCGATATCGTGCAGTTCAGCCATCTTGTCTATAAGCTTCAGAATGAAATCGATGTCGGTCCTGCCGGATATATCCCAGGCCTTATTGATACCATCAGGGAAAACCGTAACGAACTTCTCCTTATCGGCAAGAGCTTCTATAGCCATCTGCCCTTTCTGGTAGTTGGCGTCCTGATTCATTCCATGACAGGAAATAAGCAACGGCCTATTGGCAGGCAGGTTCGACGGAACGTATTTAAGATAGTTGCGTGTTTTTCCGCCAACCTCTATATTGTCGGCATACGCGCCGAGCGATGCCATGCAAACAAGCATCATTAATAATAAATTCTTAAAGTCTCTCATTGAGTGGAAATTTTAACCGATTAATAGAATGTTGTTTTTATAAAACATGTTTAACTGTTTCGCAAACAAAAATACACATTATAACATATACAGGCTATCGCACAAGTTTCCGAAACTTTATTATTTGTATATATAAACGAAAAAAGAAGATCGCATAAGCCCATGATATGAAAGCATCGGGCTTAAGATGAAAGAAAAACACGATACCAAACAAAAAACATGAAACCAGACAAAAAAAGGATGTGAGTGCAAAAGAGCACCCACATCCTTAATCTATCAAAACTCATGCGATAAGCAAAAGCGACCATATCGCATGCAAAACCGCCGTTACTTTATATATATCTTCTTTCCGTTCTTAATATATATGCCTTGGCGCAACGAAGCACCGGAATTCATGCGCCGGCCTTGCATGTCATACAAGGCATCGTCTACCGGCTTCATCTCGCAATCGGACTTTATCTCGTCAACACCGCTTTCCACCCTGTTTATCTTGAAGATGTAGGTGTTTATGCTGCGGGCGGGCAAATCCAACATGACAACCTTGGCCGGCTCGGTCATTTCTATATCAGAGCGCCGGCAAACGGCCTCTTCCGTAGATAGGATCCACTCTCCCGACGTAACCTCATAAGGAAGGTGCACCCGCAATTTATGGGCATTGGCTGTAGTGTCTATAGCCATCACGATGAGAGAGTCGCCCTTGATATAGGCCGAGGTCTGGAATGCACTGTTGGTGCCTACTATTACACTGGCCTTTGTGTCAAGACGGGTTGAACCGGGCAGGTTCTTGGAAAAGTGAGACATGACATATCCCCTACGCAACAGCTTTCCGTAGTCATTGCCAGGCTGTATGGTCTTGTCGCCGCTGCCGACAAATGACCAATGGGCGAGCATATACCAATACACATACGCGCTTCCGCCGGCAAGCAGACACTCGTTGACCTCCTCGGCAAAGAGTATTTCCTCGTGCCATGTGGGCAAGTCTACCGTGCCGTCGGCATCGCCGCGGGGGTTGACGCTGTGCTCGGTCATCCATACTTCCTTGCCCTGAGCCAACGCTTTCTTGGCCGCCTTAGCCATATTGCCAAGCGGCTCATGCCCGTAGATATGGCCGGCGATAATGTCTATATGCTTGGCCGTCTCGGGATCATCGAGCATGATATCCGAATATTCGGGATTGAAACCGAGAGGTTCCGCATTCATCAATCGCACATTATATGTTTTGCGATCAAGACGTGAAGCGTATTTCTTGACAAGGTCATGAAGCTGCTGCGGTGTATACAGACATCCGGAATAGTCTACCCACCAATCAGGCTCATTCTGCAAAGAAACGATATCCACTGCCGCATCGTTCTTTTTCATATACGCAAGGAAAGTATTCAGCCAAGGAAAGAAACTGGAATAGCTCGACGCTTTCAATTCGCCGCGCTGATATCCCTGCGCCTCGCTGTTACCGCCCTGAGGGGTTCCGTTGGTCTTGTACTCCCCAGGAGGAGACCACGGAGTGCCGAATATTATCGCTCCACGGGCTTTCGCCTCTTTCACCACAGGCAGATAACCGTGCCAGTCGTATGGAGTGTCCCAAGGTACGGTGACATTGCCAATAAGATTCGGCGATATTTCCATACGCATGATGTTGAGTCCCACAGGAGAGTCTTCACCATAGAGCAACTTTATGATATTCACATCCTCAATCGGAGCCATAAGCCCCCAGCACGCAGCCGCACCAAAACCGGTCACACGCTGGTGGCGGACACTGTCGACGACAACGGTAATGGTAGCGGCGTCGGCCGACAAAAACGCGACCGACGCCAATACTAATGAAAAGATTATTCGTCTCATCTTAACGGTAAGTACCAATTATTCTTATCCAACAATAATGTATAAAGAGCATCGTCTCTCACGCCTTCACGCTCCGATATAGGACGGGCAAGGTAGCTCATGTCGTTCCGACGCAGCGCGACACGCATGAGGTCATAGAAACGGGAGCCGCCGAAGCAGCCTTCGAGAGCCATCTCATCGATTATCAAATCCTCGACAAGAGGAATCTGATATGCCACGGTATCTGCATAAGTAGCCAATTGCTGAGACGGCATCGGCAATGTGTAATAAGCATTGGCCTCGCTATTGCCGCAACCGATGGAATGAATTCCCTTTGTTGCTGCTTCCGTAAACACAAGAGGGTCGAAAGCTATGAGGTTTCCGGCCGCCTTTATCTCAACGCTGTCCACATACTCTCCAATGTTATCGGAATTAAGGCCATACTTCAATACGGCAAAGGCCGACTGCGGATAACCGGCACGATTGAGAGCCTCGGCATAGCGCAGATAAACCATAGCCAAACTATATGTGGGAACATAATCGGGTTCTATCTTAGAAATAACCTGACTTTCCGAACCAAATTCCGAATACTTGTCCTGATTTAGCTGTCTTATCGAATAATTGCCATAAAGGCGGAGATCGCCAACCGCCAATGACGAGAACAATCCTTCCTTAGGAGCATATATGGTATCGGACTTAGTGTCTGTCTTTTGCAAAACGCAATAAGTCTGATCTGCCGACAGTTTACGTATGCCTTTCGACGGCATTAACTGGAAATAGTTATAATTCTCTTTGGTTGAATTATATATATTCGGCAAATCGCTGACAACTCCCGAATATCTGTCACGTTCCATGGGAATATAAGAAATCGGTGGCTCACCATAGCCGTTAACTATATTTTTAAATTCAGTATCAGTCCATGATATAGAAGAGAATTGAGGTACATGCGGATCGTCCTTATGGCCAAGATAATCATGATACCACTTGGCGGCATCGGCATAACGACCGGTCCAAAGGCACATGTCACCAAGCAAGAGACGAACCGGAATGAAGAACGACTTTGATACGCGACCGCCTATCGAACCATAATCGGGAAAATTCACATCCACATGAGGCGCAATATCCGATATGAAGAAATTACATATATCGGTAATGGAAACACGAGGCTGCTCCATCGCCTTACGTGCCTCTGCCTCCGTCATAATAGGTTGAAGAACCAAAGGTACATTGCCGTATGCCATTGCAAGTTGCATATATGTCCAGGCACGGAATGTCTTGACAGCGGCAAACTCTTTCTCAAAAACCTTCTTGCCACGGCGGGCAAGCAAGGTATCCGCATTGGCAATGAAATAGTTGCAGTTGTTGATTACTGCATAGTAATCCGCCGGAACATTATACTTGTTTTTCTCATCGAAACTGAACGACGACAGACGCTTCAAGTCGGCAGATGCCGCATTGGTGGGACTCACCAGGTCGGCACGTACCTCGCCGAGAAGCGAAGTACGGTCGGCTATGACCTGCATCTTGTGAATAATTCCCAATACACTGTAAACGGTATCGGAAGGAGCGTTAATATCGTGGTCTTTGTCAAACTCTACAAGCTCCGAGTCTATGTCCATCATGTCGGCACAAGATACTGAGCCGAATATCACGCACAGAGCGCAAAGTATTTTTGATAAATATTTCATAGTGTCAAATGATTACAGATTGATATTTACACCTAACGAGAACGTACGTCCGGCAGACAGCAGACCACGGTCGATGCCCTGGGTGAGAACACCTCCGGCTATGCCGCAATCTGGGTCGCCACCGAGGTAACGTGTGATAGTGAACAGGTTAGACGCATTTCCCCATATCGTAATGCCTTGCAGATATTCGCTCTGCACGGGCAGGTAATAGCTGAGCGTGACAGAAGCCAGTTTCAGATAACTGCCGTCTTCTATCCAACGGTCGCTGAAACGGCTGTTGCCCATCGGGTCTTTATAATTGACACGAGGTATGTCGGTAACCTGTCCCTCGGTTGTCCAACGATTGGCCGTAGCCGTGGTCTGGTTGAGGTACAGGCTTCCACCCTCCAACAACGAGCGCTGGTAGTTGAAAATATCATTGCCCACCGAATAGTTAAACACCGCATTAAGCGTCAGGTTCTTCCATGTAAAGGTAGTGAAGATATTTCCATAGATATCCGGATTGGGATCACCTATGACACAACGGTCGTTGTCGTCGATAAGTCCATTATTATCAAAATCAACGAAACGCATGTCACCGGCCTGGAAATACTCACGCTCTCCGTTCTTCTTCAAGATATATTTACCGGCAGACGCGGCTTCTTCCGTAGTAGAATAAACCCCGTTTGTCTTCCAACCGTAGAAGAGTCCGACCGGGCCACCGACCTGTGTAAGCACGGTTGCGCCATAAATATCGGTCTCAAAAGGCTTGTTGCCGTCAGGCAGTGCCGTAACCTCATTCTTATAGTGACCGACCGACGCACCCACTTCCCACTTGAAATCTTTCAAGTTGAGAGCCTTTACACTCAATGACGCATCAAACCCGGTGTTCTCCAACTTACCGTCGTTGCTCCAACTCTCAGCCAGTCCGCTTGTCCAGGCAAGGCTGTGAAGGGTAAGGAGGTTGGATGTCCAGCTCTTGAACACATTGAAACGCACATTCACACGGTTGTCAAGGAAACTTCCTTCCAGACCGGCCGTAATCCGTCTTGTTGTCTCCCACTGCAACTCCGTGTTTCCGATATTTCCGATAGAAATACCGTCTGCAGATGAGCCAAGCATGGAATTGGCAATGAAATATGTCTTTGAGGCTGTATAATCAATGTTGTCATTACCTGTCACATCGAAACCGGCATTCAGTTTGAGATAGTCAAGACCTTTTATTCCGGCCAACCACTTTTCATTCGTCATCACCCATGACGCCTCTACACTCGGGAACAATCCCCATGGAACATTAAACAGGTTCAATCCACCGGCATCCTCGCCGAAACGTGAAGATGTCTGAGCGGACAGACCGGCGCTAAGATAATACTTACCCGCAAAATTATAGTCGGCAAGTCCGTACCATGTTATCTCACGTACATTGTTATTGGCTCCGCCGGTACGCTTGAACAGCAACGAATTGCTCATCTGAGGAGTCTTGTCGTTACCGGTGTTGAAACCGCTCTGCTTCGTAAGTTTATAATCCGAGGAAAGGTACCTTACACCTCCGCAAACAGATATTACGTGCGCTCCGTAACGGTTGTTCCAGTTAATACGTGTATCACTTTGTATTCCAGTCTGGCGCGCAGCCATACTTTGAGCTATATTACGAAGCTCCGTTTCATCATTATATTCATCCTTTGTAAAAGGAGGCACACCCTGCATAGGCAGGTAATAATTCTCATTAACATTGGCCAGAGACAACGTGAAATGCTCCATCAAGGAAAGATGCTTGTTTATCTGGAACTTAGGCATGATGGAAAACATTATAAGACGATTACCGAAAGTATTTCTGTTCTTGCCATCTCCGTGTTCAAGAATGCTGAGCGGATTTGCCAATGAATTGTCACCACCGATATAATCATCCGCCTCCGACAAATAATGACTCAGGTTACCTTTTTTGTCATAAGCATAGGGTGACAGGAAAGGAGCCTTGGCCAATCCGAGAAATCCGGGAGCCGTGACAACATTATTAAGCGGATCCACAATGGCTCCGTCATCACGGAGATTACGGTCCACATCGCTATAAAACGCGTCAAAACGTACATCAAAGTTGCGGAACACTTCTATATCGCTGTTCAGACGCATGTTGAAACGCTTATAATCGTTGTTCTTCAAGGTGCTGTTGCCTATCGAATAGCCGACAGAAAGGTTGTAGCTCGCCACATTATCACCACCCTGCACGTTTATACCGTAGTTCTGCGAGAAGGCATTCTCATAAACAAGATCCGCCCAGTCGGTTTGGTTGTGGTATTGCTTGTAGTAATAATAATTTGGATCGCTGTTAAGGAACTTCATACTACCGACATCACTTACCTGATTGGCCAACAGTTGGGTCGTATAAAGACGATAGCCGTCGGCATCAAGCATCTTAGGCAAACGCGGAGTAAGCTCATAGCTTCCATTGATGGTGACATCGATTTTCGTTGCCATGCTCTTGCTGCGTTTTGTCTTGATGTTGATAACTCCATTGGCGCCTTTCGCTCCGTAAAGTGCCGTACCGTTCTTTATCACGTTCACGCTTTCTATGTCATTAACATTGATATTGGCAAGAATGTTGTTAAAATAACCGTCATGAAGCATGGTGTTGTCATACTGCATGTCCATTATCACATCATCGATAATAACGAGCGGCTGGGCGTTTATCTGCAAAGAGTTAAGACCGGCGATAGTCATTATATTGCCGAGACCTACATTTCCGCCGCGCGACACGGAACGTACATGCGCTCCAAGTCTCTGCTGGATCAGCGGGTCAAGACTTACTTCTGCCGTGTTGTCGAAGCCTGAGGCCGTGACAGAGACTGTAGCAGTCGTATTCTGAGAGTAACCGGGAGTAAAAGCCGAAACATAAAGACGGCCGTTCGCCTTACCATCGGATATCGCGGTCTGATGATAATTGTAACCGTCCACTTTCATTCCCACAGACGATGTATATACAGGAACTTTCAGCTCATACTGTCCTTTATCGTCTGTCATAGCCGTATAACGGGCATCGCCATAGGCCTCGACGATAACACCGGCTATTGGTTTTCCGGAAGCAGCGTCGGTCACATGACCGCTCACTGTCTTCATGTTCTCCTGCGCTGTCGCCGTGATGCCGGCAAACAGCATTGCTGACATAATATATTTTTTCATCATTCTTCAGATTTAGAGGTTCGTGGTCTGAGATAGATACAGTCAAGATACATCTCGCGGTTGTATTCCGAGTTCTCACGAGGGAGGATTGAACATGTAAGCTGTACGCTTATCTTTATATCCTGCTGGTCAAAGTTACAAGCCGGGAACTCAAAGTTTTCGGCAAGAACCACTGTATCAACCTTTAACGGGTCGGTTTTAAACTGTGTATTACCGCAGTTGAAAGTCTTCTTGTTGCCAAGTTCGTCGACATAGTTTATAGTAGCCTTGAACTTGCACGGACGCAAATCCGGATTTACCTTGTCTGCCACCGATTTCGGCAGGATTACCGCACATACATCGTACTTGGCACTCAACGTATTGTTCACACGGTAAGTCATAGTCCAGTTTGAAGTCGCTTTCAATGCCACGATATCAAGATACGCGCCTTCCGATATACTGTCTGCCGACATTCTACGGGTCGTATAGTTACAATCCTTACTTACTGTTATCAAAGCCTGGTCCTCGCCTTCACTCCTAAGTTCGGTAAAGAATGTCGTTTCAGGAGTAAAAGGCCATTCCGCTGTCTTGTAAAGAATACCGTTGCTGCATTCCACCTCAGTTGCATTACTCAATATTCCACCCTGTTCAAAAGGTTTATAGAACACATGATACTTCGGCTCTAATTTATTGTACTGAACAGATTTAAGAGAATCCGTAACCGATTCCTGGGTAGTCATGGTGAAAATGGCATCATCAAGCAACGCACGGTTTGTCCAATAATGCTGTATCGAGTCGCTCTTCAGCACCTTGCTGTCATAGCGGTAATACTGCTTGGCCATTTCCCACGCTTTGTTCCATCCATCTCTGGTAGGTGCGACCATCCAGTATGTAGAGTCCTCGTCATTGATAAGCCCTATCACCGAGAGCATCTTGTTGCGCTCTATAATAACCGAGTCAACATATACGGGTACACCTTCTACAATTCCGCTCGACACGGATGCATCCGCATCGAAATAGTCTTCATCGTAAACACGAAGGAAATCACCTATGTCGCTGAACTCATCCAAGTCACACACGTTCTCATAAATATTACGTACGAAAGGCAACGGCTGCTCACTTACATGGAGTATTCCGTTCTTGGCGTGCACATTCTTGTCAAGCAAATCTACACCTGAAATACCATTACCCTCCATTTCCACATGCTTTGAATTGAGCAACAGCATCTTGGACTGGGCGGCGGTCACGCTGCAAAGCGAGCGTGACACATGATTCATAACAAATGATTTCTCCACCACCGAGTCACCGCTGTTCGTCTGCGTGAGCCTTATCAACTCGTCTTTATCAAACGTTCCATTTACTGGAGCCACGACAGTGAAAGCCTGTCCGCCGTCAAGCAGCTCGGCATAGCTCACGGGAGTCTTCTTATGCTGTCTGAAAACCTTGGTGTTTTCAAGTACCTCGCAGAAATCCGTAAGTCTGCTGTCAGCCTTCATCTGTTGCCACAAAGTCACATTTCCGGCTCCGGCCGCGTCATCCGTACCTTCATAATGGTCGTCCCAGTCGGTACATCCCACGATAGCCAGCGGACAAGTCGCAAATGCGAGTCCTGCCAGTTGATATACTATATTCTTTATTTTCATAAAAGTCATATTCTTAAATGATGCTTATTATAAATTGTCATTAATGAGTGTCCTCACCTTCCGGACTTCCGTAAATGCTTTTCGGACAAAGCTCGATATAGTCAAACGACCAGTAAGCATTGGGGTCTTTAAGCACCTGACGGAAACGCAGATAATTCGGCTTGTCTGCCTGAAGATATCTCGTAGCCAAAACACGACGCAACGTCCAGCTCAACTCACGCAATGTCTGGTCCGCATCCCACGGGCGATAACAGTCGGGCGATTTCATGTAACCGCGGTTGTGCATAGCCTTATCATTGGCCACATTCTCTTCATCGTCATCCGTATCGGCAATCCAGCCGATAGTAGGATCGGGACCGTATACACGCAGGTCGACCGGAATGCCGCAAGGATCTTCATTGAGATACACCTGTACCACACCACGCTCTGCATTTGCAGTATATCCGAGCCTTATCTCATAAGTTCCGTCCGGAACCGGCGGCAACTTTATAGTCAGGTCAAACACTCCGCTCACACAGACAGCGTTACCTTCGTATGAGTTCCAATAGCCGACATCACTGTGAACACCTACATAAGTACCTTCACGTGCCACCCAATCGGTGATATAACCGTTCTTGAAACCGGTAAGAATATCCTCGCCATAACGGCCACGGCCATTGCAGTTCATAAAGTCGGGGCTGAGAGCGGTAGCGTCTATACGGATGCGGCAGTTGAGCACCTTGTCACGAACCTCGGGGGTATAAGCAAGTATTCTGTCAACATAATGGTATACACCGTTAAGCGCATTCTGGTCTATCGAGCCGGACTCGGAAGGAGAAAGCACCTTCACGCCGCGCACCGTCACATTGTTCTGCAGTCCCTTTCTGTTGATGAACAGACCGGCGGAAGGACCGCAGAAACGCATTATCGTTCCCGGGCACATCGTCTCATAGAACTCTTCCGGATCACTTACCGACGTAAGCCAGCAGTGCTCACGCATCTCACCCGAGCAAACCCAACTGTTATACTGTCCCACACGAGGCAGAAGATGATAGCTTACAAAACGGTTGAGCGGGTTCTTGCGGTGCGTGTAATCATCATCATACAGACCCGCGTCTTCCGGATATGTCTGATCATAAACCGATTTCGCATAACGTATAAGTCCGTTTATATCATTTATCCCGGCTTTCTCGTATACCTCATCCGTCTCCACGAACGCCGTATATTTGAAATAACGCTTCTCCGGCCAGAAAGAACGGGTCATCAACGCCGAACCGCTGGTACAGCGAACCATCACACCCTCATGCACAGAGTCTTCGCCACAGAAATACGTCTCATCGATATACTTTGTCAGGGAGTCCGCCATTCCCGTAAGCTGCAACGCCTGGGAGAAGATGGTAAGAGTGGAGTCTTCCGCTATCTTGTCCGCGAGCAACAGGTTACTTGCCGATATCACATTATCAATACTGTGCACCACACCATTGGTCACAGAATCGTCACGGGTAACCATGCGCGATGTCTTGTTCACATAGTAAACCAAGGCATTGTCGTTCATCACGTCAGAATCGGAAGACAATACAATATAAGCATCGTCCATATTCAACTGGGGCAAAGTTCCCTCACCGATATCGGTTGTGAAGAACGCGCCTTTCTTTATTATGTGCGTACGTACTATCGTGTCGCAAGTCTCTGTCGGTATATTGTCCACCGAGCCATAGCCCGAGCGGGCAAGGAACCTCTGTATACCATCGTTGTTCGGGGCGAAAACGGTAAACTCACCGTAAGTTCCGAGCATCGCGAAGTAAGGAGTACGCTTCAGTATTTTGTTGAACTCACTGAACTGATCGTTGTTCTCTTCAAGGAAACTCGCCGCTGTCAACTTCGTGGATGAATAATAATTCACGGGTATGTCATCATCGTTGCAACTCATAAGAGCGGCGATGAAGCAAAGACATGAGCAAAGAATTATTTTATTTAACTTCATAGTCATAACTGTAATATTTCTGAATATCTTGTTTACTTGGTCAACTCCGAATCTTCTCCGGCCATATAGGCGGGATTCTGCTTCAGCAACGGATTGGCTTTAAGTTCACTCTTGGAATACGGGAAATATATGATGTTCGGATTTGCCAGCTTTATCTTGATGGCATTCACGTTCTCGATATACTTACGCGTGGCAAGGGTTATCAGACGGTCGTTGTTGCCGTCACGGCGTGCGAAACGCACAAGGTCGAACCAGCGCTTTCCCTCATAGAGGAACTCACGGTGACGCTCCGCGAGCAACAACTCTTCCATCGACTCCTTTGAGGAAACATAGTCTTCCATCTTCAATGTATCCGAGCGTGAAGTATTTGTCACGTCGTTTGCACGCTTGTTCACAGTGTTGATGAGAGCGAACGCTTTCTTGTAGCCGTCTTCCGCGCCACGTTCTATTTCCGCCTCCGCCTTCATCAGGATTACATCAGACAAGCGATAGAATATCCAATTGGACACAGTCGGAGTACCTTTCGAAGTCATCAAACCCAAATCTTTCTCAGAAGTTATGTTCTGGTTCTTGAAAGAAACATTCTGGTACACATACTTACTTATAAAGTAACGAGATCCGTCGACTCCTACGCTTGAATAGGCCCGGCAGTCCGTCTTCTTGAATATAGTATGATTGCCTACAGCCACATCCTTGCGAAGGAAATCGGGAGCACTCAGATACCCATTATTGCTATTCGCTCCATCTACATAAAATCTTCCGACCCATGTATTCAACCTGGTGGTATTAGTACGGAAATAAATTTCGAAAATACTCTCAAACGAGTTTCCGCTACCGAATATGCTATTATACGAGTTTCCGCATTGTGTCGTTCCCACCGGCTTGTCAAGTATCATAGGGATGTCGCCGAAAAGAGCTATATCTGTCGGAGCTCCATTACGGATAACCATCTCATCATACTGATTGCGCTTGAAATCGAGCACAAGATCACAATAATGAATACACTTATCATAATCTCCCTTCCAAAGATACATGTCGGCCAGCAGCGCATATATAGCCTGACGCGTGATGCGGCTTGAATTACGGTATGCGTTATTGCTGTCGTCCGCATAGTAACGGCGGACGGCATCGTCTTTCACCTTTTCAAGATCGGCAATACATGTGTCAAGCACCGTCTCAAACGAAGACGCAGGTATTATGTACCTCTGTGCGTCATCTATACTCGGCTCTTTCGAGTATGGAACATCACGGAACGTACGTATAAGATAGAAATAGCACAAAGCCCTTATCGCCGAAGCCTGAGCCATGTCGGATTTCATCTCATCCTCCGTGTAGTTCGGGTCTATCGCCTGTACGCCCGGGGCGTAATGGCACACGGTGTTGCAACGGTTTATCACGTCATATATCGCCGCCCAACTGCAATAAGGGTTCGAAGGAAGGATATTTTCCTTCAGTATCTCATTCACCTCGTTTGGAACGTTTGTACCGAGACGCATATTCTCCGAACGTATCTCACCCCACAGTCCCAGACGGTTGATGCATTCATTTATTTCCAGCGCTTCATAACATCCGTTCACGTTACTCGTGACATCGCTTTTCTCTGTCCAGTAGTTTTCGAGCACCACATCGTTCAGAGGCAGAATATCAAGGAAGTCCGAACAGCTTGTCAGTCCGAATGACGCACCCAATGCTATTATAATGTTATTTATTGTCTTCTTCATATCCTATCATTTAAAATTGTACAGTAAGACCGAATGTGAATGATTTGGCACGCGGTGTCTTGGCATTGTCTGTCACAATGCCGAGATTGCCATATCCCACTTCCGGATCGGCGCCGGAATATTTTGTCAGGCACAACAGATTGTTTGCCGACAGGTATACATTAAGCATGCTCAATCCTATCTTCTTCACGAACTTAGGTTCGAATGAGTAAGACAGCTGAGTATAGTTCAGACGCACGAAAGAACCGTCCTCCACGAAACGATCCGAGCCAAGCCAGTTGTAACCCGCCTGACGGAGCGCACGGGGAACTTCCGTCATATCGCCCTCAACACGCCAGCGCCAGTTCACCGCACGGCTCTGGTTGTTGTTTGTATACATGTTCTCGGCATTCATACGTGCCGCGTTTATAATCTTGTTGCCGAAACGGAAGTTAAACTGGTTGTTCCATGAAAGGCGTCCCCATGACAACTTAAATCCGAAACCTCCGGTAACCTTGGGCAGTGACGAGCCGAGATAAACGATGTCAAGCTCGTTGATCTGTCCGTCATGGTTTATGTCTTCATATATGGCGTCGCCACCCTTAAACTCATACTCTGCGGATGTACCGTAGCAGAAAGTCATCGGCTTTGTCCTGTTGCTCTCGTCAATAAACACTTTTCCGTTAGCGTCACGCACCACGGGAGCGTTGGGGCCGCTCACACCGGGCACTTCCTTCTCCGAATACTCCGAATATTGGTATACACCCTTGTATTTAAATCCGTAGATGCTTCCCAAAGCGCGGTTGAGCTCCACTCGTGAAAGATACGAGCCGTTACTGCGGTTAAACTCATTGTTGAGCGAAGCGAGACAAGTCTCGTCCATTTCGGTTATCTGGTTCTTGTTGTTCGCAAAGGTGATGTTGAAATCCAGTCCGAATTTTCCGGCCTTTACGATACGGTTACCGTTGATGTTGAACTCCCATCCCACGTTCTTCATCTTACCTACGTTCTGATAGGCAAGGGTCGGGAAACCGGAAGAAGTCGGTATACCTCTATTCTGCATCAACAGGTCTGTCACATATTGAGCGTAGATCTCCACGTTACCGGTAAGTTTCTCATTGAAGAAACCGAAGTCTATACCGAGGTTGTATGTCTCCGTCTGCTCCCATTTCAGGTTCTTCAACTGTATGTTCTGCGGATGTATACTACCCTCGTTCATATATCCGGCACCGTTGGCGTACTTACTGAAATATAAGTACTCGGCATTTGGCTGTTTACCCACGATACCCCATCCCGGACGAACAGAGAGCATGGATATCCACGGGAATGTCTTTTCGAACCAAGGCTCCTTGCTGATATTCCAGCGTAAGGACACGGCAGGGAAATTACCCCATCTCTGGTCCGGACCGAACTTCGTGCTTCCGTCACGGCGCACCGAGAAGTCGAAAGCATAGCGTTTCTTGTATGCATAGTGCAGAGAATACGTCAGATATATGCTGCGCCACTGTCCGCTACCCGTGTTCATCTCGGCTATCAACGCCGGAGCGCCCGGGCTTGTGATACTGCCCGACGGCAATCCCCATGTCACAGTATGCTGGGATGTCGAGTTACCATCCGTCAACTGTCCGCGAAGCAACATCATCATCGAGTGGTCCTCGTTGCGGAAATGAGGAGTGAAAGTAAGAGTATGTGTCGTGGTCACTCCGAGGCTCTTTGAAGAGTTGGCCGTCGTGCGGTTGCTCTGCTTCTTGTCCGTGTCGTTCCATCCGCGTGTGTTCAATGACGACGGCATGAACATATCCTCATATTTATTGAATATGTTGAATACCACCTTACCTTCGTATGTGAGTCTCGTCTTGTCGTCGCTCAGTCCGAGCAGGTTGTACTTCAACTTAAACTCAGGCACGATGTTGTAGCTCGTCTCGTCGTTCTCTGCCAGATGGGCTACCGCCACCGGATTCATGTGATCCAACTGGTCGCGCAATGCCGGCGAAATGGTGGGTAGCATGTTGTAGAACTCACCGAGATCATTCCCGTATCTGTCTTGCTCGTATATCGACACGTTCGGCATACGTATATAAGCGGTAGCCAAAAGGTCGGCCGCGTTCTTCTTGTTCTTGGTGTAAGTGAGGGCGATATTGGTCTCAATCGCTATTCGGTCGCTCACATTATAATCAAGATTGACACGCGACGTGAAACGGTCAAGCTGCTGCTTGATGATAGAACCGGTCTCATGGTCATATCCGGCCGCGATACGGAATCTCGCTTTCTCTCCTCCTCCCGTCAGCGCAAGCGAGTGGTTCTGCCGCCATCCGGTCTGCTTCACCGCTTTCAGCCAGTCGGTATTGTTGTTATACATTTCATATTCCGAGAATGACGGATTGTAATTCAATTCCGGAATATCGCTCGTGGCGTCGCTCAATTTCGGATTGAAATACTCTTCTTTCAGCAACATGGTGTACTCGTCACCGTTGAGCATCTCATATCCGTTGGGCTGGTAAGTGCCCGTGAGGCGGAAAGAGTAAGACACTCTCGTGCGACCTCGTATACCGCGCTTCGTCTTTATCTCGATTACGCCGTTGGCGCCCTGCGATCCCCATATTGCGGTCGCGGCCGCGTCTTTGAGCACCGAGATGCTCTCTATATCGTCGGGATTGACGTTGAGAAGTTCAGCGAACTTCTCGTCATTGGCCGACTGGAAGTCAAAGTCGTTAGTGTTTGTCTCCCAGACATTGCCGTCGACAACTATCAGAGGCTCGGCCGAACTGTTGATGGTCGACACACCGCGGAGGCGCATCGATGAGCCGGATCCGAGGTTACCCGAATTCGCCACGATGTCAAGACCGGCAATACGTCCTTGAAGCGCCTCATCGACAGTTGTCATCGACAATCCGTCAAACTCGGACATGTTTATGGTCTGGCGTGATGACGACACCTCGTCCATAGGAATGGACAAGCCCGAGCCTTGCGCCCTGCGGCGTGAAGTCACGGTCACTTCCTTTATCTGCGTGGCATCTGTCATCTTTACCACGAAGCGTGTCTTGTTTATCGGCATTGTGACTGTCTTGTATCCTACGAAAGATACACGCAGACGGTTTTTAGGACTTTTCAGCTTGAACGAGAAGTTACCGCTCATGTCTGTGACGGTAGAAGCCACGATACGGTTCGCCGCGTCTACCTCTACCACATTAGCCATCATCACCGGGCCAAAAGCATCGGTCACGGTTCCGCTGACTATGTCGCCTGCCTTTTGTGCCATGGCTCCCTGACAGAAGCATAGCCCCATACAGGAGTACAACAGTGCTTTTTTTATCTTGGTATCCATAATTAATTTTCAATTGGGTCTTTTATTAATAACAGCGGTCTATTTATCAAATGTACCACGGCTGATGACGTTGTCTCTATTCGGCCGGCCTGCGTCTTGTCTATGTGATCATACTGATACTCGCGTGCCATGCGATTGTAAATACGCTCATCGTCGGTCAGCACCTTGCGTGTATTTCCACCCTCGTCGCGGATGGTGATGCCGTTTTCGTCCAGTTGTGATGTCAGACGATGGAAACGTCCTGTCTCCGGGTTTATCAACGCCGTCTCATAGTCTCCGCTCTCATCGGCGGCACCTATGAACAGCGAATTGTCCTGCAAATGATATTTCACGAAATTGACAATGGCGAGCGAGTCGCGTGTCTTCTCGGCCAACAGTCCGGCATTTTCCAATCCTTCCACCTGTTCCCATGTGGGCAGCTTACCTGCCTGCTGCATAGCCTTTATGCTCTCGTTGGTAGGCACGTATACGGTGTAATGATATGTATTGAATGTGGAAATGTTGTCACCGCCGCAAGCATTGCGGTTGAGGTGTATCTGCTCCAACAGGCCTGTACCGTCGAGCAAATCCAGGAACGCAGAATATCTCTCGTCGCTTGCCAGTACATCGCGCACGGTGTGGCGCGTACCCAAGATGGGACCTCCGTCAAGTATATATGTCTTTCCGTTACCGTCTTTGGTCTGATCGTATATGTCGGTCACCACGAGCGGACTGCCTTCATTTATCTGGTAACTGCCCTCTACGGTCATGCTTCCGGCTCCGTTATTGACATTATTCACACGGATTTCAGTGCCTCCCTTGGTACGGTAGTAGGTCTTTCCGTCTTCCACATTACCTATTACAATATGTGTGTTCAGAATGTCGTTCAGCCTGTTCTTCACCTGGTCGGTAGAGGCACGGCCGATAGAGTCGAGCACCTCACCCGTTGTCACGTCATAGTTGAATATTCCGGCCCACACCCTGTCCGTCTCCGGCTTGGTAGGATCGTAATGGAAACGGTAGAGCTGCGTCCTGCTCTTTCCGTAAGAACAAGGATCTATGTATTCCAGCATGGCCTTGTTTGTAGGCAGGAAGAAGCTGTAATAAGAATTAAGCGAGTTGAGATATACGTTATACTGCAACTGGTCGATACCCCAGTTGAGAATATTCATCGTCTCGTTGATAAGGGCCGGAAAACTTACGCTCACATATGCCGTCGGAGAATAGACGCGGTTTGTCAGATATATGGCACCGTTGCATCCGAGCCATACAGAGTCTACCGCCTCGGTCTTCACGCCCATCGGGTCGTTTGCGTCGTTGAGGATATCCTCAAACTTAGACGGCACAGATGATATGAAAGATGTGAGCATGTTGTTGTTGATAAGTTTTGAAACCACGTTGTCGGGCACATTCTCCCACGATCCGTAATAGTCTTTCAGCACACGGCCGGCACCATTGTTCCAATACTCTTCCATCGCCTCGTCGCTCGGCACCATCATCACGGCCATGTCTCTCTCCATGGCCACATTGCCGCCGAGGTCGTTATTTCCCGTATAATAAGCGTTCCACTCCGGGTCAAACTGCAACAGTCCGTTCACCGGAGTATTGTCAGGAGACATGTTCAAAGCAACTCCATTCTGTGACTTCTCCGAGAAGAACCGCTTCTGGAACAGAGAGTCGGTCGTGCCATACATATCATTATAGCGCACATTCATCTCCTCGCCTACCCAATACGGAGCGCAGAAACGCTCCAAGAGCGAGTTAAACTTGCTCACATTGGGCTTACGGGCTATTATCTCTGCCATGTTGGACAACGGTGTCACCACCTCTTCCATCTTATGTATGAATCCGTTGGAACACTTTATATTCGGATTTTCCACCTGCACACCGTTCACGCTGGCATCTCCGGCCTTGCGGTTGGTGGTGTAGTTGTACAGGAAGTTATAGTCTTCATTGGTGATCCGCTTCATTTCGAGCATCTTCTCTACAAAGTGAATCAACGGCACTGTGGAGTTATCACCCATACACACTATCTTGTTCGCTTCCTTGTATCTCTTCCAATAGGGATTGTCAGGCATCTGCTCCGCATTGAGCACCATTACAGAGTCGTAGGGTGTGTTCGACGCAAATCTGCGCATGCACTCGCCTTCGATAGGTCCCTCAACGCTCGACAGGCTGTTCAGCTGCATCGAGTTGTCGATCATGTTGCCGAAAAGCAGCAGTTTTTTCTGCGACTCCGACAAGTCTTTGTAACTCTTCACTCCCCAAGTGTTGTTGGCATAGAAACGCTCGAATGCCGCGTCGTCCGCTACAAACAGGGTCTTCGAACCCGTCTTGCCCAGCACATTGCGATAGGACAAGTCGTCGATAATCCGAACCGTATTGGTATAATTGCCTTGCTCATCGAGCCAACTGTAAATCGAGGAACCCCACCCTGCGGGCGTTTCCTTGTCCAAGTCGTACTCCGAACAAGACGTCGGACCAAGAGCTCCTGCCATAAGCACAACCCCGGCTAACAGCCAATGACGGCTTCTTCTAACGAATTGTTTTTCGGTTTTCATAATTTTTTGGTTTGATTATTTGATTTTGAATATTTTTATTAAAGTTAGTTAACTACATGGTATTCCAATTATGCCTTTTTAAATTTTCACGAACAAAGTTAACAAAAACGCGCTATTATATATTAGCCGTATGTCTACAAGGGTTTTCTAAATGCCCACGGATTTATCATTTTGTTTCATTTGTTTTGCAAAACGTCTCAAAACCCCATAATACACTGTTTTAAAGGAATAAAGAACGTTAAATGATGCAATATTGTATTAGCCGTATTACATTCGCCAAAATCCCACAGACATCAAAAAAAACGTCCTGCACACCACCATGCCAAACAACATCAGGGCATTACACGGGAACAACATGAAAGACTGCCGGGGAGTTTATTTTTACGACTCGAAAACACCATACCGCACAAGGAGAAAGACATGAAATAATATTACAAAAAGGCTCTCGTACTTCAATTATTTTAAAATTAAAGTCCCATGGCCAAAAATACCGCCGTATTTCGTTGTCTAACATAACCACCTGTCAATCAGACGCATACACCAGCCACACCTTGTTTTATGGTAAAACCGTATCTCATCGCTTTCCCGTTTTTCGCCAACGAGTACCTAATTGCCTTTCATTTAGCGTCCCGTTGCGATGCAACGAGTATCCGAACGCAACGCAACAAGATACCAACCACGCCCCAACGGGCATCCCGTCGCAAGAAAAAGGCAAGAATATCTCTTTCCCGCAAAACGACTATCGCGATGTGTATCGCAAAGAGTATAGAGTTGTTTTTCTATTTCACGAAAAACCAAAGTGTTAAATCCGTGACTTTATTATTACAAACACATAAAAAAAGGCCGACGATCATTTATTAACCGCCGGCCGTCAAACATTTTACAAACTTATTTTAACGTAAAGCGCCATCACTTCGTGTAAAGAGCAACTATCGTCTCATACTTCTCCTGCTTGCCGCTCGTCTGCTTAGGCTCCTCGACCT
>ERZ777011.156-NODE-156-length-109218-cov-29.677446_pt1 | contig 109218 bp, 104 predicted proteins | sample MGYA00374964_ERZ777011 | MGnify/ENA primary metagenome ERZ777011 (study PRJEB29310, sample SAMD00008975) | mouse gut metagenome | study: EMG produced TPA metagenomics assembly of the Metagenome analysis of fecal microbiota from mouse which was promoted... | reverse complement strand
AAAATAACACATTTGTCGAGAATGAGACGAAATCTTAAATGAAAGAGCCGTGATAATTTCCATATATTTATTCTAAAAAATTTGGAAATTAAAAAAAAACGCTTTACCTTTGCAGCCGTAAAACCTCAAAGGAGAGGTGGGTGAGTGGCTGAAACCACCAGTTTGCTAAACTGACGTAGGAGCAATCCTACCACGAGTTCGAATCTCGTCCTCTCCGCCAAGGCCTAAAACCTGCAAGTCACACTTGCAGGTTTTTTATTTTAGTGTCAGTCATGAAATATTGTTTTTAGTGTGGATGTATTGAGTTGCATCTTGATCTTAACGGAATCACTTTCATGAAGATGTTGGAGTAGGAGGGTCTATTCATGGCAAAGGAAATGGACCTGTCGGTCATCTGCTTTGGTGCTGAATTTGTTAATAACGTCATTGGAATGTGACTGCCGTAAATGGTAGGGCTTATAGCACAGTGCGCGTTGTGGTTTGATATTGTCGAGGGCATGCGGTCGACATTTATAATATCAACAGCGAAACGGCTTTTGCATGTCGTCTTTGGATGCGGTTATTATTTAGGACGGAGTTGCCAGAAGGCTACGGCAGCAGCCGCCGCTACGTTGAGTGAATCTACGTTGTGCGACATGGGAATGCGTGCCACGTAATCGGTCGACGCGATTGTCTCTTGTGAAAGTCCGTCGCCCTCGGTCCCCATCACCATTGCCAGCCTTGGTTCGGCGGCCAGTATGGGGTCATCTATGGGTATTGAATCATCTGTGAGGGCCATGGCCACAGTGCGCAGACCTAATTCATTCAGCGAGTCTATGGGGCGGTCAAGCCATGTCCACGGCACAAGAAACACCGAGCCCATTGACACTCTCACAGATCGCCGGTTCAGCGGATCGCAGGAGGTGGGGGTGAGCAGCACACCGTCTATGCCCAGTGCGGCGGCGGATCTGAATATGGCTCCGATGTTGGTGGTGTCAGTCACTCCGTCGATCACCACTATGCGTCGGGAGTTGCGGCATACCTCTTCTGCCGATGGCGGTTGCGGACGCCGCATTGCGCACAGCACCCCTCTTGTAAGAGCGTAACCTGTCAATTCGGCAAGCAGTTCTCTCGTGCCGGTGTAGACCGGCAGGTTGGAGCCGCAGCGTCTGATTATGCCGGCGGCATCGCCTTCTATGTGTCGGCGTTCGCATAGCAGCGACAAGGGATGATAGCCAGCGTCTAAGGCCACGTTGATCACTCTGGGGCTTTCGGCTATGAAAATGCTGTTTTCAGGATCAAGCCTTTTTTGCAACTGGCGTTCAGTCAGAGAGCTGTAGACATCTATTCCCGGATCGGTCAGCGATGATATTTCGATTATTGGCATGGTGTGGTGAAGGACAAAAGAAAAGGAGACGCATGGCATCTCCTTTTCATGAAGTCAATATGCTAACTTATTTTTTGAAGAAACGGTTGAAGAGACCATAGAATCCCTGTCCGTGGCGTGCTTCGTCTTTAGCCATTTCATGCACGGTATCGTGGATAGCATCGAGGCCCATCTCTTTCGCACGGCGGGCAATGCGCATCTTGTCGGCGTTCGCGCCTGCTTCTGCCGCCATACGCTTTTCGAGGTTTGTTTTGGTGTCCCAAACCACATCGCCAAGCAGTTCTGCGAACTTGGATGCGTGTTCAGCTTCCTCCCATGCGTAGCGCTTGAATGCTTCGGCTACTTCGGGATAGCCTTCGCGGTCAGCCTGGCGGCTCATGGCCAGATACATGCCAACTTCGGTGCATTCTCCGAGGAAATGTGTGTTGAGATCCTTTATCATCTCTTCGTCGGTGCCTTCTTTGGCGATGCCGATCTGGTGTTCGGTCACGAATTCAAGTGTTGCATCTTCGGCGAGTTCTTTGAATTTAGATTTGGGTGCGCCGCAGAGAGGGCACTTTTCGGGAGCTTCGTTGCCTTCGTGTACATAGCCGCACACTGTGCAGATAAATTTCTTGTTCATTGTTATTAAAATGTTGGGGTTATTGTGTTGATTGGATTGATTTGCTGTTTATTTGGTTGCAATAACTTCCACTTCAAGCAAAACCTGCTTGGGAAGTTCGCGCACGGCTACAGCCGAGCGGGCGGGAAACGGGGCGCTGAATGCCTTGGCATATACTTCGTTCATGGGAGCAAACAGGCTCATGTCTGCCAGGAATACTGTGGTTTTAACCACGTTGTCCATAGTCAGTCCGGCGGCTTCAAGAATGGCTTTCACGTTAGCCAGGCTCTGTGTGGCCTGTGCGGTGATGCCTTCGGGAATTTCGCCTGTGGCTGGATCTACGGGAATCTGTCCGGAGATGAATACGAACTGTCCGGCGTCTATGGCCTGGCTGTAAGGCCCGATGGCGCCGGGCGCGTTGGTGGTCGAGATTACTGTTTTCATGACTGGATAAGTGTTTATTTTGAAGGTTGTGATGCGAATCCGAGTTCGGGGATTCGTATGTCTATTATCTTTGTTCCGGCTTCTGCGATTATCTCATTGTCAATTTCGGATATACTGCGGTTCACTTCGGCAAATCGGCGTCCGAAATCCGGTATAAAGTCTTTTGAGCCTTTGTCGGCCATGGCCCCGATGACCTGTCCTACAGTCAGCTCATTGCAGTCGCGTGCCGGCTGAAATGCCGGTTGGCCGCCCTCGCGCTCGGGCATGATCCTGTTTGCCAGCCCGATGTCTTCGAGCTCGTCGAGAATTATATCCACAAGCCGCTGGGGCATATCAAACGACTTCTGTATGTCCGATGACGTCATCGGTGGCATGCCGCGGCGATAGCGTTGGGCCATGACGGCCATAAGTGCTACGGTGACTCTGCGGCGGAAGTCAATGGACATGGAGCTTATCTCGGACGTAAAGGTGTAGAACGATATGCTTTGCGCCGAGTAGCAGATCACGGCTCCTGCCAGCGTGAACAGCAGCACAAGCTGCAGCCAGATGAGTAGCAGCGGCAGGAAAGCAAAGCCGCCGTAGATGGCGTTGTATTTCGACACGTATATCTGTCCGGACACAAACAGGGTCTGCAACACCTGATATGCCACTCCCGCCATGATACCTGCTGGGAGCGCGTTCTTGAACTTGACTTTGGTGTTGGGGATCAGCATGTAGGCTCCGGTGAAAAACAACCATATAAGCAACACTGACGCCAGATCAAGCAGTACGGACAGCAGAGGGGTCATGAATGGCAGCACATTCTGCACGGTGGATGTCATGAACACCGTGAGACCTGAGCTGCACACCATCAGTACCGGGAGTATGATGAATATGGCCGTATAATCCGTTATCTTGCGCCACAGCGACCGTCCGGACCGAACACCCCAGATGTCGTTGAAGGCATCTTCCACAGCACCGACAAGCGATATCAAGGTCCATAGAAGGACGACTATGCCCACGCCAACGAATATGCCTTCGGATGCTTGGGCCAGATATGAGTCTACAAATTGGAAAGCAGTCTCCAGCGCTTTTTGCTGTGATGGAAAATAGTTGAACAGTTGTGTGGTGAGCAGATTCTGAAACCCGAATCCACGTCCTATGGCAAACAGCAGGGCCAATGCCGGGACCAGAGCGAGCAGGCTACGGTATGTTAGGGCGCATGCAGTGGTCTGCAGATCGGATCGGAGCACTGTGCGTACGGAAAGATTAAGGGTCTTGAGCAGTCTGATCTGCCATGTATTGCGGTTGTCACGCCATACGCCTGTCCATACAAATTCCCAACAGCGCATGGCTTTGTCGCGTAGCCTTTTTACTGGGCTTTGCTGTTGTGTATCGTGTCGGGATTTTGAATTTGGCATTGAGGTTGACTATCGTTGATGGACATGCAAAATTAACAATTATCTTTTAATGTTTGTCATGGTTTTGGCAAAAATTCGCTAACTTTGTTGTTTAATAACATCCTGCGTTTTTTGCAAAGGACCAAATTCAACGTGTAGTTATGCAGATTAATTCCGCCAGATTTGAGATAAGCAATGCGGATGTGGCCAAATGCCCCGCCACATCGTGTCATGAATATGCTTTTATAGGACGAAGCAATGTGGGCAAGTCGTCGTTGATCAACATGCTAACCGGCAACCGTAAGCTGGCCATGACGTCGGCCACGCCGGGAAAAACCATACTGATCAACCATTTTCTGATAAACAACAGCTGGTATATAGTCGACCTGCCGGGCTACGGATATGCTCTGAGAAGCAAGGCAGACCGCGGCAGACTGACAAAAATTATCGAGGACTATATTCTGGAACGTCCGCAGATGACATCGTTGTTCGTGCTTGTTGATTCGCGTCATGCCCCACAGCAGATCGATCTGGAATTTATGGAATGGCTCGGTGAAAACGGAGTGCCTTTCAGTATCGTGTTTACCAAGATCGACAAGCTCTCGCGAATAGCGGCCGAAAACAATATAGCGGCCTATAAGCGGCAGTTGCTGGAACGTTGGGAGGAACTGCCACCGGTTTTTGTGACTTCCAGTGAAAAAGGAGTCGGCCGGGAGGAGCTTCTGGACTATATTGACGAGTTGAACAACCTGCCTGTATGTACTTCTTTTGATGACAATGGAGAGTAACGGCAGCAAGGCGTTTGTTGCGGAACTGGCGCGCAGGCTGGGACGCGACCGTAAGGAAACGGAGACATTGCTCGACGGACTGCGTCAGGCTCTCAGGCAGCATTGCGGCGAGTTGGACACGGTGGCGGTGCCGGGTTTCGGCAATTTTGAACCGGTGAAGCATCTGGAGCAGGTTGTCACCGACAGGGTGTCGGGACAGCGTATGCTGTTGCCGCCGGAAATAGAGCTGACATTCCATCCGGGCACGAAACTGCGTGGTCAGATTGAAAAATTAAACCGCGGTGTGTGATGAACAGAATAGTTACCATTGATGAACTGGCCCGTACGGTGGCTCAGTTCAACAGTTGTCATGAATCTGATGCTCTCGCCTTTGTCAGGGAAACATTCGCTCTTGCCTATGAGACGCTTGCTGCTGGCGATGCGGTTGTGATCAAAGGTCTGGGTGAGTTTTCGGGTACTGAAGGCTCGGTTCTGTATCGTCCTGACCGGGAGCTGGCTGATGCGGTCAATGCTCCGTTTGCTGCGTTCTCTGCAGTGGAATTGCCTGACGGTATGGACCTGATCGAAAATGATCAGCCTTCCGGCGATGGTGATGATGTGGCTGAAATAGGAATTGATCCGGAACCTGTTGTCGTGGAAATGCAGCAGGAGCCGGTGTGCGATGAAGATATTCCGGCCGGTCAGGACTCTGCCCGTGAGATTGATGAGAATGCAGATAGCTGTCAGAACGAAACTGTCTGCCGCAATGACTCTGCTTGTATTGATCATGACTCGTCGGTGCCGGCAGATGCCGTGGTGTCCTGTGTGTGTGATGACTCAGATGGAACCCGTAGACCACGTCGTAGAAATTATGCGTGGATATGGATTCTGGCCATGGCATTGGGTTGTCTGGAGATCGGATTTCTTGCCGGACGTCTGTCGGCTCCGTCGGTTGCCGTCGTTGAGCCGACAGATATAAGTGCAGACACCGAAGAACGTGGGGACGGAAATGCCGAAGATGACTGTCACCGTGATGAGACGGCCCCCGTTGCAGCTGATAATCGGATGTCGGATTCGATAGCATGTGCGGCAGAATCACTGATGCAGCAGCATACTGTTGTGACAGACACCGTCAGGGCCGGGCGCTTTCTTACCACAATGGCCCGGATACACTACGGGCAGATGGAATATTGGGTATATATCTATATGGAGAATGCCGGGCGGCTTGGTGATCCGGACCGTTTGGAAGCCGGCACTGTGGTAGTGATTCCGCCTGCATCGAAGTATGGACTTGTGGCCGGAGATGCGGCTAAAATACGGGAAGCCACGGCAAAAGCGGCTGAAATATACACACAGTATAAAAAAGGTTAAGAATTTAATAGGATTAAGTAAATTACGCATATTTTAACAAACGATTTTCACACTTTAAGTGTTAAATAGTTAATTTTGCCGCACAAAGAAAAACATTAAGCATATCTCCAAATATACAAATTATTAACTTATGAGTGATTCTGTCAACATCCGAGAACTCAACGAGATTGTTGCATCCAAGAGTGATTTCACCAATTTGATTGTCAAAGGAATGGATCAGGCCATTGTGGGTCAGAAACACCTTGTGGAGTCTTTGTTGATAGCTCTTCTTAGCAATGGCCATGTGCTTCTTGAGGGTGTGCCCGGTCTGGCAAAGACTTTGGCTATCAAAACCCTTGCACAGCTGATCGATGCTAAGTACAGCCGAATTCAGTTTACTCCTGACCTGCTTCCGGCCGACGTGACCGGCACCATGGTCTACAGCGTCAAAAATGAGACTTTTCAGGTGAAAAAGGGTCCTGTCTTTGCAAATTTTGTTCTGGCTGACGAAATCAACCGTGCTCCGGCCAAGGCTCAGAGCGCTCTGCTCGAAGCCATGCAGGAGCGTCAGGTGACCATCGGCGACAATACTTTCAAACTCGACGAGCCGTTCCTTGTGATGGCCACACAGAATCCCATAGAGCAGGAAGGTACATATCCGCTGCCTGAAGCACAGGTCGACCGTTTCCTGCTGAAAGTTGTGATCGGATATCCAACGCGTGAGGATGAAAAGCTTATTATCCGTCAGAATATAGCTCCGGTGCATCATCAGGTGCATGCCCTGCTGAAACCCGAGGAGGTGATCGAGGCCCAGAAAGTGGTGGAGCAGATCTATATAGACGAAAAGATCGAACGATATATCGTTGATATTGTGTTCGCCACACGTTTCCCCTCTGAATATGGACTTGATGATCTGGTGAGCATCATTGCGTTTGGAGCGTCTCCGCGAGCATCCATATCGCTGGCACGTGCCGCAAGAGCCTATGCCTTCCTTCAGCGCCGCGGCTTTGTTGTGCCTGAGGATGTGCGCGCCGTGTGTCATGATGTCTTGCGTCACCGTATCGGTCTGACATACGAGGCGGAAGCCAACAATATAACCACTGACGAGATCATCTCCACCATTCTTGATCGCGTTCAGGTTCCCTAATCCGATACCATATAATTATGGATGCCAACGAGCTGCTAAAGAAAGTACGCAAAATTGAAATCAAGACCCGAGGTCTGTCGCGCAACATATTTGCCGGCGAATACCACTCGGCGTTCAAAGGACGCGGCATGACCTTTAGCGAGGTGCGTGAATATCAGTATGGCGATGACATACGCGATATTGACTGGAACGTCACAGCTCGCCACAATCATCCCTACGTCAAGGTTTACGAGGAAGAGAGAGAGCTGACGGTGATGCTGCTGGTCGACGTGAGCGGTAGCCGGCTGTTTGGCGCATTGGGAGTGGAAAAGCGGGAGATGATCGCAGAAATCGCAGCCACTCTTGCATTTTCTGCGTCGCAGAACAATGACAAGATCGGCGTGATTTTCTTTTCATCTGGAATTGAAAAATTCATACCGCCTAAAAAAGGGCGTAAGCATATCTTATATATAATCCGTGAATTGCTTGACTTCCGGCCGGTCAACGCCGGCACGGATGTGGGTGCCGCTCTGAAATATCTGACAGATGCTCTGAAAAAACGGTGCACCACTTTTGTAATCTCAGATTTTATCGACGATCACGACTACTATCAGCCCATGTCGATTGCGTCGCGCAAACACGATGTCACGGCCATACAGGTTTATGACAGGCGTGACGCTTCAGTCCCTGATGTCGGGCTGATCCGTCTGCGTGATCTTGAAAACGGCACTGAATGCTGGGTTGATACCGGCTCGAAAAAAGTACGCCGTACATACGACAAATGGTGGTACACGCGTCAGCAGTCCATGGTGGCCACAATGAACCGTTGCCGTGTGGATCTGGCCAGTGTGGCCACTGATGAAGATTATGTGAAAGCTCTTATGGGGCTTTTTAAACAGCGTGGAGTGAAATAAAGGATGAAAAATATTAAAACACACGTATGCGCCGCTTCAGTGGCTTTACTGTTGGGCGCCGTCGGCTCAGTCGCGCAGTCGCCGGTCAGCATCAAGGCCCGCGTGGATTCTGTCGATGTGCTGCAAGGCCGTCTGCGCACGGTAGATGTGGAGATCGTACAGGACGCTTCTGTCAAAGACGGCCGCTGGACTGTGGATATTCCTGCCGCCGCTGCCGGCCATGATAAGGCCCCTCGCGTTATTGAACTCGTGTCCGGAGTGGAACTCCACACTAAGGGCATTCCTGATACTCTTGATCTTGGCAACAATCGGATTCAGATCAACCGAAGGCTTCTGATCCAGCCGTTTGATTCAGGCGACGTAGTGTTGCCAGGTTTCGAATACATTGTAGGTGCCGATACATTCAGATCCAATGCCCTGGCTCTTAAGGTTTACACTGCCGATGTAGACACTATGACCACTGTCCATGCCTTGGCTCCTGCAATTGATGCGCCGCGTCATTTCTGGGACTGGGTTCCGGATTTCATCGCCGATTACTGGTGGATATATCTGCTGTGTATCGTAGCTGTGGCCGGAGCCTATTTCGGATGGAAAATATATCACAAAGGCGGTATCGGACGTCTTGTCAAGCCGGCTCCCAAACCTGTACCTCCTTATGAGCGCGCCATGAACGAACTGGAGAATCTCCGTTCCAGAAAATTGTGCGAGAGAGGTCAGGAGCGGGAATTCTACACCCAGCTTACCGAGATTTTGCGAGAATATCTTGAAGGCCGTTTCGGCATAAATGCCATGGAGATGACCACAACACAGATCAAGGCGGCCGTAAGGTCCAATTCAACCACGGCACGCAGTAGCGCGCAGATGAATGAGATACTTGAGATGGCTGATTTTGTGAAATTTGCCAAAATGCGTCCGTTGCCTGAAGACAATGTGCGGGTGTTCACGCAGTCTGTCAACTTTGTGGAGAACACCAAACCGGAAGAGATGCCTGCCGAGGACGCTTCCGCTCAGGCATCATCCGCAGCCGGGAAGGAGGCAAGACCATGATGGATCTGGAATTTGCCCGTCCGCACTACTTGTGGCTTCTGCTGGTTCTGATTCCCATTGTGGCGTGGTATGTGGTGCGCCGTCATAAAGAGCCGTCGCTGGGAGTGTCGTCTGCGCTGCCTTTTGTCTCTGTGAGCGGAGGATGGCGTGTGTGGCTGCGGCATATACTCTTCGCCATGAGATGCGGAGCCATAGCATGTCTTATAGTCGTTCTGGCGCGTCCGCAGACGCACGACAACTGGAGCCGTACATCGGTCGAAGGCACCGATATTGTGCTTGCTCTGGATATTTCGGCCAGTATGCGTGCCGGAGACCTCGGCAACACCAACCGTCTGGAAGCTGCTAAGAAAGTTGCCTCGCAGTTTGTCGCCGGCCGCAGCAATGATAATCTCGGTCTTGTCCTGTTTGCCGGCGAAAGTTACTCGGCAGTTCCTCTGACCACAGACCGCACCATGCTGTCCAACTACATCAATGGCGTGAAAATCGGTCTTATATCGGCAGATGGAACAGCAATAGGCGATGGCATAGTCTCTTCGATCAACAGAATCAAGGACGGCAAGGCCGTGTCCAAAAGTATTATCGTGATAACCGACGGATCCAACAACTCCGGTATGGTTGCTCCCGAAACCGCCGCTGAAATAGCGCGCGACATGAAGATCAAGATTTACACCATCGGTGTGGGTGCCGCGCATCCCATGAGTGAGACAGTGCCTTATCTCGATGAACGTGGCAAGGTTATTGATTATGGCATGGTAGCACCGTTGGACGAGAATGCGTTGCGCAACATTGCTTCCATGACCGGCGGCAACTTCTACATGGCGTCGTCCGACAAGGCCCTGTCCGCTATATTTGAAGAAATCGACCGTCTGGAAAAAAGCGAACTTGATGTGCGCAATTTCTCTCATACTGAAGATGACTACATGTTGTGGGCCTGGCTCGCTTTCGGTCTGTTTGTTTCGCAACTGCTGATCAAACTCACCGTTGCGCGCTCTATTCCGTAATATAAAAGCAACAATGTTATGGTAAACTTCGCAAACCCTCAATTGCTATATCTGCTGTTGGCCGTTCCGGTGCTGGCTGCGCTGTATGTCTATTCGCGTTATTTACGCCGCAGGCGCATAGCACGTTTCGGCAACCCTGAAGTGCTGTCTGCGCTCATGCCTGATGTGTCACGCTATCTGCCGGCCGTGAAGATTTGTCTGGCTCTGACAGCCATAGCTGCTCTGGTTGTGGTTTTGGCCCGTCCTCGTTCGCAGGGCAAGGCCACGGAGGAGAGCAAACAGGGCATCGAGGTGATGATCGCTGTTGACGTGTCCAACTCTATGCTTGCATCGTCGACCGATGACCCCCGCGGAATTTCCCGGCTTCAGCGTGCCAAACACGTGCTCGGCCGTCTCATCGACAATCTTGAACAGGACAGGGTAGGGCTTATCGTGTTTGCAGGCGAAGCCTATACGCAGCTTCCGCTCACACCGGATTTTATGTCGGCAAAACTGTATCTCAATGATATTTCCACCGGCATGATTGAAAATCAAGGCACGTCCATCGGTGCCGCCATAGAGGTGGCCATGAATTCATTTTCAGGTGCTGCCGACGTGGAGAGAGCCATAGTGGTTATCACCGATGCCGAAGACCAGATAGGTGATGCTGCGGCGATGGCCGAGGTGGCTCATCGCGACGGCATAGAGGTCGATGTCATAGGTCTCGGCTCGGGTAAAGGCGCACAGATACCTCTTGACAAAACTTACAGCAATTGGCTTAAAGATGAAGAGGGACGTGTGGTGACCACATATCTTGATGAGACCATAGCTCAGGAAATTGCACGCGCCGGAGGTGGCATCTACATAAACGGAGCGTCTCCTTCCGCGCTTAACGACCTTGTGAAACGTCTTGATGAAATAAAAAAATCAGATCTTGGCACAATGACTTATACGGCTGCCAATGAACAATTTCCTCTGTTTGCTCTGATTGCCCTGATCCTTATCGTGTTTGATTGTATTTTCTCTAACCGCAAAATCGGATTCCTGCGTAAATATAATTTCTTCAGCCGTGGAGGTGCAGCCGTGGCCGCTCTGATGTTTGTTCCGGCTGTTGCGTCGGCGGCATTGCCGGCGTCGGCTCCCCTGGAGGATAACTCTATGCGTGCCGAGCGCCGTTTTATCCGTGAAGGCAACGAGCAGTTCAGGCAGAACCATTATCGTGAAGCCGAGATTCTGTATCGGCGTGCGCTTGATGTGAATCCTGAGTCTGAGATAGCGCAGTATAATGAAGCGTTGACGCGCCTTCATCTGGGGGCTGACAATGCCGAAGCCAATTCGGAGCTGATGGCCAACGCCGTCGAGACACTGCAGCGTCTTGTCAATGACTCGGACAATCCGCAGGTGGCCGAACTCTCGGCCTATAATCTTGGCAACGTCGCTTTCACGCGGCAGGATCTGCAGAACGCTCTGAATTTTTACAAACAGGCTCTGCGTCTGAATCCTTCGAGCGAAACCGCGCGGGAGAACTTCCGCTATGTGCAGAAAATGATTCAGGACCAGCAGAATCAGCAGCAGGACCAACAGAAAGAGGATCAGCAAGATCAGCAGGACCAGAACCAGCAGCAACAGGACCAGCAGGATCAGAATAAAGACCAGCAACAACAGCAACAGAATCAGCAGCAACAACAGGACAGGCAGGAAGAGCCGAAGCGTCAGAGCGCATCTAACTCGCAGCAGATTCTGGATGCGGTTGAAAAGAAGGATGCAGCCGCCAGAGCCCGTGCGGCCCGCCAGCAGAACGGTCAGGGTGCCCCGGCCGGTCCTTCACGCGGCAAGAATTGGTAATAAAAGAGCATTTATTTTTTTTGATTGAGAGATGAGTACACGTCGACTATTCTGGATTATATTTCTTACGGTCGTTTCCTCCATGATGGCGGCAATCGCACAGTCTCCTTCGGTGGAGGTGTCATTGCCGCGAAATCCGGAAACCGGTGAGCGGTTTACTCTTACCATCACCGTGACCAATGCCGACGGATCCATAACACCGCCGTCGGCTCCGGAACTTGACGGTTGCACGCTTCTTGGAGGTCCCGGCGTGAGCACCAGTTCATACACTTCCATCATCAATGGACGCATGCAGTCATCTCAGTCCACAGCCTATTCTTATACATACAGGGCTGACAAGGAGGGTAAGGTGAAAGTTCCCTCTATAGAGACTAAAGTCAATGGAAAGACTCTGGCCACCACTCCCGGACAGTTTGCCGTATTGCCGGCATCTGAGCGGAGATCGTCGGCAGGGCAGGGCGGTGGCTACGGCGGCATGCGGCAACCGCAGGAATATCAGCCTGGATCCGGTTCCGAGTTCCGCGTAGGGTCCGATGAACTGTTTATCAGGATGGAACTGTCGGCATCGTCCGTGTATGAACAGCAGGCGGTGGAGTGCGTGACCAAACTTTACAGCGCCAACGGCCAGATACGCTCCATCTCGGCTGCATCGGTGCCGTCGTTTGACGGATGTCTGATCGAATCGCTCCCCACATCTACAAATATCGAATGGAACCGTGAGCATTTTAACGGTCAGAACTATTACACGGCTGTAATCTCCCGCAGTCTGCTTTATCCGCAGCGTGGCGGCGAACTCTCCATAGGCGGAGGAGAATACACTGTTAACGTCTACAGGGAGATGATCGTGCATGACTTCCCGTTCTCAAGGCGCGTGATGGATGACAAAGATGTGACGGTTAAGCCGCGTCCGGCAAAACTACGTGTCATGGCCTTGCCCGAACCTCAACCTGCCGGCTTCAGCGGGGCTGTCGGTTCATTTACCGCCGACACACGGATTGTAGGCTCGTCTTTCAAGACCAACGAGGCCGCAACCCTTATCTACACCGTCAGCGGCACCGGCAACATCAAATATCTCAAAGAGCCGGAAGTCGATATGCCCTCGGAATTCGAACTGTATGACCCCCATGTCGAGAATACGGCCAAAGTTTCCGGCCGCAACATGACCGGAACGATGACGGTAGAATATACGTTTGTTCCTCAGACAGTCGGACAGTTTCATATAGGATCGGCTCCGTTTATATATTTTGATCCGTCGAAAAAGGAATATGTGACTCTGACTCTGCCGGTCTACGACATCAACGTGGAGCAGGGAGCAAAGGTCAGCAGTTCGGTGGATTTTGGCGGTAAGCGCGACATCGAGTCTAAAAACACTGATATACATTTCATCCGCCCCGGAGCTTCGGCCCCTTCGCAGGATACTTCATTCATGGTTTCACGGTCGTGGTACTGGATTCTTTATCCTGTCATGCTTCTGGCTGTCGGTGTGTTTATCATTGTCTATATGCGCGGACAGAAATCGCGTTCAGATGTCAAGGCTCGCCGTCTGAGCAAGGCCAACAAAGTGGCTCGCCGAAGACTCAGCCGGGCAGGACGCTCACTGAAAGATAAAAATTATGAGCGGTTCTACGAAGAAATGCTTCAGGCCATGCAAGGTTATCTGGGCGACAAACTCCAGCTTCCCGGTTCTCAGCTGAATCGTGAGAACGTCGCAGCTGTACTTTCCGGCCGCGGAGCATCGCAGGATACTGTAGCATCTGTGATCGCCATTCTGGATGACTGCGAGATGGCCCGATACACTCCCCAATCGTCGCCCGAACGGGCCGGAAAGGTCTATGAGGGCGCCATGTCCGCTATAGACCAAATTGAAAACTTAAAGATTAAGTAAGTCATGATGAAAAAATTGGTCCTGATCTCTTTGATATGTGTGGTGTCTGCCGTCACGATGCCTGTTAGTGCCGATCTGATTTCGGACGCTGATTCGGCTTACGTTAACGATCAGTTTGATCGAGCTGTCGAGCTGTATGACCGCGCTGTGGACTCTCTCGGAGGGTCGTCAGAACGATATTATAATCTCGGTAACGCTTATTTTCGTTCAGGACACCCCGGAATGGCTATTGTCAGCTATGAGCGTGCGTTGCGCCTTGATCCGACCGACAGCGACGTGCGAGACAACCTTGAATTTGTTAATTCGCGTATAACAGACCGTATTGATGCCGGTGATTCATTTATCAACAATTCAGTGGACTCGATTGCCGTCTCTCTGCATCCTGATACTTGGGGCGTTATTGCTCTGGTGACGTTTTTGCTTATGCTTGCTGGTGTGCTTGTTTACTTCATGGCGTCGGGCATAATGCTGCGTAAGGTGGGATTTTTTGGCGCAGGAATTCTCTTGATCGTTACTGTAGTGGCCAATTTCTTGGCTTACAGGGCAGCCGGCAATGTCACGGCCACCGATCGCGCCGTTATCATACAGCCGTCGGTCATTCTTTCCACCACACCGCGTCAGCCGAAGGACCGTTCCGAGGAAGCGTTTCTGCTTCATGAGGGAACCAAAGTACATATCCTTGACTCGATATCCGATCCCTCCGACCGTACCGGCAAAATCAAGTGGTACGACGTGAGAGTCGACAACTCCCATCGTGCGTGGATTTCGTCGGAATCGGTTGAAATAATATAAGATGTTATCAATTGAGTCGTTAGTCTGAAAGGTGTTATATAACATGTCAGGCTTTTATGTAAAATGTTTGGCTACATGAAAATTTCTTCATATTTTTACCTCAGACAAATTTCATGTTTGTCCAAGATGATCAACTAACATTTTAAATTGTATAAGCGACATGACTAAGACAATTTCATTCAACGATCTCCGCCAGCTCAAAGACAGTCTGCCTGACGGCACCATGCACCTTATCGCTGACCGTCTCAACATAACAGTTCAAACCGTTCGCAATTATTTTGGCGGCGCAAACTATGAATTCGGAAAGAATCTCGGCATTCATATAGAACCGGGTCCCGACGGCGGTATCGTAGTGCTGGACGATACCACAATATATGATATGGCTCTTGAAATTCTCTCACAGGCAGAGAAAACCAAGGAGTAAAAATTCTTAAGCTACACTTCTCTTCTCACGTCAACTGTCTCTTCAATGTTCATGCAATCTGCTGTAGAGCGGCGGCTTATCACGGTCGCGATCCATACCTATGAAAAAGCTGTGGCTCTGAAAGCCTTGCTTGAGAGCGAGGGAGTTGAGACAATTCTTCAGAATGTCAATCTTGAACATCCTGTTGTGTCGGCCGGAATGCGGGTGCGTATTCACGAAGACGACCTGCCGCTGGCATTGAGGATTATTGAGAACAGAGAAATATTTTTGACAACCGGCGAAGGCGGTGAGACTCCGGCAAAGGGTCTCACCGTCCTTGTGCCGGTAGATTTTTCGTCACATTCCGAACATGCCGTCGATTTGGCTTTCCGCATAGCGCAGCCACATGGCGCTGAAGTCGTGGTGCTGCACTCTTATGTTGCACCCTCGGCTGCGGCGTCACTGCCTTTGAGTAGTTCGCTTACGTTTGACGACGGCACTATGGCCCTGGATTCGGAATCGGCCGCTGTTGTTGAATCCGAGGCCAAGGCAATGATGGAGACGTTGCGAAAACGTCTTCGTGACAATATAAAATCAGGGCAGCTTCCGGGAGTGAAGTTTACCACACGTGTTGTGGAAGGTGTGCCGGAAGCGTCTATTGAACGTGCTGTGAAAGAATTGCGCCCTTGGCTGCTTGTCATGGGCACAAGGCCGGCGAGTCAGAAAAAGAATGAATTGGTGGTTGGCAGTGTGTCGGCTGAAGTGCTTGACACCTGTCGTATTCCGGCCCTTACAGTGCCTGAAAACGGTCATTTTGACTCTATGGACACTCTGCGTCATATAGTGCTGCTCAGTTCGCTTGCACAAGAGGACTTTTTAGCTCTGGATGCTCTTCACCGGCTGCTCCCTTCTGGCCACAAAGCATCGATGACAGTGGTGTGTGTGCCTTCCGGAAAATATACCCAGGCATCTGCATCAGCTGCGCAACGTGCACTGATGGATTACTGCCATACTCACTATCCGCAGTTTGATGTTACACTGCGCACGCCTGACAGGAACTATTTTCTGGAAGAGTATAACCACATAGATCAGGTGAGCCATATCGACCTAATGGTGGTGCCCAACCGCAAGAAGAATGTTTTTGCCCGCCTGTTTAATCCGGGTATAGCACACAGGGTGCTGTTTCACTTCGACATCCCGATGATGGTGGTGCCGGTGTGAGCTATCGGTTGTTTCTATAGTAAAATATATGTTGCAGGCATCCCCTCGTGAACAGATATGCGAGGAATGCGGTCCATAATCCGTGATTTCCTATGGCTGGAAATAGCAGCAGATACAGTATGAAAAATATTGCCGACGCTGCTGACATGGTGCCGAGCATTAGCCGTGTGCGTGTCATACCTGTAAGCACTCCGTCCCATGTGAATGCCATGAATCCGGCAAGCGGTATGCCTGCGGCCCATAAACGGTATTTTTCTGCGGTTTCGATCACGCCGGAGTCGTTTGTAAGCAATGTGATAAGATACTGTCCGCCGAGAGCATATCCGGCAGTAAAAACGGTCGCGAGCGCCAGCCCCCATTGCAGCAGCCGGTGTATCTGTCTGTTGAGACTGTGGCTGTCGGATGCTCCGTAGCTTTTGCCGCATATCGCTTCTCCTGCAAATGCGAATCCGTCCATTATGTAACTGAACAGAATGAAAAACTGCATCAGAAGAGTGTTCACGGCGAGCATTACGGGGCCGAGTCCGGCTCCTGTGCGTGTGAACCATACGGTCACGGCTATCAGGCAGACGGTGCGCAGAAATATGTCGGTGTTGACTTTGAAAAATGTTTTAAGTTCGCTCACATGCAGTAGCTCGCTTAAAGGCTGGGGCCGTACTTTATAATGTATGGCGCATGTCGCGGCTGAAACGATGAAACCGGTCCATTGGGCCAGAAGAGTGCCGTATGCCACTCCTGCCAGATCATAGTCCATTGCGTAGACAAGAATCAGGCTTGCCGTGATGTTGACCACGTTTACCAACAGCGATATCCACATTGGGGTGCGTGTGTCCTGCATACCCACGAACCATCCGGTCAGCGCGAATGTGGCGAGGGATGCCGGGGCACCGTAAATCAGGATCGAGAAATAGAGCCATGCTTTTCCGGCTGTGTCAGCGTCAGTGTCCATGAATGACAGCGCCGCGTGGCCCAGAGGATAGTGTGCCGTGATCAGGATAATGCCGAAACCGAGGGCTATCAGCAGCGATCGTTGCAACAGCAATGATGTCTGCCGGGCCGAACCGCGTCCAAGGGCCTGTGCCGTGAGTCCGGATGTGCCGAACCGGAGGAAACCGAACAGCCAGTAAAGCATGCTGAATATGGATCCTCCCACAGCTATGGCGCCCACATAAACGGCGCTGCCCAGATGGCCGACGATGGCTACGTCGACCAGACTGAGCAGCGGAGTTGTTATGTTGGCCACGATGGCGGGTAGCGCCAGGCCGAGGATCTGTCGGTCAAGAGAGTTTTTTAGCACGGCAGCTGTCCCACCACAGGTAGCAGATGATCAGGGCGTACATGACCACACCGAGAGTCTGTGTGGTGCCCTCGTCCAGCGGGTTGGTATATTTGTAGCCGAGGAAAGTCGTGAGCGCGGCGAATACACCGAACAGAGCACCGCCGGCGATGAGTCCGGATGCTATCAGTGTGCCGCGGTCGCGACGGGCGTCGGCTGTGGCCTTGTCTTTTGAGCTGTGTGCCACAAACCAAGCTATGGCACCTCCGACTAACATCGGAGTGTTGAGCGACAGCGGTATGAACATGCCGAGACAGAATGCTAACGCGGGCACGCCGAGCCAGTTGAGCAGCAGGGCCAGCACTGCGCCGCAGAAATACAGGATCCATGGAGTGTCGCCGCCCATCATCAGGGGCTCGATCACCTTGGCCATAGCGTTGGCCTGAGGAGCCACGAGCGGGTTTGGATGCTCTGGTGTGGCGTAGAATCCATACACGTCGTTGAGCAGCAGGATCACGCCACCGACGGTGGCGGCACTCACCAGAGTGCCGAGAAACTTCCACGTCTCCTGTTTGCGGGGAGTGGAACCGACCCAGTAACCGATCTTCAGATCGGTGACAAATCCGCCGGCCATGGAGAGGGCGGTGCACACCACACCTCCTATGACCATCGAAGCCACGATGCCGGATGTGCCGTTCAGTCCTATGGCCACAAATATGGCCGAAGCGATGATTAGCGTCATCAGAGTCATGCCGCTGACGGGATTCGAGCCTACAATGGCTATGGCGTTTGCCGCCACGGTGGTGAAAAGGAATGCTATGACTGTGACCACAAGCCATGCTACGGCTGCCTGCCACAGAGTTCCGATCACTCCGAGCCAGAAGAACAAGAACACTACAATGAGGGCGAGAACCATATAGGCCACAACGGATTTCATGGACAGATCCGTCTGCCAGCGCACGGTTTTGCCATTTGACGATTCTGCATTGCCTTTGAATTCTCTTGCAGCCAGACCTACGGCCTGCATGATGATAGGCCAGGACTTGATGATGCCGATGATTCCGGCCATGGCTATGCCGCCTATGCCTATCAGACGCGCGTAGTCGCTGAAGATCTGGTGTGGCGATAGAGCCGACATCTCTGCCGATGTGCCTATCAGCGGCACTATGATCCACCAGACGAAGATGGAGCCCGCAAAGATGACAAAAGCGTATTTCAGGCCGACTATATAGCCCAGACCGAGCAGTGCGGCGCCTGTGTTGCAGCTGAATTCCACTTTGAATTTGTCGGCTATGGCCTGTCCCCACGATGTGGCTGTGGTGGTGACTGTTTCCGCCCACCAACCGAAAGTGGCCACAACATAGTCGTATATGCCGCCTATGAGTGACGCGATGATCAGAGTTTTGGCCTGTGAGCCGCTGCCTTTCGACTGTTGTGCGCTCACCAGCACCTGTGTGGTGGCAGTTGCTTCCGGAAAAGGATATTTGCCGTGCATGTCTTTCACGAAATATTTCCGGAAGGGGATGAAGAACAGTATGCCAAGCACGCCGCCAAGCAGTGAGCTTAGGAAAATCTGGAGGAAGTTGATTGTGATTTCAGGATGTGTTTCCTGCAGGATGTAGAGCGCAGGCAGGGTGAATATGGCTCCGGCCACGATGACACCGGAGCATGCTCCGATCGACTGTATTATCACATTCTGGCCGAGCGGATTCTCTTTTTTAAGCGTCTGGCTTAGCCCCACCGCAATGATGGCGATGGGGATGGCTGCTTCAAACACCTGGCCTACGCGGAGACCGAGATATGCTGCGGCAGCGGAGAATATCACGGCCAGCAGCAGGCCCATGCCCACGGAATATGGAGTCACCTCGCGTGTATCGTGGGCCGGATGCAGGATCGGGCGGTATTGCTCGTCGGCTCCGAGTTCGCGGAACGCGTTTTCAGGCAGGGCCGTGAGATCCGTTTCTTTTGGGAGGTTGTTTTCTTGCTTTGACATGGCGGTCAATCGTTTGCAGGATCAGCAATAGTTTCTTCCGGCTGTGGAGCGGGCATGTCGGATGTGGCGGCTTCCAGTTTCTTCATAATGGAGAAGATGAACAATGCCGAGAGCAGGCATAGTGCGATCAGAATAGACCAGATGGTCCATACCGGAATTTTGCCCCACAGGATCATGGGAATACTTACCAGATAGTTGCCGATTGCAGTTGCGGCAAACCATCCGCCCATCATGGCGCCTTTGAGTTTCGGCGGTGCGACTTTGCTGACAAACGATATGCCCATGGGCGACAGCAACAGTTCGGCCAAAGTAAGCAACAGGTATGTGGATATGAGCCAGTTGGGCGATACGGAACCATTAGTACCGACCAGAGTCAGCGATCCCATCACCATCACACAGTAGGCAATGCCGGCTATGATCATGCCGTATCCGATTTTACGGGGAGCCGAGGGTTCTTTTTCTTTCTTGCCAAGCCAGCTGAACAATGCAAGCGAGAAAGGAGTAAGAGCCACTACATAGAAGGGATTGAACTGCTGGTATGCAGCCGGGTCGATATTCGTGATTTCGGAAGGGATTACAGAGATTACAAGGTAGGCGACTACTCCGATACATGTGGCCAGCACAGCGGCGCTTATTGCACGCGCTTTTGCTGTGGTGCTCTGGAACACGCTGAACAGAGCGTAGACTCCGATCCATATAGCAGTCAGAGCGCCAAGGTTAAAGCCTATGCGGGTCCAGCTGGAAGAAACATTGGCCGTACAACTTTTGGCGAATTCCGTCAGTGCCTGTGAATTCTGGTGGAATACCATCCAGAAGAATATCACTACTGCAAAGACAAGCAGCAGTGCCACGACACGCGCTTTGGTTTGTTCGGGAGTGAGTTCCTGCTGTTGCTCGGTTGCGGCTGTAGCGGCTTTGGCGTTGATTGCGGCAGTTTGTTTTTTATCTTTGATGATATGTGCGTACGTGCGACGTCCGAAAAAGTAGATCAAAAAGCTGACCACAAGAGATGCGCATGCAAGGGTGAACGCATACGAGCATCCGGTGGAAAATGCAGTGATATATTCAGTCGCGAACGCCGACAGCGAAACTCCGGCCTGACCGCACGCTGTGGCAAAGTCATGGAGATAACCGGAGAGGAAAGCTGCGACATCACCACCTTGAGTCATGCCTTTTTCAATGGCAAAGTCAGTCATGGTTTTCAACTGGTCTGAACCGGCTGCAGGCATGTTGATGAAGTTGTCGGTATCAAGACACCAGTTGCACACAGTGGCGGCCATTGGATCCGACGTGATGAATCCTGCATCTTTGAGTGCAATGTTCTTCAGTGCGATGGCAGCGCCGGGAGCATACATTGATCCGAGGTTGATGGCCATGTAGAAGAGAGAGAATGCCGTGTCGCGTTTGTTTGAATAGCGGGGATCGTTATACAGGTCTCCTACCATTACCTGCAGGTTGCCTTTAAACAATCCGGTTCCCACTGAGATGAACAGCAAAGCCGCGAATATGATCATCATTGATGTGTTGGAGCGGACAGGTGTTGGAACGGACATAAGGGCATAGCCTATGAACATTACTGCGATGCCGCTGACCACACATTTCGAAAAGCTCCATTTATCGGCCAGCCATCCGCCGATCAGTGGCATAAAATATACCAGCGCAAGGAAGATCGAGAAAATCTGACCGGTCCATGTGGCATCAAATCCAAATTTGGCCTGCAGATAGAAAAGGAAAATCGCCAGCATGGTGTAATAACCGAACCGCTCGCCAGTGTTGGCAAGCGACAGCACATACAGGCCGGCAGGTTGGTTTTTAAACATAACGGATTGTTAGGTTTTTAAAATGTGAAAATTTAAGGTTTGTTATCTCTTGGAGGAAAATGCCAATGCATATATTTTCATCTGCTTTACCATGGCAAGCAGTCCGTTGGACCGGGTGGGCGACAGGTGTTCCGACAGTCCTATCCGGTCTATGAAATAAAGATCTGCATTGAGGATGTCCTGCGGCTGTTGGTCTCCGAGCACTCTGATGAGCAGTGCGATGATGCCTTTCACGATTATGGCGTCGGAGTCGGCTTCGAAGTGCACACGGTTTTCCTGTGTGAGGTCTGCGTTGATCCATACGCGGCTCTGGCAACCTTCTATGAGGTGCTGCGGGGTCTTGTATTTTTCGTCGATTGGAGGAAGCGCGTTGCCGAGGTCTATTATGTAGGCATATCTGTCCATCCAATCGTCTATGTCGGAGAACTCGTCGATTATTTCGTTTTGGATTTGATTTATAGTCATAGCTTTTCTGAATATATTAGGTATGACACGGTTTCTCCGGCGGCGCGGAGCGAAGCGGTGTCGATATTGTCGATATTGTCAGACATGGTGTGCCATGTGGGGTTGAATGCTCCGGTGACAGGGTTGGCGCATTCGATTATGTCGATGGCCGGAATTCCGGCGCGAAGCAGATGCAGGTGGTCGTCGTTGACGGCAACTCCCGTGCGGTTGACGAATCTGTCGCCGTGGCCGGCGCGGGCTGCGGCAGACCATACATGATTGACCAGAGAGGGCACATTATGGTCTGAAAACATTTCGCGGGCAAATACGGCATCGCGTCCGCCGACCATATCGAGCAGTATGGCGTAGGCGGGATAGGGGCCTGACTCGCCGTATGGCAGATTGCTCGTGAAATATTGTGTGCCGAGCGCCCACGAATCGTCATCGCCGGAGTTGCCTGAGTCTTCTGCGTCAACAAAAAGTATGTCAACTCCTATGTCCGGCCGTTTCATGCCGAACTGTCGGGAAAGCTCAAGGAGGACTCCCACGCCGCTGCCACCGTCGTTGGCTCCGTCGATGGGGCGACTGTGGTTTTCCGGATCAGGGTCCTCGTCGGCCCACGGACGTGTGTCCCAGTGGGCGAGCAGAAGCACTCTTGCAGGATTGTGGACGGAATATCGTCCCATAATATTGTGAATCTTACCGATTTCCGGCAATTCGGCCGTCTGCTCTATGACCGTGTCTGCTCCGAAACGGGCCAATTGGTCGGCGAGGTATCGGGCGCATTGCGCATGTGATTCCGATCCCGGTACGCGAGGTCCGAACGCTACCTGCCGGGCTACGTATGCGTATGCGCTGTCGGCATCAAACGGTGCGCAGACGGCAGTGTCGCTATTGTCTGTCTGCATGGCCGGAGTCTTGGCTGAACCGTTGGAACATCCGCCCACGAGCATCAGCACACCACCATATATAAGACCTTTTATAATGTTAAAATTTTCCACGACCCCAAAGTTAACGTTTTTCAAGGTCATTTGCAAGGAAATGACAGAGAGAAAGTGAATGCTGATCCAGACGGGAGAAGTGAGATGTCATCGGGGTTGACGGGTATGTCGGCAGGCGTGATGCGAAAGGTGGCGACCGTGGTTTTATCCACAAACCGTGACAAGTGCATCGCCAGATGACCCATGGTCATGCGCAGGTTGACTTCCACGGTGGGGCATATCAAAGTCTGAGATCCGCTTCCGTATAGCATCATGTCCACTCCGAGAGGACCTTCGTAGGCGTTTCCGATTATGTCGCGCAGGGCAGTGGCAACCGCTGCTGCTGTCTCGTCGGCATGAGGAGTGTCGAGAAGGCCGCGCAGTGTGTCCTGTGTGGCCACGATGTTGCCGCCATAAGCGTTTGCAGCACCGTTGAAAAACAGCGACAGGCCACGATATGTCACGTTGCCTTTTCCGTCTGAGTGAAACAGCATTGCGAAATCGCGTTCTTTAGGCAGACGGGTCTCGAGCATAACGGACCCCTGACGGCGTATGATTCCGGCAGCAAGCCTGATTATCTGATGGCGTGGTAGCGAAGAGCAGTCGGTCACTCCGCGTCCGCTGCCGCTCCATGGGGCTTTAAGAAAAAAGTCTGATGTATGGTCGGGAAGTAGTGCAATGTCAGTGATCTCTTTTGGCTCCGGCGGCAGAGGATAGGACAGGTTGCCCTGTTTTTCGAGAGTCCGGTGGAGGAGCCGGGCCGTGCGGCGGTGGCTTAGATTTCTAAGGACGGATATATCGGGAAACGGTCCGTCGATACCTATTTTTCTGAATTGTCCGGCAGCATGTTCGCTCCATCCCCACGGAGCCGGAATGCCGTGCTTGCCCAGCGACACGTTCAGGCCGAAACGGCGGCAGGTGTTGTCCCACCATCGCGGGTCTGTGTCAGGAGCATATACGCAATCTCCTTCCGCTGCATACCATATCGGCAGTGCCTGTGCCGCATTATGTAGCGCCAATGCTGCCTTTGGGGGTGTGAAGTTGGCATTGCCGTGGGCGAGTGCCAGATCGTTTTCGGGATTGAACAGGTGTAACTTACCCATTGGCCTTGCCGATCAGTTCAAACGGCATGGCGGATGTGATGGTCACATTGACAAAATCACCGCTGTTCAGCCTTCTGTCTTTTTCCACAAGAACTTCCGGATCCACTTCCGGCGAATCCCATTGTGTGCGTCCGACATAGTAATCGGCTTCTTCCCTGTCAATTATGACTTTAAATGTCTGGCCTATTTTGTTTTCCTGAATGTCGAGCGAGATGCTTTCCTGAAGGGCCATCAGACGGTCAAGGCGTTGAGCCTTTACATCGCCGGGTATGTTGTCGGGCAGGTGTTTGGCGGCGTATGTATCGTCCTCTTCGCAGTATGCAAATGCTCCCATCCGTTCAAACCTTGTCTGGGCCACAAATTCCATCAGTTCGTCGAATTCCTTGTCGCCCTCGCCCGGAAACCCTACCATCAGGGTGGTGCGTAGATGAAGATCCGGTACGGTGGCCCGCATTTCGGCAATAAGGTCGCGTGTCTGTGCTCCGGTGATATGGCGCCGCATATTTGAGAGAACAGGATCAGAAATGTGTTGCAGGGCTATGTCGAGGTAGGAGCACACATTTTCGCGTTCGGCCATGACACGCAGCAGGTCGCGCGGGAAGTCGGTAGGGTAGGCGTAGTGTAGTCTGAGCCATTCTACCCCCGGAATATCGGCCAGACGCTCTACCATCTGCGGCAGTAGCTGCCTGTGTCCTACGCCAAGGTCAGTGCCGTAGCTTGACAGGTCCTGTGCTATTATGTTGAATTCTTTTACACCGCGGGATGTGAGCGCGCGTACTTCCGCTTCCAGTTCTTCGATCGGCCGTGAGTGCATTCGTCCGGTTATAAGCGGTATGGCGCAGAATGCACAGAACCGGTTACATCCTTCCGATACTTTCAGATAGGCATGGTGACCCGGAGTGGTGATGATTCTGTCGTGTGATTTGGCTGACGTCTGAGTGCCTGTTATGTCTGACACTATGGCCGGCCAGTCGAATTTGCCGTACCAACCGTCAACTTCAGGCAGTTCGGCCGGAAGTTCTTTTGCATATCGTTCCGAAAGGCATCCCATCACGAATATACGGTTTATTCTGCCATTAGCTTTTGCTTCGGCTCCCTGCAGGATGGTGTCGATGGATTCTTCTTTGGCATCTCCGATGAATCCGCATGTGTTGACCACAAGAATGTCAGCGGGAAGGTCCGGACGTTCGGTCACTTCCGCCCGGATTCCGTTGGCGGCCATCATTGACAGCAGGCGCTCGGTATCAACAAGATTCTTGCTGCAGCCGAGAGACACGATATTTACCTGGCGGCGCTTCATTTTCAGTCGCGGTTGTTGTCGTTGTTGAACAGCGAATCCACGAATTCTTCCTTGTGGAATACCTGGAGATCCGTTATGCCCTCGCCGAGTCCTATATATTTTACCGGAATATGGAATTGGTCGCTGATACCTATTACCACACCGCCTTTAGCCGTGCCGTCGAGTTTTGTCACGGCCAGAGAGCTGACATCGGTGGCCGCGACAAACTGCCGTGCCTGTTCAAAGGCGTTCTGGCCGGTGGAGCCGTCGAGCACCAGCATTACGTCGTCCGGTGCCCCGGGCACGACTTTCTGCATCACGCGGCGTATTTTGGTCAGTTCTTCCATCAGGCTCTTTTTGTTGTGCAGACGGCCTGCTGTGTCGATTATTACCACGTCGACATCATTTGCCACGGCACTCTGCAGGGTGTCAAAAGCCACTGATGCGGGATCTGATCCGAGTTGCTGCTTGACCACAGGTACTCCGGCTCTTTCGCCCCAGATGTCGAGCTGTTCGACGGCAGCCGCACGAAATGTGTCGGCCGCTCCGAGCATCACTTTGTTGCCGGCCTGTTTGAACTGGTATGCGAGTTTGCCTATAGTGGTGGTCTTGCCTACGCCGTTGACTCCCACCACCATAATTACGTATGGCCGTGAGGTGCCCTTGGGCAGGTGGAAGTCCTCAGTCGGCGCCGAGTTCTGGTTTTTGTCGTTTTCGGCAAGTAGAAGGGCAATTTCCTCGCGCAGCATGCGGTGGAGCTCGTCTGTGCCCACAAATTTGTCGCGGGCCACGCGTGCGCGTATGCGTTCAATGATTTTGAGTGTGGTCTCTACGCCCACATCAGAGGTGATGAACACTTCTTCGAGTTCATCGAGAAAATCGTCGTCGATTGTGCTGTGGCCGGCGATCGCGCGAGTTATTTTGCTCCAAACTCCCTGTTTGGTGCGTTCCAACCCTTTATCGAGGGTCTCTTTTTTTTCTCTCGAAAAAAGTTTGCTGAAAAAGCCCATAAATACGTGTTAATTTATGTGCAAATTTACGCATAAAAGTTCAATCTGCCAAACGGTGAACCAATCTCTTAAGGGTGGTGTTATAATAGCATAAAAAACGGTTAATAACTTTATAAATTACTGAATTATGAAAAAGTTTCTCCTCTCTTTGATTGCATTGCCGATGCTGGCGATGGGTGTGACGAGTTGCAGTGACGACAACGATAGTCTGCCCGAAGTGAAAATGGAAGTGAAAATCAGCGGCGGCGTTCAGAGCGAGACTGACAACAAGATTTATGTGACCGAGGGAACTCCTCTTGTGTTCGAGAGTCTGAAAGCGGTGCCGACTAACGGCAAGAAGACGACCCTGGGGCTGACAACTTATTTTCTCGAAGGTGTTCCCGTTGCTCAGACTATCACGGCGCCTTTCGGTGCGGAAATAGACACTGAGGGCATGACTCCCGGCGAATATACTCTTCAGATCAAAACGGAAGTATATCAGGTTGACAAATCCGCCGCTTTCATATTGCTGACATACACTATGGTGGTGGAACCGGACAGTCCTTCCGACGATCCGGACCAGACTCCGGGTGAGTCCATTGCCAACCCTGATCTACAGGAAATAGCGGAGCAGTAACGAATGGCTTGTTCTTCTTTTCTCCTCGTGGCCCCGTCTTTGAACTTTGGTTTGAAGGCGGGGTTTCGGCTATGGTAATGTCAAAGGCGCTTGCGCACCGCTTTGGGAAACATTTTGCGTACAGCCATCAGGGGGCGGTGTATGTTGCTTCCGGACACAACCAGCGTGACGGCCACAAGTATGAGCAGCAATCCTGCCGTGTCTTTTGCCGTCAGGACCTCGTCGAACACCAAGACACCGAAAATCACGGCAGTGACCGGCTCGAATACTCCCAATATGGCGGTGGCTGTAGATCCTATATATTGTATGGCTACGGTGGTGCATATAAGCGAAACGGCTGTGGGAAGAGCTGCAAGTGCCAGCGCTTCGGCCCACATGGCCGTTGTGTGGGGTACTGCGAGATGCCCGGATATGGCGGCTTTGACGGCAAAGATCATGAACCCGGCCAATAGGATATAGAAAGTAAGTTTAATAGTCGGCAGGTTTTTCAGTTCGGATCTGTTTACTCCCACTATATATATGGAGTAGCTGAGAGATGACACCATGACCCATGCTGTGCCTGCGGCGCTTAGTGTGGCATTGCCGTTGCCGTTGTACAGCAGTATTATTCCGGCAATCGCCATGGTCAGGCATATCACTGTCTGGAGGGTAAGTTTTTCGTGATATACCACGGCCATGATCAGGGCCACCATGATGGGATAGACAAAAAGCATGGTCGATGCTATGGATGCTTCCATATAGTTGTAGCTGACAAACAGCGCGAGCGACGACAGCCCCATCAGCAGTCCGAGTACGGATAGCGGAAGCAGCTGGCGGGGATTGACGCAAAAGTCACGTCGGCGTGCTTTTATCATTACGGCCACGATCGGCAAGGCCATGAGATAACGGAAAAATAGGACGGAGTTGGGGTCCATTCCTTCCTTGTAAAGCGGCAGGGTGAACAGAGGGTTCATGCCGTAGGTGGCCGCGGCTATCACGCCCAGAGTGTAGCCTTTGAATTTAGATGTCATAATATCTCACGTAAGAATGGGGCTGTGGGACTGGTTCCTGCGTCGGCTATTTCTTCCGGGGTGCCTGTGGCCATTATCATGCCGCCGCCGGCGCCTCCTTCAGGGCCCATGTCGATCACATGGTCGGCGCATTTTATCACGTCGGTGTTGTGTTCGATCACTAACACTGTGTTTCCTTTGTCCACAAGTCTGTTTAGTACGGACATCAGTGTGCGTATATCGTCAAAATGCAGGCCGGTTGTCGGTTCGTCGAGGATGAACAGGGTATTGCCTGTGTCGCGTTTGGCCAGTTCAGTGGCAAGTTTGACACGCTGGTTTTCGCCGCCGGACAATGTTGATGACGGCTGGCCGAGTTTGATATAGCCGAGTCCGATGTCCTGCAGCACTTTAATTTTTTTGAGTATGTTGGGCACGGATTCAAAGAAGTCCACAGCCTGATTTATCGTCATGTCCAGAATGTCGGCAATGGATTTTCCTTTGAAACGCACTTCGAGGGTCTCGCGGTTGTATCGCTTGCCGGCACATTCTTCGCACGGCACCAGCACATCCGGGAGAAAGTTCATTTCAATGGTTTTGTATCCGTTTCCGCGACAAGTCTCGCATCGTCCGCCTTTGACGTTGAACGAGAAGCGTCCCGGTTTGTATCCTCGGATTTTGGCTTCCGGAAGGTTGACAAAAAGGGAGCGTATGTCGGAAAAAACACCGGTGTAGGTAGCCGGATTGGAGCGCGGTGTGCGTCCAAGCGGCGTCTGGTCCACGGTAACGATCTTGTCGATGTGTTCAAGTCCGGCAATGTTTTTATACGGTAGCGGTGAACGCAATGAGTGATACAGTTGCTTGCTTATAACGGGCTGCAGAGTGCCGTTGACAAGACTTGATTTTCCTGATCCGCTGACTCCGCACACGCATGTGAGAGTGCCGAGCGGCAGACGCAGAGTCACGTCGCGGAGGTTGTGGCCCGTGGCTCCGGACAGTACGATTTCCTTTCCTGAGCCTTTGCGTCGTTTCTCCGGCAGTTCGATGGTTTTGCGCCCGTTGAGATAGTCTGCTGTCAATGTCGATGATTTCAGCATCTTTTCTGGAGTGCCTGCAAACACGACCTGGCCGCCTTTGCGCCCGGCTTCAGGGCCTATGTCGATGATATAGTCGGCTTCCAGCATTATGTCGCGGTCGTGTTCCACGACGATGACGGAATTATCCGCGTCACGCAGGGATTTGAGCGAGTCGATCAGACGGCGGTTGTCACGCTGGTGTAGCCCTATGCTCGGTTCATCCAGAATATACAGTACGTTGACAAGCTCGGACCCGATCTGAGTGGCAAGGCGTATGCGCTGGCTCTCTCCTCCGCTCAGTGTCGCCGATGCTCTGCCAAGCGAAAGATATCCCAGCCCTACGTCGATGAGAAACCGCAGCCTGACGCGAATTTCTTTCAATATCTCGGCCGCCACGACCCTCTGTGTGGGCGACAGATGTGATTCCACATCGTTGATCCACTGATACAGTTGGTCAATGTCCATGTGACACAGGTCGGCGATGTTTTTTTCGCCGATAAAAAAGTGGAGTGCCTCATGGTTGAGCCTGTTGCCGTTGCATTCCGGGCAAACTGTCTGAGAGAAAAAACGTTCGCTCCACTTCTGAGCCGATGAATCGGCATCGTCGGCCTGTTGCAGCTCGATATATTTCAATATTCCTTCGTAGGATGCGAAATAATTGCTCAGGGTCAGGTTTGAGTCTTTTATTTCCAGCCGTTCGTCGGTGCCGTTGAGTATGTCGGAAAGACAGTCTTCAGGGAGTTCCGACAGCGGAGTCTTGAGATTGCAGCCGTATTTGTCGCATATGGCTTCAATCTGGCGGAATATTATTGAACTTTTGTATTTGCCGAGCGGTTCGATTCCGCCGTCGTATATGCTGACGGTGGGATCGGGTATCACTTTGTCTCGGTCTATGATGTTGACCGTGCCGAGTCCCTTGCATCGCGGACATGCTCCTAACGGAGAGTTGAACGAAAAATTATGCGGTGCGGGTTCCCGGTAGCTTAGTCCCGACTCAGGATCCATCAGAGTGCGTGAGTAATGGGTTATAGCACCGTCGGCGTCCATGTCGCACACCATCATCTGCTTGTGGCCAAGCCGCATGGTGTCTGCGACTGAGTCACGTAGCCGTGACGCGTCTTTGGCGTTGACTTTCAGACGATCCACAACCAACTCGATCGAGTGGTTTTTATAGCGGTCGAGTTTCATGCCGGGTGTGATCTCACGTATTTTGCCGTCGACTCTCACATTGATGAACCCTTTTTTTGTAAGCTGTTCGAACAGGTCCTGATAGTGGCCTTTACGGTTGTGTATGAGAGGGGCGAGCAGCAGTATCTTTCTGGAGTCGAAACGGTTGAGGATCAACTGCACGATCTGTTCGTCGGAGTATTTGACCATGGGATTGCCGCTGATGTAGCTCCGGGCAGTGCCGACGCGTGCATATAGCAATCTGAGGAAGTCGTATATTTCCGTTGTTGTTCCGATCGTGGAGCGGGGATTGCGGTTGATGGTTTTCTGCTCTATGGCTATGACGGGTGAAAGGCCTGTGATGCGGTCCACGTCGGGACGCTCGAGGGTGCCGAGCATCTGGCGGGCATAGCTCGAGAATGTTTCTATGTAGCGGCGTTGGCCTTCGGCAAAAATAGTGTCGAAAGCCAACGAGGATTTTCCCGAGCCGGACAATCCGGTGATCACGGTGAGTCGGCCGTGGGGAATGGTGACGTTTATATTTTTCAGATTGTGCACTCTCGCGCCTGTCACCGCAAGCGCGTCGAGCGGTTCAGCCTCTGTAGCGGCGTTCATTTTTTAGATACCCAGTGCTTGTTGTAGGTTTTGGCATTATGTGCCGACGGGCGTTGAAGCGATTCTTTTACGGGAATGCGCACCATGTATGTCTTGCCTGCGGCATTGGTGAGTTTCTTAGCTCTGATCCATGGATTGTATTCTTTGAGCATGGCGTATGTGATGCCGCGCTCGCGTGCCCATGTTGGCCAGTCTTCCACCGGTCCGCTTACGGCTTCGGTGGTATATTCCAGCGGCTGATACAGTTGATCGGCGGTCAGAGTGAATCCGTAGTCGTCAGGATTTTCCATTATCAGTTTCATTGCCATCATGCGGAACGGATAGCGGCGGGTCTCTTCCACAAGATAGAGATCGAAGGCCGAGTCGGCCATCTGTGATCCCAGTTCTTTAGTGATGCGTGCCGTTCCGCCATTGTAGCTGGATGCCACGCTTTCCCAGTTGCCATACATATTGTAGCTGTTTTTCAGATAACGGCATGCGGCCTGTGTCTCTTTTTCCACATCATAGCGCTCGTCCACCTCATCGCTCACCTCAAGCCCGTAGCGTTTGGCTGTGGAGGGAATAAACTGCCAGATGCCGGCGGCTTTGGCCGGTGAATAGGCCAGAGGATTCAGAAAACTTTCTATACATGCCAGATAAAGCATGTCTTCGCTGATACCGTTGCGTTTCAGTATCGGAGCCATTACCGGAAAATAGCGGTTGGCGCGTTTGATGGTCAGAAGCGTGTTGCCATGTGTATAGGCCATGGATGTCAGCTCCCGGTCCAGTTTCTCAAACATGTCGGCCCGCTTTAGATCCACGTGTTCTCCCGCAAATTTCATTGATTCCGGCACACGAGGATTGATCACGGGCTGCATCACTGCATGCGCTTTCTGTTGGCGGCTGCCGTTGTCGGCGTCAGACTCGTCGGTCGATGCTGCTCCGACGTTGGCGGGCAATGCCATAAATGCCGCTATGGTCGCGGCCGTGAGCGACATCATGGATATGTGGAGTGTTGAAAATGGTCTTTTGTTCATAGTCATACAAAGGTAACAAATAATGGAAACATAGACAACAGATTCTGATATTAATTAATGATAAAATAACAAAAGAGACCTTTGGATTTATAGTGGCGGCACGGCATGAAGAACAATTTGTGTAGACAAAAGACCGGTGTTGCCGATTCTTTTCGCTACTTTTGCCGGATATATGGGAAAAAAATGAAGATTTACAGTCATACGGAGCCGTTTGAGTTGGAGAGCGGTAAGAAACTCGGGCATATTGACATTGCTTATCATACGTTCGGCCGGTTGAATGAATCGCACAGCAATGTGATATGGGTGTGTCATGCGCTGACGGCCAATTCGGATGTGGCTGACTGGTGGCCTCATACGGTGGAGTACGGACGTTTCCTTGACCCTGAAAAATACTTTGTGGTTTGTGCGAATGTTCTCGGGTCGCATTATGGCACCACAGGACCGCTGTCGACGGATCCGCTTACAGGAGAGCCGTATTATGGCGATTTTCCCGAATTTACCGTGAGGGATATAGTCAATGTACACCGTCTGCTGGCCATGCATCTCGGCATAGTGTCGGTGGAGCTTCTTATCGGTTCCTCACTTGGCGGATTCCAATGTATGGAGTGGTGTGTGATGTGTCCTGATTTTGCGCGCCGTGTGGCATTGATAGCCACCACTCCTGTCACCAGACCGTGGGCTGCTGCGTTCAATGAATCGCAGCGCATGGCCATAGAGGCTGATGCCGGGTGGGGGACGCGCTCTCCACAGGCCGCCATGGCCGGTATGGCTGCCGCGAGGAGCATAGCGTTGCTCAGCTACAGGGGCGGCAGAGCCTACGATCTGACGCAGGCTGATGATGACGCAGGAGGAACAGACAACGCTGCCACCGGCAGCCGTACTCTGTTCTGTCGCCGCGTACATTCATATCAGCGGCATCAGGGCGACAAGATATGCGGTCGGTTCAACGCTTACTCATATTACAGGTTGTCGCAGGCCGTTGATTCGCACGATATATCGCGTGGCAGGGGAACTATAGCAGACGTGCTTGGCTCTGTGCGTGCCAAAGCTCTTGTGGTCGCTATATCATCCGACATCCTTTTCCCTCCGTCGGACCATCGCGAACTTGCGGAATATATTCCCCAGGTGGAGTATCATCAGATAGATTCCGATTTCGGCCACGACGGATTTCTGATCGAACATGAAAAATTAAATACTATCATACTTAAATTCTTACAGTCATGAATTCACGACGTTTATGTATAGGGCTGTTTGGCTTCGGCACAGTTGGGCGCGGTCTCTATGAGCTGCTTGAAAATACCTGTCCTGCAAATGTGGAATTGCGCAGAGTCTGTGTGCGCAACATTGCCAAGCATCGTGACTGCGAGGTTGACATGACCGACAATGCCGACGATATATTTCAGGATCCTCAGATCAATTTCATCGTCGAGCTTATTGACGACGCTGATGCCAGCTATAGGATTGTCAGCAGGGCGTTGCGCGAGGGCAAGCCTGTGGTGTCTGGCAATAAAAAGATGCTTGCCAGACATATCGAGGAGCTGATAGAGCTGCAAGGGATCACTGGCACTCCGTTGCTTTATGATGCGTCGGCCTGCGGCAGTATTCCGGTCATAAGGAATCTTGAGGAGTATTACGACAACGATCTGCTCCTATCCGTCAAGGGCATATTAAATGGATCGTCGAACTATATACTCACTAAAATATTTAATCAGGGGAAGACATATAGTGAGGCTCTGCGCGAAGCCCAGGAGGCCGGTTTTGCCGAAAGTGACCCTTCGCTCGATGTTGACGGATGGGATTCGTTGTATAAGCTGATCATCATAACGGTGCATGCGTTCGGCACATATGTGGCTCCGGAACGTATTTTCACGTTTGGCATTTCAGGCATGAACGATCACGACATACGTTTTGCAATGGAAAAGGGCAGGCGTATAAAATTAGTGGCGCATGTGGAAAAGTTGTCAGGCAACAGGATGACCATGTGTGTGATGCCGCAACTTATTTCCCGCAATAAATACATATATTCGGTGGACGATGAATTTAACGGCGTTGTGATCAAGGGGCTGTATTATGACAAGCAGTTCATGTTTGGCCGAGGAGCCGGAGGTCATCCCACCGGTTCTGCCATTCTCAGTGATATAACAGCGTGTCTTTACGACTACCGTTATGAATATAAGAAAAGAAACCATCCGTCTGGAGCCATGCCCGAATTTACGGATGATGTGACATTCAGGATATATTGCCGTTACAGCAGTCCTCATGACTTGTCGCTGATACCGTTCGACAGGATTTCGGAGAGCTATACCTCTGACGGGTTCAATTATGTGGTTGGCGAAACGTCATTGCATGCGCTGCATTCTGTTGCCGATGAACTGCGCCAGCGGGGCATATTTGTGGCGGCATATCCCGGAGATTAACCGGGGTCTGTGTCACAGGAATCGGTCATGTGTGCCGATGATGGAAATTTTTCAGGAAATATCAGCAGACGCAGTGATGTCTGGTATGAGAAATATGCCCATATCCAGTTGATCAGCACTGTGATCTTGTTGCGCATACCGAGGATGGATATCAGATGCACCATCATCCACAGTATCCAGGCCACGAAGCCTCCCGCATGCAATCCTCCTATGTCGGCTACGGCACGGTTACGGCCCACTGTAGCCATTGTGCCCTTGTCTTTATAGCGGAATTCCTCTTGCTTTCCATTATTGAGATTGCGTGCCAACAGCTTGGCCTGCTGTATGGCGGTCTGTGCGAGTTGCGGATGCCCGTCGGGAAATTTCGGATCAACACCGGGCATGATGGCTATATCTCCTACCGCATATATGTCTTGCAGTCCTTTGATCTTATTCATGCCGTCCACAATGAGCCTGTTGCCTTTGCCGCGTTTTAGCTCATGGCCGATGAATTCGAGAGGACATCCGGTCACCCCGGCAGTCCATATCACCATGCCTGCCTGTAGTTTGTCGCCGGAATCCAGTGTAACGGTGTTTCCGTCATAATCGGTCATTACCACTCCGGTTTTCACAGTGACCATGAGATCCGACAGGTATTTTTCGGCTCTGTGTGACGAAATCTCGCTCATGGCTCCGAGAATTTTCTGAGATCCCTCGATAATGGTGACGCTCAGTTCCGAAGGTTTTAGTGACGGATACTCGCGTTTTACTACATATCGTTTCATCTCTCCTATAGCTCCGGCTATTTCCACTCCGGTCGGCCCGCCGCCGACCACAACAAAGCTGAGCAACTGACGACGTTCTTCGTCACTCTCCGTTATAGACGCCCGTTCAAGCCGGTCCAGAATCTCATTGCGGCAACGCAGTGCCTGAGGTGTGCTTTTCAAGGTGAAAACCTTTTCTTTCAACTGTGGCATATTGAAAAAATTGTTGGTAGTACCTATGGCTATGATGAGTTTGTCGTAGGAGATCGTCTCACGGTCGGTAGTCACGGTTTTATTCTCTGGATCCACGCTCAGGGCCGTTCCCATGGAGAAGCCAGTGTTGCCTTTCTTGAGTTTCCTGTATAATTCTCTTCTCAATGGAAAATTTATGCTGCCGGGGTCCAGTCCGCTTGAAGCTATCTGATAAAACAGTGGCGGAAAACTATGATAGTTGTGACGGTCCACGAGGATCACATCGCATCGATTGCGGTCCAATGATTTTATTAGGTTCAGTCCGGCAAATCCGCCGCCTATTATTACTATTCGTTCTTTGCCTGTGGTGAGCATACGTTTTATTTTACTAAATTTTTTTAATAAACGGATTGCGGAAATGTGAGGTTCACGAATTTTTTTCTAATTTTGCCATGGATATGAGAATCAGTCGCAATATATTACTGTATTGTCCGGTGTCACTTGTTCTGGCGGCATCGGTTTCATCATGTTCCTGTTCCGGCGGATCATCGTGCACGGATTCTGATTCAGCAGTTGTGGATGCCGGTCCTGTGTACCATAAATTGAAACTGAGCCCTAAGGTCGGAAATCTTGCCCGTCAGTTCAATGACATGCAGAAAGACCATTTGAAATATGCGGAGAGACTTGGAATAAGCCCCATAGAGACTCTGAATGACGCATGGCAGGTCAGCAGGCCGTTGGAGAAAATTGAAAGCGGCGATGATTTTGAGGTCGATGAGCTCACACATTCCCATCCGTATCTTGTGCCGGAAGCTGCATCGCTTCTTCACGATGTTGGCCGCAGGTTCAATGACTCTCTGATGGCCCGCGGAGGAGGTAATTACAGGATAAAGGTTACTTCGGCTTTGCGCACTCTCGAGTCGGTGAACCGCCTGAAAAAACGCAATATCAATTCGTTGAACCGTTCGGCTCATCTGTTTGGCACTACTTTCGACGTCAGTTATGTGAAATTTCCGTGCGATTCCATTACTGTGGCCCGCACAGACGGCGATCTTAAAAATCTGTTGGCCGAGATTCTGCTGGATTTAAGAAGTGAGGGACGGTGTCTGGTCAAGTATGAACGTAAGCAGGGGTGCTTCCATATTACGGCGACCCGTTAAAAAAAATTACAAGCGTTTGAACATACAGACCGTTATCATTGTTATGAGAATGTTAACTTATTAAAACCACATTTAACCTCAACTTATAAAAACAAACGAAACAATTATGAGAAGTCTCAGCGTATTTATGGCCGTGGTAGGCGGCGTTGCAGTAGGTGCTGCCCTCGGTGTCCTCTTTGCTCCCGAAAAAGGTGAATACACACGTGCCAATATCAGGAGGTATCTCCGTGAGAAGGGTCTGGTGAAGGATGAAGACGGCCTTGATGATCTGGTCGACGAGATCGCTACCGAACTTTCCAAGAAGTAATTCTCTGGGGCGGCCCATGTATCCGTGGCTTAGACCGGACACGGGGCCGCCTAGAGTTTTTTTTAGTCCATACACACGTTTTACATTATGAACTCATCACATTCGTCAAATCAACAAAAATCGCCTGCGGCACCCTATATGTCGTTGTGGATGCAGTTGCGCAAGCTGTTCAACCTCGAGGTAGACAATGCAAAAATGCTGCTCACCGAAAAGCTGACAGTGCTTGTGGCACGTATAACCGTATGCGCCGTCACGTTTGTGGTGGGTACATGCACACTGATATTTGCATCGATGGGCGTGGCCGATATCCTTCTTGAGAATTTGCCGGCCCGTTGGACATATTTGATTGTTGCAGGATTTTATGCCCTGCTCATGGTACTGCTGCTGGTGTTCAGGCGCAGAGTGTTCGTCAATCCTGTGGCACGCTTTATGTCGCGGGTGATTCTGGACCCTCCTGTATCGTCGTCGTCCATGCAGTATCATCGCGACACCACCAATACCGTTGTAACGTCTGAATCTGACGAAACTAAATGATCCTATATTTCTATGAATATTGAAAAATATCTTGTCAAAGGGCCGGAAAATGAATGGCCTGGTCTGACATTGGATGAACTGAGATATGCCAGAGCCATCACCCGTTCGCGTATAGACATATCGCGCGAGATTCTCGGCATACAGATACGTCAGATATATCAGGGGCAATTTCCGGGCACGGGAAAACGCACACTTGTGGGCCGCATGCTATCAGCTTTGAGTTTTCTTGACTATGCCTTGCTTGCCGCCAGATTTGGAGGTAAGATATTTTCATTTTTCTCACATAGAAGGTGAAAATATTGCCGTTTAGGATGATTTTTGCTGAAAAATATTTAAAAATTGAAAAATATATCTAACTTTACGGCGGATTAATGGATTATATACAATTTTTATAATTAAACCTAAAGTTATGACTGTAGAAGAAATCGGTACGTATGCCGGCCTTGTTTGGAATGCTCTTGCCGAGACTGAAGAGCTTGGCACTAAACAGCTCAAAAAGATCACCAAACTGAAGGATAAAGAAGTATTTGCCGCAATCGGATGGCTTGCAAGAGAAGGCAAGGTAGCCATTCAGGCAAATGAAGAAGACCCAAAGGAACATTTGATCTCTTTGGTTCAGGGTTGATAGGATACACCTTGGATAAGCCTATTTGATTGAACACACTTACAAGAATTCCGCCGCGTAAACCTAATGGCCTGCGCGGCGGAATCTGTTATTATCGTTCAATATTTATTCCTCGGTAATTTTACCTGTGGTTATTGAATATATGACCACATTGTCCAGCAGAAGGACGCGACACATATTACTGTTGCGGCTCACCGAGTAGACATTGTTCTGGTTTTCGCCTGATTCAATATAACTGTAAAGTGTCGAAGGAAATTCATCGAATACCAGTTGCGCCGGAAGTGTGTTGCCATTGCCGTTTATGTCTGTCCAGCTACCGGAACTATCGAACGTCACAGTGGCGCTATTGTGTATTCTCACCTGCCATCCGCCGTCCTGAAGCCGTGTTGTCGTTTCAACATCATCCAGTGGGAAATACAGATAAATAAAATCACTTACAGATTTCGGTGTTTCTCCGTCCACACCTTTTTCCCCGTTGCATCCGGCCATGACTACTGCTGAACACAGTATGCAGGCTATCTCCGAAAAGAGCGACAGCCTGATGGCGCGAAACGGTGTCAATGCGACGGCTGTCACTGGTTGTCGAAATTCATTTCGTCGAATCCGGCTGCGTCGAATTCGTCATCGCTGTATGCGTCACTACCATAGAAATCTTCGTCGAAATCTTCAACAGCCTTTGCTGCTATCTTGGCATCGATCTTGGCGTCGAAATCCTCCATGTCTACCATTTGTGCCGGAGGTGTGCCCATGGAGCTTGTGCACAGGGCGTCTTTCAGATTTTTGCCGGTCTCGCTGGATTTCATTTCAATGTAGAATGCGCGGTCGGTCATATAGTCGAACACAAGAATCAGGCGCTGTCCTTCATCCTCGATCTCATCACTGAGAATGGTGTCTTCCATCAGATATGCGTCTTCCGAAGCATCAAGGTCCATATCTTCAAGTGTGATTTCACGCAATTTTTCCCAATTGCCGTCACATAAAAAGAAAGAACACATCTGATTTTTGTCATAACCTACGCTATCGTAGATCGCATTGCGCAGATCAAGAAATGTTGAATCTGCATCTATTTTAATCTCTCGGCGAAAATTCTCCACTTCGTCGGAAACAATGCGAAAATTAAATATCATATTTTATATTGTTTTGGTTATATTTTATTACGGATATTGCAGTTTTCGGGTGCGAATATAGAAATTTTTCCGCTGACAAGCGCAACTTTTAAGCCGTTTTTTATCCATGTTGTTCAAATGTCTTAAAAATCGTAACTTTGCATAGGGTTTATCTGTTAAATATCATGTTTGCAAACCGAATAATTCATATATGGAACTTATAACGTCTGAGAATATTCTTATTATAGGATCTACCTTGCTTATAGCCGGAGTGCTTATCGGTAAATCAAGTTATAAAATAGGGTTGCCTTTGCTTCTGATTTTTCTGCTCGTAGGCATGGGATTCGGAACGGACGGAATCGGCATACAGTTCAGCGACATGCACACGGCCCAGTTTATCGGCATGATCGCTTTGTGTATAATCCTTTTCTCTGGTGGTATGGGCACCAAACTTTCGGCTATACGCCCCGTGATCGTGCCGGGACTGGTGCTTTCGACCGTGGGAGTGCTGCTTACTGCGTTGCTTACCGGACTTTTCATCTTTTGGCTCTCCGGCATGGAATGGTCTAACATTCATTTTGCATTTCTGCCATCGCTGTTGCTGGCCGCAACCATGTCGTCGACCGATTCCGCATCGGTGTTCGGCATTCTGGGCAGCCAGAAAGTTGGGTTGCGGAATAATCTGCGCCCGATGCTGGAACTGGAGAGCGGCTCAAATGATCCGATGGCCTACATGCTTACTATAATTCTTATTCAAGCGTTGACAATGAGCGGCAAGCTGGCAATGTCGACGCTTGTGATCCAGCTGATTCTGCAATTTGGAGTCGGTGGCGCGATGGGGTTGCTCATGGGCAACATCACGCGATGGCTTGTGGGGGCATACCGCCGTATAGGCAGCAATGCCGCCAGAGGAGAGGACGCCGGTCAGGCCACCGCCATGATCTCCATATTGATCATCGGATCTGTATTCTTTACGTTTGCCGCTACTAATGCTTTGAGCGGAAACGGGTATCTGGCTGTATATATAAGCGGCATAGCGATCGGTAATTCTGTGTTGCCCAACCATCGCGGCATAGCTAAATTCATGGATGGTATGACATGGCTTGCACAGATCGTGGTCTTTCTGATGTTGGGCCTGTTGGTCAATCCTCACGAAATGATGGATGTAGCGGCTGTGTCGCTGCTCATAGGCGCGTTTATGATTCTGGTGGGGCGCCCTCTCAGCGTGTTTATATCCCTGTTGCCGTTACGTAAGATAACGTTCCGCTCCAAAACCTTCATATCATGGGTGGGACTGAGAGGGGCGGTGCCGATTATATTTGCCACTTATCCTGTCGTGGCGGAGGTTGATGGCGCGTCGCAGATATTCAATATCGTATTTTTTGTGACTCTGCTGTCGCTGCTTATTCAGGGCACTACCGTTATCGCTTCGGCGCGTATGCTCCGGCTGACAGATGACTCCGTGTCTGATGACGATGACTTCGGGGTGGAGCTGGCAGACGAATTGCCCACTTCGCTCCATACCATAACGTTGACCGAGCGTCATCTTGAGTCCGGCAATACTTTGCGAGACATGAATCTGCCGGCCGGATCGCTGGTGATGATGATACGCCGCAGCGGCAAATACATTGTGCCTAACGGTTCCAGACATCTGCATCCCGGCGATACTCTGCTCATCATAAAAGAAGAGAATGTACAGTAACTCCGTTGTCCGATTGAGGAGATAAAAGCAATCGCCGCAGTGCACATGCACCGCGGCGATTATCATTTATGTGTTTATGTGTGGTGTCAGGGACGGATGAAATGTTTTTTTCCGCCGATGATATAGATGCCCGGAGCCGTGGCCCGTTGCAGTCTGCGCCCTTGAATATCGTATATGGTGGATGAGTCGTACGGTTCAGTTATGATATCTGTGAAGTTGCTGGAGGTCGGCTCGGAATCGACCATGTGGATATGGAACAGACATCCGGAATCGTTCGTCTCCGGTGCGCCACCGGAATTACCCCAGTTGAAAATCTGGTAATTGAACACTTCCATAGTCTGGTTGAGCTGAGTGGAGGATCCGCTGTAGATCACATACAGATTGTCGGAGCCGGTGGTGTCGAGCTTCCATCCTGCCGACGGCTCGGATGCAGTAGTGCGCATCTGTGAGTTGTACGACGATTTTGGATCTATATAGGCTTTGGTGTGACGGTTTATGATGTTGACATCGCCATCTGGGCGTGTGGTCATCATCCATTGGGATTTTGGCCCTGATGCTTCACTGTCGCCGTTAAGCATCATGTCATCGCCGAGGGTCATGATCCGGTTTTCGCGCTGCGGCGCCGATATTGTATGCCAGTAGGTGGTAACGGCGTCTGTCATGTAAGGACGCATTACGGCATCTGACGGATTTGAGTCCACGACCCTGATTTCAAACTGGCATCCAGCGTCTGATTTGTCCGGAGTACCCCAATTGCCCCAGTTGAATATTTTATAATCGTATCCCGATTCGGTCTGATGCAACTGAACGTCTTTTCCTGAATATATCACATAATATCCGTCAGTGTCGGCCGGTTCTATTTTCCATCCGGTCATGGGCGGTATTGCTGATGTGTGCAACTGGTCGTTGCTGTTGGCTGATTTTGGATTTATATATGCTCCTGTCGAACGGTTTATAATGTCGAATGTCCCGTCGGTTCTCTCGGTCAGTTTCCAATGGTTGAGTCTGTCACTGTGGTTGGAATTGCCCACAAGAGCGCCGTTATCAGTCACGGCAACCGATCTATATTCACGTAAAGGTGTGGTGAATGTGTGCCAGTAGTCGATTGTCTCTGTGGAAGGAGTCGGTTCTAAAATCGTATCGTCCGGACCTGCAGTGCGCATCTGGTATCGGAAATTGTGATTTACCAGACTGCTTGTCAATTCAAGTCCTTTTACATCGTAGCTGCCTGATTTGTCAGCACCGGCAAAATCCATGAGCACTATTCCCGTCGGTCCGGGAGTATTGGATGAAGAGGAAAGATAGTCGATCATGGCTTTGTTAGCTACTGCCGCGAGGTTGCGGTTGCCGTCGGAACTCGCCGATTTCGTATAGCCTGATGTGTGGTTTATGACCCATCGGCCGTTTGGGGCCGACGGCAGGTGCAGGGTTGACGAATAATCGAGCATTCGTGTGATTGCCTGTGTTTTTAGGGCGGCTCCGTCGGAAGCGGTGCAGTCGTAAAAATCCTGCACATATAGGCTGGCGGTGGCTCCTCCGCATGTGATCGAGCCACGTTGCTGGTTCTCGAATTCCTGCGAGTGTGACCATCCGCTGATCTGTGCGGCGGCGGGAGTGTCAAACGCATCGCGCGTCATCAGGATTATCTTACCACGGGCTGACTCAACGGTCATGTCGGGCCTGAAAGGGACCAGATGAGCCGAATAGCGTGAGTTTGAAAGGATGTGAGACACTTCGCCGGCCCATCCTGAATTGTTGCTGTCGCCGTCTGTCTCGTGGCGCATCAGCACCACCGCGAATTCCGACGGATGAGCGTCAAGAAGGTCACACAGACGGTTTATGGCCGAAGCGAAACTCAGTTTGGTCTGGCATACACCATGGAAAATCTGCAATTCTCCCGACGACATGGCTGGACGGAGATCAAAGGCTCGCACACCACAGTCCCACATTCCTTCTATGGTCAGATCCTGTGTCAGGGCCATCGACGGGCCTGCGATTGTGCCGTAAAAACCTGTGAAACCATATCCTGTGCCGGCATCGTGTGCTCCGGGTATGGACAGTTGGGTTATATATGCGTTGCCGGCAATTCGTCCTATCCAGTCATCGGCGTGGATGACAACAGGCATTGCGGATAGCGCCAGCGCTATTGCCGCGGTTAGTCTTTTCATTGTTTGGTATTGATGTTTGGTTTATGGTCATGGCAAAATTACGAAAAAAAGCGGTGTCGGCAAAATGACGGCTTGATCAAATGATTAAAATAGTTATTTCGTTGTGAATGTGGATGTTGAAAATTAAGTAATAAATGATTTTTGCGGGTGGGAGAAAATATGTATCTTTGCAAAAACATTCCAAACTAACCATTTTTCGGTTATCAGATATGGCAACCAATAGTTTAGTGTCGATTGACGACATTTCGAAGGAGGAAATTCTTCGGATTCTGAGTGCCGCTCGATATTTTGAGCAAAATCCCAATCATAAATTGCTGGACGGACGTGTAGTAGCCACTTTGTTTTTTGAACCGTCCACACGCACGCGATTAAGTTTCGAAACGGCTGTGAACCGTCTGGGGGGCCGTGTTATAGGATTCTCCGATCCGGCTGTTACTTCCACATCCAAAGGCGAGACTCTCAAGGACACCATAATTATGGTGAGCAACTACGTTGATCTGATCATTATGCGCCATTATCTCGAAGGTGCCGCAAGATACGCTACGGAAGTTACCGATGTGCCTATACTCAATGCCGGTGACGGGGCAAATCAGCATCCGTCGCAGACGTTGCTCGACCTTTATTCCATCTATAAGACTCAGGGACGTCTCGACAATCTGACCATAACTATGGTCGGAGATCTCAAATACGGCCGTACCGTACATTCGCTCCTGATGGCCATGCGATATTTTAATCCCACGTTCCGGTTTGTGGCATGTCCTGAATTGCAGATGCCGCAGGAGTATAAGGATTTCTGCGACAAGAACGGAATAGCCTATACGGAACATACTGATTTCTCGGAAGCGGTGATTGACACATCCGACATTATCTATATGACCAGGGTACAGCGTGAACGCTTCACTGACATTATGGAATATGAGCGGGTCAAAGATCTCTATACCCTCCATAATTCCATGCTCGAGAATTCGCGGCAGAACCTTCGGATACTTCATCCGCTGCCGCGCGTAAACGAGATCGACCGCGATGTTGACGATAATCCTAAAGCCTACTATTTTCAGCAGGCCAAGAACGGGCTCTTTGCAAGGCAGGCGCTGATATGCCGCGCTCTCGGCATTGAAGTGCCGGCTGTGAATAACATCTAAATTAATGACACTATGACTGCATCTAATAAAACGGAACTTGCGGTGGCCGCATTGAAAAACGGCACTGTCATAGATCATATACCTTCCGATGTGCTCTTTAAAGTGGTAAGTCTGCTTGGTATCGAGAAAATGAATACGCATGTGACCATAGGCAGCAATCTGAAGAGCAGCCGCATGGGCACAAAAGGCATCATCAAGGTCGCCGACGTGGAGTTTCCTGAGTCCACCCTCAACCGTATAGCGATCATTGCTCCTACGGCCAAAGTGAACGTGATACGCGATTATGAGGTCGTGGAAAAACGCGCTGTAACTCTTCCGGACACTCTGGTGGGCATAGTGCGGTGCACCAACCCCAAATGTATAACCAACAATGAGCCGATGCGCACAAAATTTACGGTGATCGACCGTAATCCGGTTATAATCCGGTGTGACTACTGCGGACACACTCATTTCAAGGTCTGAACTAATTACACTGATCCGATAGCGACAATTTACAATATGAAGCAACTTTGGCGATCCGGCACTATGGTTTATCCGCTTCCTGCGGTGCTTGTGAGTTGCGGATCCACCGAGCAGACACGTAATCTCATAACTGTGGCATGGACCGGAACCATATGCTCCGATCCGGCCATGCTTTATATATCAGTTAGGCCGGGGCGGCATTCATACGGTATTATAAAGGAAGAAATGGAGTTTACGGTCAATCTGACCACTGAGACATTGTGCAGGGCCACAGACTGGTGCGGTGTGAAGTCCGGTCGTGATATTGACAAATGGAAAGAAACAGGACTCACGCCTGAACCCGGGGTGAAAGTGCGGTGTCCGCATATTGCGGAATCGCCGCTGAGCATAGAGTGTCGGGTGAAGAGCATAATTCCACTCGGATCACATGACATGTTTATCGCAGAAGTGCTCGGCGTGTTGGCCGATGAGCGCTATCTCGACCCGGAAACGGGTGCCTTCGACATGGAGCGTGCAGGATTGGTGGCTTACGCCCATGGCGGATATTTCACACTTGGGCAAAAACTTGGCCGGTTTGGCTTTTCGGTCCAGAAGAAAAAGAAAAAATAAATAATAAAAATCACTTTCATACAAAAATATACATAAATGGAACGCGACACCAAAATCTTTGACATCATCGAGCAAGAAAACCTGCGTCAGCACAAAGGCATAGAGCTGATTGCTTCTGAAAATTTCGTGAGTGAACAGGTAATGCAGGCCATGGGCTCCTGCCTTACCAACAAATATGCCGAAGGTTATCCCGGTCATCGCTATTACGGTGGCTGCGAGGTGGTGGACCGTGCCGAACAGGTGGCCATAGACCGCGTGAAGGAACTTTTTGGAGCCGAATATGCCAATGTGCAGCCCCATTCCGGTGCGCAGGCCAACATGGCCGTATTTATGGCATGTCTGAATCCCGGTGATAAGTTCCTCGGCCTGAACCTCGCCCACGGCGGACATCTCAGCCATGGCAGCCCGGTGAATTTTTCCGGTCTGATGTACAAGGCACTGGAATACAACGTGCGTGAATCCGACGGCCTGGTTGACTATGACCAGATGGAGGAAGTGGCCCGTCGCGAACGTCCGAAACTGATCGTTGGCGGAGCATCAGCCTATTCGCGTGAATGGGATTATGCCCGCATGCGCCGTCTGGCAGACGAGATTGGTGCTATTTTCATGGTGGACATGGCTCATCCCGCAGGACTTATTGCTGCCGGTCTGCTTGAAAATCCGGTGAAGCACGCACATATTGTCACATCAACTACGCATAAGACTTTGCGCGGTCCACGCGGTGGTCTGATTCTCATGGGCAAGGATTTTGAAAACCCGTGGGGCAAAACGACTCCTAAGGGCGTTGTCAAGATGATGTCGCAGATTCTCGACAGTGCCGTTTTCCCTGGTGCACAAGGCGGACCTCTGGAGCATGTGATCGCAGCCAAGGCCGTTGCTTTCGGCGAAGCACTCTCGCCTGAATTCAAGAAATATGCCGCACAGGTGCGTAAAAACGCTTCTGTCATGGCCGATGAACTTATCGGCAGAGGATACAAGATCATTTCCGGTGGCACTGACAACCACTGTATTCTGATCGACCTCCGAACCAAATTCCCTGAATTGACTGGCAAGGTGGCCGAACGTGTGCTGGTTGAAGCCGACATAACGGCTAATAAAAATATGGTGCCTTTCGATTCTCGTTCTCCGTTCCAGACTTCCGGCATACGTCTTGGCACTGCAGCCATCACCACCCGAGGTGTCAAAGAAGATCTGATGCCCGTGATCGTGGAGATGATAGACACAGTGCTGTCCAATCCTGAGAATCCCGAAGTCATAGCCGAAGTGCGTGCACGTGTCAATGCGCTGATGGCTGATTTCCCGATTTTTGCCTGATTTTTTATGAATTTTGTCGGTTACCTTTCTTCACCGTGGGTCTATTGGACTCTGACGAGCACATACGTGCTCTCGATAATTACGGTGATAGGGGTGGTGATCGGCGAAAACCGCAATCCGCTCAAATCGCTGGCATGGGTGACAGTGCTGTTGCTCCTGCCGGCGGTCGGGCTGGTTCTTTATCTGTTCTTTGGCCGGAGCATAAAAAACCGGCGTATGATCTCTCGCAGAAACAAGCGTCGGCTCCGCAGGCGGGAGCAGTTCAACGGCGGAGCGCGGGAATTGGAAAAACTTTCCGACAACAACCGCCAGCTGGCTCGTCTGGCACGGTCGCTCGGAGCCGCTTATTACCCCGGCAATAGTCTGGAGATCTATAACACCGGCAGTGAGAAATTTGCCGCCCTGAAACGCGATCTGCTATCTGCGCGTCAATTTATCCATCTTCAGTACTATATCTTTGAAGATGATACAATCGGCAAGGAAATAGCAGACATTCTGATGGAGCGCGCTCGGTCCGGAGTCGCCGTGAGGGTGATCTATGATCATGTGGGTTCTCTGCATGTCAAAAACCGTTTTTTTAAAACAATGCGCCAAGCCGGTGTAGATATACAGCCGTTCTTTAAAGTGACCTTTCCGATGCTCAGTTCCCGTCTGAACTGGCGCAACCATCGCAAGATCGTGGTGATAGACGGCAAGGTCGGATACATCGGCGGAATGAATATAGCCGACCGGTATATTACCGGAGCTCCTAAATTCGAATCATGGCGCGATGTGCATGTCCGTCTCACAGGTCCTGCGGTGGGATCGTTGCAATATTCGTTTGCCGTCGACTGGAATTTCATGGGGCAACCGCTGCTTGAAGAGCAATGTGACAAGCAGTATTCCGTTTCGGCTGATACCGCGGCAGGAATCCAGACTCTTACATCCGGACCTATGGACCGGTGGCATAACATGGCGCTACTGTTTCACCGTGCAATCTGCGGAGCACGTAAACGTGTGTATCTGCAGACACCTTATTTTCTTCCAACCGAAAGTTTGTTAAAGGCATTGCAGAACGCGGCTCTGTCGGGGGTGGATGTCAGGGTGATGATTCCGCACCGCAGCGACTCGATGATGCTGGTGTATGCGTCGCGCAGTTATATCACAGAATGTCTGCAGGCCGGTGTGAAATTCTACTTTTATGAAGCCGGTATGCTTCACAGCAAAGTGTTGATTATTGATGACAATTTCTCGACACTTGGTTCCACCAATTTCGATTATCGCTCGGTTGAACACAATTTTGAAGCGAACATGCTGGTGTATTCCGAGGATGTGAATGCGCGTCTTCAGAAAATATTTCTTGATGATCAGAAAAATTCCACCCGTATCAGGCCTGCACAATGGCGTAAACGTAGCCTTGCCCACAAGGCATTTGAATCGATACTGCGTCTGCTGAGTCCGATATTATAGACATTCTCACCGGGTAAAAATACAAGAGACGAATTCCGCGGAGTCGTCTCTTGTATTTTTATATATATGTTTGGTTATGCCGGTGTGGGCGCTTGCGGCGATCGGCTTGTGCGGGAGTAGTGTCGGCACAGCGATGTGAGTCCGCAGTTCAGGCAGTCGGGGCGGCGTGCTTTGCACACATAGCGTCCGTGCAGTATAAGCCAATGATGGGCTTTGGGGATTATGTCGGACGGAATATGCCGAGTGAGCGTCCGTTCGGTCTCAAGCGGTGTTTTACTGCCGGATGTCAGACCGATGCGGTCGCTTACGCGAAACACGTGTGTATCTACAGCCATACGTGCTTCATTCCAGACCACCGACAGCATCACATTCGCAGTTTTACGGCCTACGCCCGGGAGAGACAGCAGGTTGTCTATGTCGGATGGTACTTCTCCGCCGAATTCGTCTACCAGCCGACGGGCCATGCCGATAAGCGAGCGTGTCTTGTTATTGGGATATGAAACGGACCGTATCAGTTCATACACTTGTTCTTCCGTGGCGGCTGCAAGGGTCTCGGGGGTGGGAAACGCTTCAAAGAGTGCCGGAGTGACAAGATTGACACGTTTGTCGGTGCATTGGGCCGACAGTATCACAGCCACCAGCAGGCGAAATGGCGATCCGTCATAGTCCAGCTCGGTTTTAGGATCCGGCATGGCTTGCTGAAAATATGCCATCACGGTGTCATAGCGTTGTTGAAGCGTCATGGATAGATGCGTTGTGTATCTTTCTTATACCGGGTCGGAGAGATTAGCGGGCGCTTTGGAATTGCGACAGGAAACGTATGTCGTTTTCGGAGAACATACGGAGGTCCTTGACCTGATATTTCAGGTTGGTGATACGTTCTATGCCCATGCCGAGCGCGAATCCGGAGTAGCGCGAGGAATCTATGCCGCAAGATTCAAGCACATTGGGATCGACCATTCCGCATCCGAGGATTTCCACCCATCCGGTGTGTTTGCAGAATGCGCATCCTTTGCCGCCGCAGAGATTACAGCTTATGTCCATCTCCGCACTTGGCTCTGTGAATGGGAAATAGCTGGGACGCAGACGTATCTGGGTATCGGGGCCGAACATCTCGCGGGCAAAGTACAGCAGAGTCTGTTTCAGATCGGCAAACGACACATGCTCGTCGACATACAGCGCCTCTACCTGATGGAAAAAGCAGTGCGCGCGTGCCGAGATGGCTTCGTTGCGGTACACACGTCCGGGACATATTATCCGTATTGGCGGCTGTGAGTGTTCCATCACTCGGGTCTGCACGGATGAAGTGTGGGTGCGGAGCAGCACATCGGCCGGATCGCGCTGGATAAAAAAGGTGTCCTGCATGTCGCGTGCAGGATGGTCGGCGGCAAAATTGAGAGAGGAAAAAACGTGCCAGTCATCCTCGATTTCCGGACCTTCGGCAATGGAGAATCCAAGGCGGGCAAAGATGTCGATGATCTTGTTGCGGACAATGTTGAGAGGATGACGTGAACCCAGGGGCAGGGGAGCCGATGTGCGTGTCAGGTCAAGACCGGTCGCCTTTTCCTCCGATGAGCCGGACGCTTCTTCGCGCAGGGTGTTGATGCGGTCCGTGGCCATGTTTTTCAGTTCGTTGAGTTTTTGTCCGAGCTCGCGCTTGAGTTCCGGGGCCACAGTGCGGAAATCGTTCATCAGTTGCGATATGGCACCTTTTTTGCTTAGGTATTTTATACGCAGATCTTCTACTTCAGCCGCTGATGAGACATGAAGATTCTGAATTTCATCCTTGAGCTGTTGGATTTTATCGAGCATAACGTTTGTTGCCTTTGTGATTTTTTGATTTTATGAATGCAAATTTAGCAATAATTCGGAGAATATGGAAATTAAATGTCACAGTACATATTTTCATACTGCATGAAGGCTATGTAGTGGATTTTTGCTAATTTTGCATCCGGAATAACATCAAAAAACGTATTGAATCACAATGAAATCACGTGACGAACTTATTGACGATCTGCTTACCCTTGCATTTGCCGAGGACGTGGGCGACGGTGACCACACCACTCTGAGCACGATTCCGGCTGATGAACGCGGCCGCCAGCGCCTGATCATAAAGGAAGAAGGCATATTGGCCGGCGTGGAAGTGGCCCGTAAGGTCTTTGCTAAATTTGATCCTGAATTGCAGATGACTGTCCATATCCACGACGGTGCCCGCGTGAAGCCCGGCGATGTGGCTTTTGAAGTGGAAGGCCGTGTGCAGTCGCTCTTACAGACAGAACGTATCATGCTCAACATCATGCAGCGCATGAGCGGTATAGCCACGACTACAGCCCGTTATCAGAAAGAGTTGGAAGGTCTGAATACGAAAGTGATAGATACGCGCAAGACCATGCCCGGCATGCGAATTCTCGACAAGGAGGCTGTGGCTATCGGCGGCGGCGGCAATCATCGTATAGGCCTTTTCGATATGATCCTTATCAAGGACAATCATGTGGATTTTGCCGGCGGCATAGCTCAGGCTGTGTCGGCTGCCAAGGATTATTGCCGTCGTACCGGCCGTGATCTGAAAATAGAAGTGGAAGTGCGTGACACAGATGAAATACGTCAGGCTCTGGCTGCCGATGTAGACCGTATAATGCTTGACAATTTCTCGCCTGAGCGCACTGCCGAAGCGGTGAAGTTGATCAATGGCGCCACAGAGGTCGAATCGTCAGGAGGAATCACACTCGCTACTTTGCGTGCCTATGGTGAGTGCGGCGTGGATTTTATATCCGTCGGCGCATTGACTCATTCGGTCAAAGGGCTTGACATGAGTTTCAAGGCCTGCTGAACGGTCCCGATTAAAAGAACTTTGGCAGGATTTGTGCTGTTGTTGGCACAAATCCTGTTTTTACATCTGTTTGATCAGCGACAGCCCGTGTGTGAAATACGGGCGTGAATATTCTTCAGGCCGGAGTATGGTTCCGTCGGAGATCACCACATCTACATCCATCGGCACCGAGCCGTTGTTTTTGCTTTGTGGTGTGCGGCCAAGAGAGCGTTCAAATTCCTTTGCTTTCAGATTCATTTCTTCGGCCGACAGTGACGACTGAACGCATGCCACCATGTTGAAATAGTCGGGGGCGTTTCCGCTCCATGCCTTGGTTGCATATATTCCGGAAACTGTGATTTGTCCGAATTCTCTGTCGAGCCATTGCAAGGCTTCTGCCATTTTGCCGGCTTTGTCTGGAGTGTTGGACCCAATGCTGAGTATATAGTGACTCATCTGTCTTGATCCACGCCTTTGAGAGTCAGTGCTATACGGTTGCGCTCGGTATCCACTTCCAGAACTTTAACTTTCACGTGCTGGCCTATGCCCACGACCTGCGACGGCGAAGTGATGAAACTGTCGGACATCTGGGAGATGTGCAGCAGTCCGTTTTCCTTTATTCCGAGATCGACAAAAGCGCCGAATGCCGTCAGATTGTTGACCTTTCCGCCTATAATCATCCCGGGTTTCAGATCACGTATGCTCATGAGCGACTCGTCGAAATGCGGAGTCTCCACATCGCCGCGCGGATCGCGCCCCGGTTTTTCCAGTTCTTCCAGCACAAGGTGCAGGGTGGGGAGACCCACTGTCTTGTTCAGGTAATTTTCGGGATCAACCGATTCAAGCAGCCGCGGATTGCTGATAAGTCCGTTGACGGAAGTGTTGAGGTCTTCTGCGATCTTGGTGACCAGTCCGTATGATTCCGGATGGATTGCTGTGTTGTCAAGCGGATTTCCAGCATCTGGAATTCTGAGGAATCCCGCACATTGCTGAAATGCCTTTTCTCCCATTCTCGGCACGTTCATCAGTTCTTTTCTGGAACGGAAATTACCGTTTTCAGTCCGGTAGTCCACAATGTTCTTTGCCAATGTGGGGCCTATGCCGCTCACATATCCCAGAAGGGACCGTGATGCCGTGTTGATGTTCACTCCCACGGAATTCACACAGGATTCGACTGTAAAATTCAATGCTTCTTTGAGTCGGTTCTGGTCCACATCGTGCTGATATTGTCCGACACCTATGCTTTTCGGGTCGATTTTCACAAGCTCGGCCAGAGGATCTATCAATCTGCGGCCTATTGACACCGCTCCTCTCACAGTCACATCCTGATCAGGCATTTCCTCACGCGCTATATCGGATGCGGAGTAGACGGATGCTCCGTCCTCGTTGACCATCACGATCTGTATCTGTCGGGGATAACGTAGGTGGGACAGAAACTGTTCTGTTTCGCGTCCTGCCGTGCCGCTTCCCACCGCAATTACATCTATGCTGAATTCATCAACCATAGAACATACGGTATATGTGGCTCCGTGTATATCCTTTTTAGGTGCTGTCGGGTAGATGACATTGTGTGCAAGCAAATGGCCGCGTTCGTCCAGACAAACTACTTTGCAACCGGTTCTGAAGCCAGGATCTATGGCCATCACACGTTTTCCGAACATTGGCGGAGCAAGCAGCAGCTGGCGCACATTGTCGGCAAACAGAGCTATGGCAGCCGTATCGGCCTTTTCTTTTGCCGCGGCACACATCTCGTTTTCAATTGATGGTCGTATGAGTCGGCGGTAGCCGTCTTTCACTGCAGAGCGGACCAATGACGCGCATTCGTCCGTCGCTCCTGGTCTGACAAAAAATCGGCCGAGACGCTCGATCATCTCCTCATCGTCGATCGACACGGTCACTTTCAGTATCCCGGCGTCCTCTCCGCGCCGCATTGCAAGATAGCGGTGTGAGGCGCATGTGCGCAACGGTTGCGAGAAGTCATAGTAATTCGTGTAGAGTCCATCCGGATCCTCGGCTTTGCTGTTGCGCGAGGAGCAGATGATGGCATTGCGCATATATCGTGAGCGCACTATATTTCTTGCCTTTTCATTCTCGCTTATCCATTCGGCTATTATATCCATGGCGCCTGCCGTTGCTTCGGCTGTATCGGCCACGGAATTTGACATCCCCACATATTTTGCGGCAGCTTTTTCCACCTGGGGCAGATTCTGTGCCATGATCTGTCGTGCAAGAGGTTCAAGGCCTTTTTCACGAGCCATTTCGGCTTTTGTGCGTCTTTTGGGCTTGAATGGCAGATATATGTCTTCCAACACGGCCGGATCCAGAGTATGCTCTATGCGGTCGGCAAGCTCCGGAGTCATGGCTCCTGCATCTTTTATCACTGATACGACATACTCACGACGTTTCAGATATTCTCTCAGGGATTCGAGCCTGAGCTGTATGGATCTGATCTGGGACTCGTCGAGTTCGCCGGTGGCTTCTTTTCTGTAACGTGCTATGAACGGCACGGTGGCGCCTTCGTCAAGCAGTTTGATTGTAGCGTTCACCGATTTTCGTGGCAGATTCAGCTCTTCGCCTATAATGGAGGGGACGTCAGTGGATGGTAGTCTCACAGGGTGTTATTTGTGTCGTGATTTTAATGTTATGATTGTGATTTCCGGGGTGGCTCCGAGTCTCATCGGTATCCCCACGGTGCCGGCGCCGATATTCACATACAGCGGCCGGCGCCCGTCGGCGCTGTCATATCGTCCAGCCCATGTGCTGTAGCGCCACACGGCCGGACTCGCTCCCATTATCTCCATCTGCATGGCGTGCGTATGCCCGCTTAGAGTCAGGTCCATTTTCATGGAATCCGCCGGTGCTATCTCGGCGATCCAATGTGCCGGATTGTGAGTCAGCAGGATTTTCACCACGGAATCTCCGGGAGTGGGGTAGGCTTCCGTCAGGTTGCCATGTGTCGGAAATGGCGGGTCTCCCCAGTTTTCCACTCCCACTATGGCTATGGAGTCGCCGGGCGTGTCGCCGTATATGAACGATGTGGAATTGGTGAGAAGCTCCCAGCCCATTTCAATCTGCAGGTCCATCAGCCACTCCATGTTCTGCTCTTTATGATAAGGCGTGGGGAAATTAAAATAGTCACCGTAGTCGTGATTGCCGAGTATCGAGATCACTCCGTCCTTGGCGCTGAGACGCGACAGCGGTTTCACAAACGGTGTGAGTTCGCCGGAGTGCCGGTTCACGATGTCGCCTGTAAACACTATCAGATCCGGATGCAGACTGTTGACTCTGTCTGTCAGCCGGCTTATGAATGTTGTGTCGGTGCCGAATGTGCCCACATGCAGGTCGGACAGTTGTGCGATACGGTATCCGTCGAAACTCTCCGGCAGTCTGTCTATTTCTATTTCGACTTCGTTGACCTGAATACGGTTTCTGTTGATCAGCGCGCCCCACCACATTCCGCCGAAGAGCGTTGCTGCTGCTACTACACCGGCTGTTGTGACCCATCTGATTCGTTTACGGTGAAAAAGTATGGGCAGCGATGCCAGCAGATCAAATATAATGAATAATATTTTGGGCAGATATACAGTGAAATACCCGAAGAGCATCCACATCTGCACTCTCAGCAGGCCGTCGGCATTGTCACGTTTGGGTAAAAGCAGAAACACCAGCATGTAGACCAGAAAAAATATAGTCTCCCATAGCTGAAATTTCTGGGGAAACAATCTGCGCGAACGGCGCTTTGCCAGATAAAACAGATATATGTCTGAGATAATCTGGAGCAGAAATACGCCTGTGGCTAAAAAAAACGGCAGCCTCATGAGGGCATACGTGACGATGGTTTGTTTATATCTTCAGTTTATTGCGCAAAGGATTTGCATACATGGTCAGTACCATTTTTCGCATGTAGTCCATATCTGAGGCTGTCAGATCCTTGACGTCGTCCACTTTTGCAAGCTGTGAGCCGATATATGTTTCCACTTTCTCCATATCCGACGCGGTGTACCGGTCCTTAAACCGTGATTCGCCCGTAAGCTGGTCGTAGGCTATATAGTTTATAGGATAGAGTTTGTAGTGGCTGTGTATGGCATTGTCGATGTCGGAGCATACCTGCGACACGATTGTGGCTTTGTCGGCATCCGGTGCGATGGCGTCAATATGTGGATTCATCGGCTCTGTCAGCGATAGATGCACATGGCCCTTTTGCTGCAGAAGTCCCGTTTCCATCGAAAACAGGTCGTCTCTCTGGCTCTTTTTGAATTCCGGATCACGTTTTCGCAAAAGGAATTCTCGAGCTTTCAGATAATCGTTGGGGTCATATTCATAGCTGATGGCCACAGGCATCAGATTTATGGCCTTGAGGTTTTCGGTAAGACTTCCTCCGCCGGCAAGGCCGAGCATCTTGACCAGACTTTCCTGAGTACGGTCGTTGGAGTCTTTGGCGCGCCCTTCGCGATGGGCTATCCACACGCTCTGTCGCTTGTCGGCAATGGCGTGGTGTATGTATGCCGAGAGGTGCTTTGCCGCTTCGAGCGCACCGCGCATGCCCGTGTCACGCTTGACTATGAAACTCTTGTTGAGACGTACCAGATCGTTGATCCATGGATATATCAGCAGATTGTTTCCTATCGCCACTTCGCAGGTAGGAAGCCCTTCACGTACCAGACAGAGATTTAGCAACGATGCGTCGAGCACGATGTCGCGGTGGTTTGAGATCAGTGTATAGGCTTCTCCCTTGCGGTATTTTTCGAAACCGTCTGCCGATATGCCGTCGGTGGTCACTGATGCGAGTTTGGCCAGAAAGCCGCACATTATGTGAACCTGAAAATATTCTTGTGAATCAATGGCTTTCAGCTGTTCTGCAAAAGCCGGATAATCCACGTCTGGCATCACCCATTTAACAGCATGCTCAAATCCCGGTTCAGTCACGAGTGTAGCTATATGGGATTTGAATTCAAGGTCATTGTATGGAGCTATGTCACTAAAATCTTGGTTTGTCATTTTTGTTTTGAAACGTAGGTTCAAAATAGAAAAATCACGCCAAAGTTACGCATTTTTTCAATAACGGCCGTATTTTTTTTGAAAAAACAATTTGGGGTTCCAATTCTGTTTATTATCGTTAGGAAATACGGTTTGAAAAACTTAACTTTGCACTCAGGTTGATGCGCGGAATTCCCGCTTTTTTCGGCCTGTACATATCAAAACCATTCACTCACAGACTATGCGCCCCACTCTCAACGCTGTTCTAATTCTTGAAGACGGCACCGCTTTCCATGGAAAGTCCTTTGGCTACGCAGGTTCTACTGCCGGCGAAGTTGTGTTCAATACTGCAATGACCGGTTATCCGGAAAGTCTAACCGATCCGTCGTATGAAGGCCAGATACTGGTCACCACCTATCCGATCCTCGGCAATTACGGAGTGCCCCCGCGCAGGGAAAAAGATGATGTGAGCGAATATTACGAAAGCGACCATATACATGCACGTGCCATTGTGGCTCAGGACTACAGCTGGGAGCACTCACACTGGCAGGCCGACCGCTCTCTGGCGCAGTGGCTTGAGGAAGAGAAAATCCCCGGAATTTTCGGCATTGACACCCGTGCGCTGACGAAATTGCTGCGCGAAAAAGGATCGATGCTTGGAAAAATCATCGTGGACGGTGCTCCCGATGTGGATTTCTACGACCCGAATGTGGAAAATCTTGTAGCCAAGGTGTCGTGCAAGCAGGTGGAGGAACACGGTTCGGGTACGAAGACTGTGGTGCTGGTGGACTGTGGTGTGAAGCATAACATCATCCGCTGTCTTACCCGGCGCGGAGTTAAAGTAATCAGAGTGCCGTGGGACTATGATTTCACATCTGTGCCCTACGACGGACTTTTCATATCAAACGGTCCGGGCAACCCCGACATGGTCGACAAAACTGTGGAGCATATCCGCAAAGCCATAAAGATCGGTAAGCCTATATGCGGTATATGTATGGGCAATCAACTCCTGTCCAAAGCTGCCGGAGCAAGAACATACAAACTCAAATACGGACACCGCAGCCATAATCAGCCGGTGCGCAGGGTTGGCACAGACACGTGCTATGTGACTTCGCAGAATCATGGATTCGCGGTCGACAACGACTCGCTTCCTTCCGACTGGGAGCCGCTGTTTGTCAACATGAATGACGGCACAAACGAAGGCATACGCCACAAGACACGCCCGTTCTTCTCCGCACAGTTCCACCCGGAAGCAAGTTCCGGACCCAAGGACACTGAATTTTTGTTTGACGAATTCATCAACCTCCTCTAAATATCCAGTCTGTCAGAAATGGAAAAATCTGAAATCAAGAAAGTGCTGCTTCTTGGCAGCGGAGCCCTGAAAATCGGTGAGGCCGGCGAGTTTGACTACTCCGGCTCACAGGCCCTCAAAGCTCTTAAGGAGGAGGGAATCACCACAGTCCTGATCAATCCCAACATTGCTACGGTCCAGACGTCGGACGGTTTTGCAGACAAGATATATTTCCTCCCTGTGACACCCTATTTTGTCGAGCGTGTCATTGAAAAAGAGCGTCCAGACGGCATTCTGCTCGCTTTCGGCGGACAGACGGCTCTGAACTGCGGCGTAGACCTCTATCAGAACGGGATCCTTGAAAAATACGGAGTGAAAGTGCTCGGCACCCCCGTCCAGGCTATTATGGACACCGAAGACCGTGAACTGTTTGTGAAAAAACTGGATGAGATAGGGGTCAAGACTATCAAGAGTGAAGCCGTGGCATCGGTGACGGACGCTATCGCTGCTGCCGCCAAGCTTGGCTATCCGGTGATTGTTCGTGCGGCCTATGCTCTCGGCGGTCTCGGATCCGGTTTTTGCGACAATGAGGAAGAGCTGGTGGCTCTGACAGAAAAGGCCCTGTCGTTCTCTCCTCAGGTGCTTGTGGAAAAATCGCTCAAGGGATGGAAAGAGGTCGAGTATGAAGTCGTGCGCGACAGATTCGACAACTGCATAACCGTGTGCAATATGGAGAACTTCGATCCTCTTGGCATTCACACTGGAGAGAGCATTGTTGTGGCTCCGTCGCAGACGTTGACCAACGAGGACTATCACTATCTGCGTAAACTTGCCATAAGGATAATACGCCATATCGGCATTGTGGGCGAATGCAACGTCCAGTACGCGTTCGATCCGGAGTCAATGGACTACCGTGTCATCGAAGTCAATGCCCGACTGAGCCGTTCGTCTGCTCTGGCATCAAAAGCCACCGGATATCCGTTGGCATTTGTCGCTGCCAAACTCGGTCTCGGATACGGATTGTTTGACCTGAAGAATTCTGTTACAAAGGAAACATCTGCGTTCTTTGAGCCGGCTCTGGACTATATAGTAGTGAAAATCCCCCGTTGGGACCTTGGTAAGTTCCACGGTGTGCGTCGCGAAATCGGTTCGTCGATGAAGTCTGTAGGCGAGGTGATGGCCATTGGCCGCACGTTTGAGGAAGCCATCCAGAAAGGCCTGCGAATGATCGGGCAGGGCATGCACGGCTTCGTGGAAAACAAGGCGTTGAAAATCAACGACATTGACAAAGCTTTGTCTGAACCCACCGACAAGCGTATTTTCGTTATCGCCGAAGCCCTGAAACAGGGCTATAGCGTGGAGCGTATCCATGAACTGACCAAAATAGACCGCTGGTTCCTGCATAAACTGCAGAACATCATGAATACTTCAGACGAACTGGAGCGCTATGACTCTCTCGAGTCGCTTCCGTCTGAACTTCTCACATTGGCCAAGCAGCAGGGATTCAGCGATTTTCAGGTAGCACGCTCTATTTTCAAAGAACACATGACCGACGCGCAGGCCATGTCCATGGCTGTGCGCGGACGCCGCAAGCAGCTCGGCATTGTTCCTGTCGTGAAGCAGATCGACACTCTTGCCGCTGAATATCCGGCGCAGACCAACTATCTCTATCTCACATATAACGGCTCTGCCAATGATGTGACATATCTCCATGACCACAGATCCATTGTGGTCCTCGGATCCGGAGCATACCGCATCGGTTCCTCGGTTGAATTCGACTGGTGTTCTGTCAATGCCTTGATGACGGTCAAGAAGCAGGGCTGGCGCTCCGTGATGATCAACTACAATCCGGAAACCGTATCGACCGACTACGACATGTGCGACAGGCTCTATTTCGATGAGCTGACGTTTGAGAGAGTCATGGATATTCTGGACCTTGAGCAGCCGCACGGCACCATTCTGAGTGTTGGCGGTCAAATTCCCAATAATCTGGCCATGCGTCTGGATGCCGAAGGAGTCAATATTCTCGGCACCACGGCCAAAAGCATCGACAATGCCGAGGACCGACATAAATTCTCATCCATGCTTGATGAGCTGGGCATCGACCAGCCGCGATGGCGTGAACTCACGTCCATGTCCGATATACATGAATTTATCGACGAGGTCGGATTTCCGGTATTGGTTCGCCCGAGCTATGTGCTCTCAGGTGCGGCGATGAATGTCTGCTCCAACACCGAAGAGCTTGAACGCTTCCTGCAACTTGCGGCCAACGTGAGCAAACAGTATCCGGTGGTAGTGAGCCAGTTCATTCAGAACGCCAAGGAGATCGAGATGGATGCAGTGGCCCAGAACGGAGAGATAAAGGCTTATGCCATATCGGAGCACATCGAGTTTGCCGGAGTCCATTCCGGCGATGCCACTATCCAGTTCCCTCCGCAGAAGCTTTATGTGGAAACAATGCGACGCATAAAGAAAGTTTCGGCAAAAATAGCCAAAGCCCTCAACATATCAGGTCCGTTCAACATCCAGTTCCTTGCAAAGAACAACGATATCAAGGTTATTGAATGTAACCTGCGCGCTTCACGCTCATTCCCGTTTGTGAGCAAGGTGCTGAAGATAAACTTTATTGACCTTGCCACACAGGTGATGCTCGGATTGCCCGTAGAGAAGCCCAATAAAAACGCTTTCGACCTTGATTATGTCGGAATAAAGGCGTCGCAGTTCTCATTCTCCCGACTGCAGGGTGCTGATCCTGTGCTTGGCGTTGATATGAGCTCAACCGGCGAAGTGGGATGTCTGGGCGATGATACCAATGAAGCCATTCTGAAGTCTATGCTTGCCGTGGGCCATCGTGTTCCGGCCGGATCTGTACTGCTTTCCATGGGCACACCCAAGCAGAAAGCCGATTTGCTCGATTCGGCGCACCTGCTCTATAATCACGGCTATAAACTGTATGCCACAGGCGGAACGCATCAGTTCCTTGCCGACAACGGCATCCCTTCCATCCGCGTTTACTGGCCCTCACAGGCCGATCAGCAGCCTCAGGCCATCGAACTGCTGCATGCCAAAGAAATAGATATGGTGGTCAACGTGCCCAAGAATCTTACGCCTACGGAACTCAGCAATGGATACAAGATACGCCGCGCGGCGATTGACCTTAATGTGCCGTTGCTCACCAACGCCCGTCTGGCCGGAGCATTCATCACGGCGTTTACGTCCATGTCTCTTGATGACATAGAAATTCGTTCCTGGGACGAATATTGATAAATTCTCTGATTTTCCCTCTTTATACACACGGCTCTTGTAATAGCAGTGTCGTATAAAGAGGATTTTTATTTAACCATGAAATCATCCTTACAGTCTTCCAGTCGCCTTGAGGTGGTTGACGCCTTGCGCGGGTTCGCGTTGCTGGCGATCGTGCTCCTTCACAATCTCGAACATTACAATATATTCGGAGACCCTGCCGGTCAGCCTTTGTGGCTTGAAAATCTTAACCGATACGTCACGGATGTGATTTACGCGCTGTTTGCCGGGCAGGCCTATGCCACGTTCTCTCTGCTGTTCGGGTTCAGTTTTTATATACAGATGCGCAATGCACGTAGCCGTGGAGTGGATTTCCGCGCCCGGTTCGCTTGGCGAATGCTTGTGCTTGTGGCGTTCTCGCAATTGCACGCGCTGTTCTATAACGGAGACATTCTGTTGCTGTATGCCGTGTGCGGTCTGTTGCTGATTCCGGCTTCGGGTTGGAGCAACCGCACGGTGCTGATAGTCGCTACGTTGCTTATGCTGCAGCCTTATTGCTGGGCAAAAGTAATATATGCGTTATTTAATCCTGAATATGTTGACACCAATTCCATGTTTGCCCGGTTTGCGGCATCGGCTGAGGAAGTAGGGCGTACGGGCAATTTGTGGCAGACTCTCGGCAACAACATCTGGAACGGACAGCTTTATTCCAATTTCTGGCAGGTTGAAGCCGGACGCCTGTTCCAGACTCCTGCATTGTTTTTGCTGGGCATGCTTGCCGGGCGCCTGGAGCTGTTTGTCAAGTCAACTGTAAGTGTGGCTTTCTGGCGAAAGGCGCTGTTGGCCGGTGTGGTCGGAGCAGTAGTGTTCTATTGCTTGAAAACCTTCATCCCTCCGCATATAGACAATATCACGATTTTGTCATACTATGGAATTGCAGTGCCACGTATGTATAACTTTGCGTTAATGACCGTGTTGGTATCTGTTTTTGTGCTGTTCTGGTTCGGAAAGGACAATGTCGGATACAAGTTCCAACGCTTTATCATGCCTTTCGGGCGGATGAGTCTCACCAATTACATCACCCAGTCGGTTATAGGTGTGTTTGTCTACTACCACTGGGGTCTGAACCTCTGGAATGAAGTCGGGGCCACGGTATCTGCGGTCATCGGACTGGCCATTTTTGGCCTGTTGCTGCTGTTCAGCCGTTACTGGCTTTCAAGGCATAGGCAGGGTCCTTTGGAATTTCTTTGGAAAAAGGCCACCTGGCTGCGGTCGTAGAATTCTGCCATATTTCCCTCTGCTGACTGACAAATATGACATAAGGATGCCACTCAACAATGGTGGCATCCTTTTTGTTTATAATGACAGTAGAAAAAACATCAACATAACCTAAATATGGAAATTCAGAAAAAACAAGGTTCCATCGGTGTGACCACCGAAAACATTTTTCCCGTCATTAAAAAGTTCCTTTATAGCGATCATGAGATCTTTCTGCGTGAATTGGTGAGCAATGCCATCGACGCCACACAGAAACTAAAGACGCTGTCGTCTTTCGGAGAATACAAAGGCGAGCTCGGCGACATGAAAGTCACCGTGACGGTCGACAAGGAAGCCGGCACTCTCACGGTCAGCGATCATGGCATCGGCATGACAGGCGAGGATGTGGAGAAATACATCAACCAGATCGCTTTTTCCGGTGCGGAAGAATTTCTTGAAAAATATAAGGATACGGCCAATTCGATCATCGGACATTTCGGTCTGGGATTCTATTCCGCCTTCATGGTGGCTAAAAAGGTTGAGATACGTTCACTCAGCTACAAGGAAGGCGCGCAGGCCGTGCGCTGGGAATGCGACGGGTCGCCCGTCTACACTCTCGAGCCGTTTGAAAAATCTGAACGTGGCACGGAAATCATTCTCCATGTCGACGATGACTCGAAAGAATTTCTTGAACAGGGCCGCATCACTTCCCTGCTGCGCAAATACTGCCGTTTCCTCCCCGTGCCTGTGGAAACCGACGGGTCGGTAATCAACAACACCGAACCTGCATGGACAAAGAAACCTGCCGATCTGACCGACGAAGACTATCTACGGTTCTATCACGAGCTGTATCCCGGGCAGGATGATCCGTTATTCTGGATTCACCTTAATGTGGATTTCCCGTTCACTCTCACCGGAATATTGTATTTCCCGAAAATCAGGAATAACTTTGAGGTGACCCGCAACCGCATTCAGCTTTACAGTAACCAGGTGTATGTCACGGATTCCGTTGAAGGCGTGGTGCCTGAGTTCATGATGTTGCTGCAGGGTGTGATCGACTCTCCCGACATTCCCCTGAATGTGAGCCGTAGCTATCTGCAGAGCGACACAGCCGTAAAAAAGATATCGGGTTATATCACCAAAAAAGTATCTTCCAGACTTGAAGAAATCTTTAAGTCCGACAGGGCTGATTTTGAGAAAAAATGGGACGATATCAAGATATTTATTGAATACGGTATGCTCACGGACGACAAATTCCGTGATGCGGCCATGAAGTTCGCCCTGCTTAAGGACACCGAAGGCAAATACTTCACATTCGAGGAATATAAGACCCTGATAGAGTCCTCCCAGACCGACGCGGAAGGCAATGTGGTCTATCTCTACACAACCGACCGTATTGCACAGTATAATTACATAAATGCCGCTACAGACCGCGGTTACAGTGTGCTGGTGATGGACGGACAGCTCGACAGCCATTTCGTGGCTATGCTTGAATCCAAACTTGAAAAAAGCCGCTTTGTGCGTGTCGACAGCGACATAACCGACAATCTTATCCCCGGATCAGACAAAAAGGAAGCAGGCCTTACACCGATGGAGGCCGATGTGCTCACGGGAGTGTTCCGTTCGCAGATTCCGTCGGTGGAAAAGGCGGAGTTTCTCGTACAGTTTGAGTCGCTGTCAGGCGACAGTGCGCCTGTCACTGTGATCCAGAACGAATACATGCGCCGCATGAAAGAAATGGCGGCCTTGCAGCCCGGCATGAGTTTCTACGGCGAGTTGCCCGACAGTTACTCGTTGGTGATCAATGTGGCGCATCCGCTGGTGGCAAAAGTCAGGTCGGAAGCCATGGGTGCTCTGACCCCGTCTGTAGAGCCGATGTTCAATGCCATGAACGACTCTCAGGATCAGGCCCGCAAGATCCGTTCGGAAGCTAAAGACGGCAAGCTCACAGACGATGATCAGAAAAAGGTTGACACTCTCGAAGCATCCGTGGGCGAACAGCGTGATAAAATATCCGCGGCAGCCGGAGAATATGCCGGCGGAAATCCGTTGGTACGGCAGTTGATCGACCTTGCACTGCTCTCTTCCGGACTGCTTAAAGGACGAGATCTGAGCGAATTTGTGAAACGTTCGGTTTCGCTGCTGTGATCCGTATTAAAATAATCTCGATAATCGCCCTTCTTGGTCTGGCGCTGGCTGTTTCCGCTCAGTGTCCGCTTCGGATCAAGGGGGGCGATGCCGTGTCTGTAGGGCTTTATATCGCTCCTGTGGACCGTACGGCCATGCCTGTAGTCGAACATGATTCCGGTCGTATGCTCACGCCGGCGAGCATCATGAAGTCGTTGACCATGGCCACCGCGCTTGAACTTCTCGGACCTGATTTCCGGTGGAACACCAGAGTGATGGCCCATGGCAACCTGTCGCACGACGGTACCCTCAACGGTGACATTGTGATAATCGGCAGCGGAGATCCGACACTGGAGTCCCGTCATTTCAAGGAGCATCCCTCGTTTGTTGCATCTCTTGTCAACGCCGTCAAGGCTCATGGCATAAAGACGATCCGCGGCAAAATCCGGATATATGATGCTGCCGTGCCTCATGGCGGTGCTGTGCCCTCGTGGGAAGTGGAGGATATTGCATGGGACTATGGTGCCGGCACATACGCTATTAACTACGCCGACAATACTTTTACACTTCAGATCCCATCCATGCAGGTTTATCCGCCTGTGCCCGGCCTGAAGATAGTCGATCGTCGCGAAGGTCAGAGCGGCAAGATTGATATAAGCCGCGGTGCCGGAAGTGACATATTGTTTATCTACGGCTCTCTGGGAGCTCGCAAACAAGCGTCTTTCCCATGTTCTATGCCTGATCCGGGATCCGTTCTCGTGCAGATGGTGGAAAGCCGGCTGGTGGCGGCAGGAATAGCCGTTGAGAGAGAAGACATTCCGCAGCAGTCGTTTCGTCCCGGCTGCGGTGGTGCTGTGGAGATACTGTCGTTTGATTCGCCGCCGCTTAGGGATGTGGGCCGGAGCCTTATGGTCCGGTCTGACAATCTCATGGCTGAAGCGACACTGCGCGCTCTGGCTCCCGGTATGCCGTTGAAAAATGCTATTCAGCGTGAAATACGGTTTTGGCATGACAAAGGAGTAGACCTCTCATGCTCGAGGATTAATGACGGCAGCGGTCTTTCCCGTGCTAATGCCGTTTCGGCAGCCCAATTGGGTGCAGTGTTGCGTGCCATGGCGGTAAGTCCGCAGAGAAATGACTATGTGGATGTATTCGCCCGTGTCGGTCTCGACGGTACAATGCGCAGTTTTCTCAACCGTCACGAACGCAAAGGCGAATTTGTACTGAAATCCGGCAGCATGGGCGGCGTGCAGTGCTATGCCGGCTATCGCATAGATCCTGAGTCGCGTATTCCCACGCATGTCATTGTCGTTATGGTCAATAATCTTGTCGGTTCGCGCACAGAACTGCGTAAGGCCGTCGAGACATTGCTCCTTGACACAGCCTATTGATCCGTAACCCCTCGGTAAATCTCACATAAACATTAACCCCACCGAAGTTTAAATCTTCGGTGGGGTTAATATTTAAAATTACGGTATTTTTATTTTCCGTTCAGAGCTTTTATTGACGCTTCAAGAGCGGCTATGCGGGCCTGACATGAGGATTGTTTGCGTCGCTCGGCATCTACTACTGCGGCCGGGGCGCCGCTTACAAAGCGTTCGTTTGCGAGTTTCTTTTCAACAGATGCAAGGAAGCCCTGTTCGTAAGCCAGATCTTTAGTGAGTTTGGCAAGTTCGGCTTCCACATCCACAGATTCCGCGCTCATGGGCACTTCAAATTCCATGCTGTCGACCATAAACGGAGCGGCCGCCGCATCTTTCTCTGCCACACTTGCTATCGAACTTATGTTTGCAAGTTTTTTGATCACTTCCGTTTCATCGGCGGTCAGTATGGCGTTGACCACACGGAGTTCCAGCGGCTGCTTGGGTGCGATCTGTTTTTTTGCCCTCACGCCGCGCACTCCGTTGACCACATTCTTGGCGTGTTCCATAAGCGAGAGCACGTCAGAGTCTGCGCTGCCCGTTTCAGGCAGTGTGGCATACATGATTGACTCACCGTCGCGTCGTTCGGCAAGATGCTGCCACAATTCTTCTGTGATAAACGGCATGAACGGATGCAGCAGGCGGAGCAACGAGTCGAAATATCCGAGTGTGGCGCTATATGTCTGGGCGTCGATAGGTGAACCGTATGCCGGTTTCACCATTTCAAGATACCAGCTTGAGAATTCGTCCCAGAAGAGCTTATACACGGCCATCAACGCTTCCGATATGCGGAATTTGCCGAGCAGATCGGTCACTTCCGCGGCTGTTTCGCGCACTTTTGACTCAAACCACTTTAAGGCCACTTTGGAGACTTCGGGCTGTGCGGCGGCGTTGTCCACCTCCCAGCCTTTCACAAGGCGGAACGCATTCCATATCTTATTGCAGAAATTGCGGCCCTGCTCGCAGAGCTTTTCGTCAAACATAATATCGTTGCCGGCAGGGGCCGCAAGCATCATGCCCATGCGCACACCGTCGGCGCCGTAAGTGTCGATAAGTTCCAGAGGGTCGGGTGAATTTCCCAGCGATTTGCTCATTTTTCGACCGATCTTGTCGCGGACGATTCCGGTGAAATACACATTTTTAAACGGCATTTCGCCCACATATTCATAGCCGGCCATGATCATTCTGGCCACCCAGAAGAAAATGATGTCCGGTCCGGTCACAAGAGTGGATGTGGGATAATAATATTTTATCTCCTCGTTGCCGGGATCGAGTATGCCGTTGAACAGGGTGATGGGCCAGAGCCATGAGGAGAACCATGTGTCCAGAGCGTCCTCGTCCTGGCGCAGATCCTTATCCGTAAGTTCACGGCCGGCATCGGCCTTGGCTTTGGCAAGGGCTTCCGCACGTGTCGGTGCTACTGCGATTTTCGTTTCTCCCTGCGCATTCTCATAATAATATGCCGGAATCCGGTGGCCCCACCATAGCTGACGGCTGATGCACCAGTCCTGTATGTTTTCAAGCCATACGCGATATGTGGTTTTGTATTTCTCAGGTACGAACTTGATCAGATCGTCCATCACCGGTGCCAGCGATATGTCGGCAAAATGCTTCATGTTGATGAACCACTGTTGCGACAGGCGCGGCTCAATTGCCACCTTGGTGCGTTCGCTGTAGCCGACTTTGTTGTTGTAGTCTTCAACCTTTTCCATCAGGCCGGCTGCGGCGAGGTCGTCGGCTATTTTCTTGCGTACGTCAAATCGGTCCATGCCGGCGTATGCGCCGCCGTTTTCGTTGAGTGTGCCGTCTTCGTTGAATATGTCGATCGACTCCAGATTGTGGGTCTTGCCGAGCATGTAGTCGTTTTTGTCGTGGGCGGGAGTCACTTTCAGGCAGCCAGTGCCGAAATCTATCTCCACATAGCGGTCTTCGATCACGGGGATCTCGCGGCCCACTAAAGGCACTATCACGCGCTTGCCTTTGAGCCATTCGTTTTTAGGATCTTTGGGATTGATACACATGGCGGTGTCGCCCATGATCGTCTCCGGACGTGTGGTGGCCACTACGGCATAACGTCCTTCCGGATCACCTGCCACTTTATAGCGAAGGTAGTAGAGTTTGGAGTGCTCGTCTACATAATTCACCTCGTCGTCTGATATGGCGGTACGGTTTTTGGGGTCCCAGTTGACCATACGCAGTCCGCGGTATATCAGACCTTTTTCGTAGAGATCGCAGAACACCTTGTTTACGGATTCGCTGCGTGTCTCGTCCATGGTGAACGCCGTGCGGCTCCAGTCGCACGATGCGCCGAGCTTGCGCAGCTGCTTTAGAATGATGCCGCCGTGGGTATGCGTCCAGTCCCAGGCATGTTCCAGAAACTGTTCACGTGTGAGATCGGTTTTCTTGATGCCCTGTTCGGCCAGTTTTCCGATCACTTTGGTCTCGGTAGCTATCGACGCATGGTCGGTGCCGGGCACCCAAAGGGCGTTTTTGCCTTCCATGCGCGCGCGGCGCACGAGTATGTCCTGAATAGTGTTGTTGAGCATGTGGCCCATGTGGAGCACTCCGGTCACATTTGGCGGCGGGATCACGATTGTGTAAGGTTCGCGCGCGTCTGGCACGGAGCGGAAAAGCTCATGGTCAGTCCAAAACTTATATTGCCGGTCTTCTACTTCGGCCGGAGCATACTTCGTGGGCAGTTCGTTCATATATGAAATGTGTTTTTTTGATTTCGAGGTGCAAAGTTAGCAATAAAAAGCGATATACGGAAAAACATTATGGCAGGCGTCTGCAAGCCTGCCATAATGTTTTTTTCTTTAGCTCAGTAGTCAGGCCATGGCCAGATGACGGTCGAGTACGGTCTGTGTATATGTCTGGACGTCCTGTTCTCCGGTCAAGGCGCCGAGAGCGTTCAAGGCAAGCGCTTCAAGTTCGTCTTCGCCGGGGTAAATATGGACAGGAGCAATGAAATCTATCTGTTCCGTAAGGCGTGAGATCACATATTCGGAATATGCTATGCCGCCGGTTATCAGGATTGCGTCTACTTTTCCGCGAAACACCGGTGTCAGTGCCGCTATATGTTTGGCTATCTGATATATCATGCCGTCGATCACGAGTTTGGCGTGTGCGTCGCCACCATTGATACGGTCTATGATCTCCGGAATGTGTGTTGAGCCGAGATGCGCAGCCAGTCCGGCATTGCCGCTTATACGTTTTTTCAGCTGGTCTTTTGTATATTTGCCGGAATAGCAAAGGTCTATGAGCGATCCTGCCGGAAGGGTGCCGGCTCGTTCGGGTGAGAAGGGCCCTTCGCCGTCAAAGGCATTGTTGACGTCGACCGCTTTGCCTTTTTTATGAGCGCCTATCGATATGCCGCCACCGAGATGACAGATTATGAGATTCAGTTCCTCGTACCTTATATGCCGGCCGGATGATGCTGAAAGTTCGGATGCGAAGCGTCGCCCGATCGCACGCTGGTTTAAGGCATGCCATGTGGTTACGCGCGGCATTATGGGCGATCCGGTCACGCGGGCCACTTCGTCCATTTCGTCCACGACTCCCGGATCAGCAATGAAAGCTTTGCATCCGCATTCATCGGCGATATCGCGGGCTATAAGACATCCGAGGTTGCAGGCATGGCTGCGTTTCACTTTTTTTATGTCGGCCACCATTGCGTCGTTGACCTCGTAGACTCCGCCTGGAATTGGGCGCAGAAGGCCGCCGCGGCCTATCACAGCGTCAAATTCACATGGAATACCGTTTTCTTTCAGTGCATTCAGCACAAGATTTTTGCGAAAATCAAACTGTTCGATCACTTGGGTGAACGGAGCGAGATCCTCAACATTGTGACGAAGATTCTGGGAGAATATTTTTTCGTTATTATCAAACACGGCCATCTTCGTCGAGGTGGATCCGGGATTTATAGCAAGTATTTTCATCAGGATTGGAAGAATGTTTGGATTATGAAGCGGGGGCAGGGGAAGGCCGATTCTCATCGTCCTTTATATCAGGCGTTCACACAGGCCAGTGCCAGGCTGAGCATTTTGGATTCCGCGGAGTCACTGCGTGATGAGAGAATCACGGGGCAGGAAGGTCCCTGTAGAATGCCGGCCACCACGGCCTTGCCAAAGAGGGTGATGGTCTTGTAGAATGTGTTGCCTGATTCTATGTTTGGGAAAATCAGCAGATCCGCATCGCCGCACACATCCGATGTCAGTCCTTTCACATCGGCGCTATGGGCGTCGCATGCGGTTTTTACGTCCATGGGACCTGCCATTTTCACTTTTCCGAATTTGCCGGTCTGTGCCATTTTGATCAGTTCGACATAGTCTGTCGAATTGGGGAATTTCGGATTGACTTTTTCTGTGAAATGGATCAGTGCCACTTTCGGCTCTTCAATGCCGAGTTTGCGGCATGTGGCAAGATCATATTCAATGATCGCAGCGCGCTGTTCGAGAGTGGGATAGGGGATTACCGCTACATCGGAAAAAAACAGCAGTTTTCCATAGCCGGGCAATTGTGCCGCCGACAAGTGTGTCAGTAATTTGCCTTTGGGCAGGAGTCCGTTTTCTTTGTTGAGGATAGCCTTGAGAAGAGTGTCAGTATTGATCAGGCCTTTCATCAATATGTCGGCTTGGTTGTCTTTCACCATTTTTACTGCCATCGCCGCCGCTTCGTCAGCGTCGGACACAATGACCGTCTCTACTTGGGCTGATGATGAAAGTGATTCGGGCAACCGCTGTTCTGACAGTCTTGAATCGCCGATTAATATTATGTCTGCCAACCCTTGGTCTATAGCCATTGCAGCGGCTGATACTGTCTCATCATCATAGGGGCACACTACAGCCACGCGTTTACGCGAACTGTTTTGCCGGAGATGTTCAATCATCTGGGGAAATGTGCTGATATGTTGCATCACGTTCTTTAAGAATGTTTATGCAAATATCAGAATCTTTTATGAACAAACAAAATTTTCCTAATGAATAATTGCAGACGGTTTGAAAATAGTCTTATAATGATTATATTATATTCATCCTATAATGGTCGCCACGATTTCACGTGGCCCTCCGGCATCGCGAAATTCACATAAATATAGTCCTTGCCATGTGCCAAGGTTCAGTCTGTGGGCAGAAATGGGCACTGTGAGCGATGCACCGACAATGACCGCTTTGGCATGAGCCGGCATATCGTCCGGCCCTTCGTCTGTGTGAAGATAGAAGGGGGCGTTTTCAGGCACAAGCCTGTCGAAAATGGCACTTAGGTCATGACGTACGTCCGGATCTGCGTTTTCATTCAGGGCCAATGCCGCCGAGGTGTGTCTGATCAGAAGATGCAGCAGTCCTTTTTCCGGCAAAGCGGGCAATCGGCCGATTATTTCCGACGTGACCAGATGGATGCCGCGGCTGCGTGCGCGCAATGTGAATACTATCTGCTCCACCATAGATCCGTCTGTTGTTATTCCGAATATTCAAAACCTGCCGTCTCAATGGCGTTGATCACGTCCGACGGACTTACGTCGCCTTCCACAGTGGCTATGCCTTTGTTCAGATCCACACTGACGGCACTGACACCATGGAGAGCGGCAATGGAGTTGTGGACGGATTTCTGGCAATGCGCGCATGACATGCCTTTGATTTTGTAATCTCTTGTGTTCATGTTGTGTCGTTCTGATTTTATATGATTGCTGTTAGGAAAATATCGTTTGATCGCAGCATAGGCCAACAGCACTGACAGCAGTATGCTGCAGCTTGTCTCGAATGCTCCGAACGCCACGTCGGCATGTTCGTGACATCCGGATGCCATGCCGCCTTGCCCCATGTCGATGGCAAACCATGAAACTGGCAGAATATAGTCAATGAGCAGTCCGAAAGCCATGGCGGTGAATACCACCGACCCCAGATAGATTGTTGTGGCGCGTCGGCCGTTTGTGCGCGACAGTATCATTACCGATGCGAAATTTGCAGCCGGTCCGGCCATCAGCAGCACGAATGCTGTGCCCGGCGACAATCCTTTAAGCATCAGAGACAGCGCGATGGGAATGGATCCGGTGGCACAGATATACATAGGCACCGCGACAATCACCATCACAACCATTGCAAGCAGCGGGTATCGGTTTAATGACACAAACAGAGAGTCAGGCACGAATACGGTGATCAGTGCGGCAATGATCAATCCGATCACAAGCCATTTGCCCACGCTGGCCACCATGTCGACCAGTCCGTAACGCACGGCCTCGGCCATACGGGAGAGGAATCCGGTGCGGCGAGATTTGTTGCTGCCTGCGGCGCAGCTGTCGTGTGAATCGCCGCAGTGACATGCCGTAGATTCCGTAGTTGGCATCTGTGTGCCGGCTTCGGGCGCGAATTTACCCACTGCAAGTCCGCCGAATAATGCGCCGGCAAGCGCTGCTACAGGTCTTATGATTGCGTACGGAAGGCCAAGCAGCGAGTATGTCGCGGCTATTGAGTCGACGCCTGTCTGTGGGGTGGCGATCAGAAAGGATGTTGCCGCAGCCGGTGAAGCGCCCTGGCGCCGGAGCGACACGGCCGTGGGCAGTACTCCGCATGAGCACAACGGCAGTGGAATCCCGAAAAGAGCCGCTTTGAGGACCGGTTTCCATCCGTTGCCGGCAAGATGGTGGCTCATTGTTTCCGGGCGGACATACACATGCAGTATTCCTGCGATTATGAATCCGAGCAATATGTATGGCGACATTTCGTTGAGGATTGTCGCAAACGAATAGAAAAATCGTGTAAAATTCATGACTGTATGGAATTTTGCTACAGGTTTATGGCTTTTTATACCTGTGCAAAGGTACTTGAAAACAGTGTCCCGTATATTATATCTTTACGGGAATCTGTTGCATAATTCCGCCGTGTTGCGGGTCACACCTTGTCGATTTCTATACGGCCGCTTTTATTGAGACGCTGATATTCTGTCGGTGTCATGCCTGTGGCATTCTTGAATTGGCGCGACAGATGGGCTGTGCTCGAGTATCCTGTCCGGAACGCTATTTCTCCGAGCGTGAGGTTTCCGAAATCCAGCAGTTCTTTCACGCGCTCTATTTTCTGGGCTATGTGATATTTTTCTATTGTGCGGCCTTCTTTTGCAGAAAACAGCCGACTGATGACATCATAGCTCATGTCCAGATGTTCCTCCATACATGCCGACAGGTTTTTGCGGCATTCTGTCTCGTTTCTCACGTGGTCGATGACGGCGAGTTTGGCTCGCTCGACGATTGCAGTGTTGGGGTCCTGTATTCTCACGAATCCCAGCGCGTTCAGACGTCGGTCTATTTCGGCATATTTGTCGGGGGTCAGTTCCTCGGCGTTGATCTCCGCTTTTCCCAGCCTTACTTCCGCTGTGTGGAATCCCATGTCAGACAGTGCGCCGGCCACCGCCGCCACGCAGTGCCGGCACACCATGTTGCCTATTATTATCTCAATGTTTGCCGCCACAATCAGTATTTCTCCAGACAAGCGTCAAGTCCTTCAGTAATCGCCGTTTTGTCCAGATGCTGGCCTATGAACACGAGTTTGATCATACGGTCGCCGTATTTTTCGTCCCAGTCTCTTCTGAGTCCTGGATCCTGCTCCATCATGGCACGCAGCTCTTCCTCGGGGGCGGCCGCATACCACAGTCCGGCCTGAGTCAGTTTTTTCTGTACGCCTGCCTGCTCGAAAAGCAACGACATGTCGCGGTTGGAGTTGAAATACAGCACGCCTTTGGTGCGGATCACGTTTCCTGGCCACTGAGTCGCTACAAAGCGGTCGAATTTTGCAAGATCGAATCCTTTACGGCGATAATACACGAATGTCTGTATCCCGTACTCTTCGGCTTCTCCCTCTTCATGATGATGGTGGTGGTGACAGCAGTGGTGGTCATGATGCCCGTGATGGCTGCATTCACAGTGATCGTGATGTTCCTCTTCACACTCATCCTCTTCTTCCGATACCGGCTGTTCGATCTCATGTATCCAGGCTGCGGATGTGGCTACTTTCTCGAAATCAAACATGCGCGTATTCATTATGTTGTCCAGACTGATGCCGGCATAATCGCATTCCATGATTTCTGCTTTCGGTTGTATGGCCCGTATGATGGCTTTGATGCGGCGGGCGTCCTCATCCGATACTTCCGAGATTTTGTTGAGCAGGATCACATTGCAGAATTCTATCTGCTGTATGATCAGATTTTCAATGTCTTCTTCCTCGATATGTGGGCACCGGAGCTGGTCGCCGCAGGCAAACTCGCTTTTCATCCGCAGGGCGTCGACTACAGTCACTATGCAGTCCAGCCGCGGCACGCTACCTGATGTGTATCTGATGTCCATCTGAGGTATGGTGCATATAGTCTGGGCTATGGGCGCAGGCTCGCAGATGCCGCTGGCTTCTATGACTATATAGTCGAATTTGCCGGTGTTCACAATGTCCGACAGCTGCTCGACCAGATCCATTTTCAAGGTGCAGCATATGCACCCGTTCTGCAATGCGACCAGATCGTCGGAATCATTGCCGCCGACTATGCCGCCTTTCTGTATCATGGCGGCATCTATGTTGACTTCGCCTATATCGTTTACTATAACGGCAAATCTGATGCCGCGTTCGTTTTTGAGAATATTATTGAGCAGAGTGGTTTTACCGCTGCCGAGATAGCCTGTGAGCAGCAATACCGGTGTTTCTTTATGGGTCATGTTTGATGCAGTTGGTTATTTGGCGCAAAATTACGCAATTCAGAAATATTTCCCAAAAACCATTCTGTTAAACAATAAAAAGGCTCTCATATGTAATTATGAGAGCCTTTGGTCATGGTTTTAGTTTCCAGAGCATTGTCTTAATGCAAACGAAATTTCTGCCCGTTGCGTATGTATATCTGTCCTCGTACGGGATTGGTCACTCTGCGTCCAAGCATGTCGGTGAGCGGAGCTTCTTCTGCATCGGTAACGGTGATGTCCTGTATAGCGCTGGATTTTTCGACCGTGACAGAGCATGTAGCTTTGACAGCGTCGGCCGATGCTGTTATTACCGCTGAGCCTGCTGCTATTGCGTGGACATTGCCGTTGGAGTCGACTGTAGCCACAGTCTCGTTGCTGCTTTTCCATCTTATGGTCTTTTCCGTGGCATTGCCGGGCAGTGTGGTGGCTGTGAGTCTGGCAGTCGAGTTTTCTACCATTGTCATCTCACTGCGGTCGAGTGTGAGTTCCGAAACTGGGATGTAGCCGTCGGGATAATAAACCTCAGGAACAAATGGGGTCACTGCGGTGGCATAATCGTCGATAGCGGACGGGTTGACGTGTATTCTGACGTACGGGTTGATACGGTAAGCAACTGCTGCTATATGGACAAAAGGCACATGGTCTCCGCGGAACCTTATGGTTTCGATGTTGCGCGCATAGCGCAGCGAATGCATCCCCATTGATGTCAGAGTCGACGGAAAGTCTATTGAGGTCACCGCATTGAGATCTTGAAACGTTTCGGCTTCAACGGATGTGACATCAAGCGTGCGTCCGTCGGACAAGGTGACGGATTCAGGAATGACTATGTTTCCTCGGTATGATGATAACGGCACCAACGATGCTCCTTTGCCGTCTTTGTCTGTGGTAAACGCCAGATTGCCTATTAGTTCAGCTACTTTCACTCCTGTGCGGCGGGCAGAGATGATCTTGTTGCCGTCGGATATGAAAGCGGCGTCGTATATTCCAGCAGGGATCGATACGGTATAGTTTTTCAGATAAGGGAATCCGCCGAGGTACTGGCCATTGGTATTCTGGCATGTCATAGACTGGGTGTCAGACCATACGATGCTGTCGGTGCCGGGCTGGAAAAGTGCCAGACCGATGGTAAATTTTGCATTGGCGTTGTCGTTGCGCAACGAGGGTGACAGATGGAATGACTGGCCTTTGAATATAATGTCCGGAATAGATTCTTTAGCGTTGCCGACAGAGACCTGGCCGGAGTGTGTGAACTCATCTTTAGGCAAATGATCGTCAGTCACTGTTACCGGGAATACTGCATCGGCGGAAATAGGATTGTCATCCGAACCTGATATGTGGAGGTTGTAATCGCCGGGCTTTATGCTGTTTCCCTTGTCATCAGCGAGGGTTATGCGGAATGTGCTGCGGCGGGCATCGCCTGCCGTCACCGAATATGAAACGACCTCATTGCCGTATGCTACAATATTGTTTCTGGAATCATACAGTAGCAGTCGTGCAGAAATTGTGATCAGGTCAAGGTTGCCGCGGTTGACAGCCGTAAATGTCATCGACGCTTCCTCGCCGGCACATAGCGGCGACATCTCCACGTCTGTTATGGTTATGTCGGTCTGGCCTGCGGGAGTTTCGGGCGCAAGATTCTGCAAGTCTCCGGATCCCGGAGGGGCTATCACCACCATCTGCTGCACATTATTGAATCCGCCGGGTTGCGCTCCGGCTCCTACCTGACCAGGTTTGAGCGACGGAAGAGCGAAAAAACCGTCGCTCATACCGCTCCAGCCCCAATTGATATGATAGAGTCCGTTGCCGTCATATCCGTCGCAGACAAAGGCATGTCCGCTATATTGGTCGGTTGATCCGGAGTAAAATACAGGGCGTCCTGCTTTTAGTTCGTTGTAGATTATAGTTTCCCATTGTTCGGTCTGATAATCTTTGCGGTTGCATATGGTTGTGTAGGGATCATAGCCGAAATATGTCTGTAGTGCCACAGGCACATGATCGGATATGGCTCCGCTGCTGCCTGGGTTATAGCTCATCTTGACCGATTTGCCACAGGCTTCCATCAGTTCGGCAACTGCTTCGCGTGCGGCGGCAGGTGTTTTTGAATCGTATGTATCGGTCATTGACGCGAAATCGAATTTTGCCTGTGAAAAATCAAATGTCTGGGTGGAGTTGTCGATATAAAGCTGATAGGATATTTGTCCGGAGCCTTTGGCATAGCGGTGTGTATAGATGATCTGAGCCATTGCCGTGGCGACACATCCTGTCAGTGTACGTTGGTTATACACGACAGGACATCTGTCGTTGTAGGGAGATCCCTGGTCCCATTTGGCTTTCACGAGCGGTTCGATCGCTTCCCATCCTACATAGTAGTCAGGGACCTTGATGTCGCCGCCATCTTCAGCCGCGGCTTTTGCTTCCTCTTCATATTGTCCGAACAGCCATTTCATGGCAGGCGGGATTTCATCGGCGGTAAAACGTCCGCAAGTGCTTACGGCGTACACGGGGCGCAGCCGGGAATCGGACGACGTGATAAGGAAGCCTTCGGAATCCGCACGGTTGAACACATAGAGACTTCCGTAGGATCCGACGAAATCATACGCGGTTGTTGCAGCACGTCCGTAAGGTACGGCTTTAAGTGCGGTCTGCGATTCCATCGCGCGTGACAGTGCCTCGGCCGGTGTGATCTGATGGGCCATGGCTGGTAAGGCGCTTAGCGCCAGGATAAAAGTAATCTTTTTCATGGGCTATAAAATTTGCGTAAAGTTACGCATTTTATTTGGGTTTTGGCTTAACAGTTAGTGGACGATGTAGGGATTCTCCTCAAGAAGCAGCCTGATGAACTGTTGCCGTCTGGCTGGTGAGATCATTAATGGCATGGATCCTTTCATGACTTTGCGGTCTGTGAATCTTATCACAAGCCTGTGTGATGACAGCGCCGGAGCGCTCAGCATGCTGCGTGACTCCCGTATGATGGCAATTTTGTCTATCGGAAATTTGTGGGGTCGGAAAAACTGATATACTGTCAGGTCATTGCCGCTGATCTCATACCATGTGCCGAGACAAAGTATTACAATTGTCACAAGCAATGAAGAGGAAATGATGAACAATATCCAGTCAAATCCCACAAAGAGCATAGGACCGTATGACACGGCTATTGTAAAAATAAATGTCAGCCATGTGGTCCAGTCGGTGGCGGATCGGAATTTTGTTGTCATAGCAGTTTCATTGTTGTGTTGGCTATCAGTTCGGGCTTAAGACGCATCATGCAACTGAAATGTCCTTTCGGGCATTTCTCAGTGCCGGCTATCGAGCATGGCTGACATGGCAGATCGAGCCACACGGCGTTGTCAGTGCTCTGGTTGTAGCCGAGAAATCCGCATTGGGGGATTGTGGACCCCCATACGGAGACCACGGGAGTACCTGCCAGCGATGCCAAGTGCATGTTGGCCGAATCCATGCTTATCATGACTTTGAGTCGCGCCATTGCTTCGATTTCCTCTTTAAGCGACATGGTGCCGGCCACAACGGTCAGTGACGGATTGCGTTCGGCCCATTTCCGTAGTTCGTCCGCTTCCCGGCCTTTGGCTCCGAAAAGATAGACTCTGTGGCCTGCGTCGGAGATAATGCGTGCTGTCTGCTCCATGAGCTCAGCCGGATATGTCTTGGTGGCATATCGCGCAAACGGGGCTATTCCCACACCGGCGCGTGGCGCCGTTTCTTCAATCACAGAATGAAAGTCAGGTACAACCGTGTAGCCCAGCTGACGGAACACATCGGCATAGCGGTCCACATAATTGGGCTGAAACACACGGCTTTTTTCTTTCGTAAGCATCTGGCGTCCGGAGCGGTTCTTGTCTACAACGGCCACCGGTACAGTCACCGAGCCCAGAGCGGAGCGTATGATACGCGAGCGGAGCACGTCGTGAAGATCGGCCACTGCGGTGAATTCCAGTTTTTTCAGCTGACGGATCATACGGTAGAGACCCATGATTCCGCGATGTTCACTTCTGGTGTTGGCTATGAAGAAATCTATGTTGTCCGGATGGTTGATGAAAAGACGTCTGAAAAACGCAGATGTGACCACGGTGATTCCGACATGGGGATACTGCCGTGCGAGCGAGTAGATCACGGGTATGGTCATAGCCACGTCTCCCATGGCGGACAGACGCAGTATGAGCAGATGCGGAGCCTTTTGTCGCGAGGGCATAGGCCGGTTATTTATATCCCAGCTGTCTGAAATAATTTTCCACTCCTTCGATGTCTTTGCGGTTGTCTACGCTCAAAGACTTGCAGTGGCAATTGTAGTAATAGATGGGTACGTGGTTTTCAATGAAGCGGAACGAATCGTTTTCCTCAACTTTTTCTATCGGACCGCGCGGGGTGTTGTGGTAGAATTCAAGTGCTTTGCGGGTAAATGCGCCCACACCCACAAATTTGTGGTATATCACGTCCAGGCTGCCCTTGGGGTAGGGAATCGGGCTTCTGGAGATAAACAGGCAGCGGTTGTCGGCAGCCGTTACTATTTTCAGGTTTGTAGCATCGACTACTTCCACGGGGTTGGAGAAATCCGTCATCAGATTCGACACATACATCGTGTCAGGATCCAGATCGGAGGGAATGCACTGCACGATGGCTTCTTCTGTGAGCAGGGGCTCGTCGCCGTTGACCATCACATACAGATCGGCGTCAATCTTTGTGGACACTTCATAGAGACGTTCTGTGGCGGTTTCATGTGCCGACGATGTCATTATCACAGGAGCGTTGAACGTGTCGCAGCATTCGCGGATTTTATCGCTGTCGGTGGCAATGTACACCTCGTCGAACAGTTTCACTTCCTTGCAGTGGGTGTAGACCCACTGTATCATTGGCTTGCCGAGAATCAGGGCAAGAGGTTTTTCAAAAAAACGTGACGATTCGGCACGGGCCGGAATTACACAGATAATTTTCATGATCGGTTATTGTCGTTGTTAAGTAGTTTTGTCGTTTTCATTTGCGTCGGCTTTATGACGCTGTATGCTCCAGCGTTTGTGGCTCCACAGCCACAGCGCAGGATTCCGCCGGATGGTTTTTTCGAGCATACGCATATAGGCGACCGTATATGGATATTCTTCTCCTTCGGCCGGAACTATCGGCACAAGTGTGATGGAGCAATGTCCGCGTTTCGGTGAATCTACGTCCAGATAATAGAATCTGGCGCCTATGCGGTTGCCGATTTCTTCGCCGCCGGGAGCGAAAGGAGTGTCAAGGCCCATGAATGTGGTCCAGTGCTGCAGTCGGTCACCGCCTTCGTTAGGCCGCTGGTCGGCTATGAATCCCGTAATGGTCTGTTTGCCTTCGTTTTTTAAGCGAACAAGCGTGCGGAACGCTTGTCGCTGTGGAATATTGAGCGCTCCGAAACGGTTGCGTATCCTGTACATTACTTCGCTCGATGCGCCGTCGCTGAATGGTCTGTAGATTTGAGCGCAGGTGAACTCCTTGGGCAATACCCATGTGATGGCCGGCACCAGCTCCCAGTTGCCGTAGTGTCCGAGATAAAGGATAACGGGACGACCGGCGGCAACATCGGCGTCAAGCTGTTCGAAGCCGTGAAATTCCACTTTTTCTTTAAGTTCCTTGTCGCTTATGCTGAGCAGTTTCAGAGTTTCGACTATCGAATCGGCCAGATGGCCGTAATAGCGTTTTATGACTTTCTTGCGTTCGCGGTCAGATAATTCCGGCATCGCTTTGCGCAGGTTATCTTCGATCACTTTGTAGCGATAGATGCGGAAGCGCGACATCAGAGCCGACAGCCCGGAGCTTATGCCGTAAAGCACAGGCATCGGCAATCGCGACGCACCTTCGGCCAATGCCGTGACAATTGAGGTTTTCAGTCGTTGCTTATCCATTGTCGATGATCGTTTTTGCAATTGATTCGGTGGCTCCGCTCTGTGCGAGACAGTATTCTATCGCCGTCTGCCGCAGACGCCATAATTCGCTGTCAGACGCATCGTGAAGATGAGTGTACCATGTGTCAAGCTCAAGCGGTGAGGTTACTACAGTGCCAACTCCCAGATCGCACAGGTCGTCGGGAGTGACTTTCCGTTCCGTGCGCGGGCCGAATGCTGCCGGCAGACCATACACAGTAGCCTCGATGATGCTGTGGAGCTGAGATGTAAACCCACCTCCTATGTATGCCATGGCTCCGTATCTGTAGAGCAGTCCGAGCGACCCGACATGGTCCACGATCAGCACATTGCACTGTTGGCCTGAGCCGCATACGTAGTCGCTCATCCGGCATGACGACACCGTCAGGCTTGCTTCCGCTCTTTGGAGATGGCTTGGGTCAACTTCGTGGGGCACGAATATGAAACGGCGGTCGGGATGAGAATTGGCCACAGTAGAACATATATGCAGATCCTTTTCATCGGATATGCTGCCGCATATCATCACTCGGTGTCCTTGACAGAATTCCTGAAGCCTGTCGTCGGCATATGGGGTGGCGGCGACTGCCAGGGCATTGTCCACCAGCGGGTCTCCGGCCAATGTCACTCTGTCGAAGCCGAGACTTGCAAGATTGTTTTTTGACTTTGTGTCCAATGCGAAAATCCGGGTGTAGGCCGACAGGCTGTCGCGGAACGCTTTGCCTATGCCGAACCAATGCTTGAAATGCGGCGCGCGGCGTGAAAATATGGCCGAAATGAGATATGTGGGTATGTGGCGCCGATGAAGCTCGCTCAGATAGTTGGGCCAGTATTCGCTCACCATGAATGCCGCCGCGCTTGGCTTGACGATGTCTAACAGCGCACGCGCGTGAGCGCCGGTGTCGATCGGCAGGAAGCCTACATAATCCGCGCAATGTCTGCCCGGATTGGATTTCAATGCGTTCACGCCGGTGGGAGAGAAGAATGTCAGGGCTATGCGGCATTCCGGATCTTTGTCTTTGATAGTCCGGATTATAGGCCGGGCTATGGCATATTCTCCGAGCGACGAGCAGTGAAACCAATAGTTTCTTGCTCCTGGTCTGAACTCTCTTGCCAGCGAACGCAAGGCAAGTGCCTGACCGTCAACAAACATGCGATTTTTGCCACGTCCTGTAAATATCTTAGGGACTCTGTGGACCACGGCCAGTGCTGCCGCCCCTCCGTGAATCACCGTGTCGTACAATACAGCCATCCTGTGTCGATCATTTATATCTGGCCCATCGTATCAGATCGCGTACGGTGGGCTTTTTGCCATACATGAATATGCCTATGCGGTATATTTTAGCGGCAATCCAGACCATGAAGAAGATGCTGAGATACAGCAGAACTATGGAAACGACAATCTGCCATGCCGGTATGTCGAACGGCACACGGGCCATCATTACCATCGGCGAGGTAAACGGTATCATGGACATGATTATTGCGAACAGGCCGTTGGGATTGGGGATCACGGCCATTGATGACACCAGGCCGATTATCACAGGAACTATACCGAGCATTTGCAACTGTGAAGCGTCCTGTATGTTGTCGACAGCAGATCCTATCATCGCGAAAATAGAGGCATAGAACAGAAAACCGCCCACAAGGAAAAGAAACAGATAGCCGACCAGTTCAAGCACATAGCCTACGTTGGTGAACATGCCGAGCGCTATGGCCATGTCCTGATCTATCGAGGAGTTGCTTATGTCCATGCTGCCTGCGTTGAGTGCGGTGACCTCGTTCATTATGTCGGCAGGCATGACTGCCGGCAAGATCATGGTGGTGATACACAACACTATGGCCACCCAGATAATGATCTGGGTCACGGCGACAAGGCCCACACCGATAACTTTGCCGATCAGTAGCTGTGTAGGTTTGATGGATGAGACCACAATTTCCAGCACACGGTTGTTTTTTTCCTCGATTATTGAATTCATTACCAGTGAACCGTAGAGCACCAGAAACATGTATAACAGGAAATTCAGCAGAGTGCCTATGGCTGAACTGATCGCCGCCGACTGGCTTTCGCCCTCCTCGCCGTTTTCATCCGTGCGTAGCGTCTGCAAGGTCACCGACGTCTTTACATTATCGAGTATCTGGTCAAGATTGTCAATGTCGTAGCTTTTGAGTTTCTCGGTCTCGATGATTTTCTCCATCTGGGAGGTGATGTTGTTTTCAACGGCCAGTGACGATGCGTTGGGAGTGAGTAATTTCACTCCCGACGGGCGTTTGACAATGTTGCGGTCGATGACCAGCAGGCCGTAGATTTCGTCGGCGGAGAGCAATTCTTCCTGTGTCCCTTCAGCTGCGATGTATCTCACCTCTTCATTGTCGGTCAGGTTCTGGAGTATAAGACCCGAATCGTCGATCACGGCAACGGTCTTGGTTTCCCCACCTCCTGCAAACACTATTATCAGAGTAGGCAGGACGCTGAGCGCCAGCATAAGCACCGGCACAAGAATAGTCGTGATGATGAAACTTTTTTTCTTGACTCGCTCTGAATATTCGCGGCTTATGATTATGGATGTTTTATTGACGCTCATTGTTGTTGTTCTCTTCCTTGGTTGGTTGATCCGGACGTGACGGACTGGATAAAGATATCGTTCATGGTCGGAAGTTTTTCAGCGACACCGAGCAGCACGGAGTGTTCGTTGACAGCCGTGATGGCATCGCGGAGCGTGGCTCCGGCATTTAATTTCACCGAAAGGGTGGTGCGGCCGTTATGGCTTTCGCTGAACTCATGTTCTTCCACCATGGGGATCAGATAAGGCACCAGTGCGGTGGTGTCGCCTTCGATGGTGAAATCATACCGCCCGAGGGCAAAACGTCTTTTGACTTCCTCTACAGATCCGCTCAGAATGTTGCGCGATTTGTTGATCAGGGTGAATCTGTCGCATATCTCTTCCACGGAGCTCATGTTGTGTGTCGAGAAGACTATGGTGGCGCCGAGATCGCGCAGCCGCAGTATTTCATCCTTGAGCAGCTGCGCGTTCACAGGGTCAAAACCTGAGAATGGTTCATCGAAAATGAGCAGTTTCGGTTCATGCAGCACAGTCACGATAAACTGTATTTTCTGCGCCATGCCTTTGCTTAGTTCGTTTACCTTCTTGTTCCACCAGTCGGAAATGCCGAAATGCTCGAACCATCCGCGCAGACGCTTTTCGGCATCGTGCTTAGGCAGACCTTTCAGCCGTGCGAAAAACAAAGCCTGCTCTCCGACTTTCATTTTTTTGTACAGTCCGCGTTCTTCCGGCAGATAGCCTATCGACTCGGTGTCGGCGGCAGTCAGTTGGTGACCATCGAAAAACACCCGACCGGAGTCAGGCGCTGTGATATGGTTGATGATTCTGATAAGAGTGGTTTTGCCGGCACCGTTGGGGCCTAATAACCCGTAAACGCTGCCCCGGGGCACTTCAAGTGATACCCGGTCCAGCGCCTGATGATTGGTGAAACTTTTGCTCACCTCTTCGACAGAGAGGATCATAGAATAATGGGATAGTATGGATGGGTGATACGGTAAAAGAAAAAATGGCGGATTTACTTAACCACCACTTTCTTTGACCATAATGAAGTGCGAACTATGTAGCAACCGTTTGGCAACAGCACTTCTACCGGCTCGTCAGACACATCGACCGTCTTCACCAGTTTGCCCGTTATGGAGTATATTTCAAAGCGCATGGCGGAGTCTCCGCATGCCGACAATTCCACGCCGCTTTCAGTCACCGTGACTTTGGCCTGTACGGAATCGACAGTCTCTATGCGCTCCGCGGCCATGGCGTCATGTCCACCGCAGAATGCGATGACACTTGCTGCAGCAACGAAAAATGTGCGTATATATTGTTTCATATAGTTCAACTTTTTCACAAAGATAGCTAATATATTCATAACCGCCAAATATTTTTTCGCTGCTTCATGCCGGATCTTGCTCACACATAGGGATTATGTGACTTTTCGTAGCCTATTGTCGTTGACGGTCCGTGGCCCGGATAGACTATAGTGGAGTCCGGCAGTGAAAGCAGTTTTGTTGTCACCGAATCAATCAGCCGGCTATAGTCGCCGCCCGGCAGGTCTGTCCGTCCGATGCTGCCCTGGAACAGGGTGTCGCCTGTTATTACCCATCCTGAGCCGGGAGCGTATAATGCTATTCCGCCTGGTGTATGTCCGGGTGTATGCAGGATTTCAACTGTCTCGTTCCCCAGAGTCAGAATATCGCTGTAGTCGATGGCCCTGAAGTTGTCCACAGGGGTGAAATTACCCGGAATGCCGAACATTCTGGCCTGCGACGGCAGGGCTTGGCCCAGTTCTCTGTCAGCGGCATGGGCCATAGGAGTTACCGCATAGTCTTTTGCCGCGCGTACGTTGCCGAACGCATGGTCAAGATGCAGATGGGTGTTGACCACATATCTGACGTTAAGCCCGCATGAGTGTATGTAATCCTCTATCGTCCGGTGTTCGCTGTCGCTGATCATTCCGGGGTCCACAAGCATGGCCTGACGGGACACAGGATCATGGACCACGTATGTGTTGACCCCGAACATGTTGACGGTGAATTTTTTTATTTCTAATGCCATATTCGTTCTATTTTTTAAATGCAAAGTAAACCGCTCCTATTAATAACATGAATGAAACGAAATGGTTCCAGCGGAATTGGGTGCCTTTGAACGCGGCTACACTGAATATGATGAAAACAGAGAGAGTTATCACCTCCTGTATCACCTTCAGCTGGATCAGGGAAAATGGGCCGCCGTTGCCGTCGAAGCCGATTCTGTTAGCCGGCACCTGGAAGCAATATTCTACCAGAGCTATGCCCCATGAAAGGCCTATTATGAGATACAGCGGCCAGTTGTTTGACACTCCCGATGTCTGTAGTTTCAGATGGCCGTACCATGCAAAAGTCATGAACACATTGGCTATTACCAGCATGGCTATGGTCAATAGGGCGGTTTTCATAATTTCACGTATATGAGACTTTTGGTTTTAAAATACTCTTCGTCAAAAAAATCGCTTAACGGCACCTGGAGAATATCCCGGCTATGGGGAGTCGCCTGTATTTCAGAATCCAGATCGCCGCCTTTCAGACATATAAGTCCGTTTGGCAATCTGTTCAGCGGATTCTGTTTCCGGTCCGACATGTGTGCTGACGCTTTTACCAGATCCGGTAATGTCATCACCGCACGGCTGACCACATAGTCAAATTTTTCACGACATTCGCCTGAATCACCGTGCTGGAAAGTACAGTTGTCCAATCCGGTTGCTGCAGCTATTTCTGATGCCACCCGCACTTTCTTGCCTATACGGTCTATGAGGTGAAATGAGCATTCGGGCCAAAGGATGGCCAGAGGAATTCCGGGGAATCCCCCTCCGCAGCCCAAATCCGCGAATCGTGTCGACGGAGCCGGAGTTATGAAGCGGGCTATTGACAGAGAGTGGAGCACATGGTTCACGTACAGATTGTCGATGTCCCGGCGGGATATGACGTTGATTTTTTCATTCCATGTCCCATACAGTTCACGCAGCGCCGTGAACTGACGGCGCTGCGTGTCTGTGAGTGAAGGAAAATACTTTAGTATTTCATCCATTTCGTTGATAGTGGTTTTCTTTTACGGTATTGTTACCTGAAAATATTGGTTCGGAGTATGTTCGTTCCTGATATATTGTTTCATCTCATTCACGATATCTGGATATTGCGATGCCACGTTGTTGTCCTCATGCAGATCCGTGGCAAGGTCATAAAGGGAGCAGTTGCCGTTTTTCACCACCATTTTCCAGTTGTCCATGCGCAGGCCCAACATATTGGTCTCGTGGAATTCCCAGTAGAGATATTTGTGCTTTTCCTGTTCGCCTTTGCCGGTGAGGGTGGGGTATATGGAAATGCCGTCAAACCAGTCGTTTTCCAGTTTGGGATTACGGTATTTTTCCTCATAGTTCTCGATTCCGGCTATGTCGCAGAATGTCGCCATAAGGTCATAGAATGCAAACATGTGGTCATTCTCGACACCTGCGGCGACCTTTCCGGGCCAGCGTACTATGAAGGGTATGCGTATGCCGCCTTCATTTGTGGAGCGTTTGGTGCCTTTGAGCAGGCCGTCGCGGTTGAAAAACGCCGGATCTGCGCCTCCTTCCTCATGAGGGCCGTTGTCGGAAGTGAAGATCACCACGGTGTTTTCGTCAAGTCCTTTCTTTTTCAGCAGATCAAGGATTTCGCCCACCTGCTGGTCAAGTCTGGTGATCATGCCGGCAAACTGTGCGTGGGCAATGTCGGTCGGATTGTAGCGCGAACCTTGGTCACCTCCGAATTTACGCTCCTCGCATTCGCAGAACTTGTCGCGGTAAGCCTGGAGAATGGAGTCGTTGGGCTGCAGCAGTTCAGCATGGGGCAGGGTGTAGGTGAATATTCCCAGGAACGGTTTGTCGGCGCTCTGACTGTCAATCCATTCCAGCGCTTTCTCATGGATCAGGTCGGCTGAATATTGCGCGCGGTTCAGGTAGTCGGCACCATACATGGCATGCTGTATGTTCTGCTCGAGAGTCACGCGTTTCACACCGTCGTCACCACGCGATCTGCTGTATTCGTTCAGGAAGTTGGGATAATACAGGTGGGCCTGGAACTGACAGATATATCCGTAGTATTCGTCAATGCCGCGTTTGTCGGGAGTCGATTCCGAACCTTCATATCCTCCGGCCCATTTGCCGAACATGCCGGTGGCATATCCGTTGCGCTGGAATATCTCGGGAATGATGATATGGTCCGGATCATACGGATGCTGGCCCACTCTGGAATAATCCAGATTGTTGCCGTAATACTGGTTGAGGTTACCGTTGTTCCAGTATTCTTTATTGCCTCTCACAAGAGTATGGCCCGAATGTTGTCCGGTCATAAAGCAAGCACGCGAGGGTGCGGAAACCGGGCTGCCGGCATATGCCTGTGTGAAACGCATTCCTTCGGCGGCCATGTTGTCGATACGGGGAGTGGATATGAATTGCTGTCCGTAGCAGCCAAGATCTCCGTAGCCCATATCGTCACACATTATGTAGATGATGTTGGGCTTTTGCTGGGTTTGGGCCACTTCTTGTGCATCGGCAGAGTTGCCGGTCGCTATCATAGCGCCTATGGCGCTGAATATAAGCTTATTTGTCATAATTGATACGATTAAAGAGCGATTTTAGATGTGGCTGTACCGTTGGCTGTGATAGCTTTTACGATATATATGCCTGACTGGATTGATGATATGCAGAGAGACGACGATCCTGCCACATGTGCGGCGATATCTCCTTTTGTGTTGAACACAAATATATGGTGCACTCTGGTGTCGGTGATCACATTGACGGTCTTGTCTTCTGTCAGGGTGACTGCCACACCTTGAGCTTCTGTGGCAAGTATTTCCTGGCTGATGCCGGTTTTCGGATCCAGATTTGGCGAGAACACAGCAGTCAGATGGCGCTTTACGGCCATCGGTTCCACTTCAAATGTGGCATCTGTCGACAGTATGCGCATATCCTCTTTCCACAGCAGGAAAGCGGCAGTGCCGCGAGGGGTGGCTATGGCTGTCTTGGTATTCTCGTCGTACATGGCTGATCCGCGGTGGCTGTCGTTGACTCCCACTGTGGGATTATAGCGTGTGTCGACTGCCGGACCGAGATTTTTGACTTTGAAGTCAATTACCTGACCGTGCACCTCGTCTTCTGCTTCGGTCAGACCGTTGTCTGTCAGACGCAGACGCATTCTTGACATGCCCAGATTCTCGTCGCCTACTGGAGGTATGATTGTCTGTGATGTCATCTCACGGCCTGTCTCAAGTTCTACGGTTTCCTCGAATACCCCGTCGCGGTTCCAGTCGAAATACAGGTATGCTTTCACTGTCTCTGAAGGAGTGGTATTGAGTTTTACATTGACAGTGAAGCCGGCTTCTGTCACCATTATCATATCGCGGCTTACAATGGTGTATTTGTCAGTCGGTCTTGATGCCGACGGATAGCTGACGGACGAACCGTTGCGTACCGGCATGGGATAGTGGAGTGTGACGCCTTCGGATATGACGGTTGCGTTTGTGACATAAAAATCTGCAACCGATCCGCATGGCATGCTGTATATCTGCAGGTCCAGCGCTAATTTGGATCTCATGGAGCGGATCAGGAATTCATTCACTCCGCCGATTGACAGACGCTGGTTGTCGGCTCCTATAAAAGAGATTGTCAGATTTCCGTTTTCCACAACTCTGTATTTTGCTCCGGAATTTGCAGGAGTATTGGAAGATGCGTCCACAATAATGTATCCGCCATCTTTGTTTGACGAGCCGACAAAATACCATTTCTGGTTTTCTGTTTCTGCTGTTTTCTGCCATGTCATGTCATGGGTCAGAGCCATTGACTGGTTGCTGCCGTCAATGATATGATAGAAGAAATCAGCTTGTCCCACAGCCTCGGCCGGATTAAAAGGTCTGGTTTCGTAAAGGTCTTCGCTTTCTGTGAGTGTCCAGTATGATCCCACATTGCTTACGCCGGTGGTCCACGTGATGATGCTTGTCGATGCGCCGTCTTTGTTCAGGCAGCGAGCGCCGGAGGTTTCGGAATCATATCCAGAGCAGTCGGTCGACGACATCCACCAGCAGCCTTTGTTGTCTCCGGAAGTCGATGATGATTTGCTGATGTAATATTCCACAGGCGTGTCACTCATGCGCACTTTCGAATTGGAACTCGGCTGCATGTTGCATGAGCCGATGTAGCGTCCCGTGGCAGTGTTGCGCACATAGTAGCAGTTTGTTTTTCCAGTTGGGATCAGCTCCCAAAAAATCTTGTTGTGTGTGGCGTATGACGAGATCACTATGCCGCCGTCGGCCGCTTCCGTCATGTAGTCGGATGTGTTGTTTTTCCATTTTATCGTATAGGTTTTGCCGGCTGACGGTTCCGGATCCGGGTCGGGATCGACGGTGGATCCGGATCCAGACAGTGTCACGGACGAAATGCCGAAGAAGCATCCGCCGTTGGCAGAGCCTTTCGTCACTGTCAGTTTGATTATATGCGGCGAAGTCGCGGCCATTTCATCGGATGCTGTAAAATCCCATACTTTATGGCGTGCGCCATCAGGATTGACTCCGGCTGCGATGTCAATATCCGATGCCGATGCAAAGGCTGACAATGCCGTTTCGCTTGCTCCGGTTTGGATGTCGACATTCCATAGTCTGTCCACTCCGTCGCTGCTTTCCTGATATGCGCCAGCGCCGTTCAGGGCATGTATGTCAATTCCGATGCTGTTGAACTTATAGTCTGCCGGCAGATTGTTCACAGCCATGACATAAGTGATTGTCGGAGATGTATTGCCGTTGGCATCCGGACACAAAATGGATGATGTGATTGCACTTCCTGATGTTTTCATGGAATGCGATACCGACAGGAGCTCGGCTGAAACTCCTGCAATCCCCTCCGTGGACACCGTTACTGATTGTGCATTGTTTCCCGTACGGTTGAACGTGAGAGTCACGGCATCGGCAGAGAAAACGGTGGGGGCACCCGTCAGCATGATTGCCGATGCAATGGATGCGGTTAAGATCGTTCTTCTCATAAAGATGTTGTGTTAGTGTTGGTTTAGGTTAGGTTAACTAAGGTGTTTCTAAGCTACAAAACTACAAAAAAATCACGATATTATTGTATGAATTCAAGGAATAAAGCACATTGTATGAAATACAGGTGCATTTCCCATACATATATTATTAGAAGTTCTCCGGTTTCTTGCGTGTGTGATGTATGAGGTATTTTATATGAGATAAAAAACAGAGCGTAACGATTGCTTGCTCACAGTTCGTTACGCTCTGTGTAAATTACAGACTTTGTTTTAATACATATATTTTTTGCCGTCAATTATGTTTATGCCTTTAACCGGAGCCGACAGTTTGCGGCCCATGATATCATATATAGCCCGGCTATCTTTCCGGTCATCCACGTTCAGGTCCGACAAATCAGTTGTGGTGTTTCCCTCAAGATTGACTGACAGAGTTTCTTCCGCGTATTTTGCCGGATCTATGTCAATGAATGCGGTATAGGCATTACGGACTTCACCATGATTGATTTTTTTGAATGTCACAGTCTTCTGATCCGAAGCGGTCTCGGTTGTTGCCGGAGTGGCTAAAGCAAACGGCACGGTATTTCCGTCGGTCGTATTATGCACGGATGCGAACGGTGATCCGGAAAATGTGGAAGAATATTCCGTTATGGCCGATTCCTGGTGGTCTGCGTCGGCAATGCGGAATTTCACATGGCTATCGGCGCTTACGATTATGAATCCCGTACCGGCAGCGAACGTTGCGCCACCCTCGGCCTGTGTCATTGTGAGCATATCATCCATATGCTGGCCTATGAATATTTCTACAACAGTAAGTTCGTATGGAAGAGTAACTGCCACCGGTGCGACAAAGGTGGTGATGCCGGCTGCTGAGATGGCTACAGAAAGAGTGCCCACGGAGGATACTTCAGCATTGTCGATTTTTGCGTTGCCGATACCGATATTGTATGTTCCGGCGATGTTGCCTTCTGTAATGCTGACCGGAGTGCCGCCGTTGTGATTGTTCTCGTATGTGTTCAATGCAGGAGTCCCATCATTGTCATATACATATAATCCGGTCGGATATGTGCACAGTTGGTTTTCGGAATTGATATAATATATGGTGCTGCCGTATTCTATGTAGCTGTTGGTCGATGGCATATTCAATGTGAGATGCGATGCTGCCAGCTCGTATTTGTGTAATTCTTCCGTCACATTGTCGTATGTGATGGTTTGTGGAAAACCCAGACTCGGATGACCCCCTGAGCCAGGTCGGTTTGACCCCTGCGGCCAAAATCGAGCTGCCCCTTTAGACCAATATGAAAATGACCCCTGCCGACGGAATGTCAGCAGGGGATTTTATTTGTATCTTTGAATTCCGTTTTGGCCGACGGGGATATAATTCAAAGAAACATGAACACAAAGTTAAAAAACATTCTCCTGTGTTACGCATCGGGGATGGGCATCAAAAGTATCAGCAGTGCTTTTGATATCTCGCAAAACACAGTGCGCCGCTATGTGAGGATGTATCAGGACAGCGGTATACCCGCTGAGAAGCTGCCGTCTCTGAGCGATGCGTGGCTGCAGGAACTGTTCGCCATACCCGGGCGAGAGAACGCAGACCGTCAGAGCGGCAGATCAGGCTTGAAGCACTGTTGCCGGAATATGCAGCACGGTTTTCGCGCAGGGGCATGACTGTCAGGAAACTGTATGAGGAGTATCATGCCGGACATCCCGACGGATACCTCAGGGCATCTTTCGGGATGAAGCTCAGACAGTTCATGCTGCAGACCAATGCCATAGGCCATGTCGAGCATCGTGCCGGTGACCAGATGTATATCGATTTTGTCGGTGACCGTCTGGAGATAGTCGATGAGTCTACTGCCGAGGTACGAAAGGTCGAGGTGTTTGTGGCGATACTGCCATGCTGTCATTACACTTATTGTGAGGCCGTGGTCGCAGAAGAAGGAGGATCTTATAAAGGCGTGCGAGAATGCTTTCCACTTTTATGGAGGGGCGCCGTGTGCGATTGTACCGGACAACCTGAAATCCGCAGTCACTCGCAGCGACCGCAACGAACCGGTGATAAATGCCGACTTCGAGTCCTTTGCCGAGCATTACGGTTGCGCCGTGGTTCCGGCCCGCGTGCGCCATCCCAAGGACAAGGCTCTGGTGGAGAATGCGGTAAAACTGATGTACCGGTCCGTGTACGTAGACCTTGAAGGTCTGGTGTTCCATAATCTGGAGTCGCTCAACGAGGCCATCTTAAAATCTCTTGAAAAGTTCAATGCCCGCAATCTGACCCGCCGTAGGGAATCACGCCGCCAACTCTTTGAGGCTGTCGAACAGGACGCCTTGCGCCCATTGCCGGCAAGCCGCTATCAGATGAAGCAGCGGGCTGTCGCCACAGTCCAGCGCAACAGCTATGTCACTCTGAACAAGCATCATTACAGTGTGCCTGTGCAATACGTCGGAAAACGTGTGGATCTGGTCTACGACACCGACACAATCGACATCTTTCATGGCTTCACCCATGTGGCGACACACCACCGCAACGACACACCGTACGAGTACACAACGAAACCGTCACACAATCTGCCCGGACGCAAGGGGAGCTGCGAGAGCGACATTGCGGAACTGCTTTCACGTGCGGCACAGATCGACAACATCGTATTGCACTATCTGCGGGCTGTCATCGAGGACAGGCGTTATCCGGAACTTGCCTTCAGGGTCTGCCGTGGCATCATGAAACTGGAGAAAAAGTACGGGCAGGAACGGCTTGTCTCAGGATGTGCCGCGGCCATGGATGCGCGACTATACAGTGTCAGCGACATGGTGGACATCCTTGAGTCCGGAGCCGACGCGGATTATCTGCCTGGGGCTGATACCGACGGCAACGAACGTCTGACACCGGACAGCTTCCTGAACTGGCTGCTCTCCAGGGAATGGGACTACCGGGCCGCACGCAATATCGAGCGGCTGGTGAAAAATGCAAACTTCCGATATGGCGACGCTTCAATGGCACAGATAGACCACACCCTGCCGCGTGGCCTGGACCGCAACCAGATGGAGCGTCTTGCCTCGCTGGATTTTGTCCGCAAGGGTGACAACCTGTTCATCACCGGATGTGCCGGCACAGGGGGCACCCTGAAAATCGCAAAAAACAAGGGAACAATCGATGCTGAGTTGAAAAAGTTTGAAAAAGCTCAACTTCTGATCCTCGATGACCTTTTCCTTGTTCCACTCGATGCCAAGGAACGCGCCCACCTGACGGAAATCATTGAAGACCGCCACGGACGCAAGTCAATCATCGTCACATCTCAGCTCCCCGAACTGGACTGGTACGATGCGATCGGTGACCCGACAGTGGCAGATGCCATACTCGACCGTATTGTCCACACCGCCCACCGCATCACTCTTACCGGTGAAAGCGTCCGTAAGCTAAAAGCTCTTAAAAGCAGATAAACCAAAATAAAACTGACCCCGTCGGCCAAACTCTTTAGGGGTCAAACCGACCTTGGCTCAGGGGGGCATCCGAGTCTGGGTTTTCCAGTATTGGCACAATATCCATACAAAAGTGATTCAGCCTTTGATTTTCCACTCCTCTGCCGGAGATTCCCTTTCCGCATAACTGCCGCAAGGCATATCTTTCAGCAGACCGACCGAATGGTCAAGTTCATAAATATATCTCAGAGAGACGATTCTTGCTTCATCTTCCGAATGCTCTCCGCCACAAAGAAATTGCCACATACCGTCATCCTCGTCATGCGAAACGTAAAGCACTGGTGCGCCATCGTCTGTCACATGGCAACATGTGATTACTGCTGTGTCGGGAGCATCTGTGAAGGGTGTCAGTTTATTTTCTTCCATTAGTTTTCGGATATTTCATTTTATCTTGATCGGGGCCTTGCGAAGCACGATGTATTCCGACGGATTGCGGCTGTCAAGCCGGGCGATGGAATCATTCTGGATATACACCGTAGCGACATTCGGGAGAATCCTGCGGAGAGCGTCCTCGACTGACATGTCGTCACAGGCCATTTCTGTCATAGCTCCGTCGCCAAGGATGATTGAATCCCCCTTGACGGTATATGTACCGGATATTGAGTTGCAGTTTGTCCGAATAAAATATGTGTTGTCTTCAAAAACGATATACTGATGTATACTTGAAAGCCTTTCATCCGGACGCACGCGAACATAGTTGGAATCACTGAATACGATGCTCTCCAGATACCACTGACCATGCACGTCCACATTCGCTACGGTCTCTTTCTGCCGATTGTCGGCAGTCTCTTTATTTTCCTTGTTACCTCCGCATGAGGCGGTAAGTATTGTCAGTGCCGAGACTACCGACAGAATTGATTTTCTTGTCATTGATTTATTTTTTCGTTTATTGCATTGACCATTTCAGGAGCATCCTTGCAGCCGAGCATATATTTCTTGCCGTTTTTAAGCGTGACGAGGAAGCAGTCGGAGACTTTGCCGTAATAGGCGAAATACTTGCCAAGGTCTTTCTCCAAGAACCAGCCATACCATCCGAACCATCCGCCACTGCCGCAAATTCGTTTTGCGCCCATAGTAGGAGCACACAGCTTGACATTCGCAATCTCTGTCAATGGAATTGATTTGATTTTCACGGACCTGTTGATGTTCAGGCTTTCATTATCCAGCGAAATGGATAATGGCATATAGCATAAAGCTGACAGAAACATGACCGCGATAGCAACTCCCCATAACCATACTGCAATATCATTATCTGTTATTTTTAAGCAGCAAATGAATATGCCGCAAATAAAAGCGGTTGTCAGCAATGTTATAATCCAGCAATAAGAGCTGAGTTCCACCCGCTGTTTGACTGTCGTTCGTTTCATATTCAGTCAATTTTTCTTCCAAAATAGTAAGTATTCCAAGTATCTTTAGCATAGCCGTCACGGAGTACCTTGAAACTGTCAGGGGAAGCTCCTTCAATCTTAACTGCGTCGAAATACACGTTCCAAGTATCCTTGGCGTAGCCGTCACGAAGCACCTTGAAACTCTCAGGTGAGGCACCGTTGATTTTTTTGCCGTCGAAATATACATTCCATGTGTCCTTGGCATAGCCAAAGCCCAATACCTTGAATGAGTTGCTTGAAGCGCCGTCCATTTTTGTACCACAATAATAGACACTCCATGTATCCTTGGCATAACCGTCGCGCAGTATGGAGAAACTCGAAGCCGAAGCGCCCTTGATTTTTCTGCCGTCAAAAAAGACCTTATTTTTGCTGACGAAGTATGGCGAAGGATGATGTCGGTCTCCATGCTCATAACCTGATCTGTCTTCGTGATGGCTGTCGCACCGTTGCTGAGCTGATGCGACTGAAGCCGACAGACTTACGACCATAGTTAATATAAAAAGTATCTTTCTCATTGCAGTTTTCTTTTTTAGACTATTCAGACAAGCGAAAGTTAATTCTCCTGCTCTGACACAACCGGCAGACCAACTTCTTTCCACTCGATGATACCACCTTTGAGGTTAACCACCTTGTAACCAAGGCTGGTCAGTATCTCGGCGGCGTCCAATGAGCGGCGACCACTACGACAGTAGACAAGCACGGTAGAATCCTTCGACAAATTTCGCTGAGCCATATCCTTGAAATCATCGGACTGCATGTTGATGTTCAACGCTCCGTCAATATGCCCTTCGGCGTATTCCTGCGGAGTACGGACATCGACCAGTTGAACCGAATCAGATTTGATTTCTTTTTCAAATTCCGGTGCCGAGACAGAGACAATATTGTCATTGTGGGTACAACTGGAAGTTTGCATAGCACATGTAGTCATAACTATGATATATATAGCGAATTTGATTATTTTAAGCATATTATTTCACAAGTTTGGATTTATATTGACGATACAGAATGTGTTGAGTATTTCCCGGTCGGTCGGGAAACAAAGAATTAATTAAAAATGCTCGTAACAATTGAATATACATCGACCATACGGATAGATGATACATTGATACCTGTATATGTTACAACGGACAACACAATGTACGTTGGCATGGAGATAATGCCGTTTCTGAACGGTTTAAATAGTGTCAGGCAATTACATATGTAGATGCCTAATTTAATTTTTGTCGTTCAGATATATCCTCACTTGCCTGAACAGGTCTGTGGCAAATACGAAATCAGTGAGAGCCTGGTTGTCAGAACGGTATATCTGCGTCATGTCGCCGACCCATTCTTTGTGACCTTTGTTGAGGAAAACGATGTTTTCGCCTATGCCGAGCACGGAATTCATGTCGTGCGTGTTGATTATGGTGGTTATGCCATATTCATGGGTTATGTCGCTGAGTAGTTCGTCAATGACTATGGATGTGCGTGGATCAAGGCCGGAGTTCGGTTCGTCGCAAAAAAGATATTTAGGATTCAGGGCTATTGCCCGCGCTATTGCCACTCGTTTCTGCATGCCTCCGGAGATTTCCGAAGGGTATTTGTTGTCGGCACCCTTGAGGTTTACCCGTTCTATGCAGAACAGGGCACGGTCTCTCATCTCCGCTTTGGTCATCTTGGAGAACATGACCAGAGGAAACATCACGTTGCCGAGCACCGTCTCGCTGTCAAACAGAGCCGATCCCTGGAAAAGCATGCCGATTTCCTGACGCAGGTCTTTTTTCTGATCGTTGTTCATGGCAAGCACGTTCCTGCTGTCGAACAGTATCTGTCCCTGCTCGGGAGTGACAAGTCCGACGATTGATTTCATCAGCACGGTTTTGCCCGAACCGCTCTGACCTATTATAAGGTTTGTTTTGCCTGAATAAAATGTTGCGCTGACATCGTGGAGTATTGTTTTTCCATCGAAAGATTTTGTCACGTTTTTTACCTCGATCATTGTAGCAGGAGTTTAGTCAGAATCACGTCAAAAAACAGAATGAGTATTGATGAGGTCACCACGGCATCGGTGCTTGCTTTGCCCACTTCAAGTGCTCCGCCTTTCACATAATAGCCGCGGAAAGATGCCACCGAGGTGATTATCACGGAGAAAACCAGACATTTGATCAGGGCATACCATACGTACCATTCGTTGAAGAAGGCTTGAAGACCGTATGTGTAGCGGCTCACTGTGATTATGTCTGTGAAAATGGCCACGCAGAATCCGCCTATTATGGATGTGCCCATGCTCATGATGCACAGCACCGGTATGAACAGCAGAAAAGCGGCCACTTTGGGCAGCACGAGGAAATTAGCCGAATTCACACCCATTATGTCAAGGGCGTCAATCTGCTCGGTGACTCTCATAGTGCCTATCTCGGATGCTATGTTTGATCCTACCTTGCCCGACAGGATCAGACAGAGAATCGACGACGAGAATTCCAGCAACACTATGTCGCGGGTGGTCAGTCCAACCGCATAGGCCGGTATGAGCGGCGATGCGATGTTCAGTTGCATCTGTATTGCTATCACTGCGCCGATAAAAAGAGAGATGACCACTACCAGCGGAATGGAGTCCACCCCGAGTTTATATATCTCGTTTACCATACGGCGGGCCGATACGCTCCATTTGTCGGGTATTGATATTACCCGGGTCATGAATATACAGTATCGTCCGAATGTTTCTATAGCCTTAGTCAGTATCATATTTTCAGGTTATAATGAAAAAACCGCCGCAAAGTTACAACTTTTGGCGGTCTTTTCACTTGTCGAAAGTATTATTTATCTGTCATTTTCGGTAATATCCGGCTGATTTTATCATCACCGGGTATCCGGATCCGAACGGAATTTTCTTGTCCGCTCTTGAGCTTTTGAGCATTGCCGACGCTTTGTCAAAGTCATCGTCACCGCCGAGCATCACATAAAAGTTCTGATCGGCAGTTTTCCCTACGAACGCTCCATCGTAGCCCGACTGCTGCAATCTGCCGCAAAGTTCCTTGGCATTGAACTGCTGGCGGAAACGGTTCACTGCGATGCAATACTGCGGAGCTGTGATGTCGCTATTTCCCGTCACTGCGAAAAACACGGTGTTGACACTGCCGGCTTCCGGCCCGTTCTGTGCTTCACGCTGCAGTGCGGCACGAGTTTCCTCGTCGAGTCCGTCGTCTGCAGTGGCCCGAGTCTCTCGGGCGGCTTCGTATGCCGCCCTGTAGTTAGCTTCCGTGGTTTTGCACGCTGACATACTCAGCAGCATTGCCGCCATAGTCAGATAGGATAATACTGCTGTATGCTTCATTTACTTTATGTTCAGTTTGCGCAGAGTGGCCGACGGAATCCCTTTTTTATTGACAAGAATGCTCATTGTCTTGGCCAGGAAGTAAGGTTCCGATACATAGAAATACCCTCCGTAGACGTGGTTGGTGTCCCATGAATTCTTGACCTTGTAATAGCGGTTGCCGAGTTGGTCGGTAGCTGTGCCGACAATCACCATGCCGTGATCGTCGGTGGTTTCCAGACGGTCAAACATTTGCTGACGGATTTCCGGAGTGACAGTCATTTCCACCAGACCTTCGGGACCTTCAAACTTATACTGTTCGTTTTCTCTGTCGGCATCGCTCAGGGTCACCCACCTCGACAGTTCCGTGGCATCCATGTCGGCTTCTGTCTTGGCCGCGGGCATCAGGGCATATCCCTCTTTCCATTTGAATCCTTTTTCGCTCACATCGGCGGCCCATACCACGCTGTAGCCTGTCGACAAGGCATTGTCGACAACGGTTTTGAACTCGTCGAGAGGAAGGTTGTGATACTGTCCGCAGAGCCAGTTGTCGGCCACTTCAAGGCCGAATGACTTGTAGAACGGATGGTGTGTAAAAGATGTCAGCGCCACATAGTCGTCCATGTCAAGGCCGAGATGGCTGGCGTATGACTGCGGTGTGTAGGTTTTGCCGTCCACGGTGAAATTTTCTGGCACAGGGCCGAAATAGGCGTCCAGAATGCCGTTCAGGCCCTGCTCCCATGCAGTGGAGACTTTTTTGCCGGAAGCAACCGCGCCCATATATGCCGAAATGGCTTTGTCAAGCTCTCCGTGGTCATGTTTGGTTTCTCCGTAATTCAAGCCTGAATATACGCTTTCAGGCACCACTCCGTAGCGTTCATAGACGTATGGCACGTCGAGTATGCTGCCGCCTGCGGCCAGATGACCGTTGCCCTGTGAGCGCACATAGCGTCGGGCTTTGTCAACGTAGCAATAGCGCACGGTAAACATTTCGCTGAGATTGAGCGAGTCGCCCCCGTTGTGCAGAATCTCGTCCTCCAGATGCGAAGTGCCGGCAAAGCACCAGCATGTGCCTGATTTGTTCTAATCTTTTACGGATGTGGTGGGTATGGTGATCACGTCTGTAAACACGAAACCCTTGATGCTGTCGGCTGCGGTTGCCGTTGCTGTAGAGTCGGAGCCGGCCGTGGCGCCAAGAGTGGCGGCCGTAAGCCCTAAGGCGAGTAGAAGATTCATATTTTTATATTTATGTGATGAGTTTTGCTGTTTTGGTTAAGGGCGGTTCCAGAGCACCTGTATTTTGCCTATTGTCAGTTCGCCCTCTAATTTTATGGGTATGCGGGTCCCGTCGGTGCGTATCCACGCCCGCATCGGAGCTGATGAGTTTTGCAGTCGGTCAACGCTGAACGTAAAGCTCACTCTATAGCATTCGTAAGTGTGTCCGTCGAGCTTCACATTTTCAATACCTTCAAAAGTCAGGGCAAGATTTTCTTTCTTTTTGCCGGAAAATATTGTTGCGTGGCTCACAGTGCCGGGCTTCATGGACTCAAACGGCAGGCGCCGCACGAAGTAATACACACTCAACATGTCCACCGCCGGCTCTTTGGCCGACAGAGTTATCTCCGAAGTCGTCTCGCGACCTTTTTTATCGAGTTTGTAGCGTGTGCAGTGCGCAGTGGCTGTATTGCCTGTATACGTGTATGTTATCACGTCATGTCCGTATTTCCCTCCTTCGTGGGTGGTCTTGTCATACAGCACCGGAGCCATGTCGCCATTCCGCATTCTTCCTGTCAGTGTGTCGCGTACGGAAAATATTGGATCGGCCCACGGGCGGGTCTTGGCCGTGAGTATGGCATGGTACCCGTCCGGATCGTGGCGTAGGGTGAGCGACGCGTCGCCGGCCACTTTTTGTATAAATCCCCATTTATATGTGGCCCTGTAGCTCAGATATTCATTGTCATATTCAACGGCATGCAGGGCTAAGGGCATCACACATGCCATAAATATGATGGCGGGTATAAGTCGTTTCTTAAACATTGTTGACATCATATCAGTGGCAAAGTATCGCGGGTGGCCTGTTCGATGCGCTTGTTGCGCCAGCATTTGCGACATACGGCCATATACCTGTCGTCACCGCCTATTTCCACCTGGGCGCCTTCTTCCACAAAATCGCCGTTGGCTCCTATGCGCGCATTGACTATAGTCTTGCGGCCGCAGGTGCAAGTGCTCTTGATTTCGTCTATTGTGTCGGCTATCTCAAACAGTCGCTGCGACCCCTCGAACAGCCGCGTGCGGAAGTCCGTGCGCAGGCCGTAGCATATCACGTTGCTGCCGTAGTCGTCAACCACGCGTGCCAGTTGGTCCACCTGTTCCGTTGTGAGAAACTGAGCTTCGTCGATCAGAAACCAGTCGATCACACACATGGATTCCTCAAACAGTTCCTGGGCGAGCATATACAGGTCTGTGTCTGTGTGTATCCACCGACACTCGCGTTCGATGCCTATGCGGGAACGGATCACGTTCACGGTGTCGCGTGTGTCGATGATCGGTTTCATGCACACGTATCGCATGCCGCGTTCCTCGAAATTGTATGCGGTGGTGAGCAGAAGGGCCGTTTTGGCCGAACCCATTGTGCCGTAGCGGAAATATAATTTGCCTTTTCTGTTCATGTTGTTGGATGTTTAGCGGCCTTACGATGATGGTTCCATGTATTCATGTACAAAGGTAATAAATAATTTCTGTATTGGCGAAATCTTTTTCTTCAGGTCTGTCCCTACGGTTTTATACTCTTCGCATGATTTCATGATTTGGTTAATTGATAAAATTGTAAATTTATAAAAGTTTCCCATTTTGAAATGTAAAATAGTTGTTTATTAGGTGTTTGTAAAATTTGATAATGCCAAAAGTTTTCCAAAATGATAAGTTGTTGATAACTTTTGGCGGCGAAAAGTTGTTGATTCCAGAAAAAGAATGTAGTTTTGCAGACATAAAATTAACCTCCCTTCACATCATTGAAATGATACAGACAGTATTGAAACGCGATGGCCGCATAGTGGGCTATAACGAGGAAAAAATCAAGGCCGCAATACGTAAGGCGATGCTCACCACAGAGATGGGCGAAGATGAAGCCTTGATCCAGCGCATAGTCGACAGAATCGGCATCAGCGGCAAGGAGCAGATGACTGTCGAGGACATACAGGACCGTGTTGAACTGGAACTGATGAAATCGCCGCGCAAGGAAGTGGCGAAACGATATATCGCATACCGCAATCAGAGATCCGTGGCTCGACGTGCCAAGACACGCGACATGTTTCTGGAGATAATCGAAGCCAAAAGCAACGACATCACACGCGAAAATGCCAATATGAACACCGACTCTCCGGCAGGCATGATGATGAAGTTTGCAAGCGAGACCACGAAACCGTTTGTCGACGACTATCTGTTGTCGGAAGAAGCGCGTGAAGCTGTCAACAACAACTATCTGCACATACACGACAAGGATTACTATCCGACAAAGTCGCTCACCTGCGTCCAGCATCCTCTGGATCGGATATTGCGTCATGGCTTTACCGCAGGCCACGGCGAATCCCGGCCTGCAAAACGCATCGAGACGGCCAGCATAATAGGCTGCATATCGCTCGAAACTGCCCAGAACGAAATGCACGGCGGCCAGGCCATTCCCGCGTTTGATTTCTATCTGGCACCGTTTGTGCGCAGCTCTTACATTGAAGAGGTGAAAAATCTGGAAAATCTGACTGGCCAGGATTTAAGTCATCTGTATAATGCCGAGATCAGCGATTTTGATAAAAAGCCGCTGGACGGTCTTCAGGGAGACGAAAGATTCCTGCAGCATGCCATAAACCGTACCACCTCACGTGTGCATCAGGCCATGGAAGCATTCATACACAACATGAACACCATCCATTCCCGTGGCGGCAACCAGGTGGTATTCAGCTCGATCAACTACGGCACCGACACTTCGGCCGAGGGCCGCTGCATAATCCGCGAACTGTTGCTTTCCACATACGAAGGGGTGGGCAATGGAGCCACCGCCATATTCCCCATACAGATATGGAAGAAAAAACGTGGGGTAAGCTATCTTCCCGGCGACCGCAACTACGATCTTTATCAGCTTGCCTGTAAAGTTACCGCGAGGAGGTTTTTTCCTAACTTTGTGAATCTTGACGCCACGTTCAACCGTCATGAAAAATGGGATGCCAATGATCCCCGGCGCTATGAATATGAGGTCGCGACTATGGGTTGCCGTACCCGCGTGTTTGAAAACCGCTATGGTGAAAAAACATCTGTGGGCCGTGGCAACATCTCATTCTCCACAATCAATATAGTGCGCATTGCCATCGAGTTGATGGGCATACAGGACAAGGAAGAGAGGATACACCGCTTCTTCCGCAAACTCGACGAGATACTTGACGTGACCGCCAGGCAGCTGTGCGACCGTTATGACTTTCAGAAAACGGCTCTTGCCAAGCAGTTCCCGCTCCTGATGTCGCGTCTGTGGAACGGAGCCGACACGCTTGGTCCCAACGACACCATCGAGTCTGTCATAAATCAGGGCACACTCGGCATCGGATTTATCGGTCTTGCCGAATGTCTGGTAGCCCTTATCGGACAACACCATGGCGAAAGCGACGAAGCACAGGCGCTCGGCCTGCGTATTGTCAGCCACATGCGATCACGGGCCAACGAGTTCTCTGAACGCTATAATCACAATTTCTCCGTGCTTGCCACTCCGGCCGAAGGCCTTGCCGGACGGTTTACCCGGCGCGACCGCAAATCATTCGGACAGCTCTCCGGCATCACCGATCGTGAATACTATACTAATTCCAACCATGTGCCTGTCTATTACCACTGTTCGCCGCGACACAAAGCCATTATCGAGGCTCCGTATCACGAACTCACGCGTGGCGGCCATATTTTCTATGTGGAAATAGATGGCGATGCCACTCACAATCCTGAGGCCATTGCCGACATCGTGGATCTGATGGACAAACACAATATAGGCTACTGTTCGGTAAACCATAATCGCAACCGCTGCATGTCATGCGGCTACGAGGATGCTTCGGCCGAACTCACCGAATGCCCCAAATGCCACAGTAATGACATAGACCGTCTGCAGCGCATCACCGGATACCTTGTAGGAACCACTGACCGCTGGAATTCTGCAAAACTTGCGGAACTCAACGACAGGGTAGTGCATCAATAACCACACATGTACGACCATAACACATCTTCTATATTAAGGGTGCTTCAGATCGTGCCGGGAACGTCAGTTGACGGTCCCGGTCTTCGCACTTCGGTCTACTTGGCCGGATGCACCCACAGATGCCCCGGATGCCATAATCCCGCGTCGTGGGATTTCAATGCAGGAACCCCGATGTCGGTCGATGGGATCATGTCGCAGATCATGGCCCACGGTTTCAATGTGACACTTACGGGCGGCGACCCGCTCCAGCACCGGTCTGTAGAAGCACTTCGCCGCCTTGTAAGGGCTATACGTGCCGAAGGGCTGACTATATGGTGCTATACCGGCCACACATACGATGAGTTACGTGCGATGCCTGATATTGCGGATATTGTGGACTGCTTCGAAGCCATTGTCGACGGTCCGTATATCGCCGCGCTTCGCGATCCCTCGTTGCCGTTTCGCGGATCCTCCAACCAGCGCATTCTAAGGCCCGACGGTTCCGAATGGCATAGATAACCACATTATGGCCAAATATAAAATCCGGCATGTCATCATGGCATGCCGGATTCGCTTTTTTATCTGTCTGTTGTTGGATTTACTGTTTCTTGGAATCTATCTCTTTGAGCAGTTCGTTCACAGCGGTGATCAGCTGGTCGTCAATGCCCGCAGCCAGACGCTCGGGAGTGTTAGCTACTCGGATGTCCGGTTCTAACTGCTTGTTTTCCAGATAAGAGCCGTCGGGTAGACGGTATCCGATGATGGGGATACCGAAATACATGCTCGGGTCCTGCAGTGTCACCCAATTCACCGACGTCATGGTGCCCGGCACAGGCATACCTACGAGTTTGCCTATACCGCGGTGTTTGTAGACCCATGGAGTGCCGTGGGCGTTGCTGTAGTTGGCTTCTCCCTGTATCATTATGCTCGGTTTGTTCCATCGGCGCGAAGGCATGTCGCACACTTCCTCGCCGCGCACCACCTGAGTGAGATATTTCTCGCCGCTGAAAAGAATTTCTATATCCTCATGCATGCGTCCTCCGCCGTTCCATCGGGTGTCGATCACTATTCCCTCGCGCTGATTGTATTTTCCGAGTATGTCGGCATATATCCGGCGGAAAGAATCATTGTCCATTGATTCGATATGCACGTAGCCGAGACGGCCGTTGGACAGAGAGTCGACCTGCGCGGCCCGCTGTGCCACCCATCGGCGATAGAGCAGATCGTTCATGGCTGCCTGGCTTATCGGTTTCACCACTTCCTGAAACACGGCTCCGGTAGCCGACGAACGTACATTCAGCAGCGTCTTATGATTTGCGAGTCCGTTGAGAAGGACCGAAAAATCAGTATCCGGGGTAATCGCATGGCCGTTGATCTCAGTGATGATATCGCCGGCGCGCACTCTCGATGTAGCGCGGTCCAGCGGGCCACCCGTCACGATTTCATCAATCTTCAGACCGTGTCCTGTGTATGTGAAATCGAATATGGCTCCGAGATCGGCCGTAGCCTCGTCGGCCGAACCGCTGCGGTAGCCGCTGCCGGTGTGGCTTACATTAAGTTCGCCCAACAGCTCCGACAACATTTCCGAATAATCATGATTGTTGTTTATGTGCGGCAGGAAGCGGCCATAATGGTCCACAAGACTGTCCCATTCCACGCCGTGCATGTCTTTCACGTAGAAGTTCTCCTTCTCCTGGTTGCGCACGAATTCAAGCATATATTCACGCTCGGCGGCGCGGTCAAGCGGCATGCGGGCGGAGTAGCTTATGTTTGATATTTTTTCTCCGGGAAGGGTCATTTTCTTCATGGATGATCCGCTGAGCATGAACAGGACCGACGCGTCTCCGCTGAGCGAAAGCGAGGGAGGGGTACCTGCCGCGAGCTTGTTGACGATGGATGCCGAACCCTTGCGCAGATCAATCGACCATAGGTCATATCCTTTTTCGACCTTGCTCAGGTAATAGAGCTTGCTTGCGTCCTTGTTCATTACGGCTCCGGCCACATCGCTGGAATAGGGAGTGAGCCTTACCAGACGGTCCTGTATGCCCTGTGGCTCGACTCTTGTCTCGATGATGGCGTCTTTGTCTTTCTTCTCTTTTTTCTCCTGTTCGGTCAGCAGTTTATAATCCTCCTCGTTAAGGCGGTACCTGTCAAGGCCTTCCTGATTCACGAAGACGGCAAATACATCTGACTGCGATCCCCATGATGCCTGATTGCGCATGCCGTATCTGTCTGATATGAACAGCACTGCATTGCCGTCGGGACTCCACACCGGCTGTTCGTCAAAGTATGCGCTTTCGGTAAGCATTATCACTTCCGGACGATATTCGTCGGCATTGACTATGGCTATGTCGTAGTATGGATCATGACCGTTGCCCACAGCTGTAAAAGCAATCCAGCGGCTGTCGGGACTCCAGTTGAATTCCAGTCCACGGCGTGATTTGATCAGCGAACCGTCCGTGAGCTGTTTCACCGCTTTGGTATTGAGGTCCATGATCATTAGTTTATCGCGGTCCTGAATGTATGCGAGTTTCTCTCCGTCGGGCGACACCTTCGGGCTGAACCTTTCTTTGCCGTCATTGGGAAACATCTCTTTTTCCTCAATCATAGTGGCGTTTGGAAAGTCAGGGTCATCCGGCCGTGACATCCATGCCTTGTATATATTCGGCCGTCCCGATCGGTCGCTTGTATAGTAAAGCGACCTGTTGTCCGATCCCCATGTCAGATCTTTCTCGGCCTGTGGAGTGAACGACACCTGTTTGGTGGTGTTGTATTCCACGGAAGTGACAAACACGTTGCCGCGTTTCACAAACGCCACCATGCTGCCATTGGGAGACGCCACGGCTTCCGACGCTCCGGATGTGACGTTGATCACAGAAGGCGCGGAATATTCATCCGTGAGCACTTCTATAGCCACTTTCTTCGGCTCGCCTCCCGGTTCAAGAGTGTATATCTCGCCGTCGTATGCCATGGCTATAAGTCCGTTTGATCCTTGCGATAGAAAGCGCACTGGATGATCCTGAAATGCCGTCAGCGCCTTAGGTGTGCCGGTAATGTCGTCGAGCGGCAGCGAATAAACATTCATCGATCCTCCGTCGCGTTCGCTTAAAAACAGCATATCCTTGCCGTCGTGACTGAGCACAGGGTTGCGGTCTTCGCCAGCATGATCCACCAGCGGAGTGTGGCGTCCGGTCTTGAAGTCATAGCGCCAGAGACCTCTGGTCACCGACGACGTATGATGTTTACGCCATTCGTTCTCCACACCTTTGTTATCCTGGTAGAGCATGAACGATCCGTCGGGCGAGACGCTCGGCATCTGGGCGGGTGTGGACAGCACTCTGGTCACACCTCCACCTTCTGCCGGTACCTGATACAGCTCTGTAAGTCGCGATGACGGGAAGGCCGCGCTTGCGGCCGGATCCTGTATGGCGGCGGAAAAATAGACATATTTGCCGTCGGCCGAAAACGCTTCCGGAATCTCCACGCCGCTGTATGAGGTCAGTCTCTTGACCGTACCTCCGGTCACCGGCATCACAAAAACGTCGGTAGATCCGTGGTGATCGGATGCAAACGCTATTTTGCTGCCGTCCGGACTCCATACGGGCACCGACTCATAGCTGCCGGAGGTGGTCAGCCGCGTGGCATTGCCGCCTTCTGTCGGCACCGTATATATATCGCCTTTGTATGTGAAAGCTATGGTTGAACCGTCGGGCGATATTTTCACATCCCTCAGCCACATCGGAGTCACGGCTCCCGCGCTGAATATTCCCATGGCCGCTGCACACAGCACGGCTACAGGTACTCGTTTATTTCTGTTCGTTTTCTTTCTCATCATCTATATCTGTTGTTTTTTGGGTTGCGTCAGTCTTATCTCGCTTGATTGGAATCGTGTATATTACCGAAAGTGACACTCCCAGTGCGCTTCCGCGGGAGCCATATCCGGGAATATACCATGCGTTGCCGTATGGGGCCGCACTTGAATGCAGCACACGATGATATTTGATGTTCCATCCTGCCGACAGCGGTCCCGCAATCTTTACCTGCAGTCCGAGAACCACTTCCAGATAGCCTGTGGTCGACTGCTGCGACGGAATGTCGAATCTCGACTCAGTCTGCCAGTATCCGTTGGCCACCGTCACATCTGTCAGATCATAGCTGAAACGTGTGATGCCGTATTGCAGGCCGGCATAAACCTGATATGCCGAATTGGAATTATACAGGAAATTATAATTGGCTCCGACTTTGAAATAAGGAGCCATTGCGGAATTGTAAGTATAATTTTTGGCTGCCGGAGTGGTCGACGCACACCCGAGTCCGAACTCGACAATCGGCTTATACCGGTTATGCAGACTCAACTCCGCCCAGATTCCGGCAAGACCGTATTTCTGACCGAAACAACGCATAAGCGGATCCCACACATCAACCCCAACATTCACGGCGTCCCACAGTGGATATATGTTGCCTACTACTTTGGGCAACATCATGGCAGCGCTGTCCACCCATTCCGAGCCGGTTATGGTGTCAAGATAAAACTCACGTCCGGAATCATCGACCTGCTTTACTACCGATGACGGACGGGTAGGGCGGTTTTGGGCCTTCCCGGCGGCATCTGTGGCCGTTATTACGTCCGGTTTGACATAAGGCTCTTTTGGCCTGACAGGATTCACGCGTCGCTGGGCCGCGGCATCAGCGACGCACACCATTGCCGCTATGGCAGCCATAACAGCCAGCCGCAGTAAAATCTTACTCTTCATCAGTGGTAGGGTCATGGCGCAGATAAATCTTTATGCGCTCCATGTCTGTGTTGGTTATTAATGAATCAATGATCCCCACTGAGTCTATGAATAATGAGGTGTGGTCCACCGCCAGTATCATGTAGCGGTACATGGCTCCGCAGTCGGCCGATGCAAAATATGGAATCGACTCATATCTGAATGTCACATAATCCGATAAAACCATATCGTCCGGCTCTTCGGCCACGTTTGTTTTGGCTTTGGTGGAAAACACAAATGTAGTCTCGTCCTGTGTGGACCTGAACGGCAGATATATCGAATGGATATTTTCTCCGGCATCAGCCAACAGGCTGTCGCCGGGAGCGCCGACTCCGCCTATCGACAGTCCGCTCACGCTGACGGCGTCGCCTGTCGATGCGTCATAAAAGCCCGCCAATGGAAGCGAATTTCTGTTGTCCAGACATCCCGATGAATTGCACCCTGTCAGAAATGCCGCACACCAAATCGCTGTGATCATTGCCGCCGCATGTCCGGACTCGAAGCCGCACCTCATCATATCACTCATCTTCAGAGTTAATAGTTTCAGCTATCTCATAATCATTGCGGTGCGGAGAGTTGCGCGCCACAAGCTCTCCCACAAACCCGGCCAGAAAGAACTGCGATCCGAGTATCATCATGGTAAGTGACAGGAAGAAATAAGGTGAGTCCGTGACAAGAGCGTAAGACATGCCATGGGTCATCCTGTATAGTTTTATCGCGCCCACCGCTGCTGCCGCAATCAGACCGAGCAGAAACATCAGGGAGCCCATCAGGCCGAAAAAATGCATTGGTTTTACTCCGAAACGCGATGTGAACCACAGAGTGCCCAGATCCAGATATCCGTTCACAAAACGGTCCAGACCGAACTTTGTCGACCCGTATTTTCGGGCCTGATGCTGCACTACTTTTTCTCCTATGCGCTTGAACCCGGCATTTTTGGCCAGATATGGTATATATCGGTGCATGTCGCCATACACTTCTATGCGTTTCACCACCTCGGCCCGATAGGCCTTCAGGCCGCAATTGAAATCGTGCAGATTCCTTATGCCGCTCACACGGCGGGCTGTGGCATTGAACAACTTCGTCGGAATTGTTTTCGATAGCGGATCATATCGCTTCTGCTTCCAGCCCGACACCAGATCATATCCGTCTTCCGTAATCATGCGGTACAGCTCCGGTATTTCGTCTGGCGAATCCTGCAGATCGGCGTCCATGGTGATCACCACACGCCCGCGGGTCATGGAGAATCCTGTATTCAGTGCCGGGCTTTTACCATAATTGCGGCGAAACGATATCCCCCTTACATTTGGATTTTTCTGTCTCAGCGACCGGATCACTTCCCACGACATGTCGGTGGATCCGTCATCCACAAATATCACCTCATACTTATAGCCGTTCGCAGCCATCACACGCTCGATCCATGCTTCAAGCTCCGGTAATGATTCCGCCTCATTATACAAAGGCACCACTATGGATATATCTAACATACGGATTTGCAGATTACTTGGATTTCAATTTCTTTATAGGCACAATCATGGCTTCGGCCAGCGATAGCAATGATCCGCTGAACACTCCCATCCATAGCAGTTCCATGGATAGTTTGATCGGAGTCACAATCTTTGCCACGGCATCAAGGTCCACTTCACCGAGCATTGCGGAATACTCGGGCACCCTTCCCGCCATCTCTTTTGTCATATTGATCAGACGGGATATATAATCCGTGTCGATAAACTGCAGATATACATATACCGCCAGAGCCATGATCAGCGATGCGCAAAAAAACATCACTATGCCCTGCATCCATAATGCCGACACCTGCATGGTGCCGCCCTCGTCAGCGTATCCCTTCCTCAGCCGCCAATACACATAAAAAGGTACACCGGCAATCATCGCCATGCAAAGGAGATTAAGCCAAGGCAACGACAGCGAACCTAATAGACTTAGCATAAGGATTGACATATACAGGCCGAACATCATGCCGTCGTCGGCGCCGCGTCTAAACAGCGAATACTGATTGTTATGTTTATTATTATCTTCCATAAAATTATTAATGCACAAAGTTACCCCTTTTCAATGAATTTCTCAATAGTTTTTTAGAAAAAACTCAAATGCGCAGAAAAATTGTCGAAAAAAAACAAAAATAACCAATGCTGATTTACAGGTGTTTATGAAAATAAGTAAATTTTTTCTGCATTTTTTCTGCAAAATATTTGGTCAGTTCAATAAAACGTCATACCTTTGCAATCGCAAAAGCGAAACAACTACTGCGAAAATAGCTCAGTTGGTAGAGCACGACCTTGCCAAGGTCGGGGTCGCGGG
>ERZ777011.154-NODE-154-length-109450-cov-83.915097_pt1 | contig 109450 bp, 71 predicted proteins | sample MGYA00374964_ERZ777011 | MGnify/ENA primary metagenome ERZ777011 (study PRJEB29310, sample SAMD00008975) | mouse gut metagenome | study: EMG produced TPA metagenomics assembly of the Metagenome analysis of fecal microbiota from mouse which was promoted... | reverse complement strand
GCAAAGATACGCTGGGTTGCGATGCGTGTCAAGGCGGAAAATAGAATGGTTACATTATAATTGTTTAAATCAGAAAATAAAAGTGCAATTCTGATTGTTTATGAATTGCACTTTTATTTCCTACGTGTAAACATAGTAGATATAACACATAACATCACTTCTAAAAATACAATTCATCATCCGTTCGATAGCCTGCCACATAAAACAAACCACAATTTTTACATTGCAATGTAAACTCCCAATCCCATTTAGGGAAGCTACAATAAGACGATTCCAACAAACCGCCACATTGACAACAATATTTATTTTCTGAAACAAAATTTAATTGAATTGGAGAGTTTCTACAGTATTTAACAATTCCTCTTTGAGATAATTCCCAAAAACATTCTGCCGTAGCTCTTACGTCATACAAGGAATTATGCATATTATCAAAATCTTTGTGAAATAAGTAATTGTACAATTCCTTTAAAGAAGGGTATTTGTACTTTCTATCAGCCATATTACTTTCAATTTTACACACATCTACAGTAGCCTTCATCGTACAAATAATACATATTCCATAAAACAGTAGATTTATATCATCCTTTGACAACTCTGTATAACGCAAGAGCTCACATTTAAGAACATTTATATCAAAATCCGCATTATGAACTACTATATAATGAACAGCTTTTAGCTGCTCCACGAAATATCTATAAAAATCTCGTCTATCCCATCCTTCTTCCTGTGCCCTATCATTAGTAATTCCATGAATAGAAACAGAAGCAGCAGGAATTGTGAAGCAATCTGGTTTCAATATATAATCAGACTCCTTCAATATATCATTATCATAACCTGAAAAGATTTGATAACTTATTTGAACTACGTACGGCCAGTTATCTATATTATCAAAAGACACGTTCAAATCTTGTGCCAGTCCTGTTGTTTCAATATCCAAAACAAGGATTACTGTCTGATATAAATCATAGCGTCTGACACTAGGTCCTATATTTGTCACTTTACAATGGATTATTTCTTCATAATTTAATGCTGTATTATAGCCAAATTCTTGCAAAGATGATAATAAGACCGAAGAAGATATCGTCTGTGGATCATTTTGAGGTAATCCACCAATAAAATTATAATTGAAACCATATCCAGACAAAGAAGGTGGCATTATTACATGACATTTCCATCTCAATTCTATTCGTTTAAAAACGTTTTTATATTTTTCATTTGGCTCAAAAACAATAAAACCTGCATTTTTAAAAAGCTTCTCTGCGTGGCTATTCATTAGTAAATTAGAAGGCAATTCTTCCACCTTTATCCAAACATGAAAACCATTATTACTTCCAGTACTAATAACCCAATCATATATGCCTTTAATGCCCAAAGATAATAAGACCTGTTTTACAAATTCAGTAGAAGAACAGCCATCAATATCAATGCACCTATACGAATTAGCACCAGAAAGGACACCAATACCTGTCGCGGAATTCCAAAAATAAGATTTCCATTCAATATTATTGTAACAATTCGTTATGTGTTTTCTTTTTCTAAAATAAGTAATAGGTCTTTTAAATTGTTGAACAAAATCATATTGTGACAATGTAAAGTCTGTATTTTCTGTTTTTATCAAATCCAGTTCATCTAAATGAAGTATTTGATAGCTTATCTTATTTGCAACTACATCTTTATATTCACAAATAACCGCATCAGTCCACCAATCCCAATCTTCAAACTTATCAGCCTTTATACGGGCAGAATTTCTAAAACAGAAATAATTACTAAACGGTAAAGCCGTAGCAACACTATCAGTTTCAGCATCCATACCACTTGACAAATTAATCGCCTCGTAAATTCTATTTACATCATTTTTTACTATATCAATTTTAAATATAGGTGAACAGTCTTTTTGACATTCAAATATCGCCCAAAGTATATTCTCCTTCAATCCAAGACTAATGTTATATATCTCATTATCATAATATTTACAGAAGTTTTGAAATGTAAACACACGCAAAACACCCTTATTTCCAAAATATCCATTTATGAATGTGACTTGAAATCCCATTGACTTATAAAAATGAGAATACAACGAGAATTTGTCTCTATTACAAATGATTGTGTTGCTTTGCATAACTTATGATATTTTATTTATGGAAAGTATCTCCAATTTATCCATTTCTATATTACATTTTAAATACTTAGCCAATTCTACTTTTATAGAATACTTAATATCCCGCATTTGCAGATTATTATTAGAAAAGTTTATATAATAAACACCAACAGTTCCATTCAGCTTATATTTAACCTCATATTCCATATCGTTTTTATTTTCAAAAATACTAATATTTTATATGTTTTCCAAGAAATGATTTATAATTATACCCAACTATGAGCCAGTGAAATATTAAATCTTAAATAAAACAAAAAACACCCGATTTTACATTCTTGGGTGTAAAATCGGGTGTTAATCTTATAAATCATTGAAATTCAATGATTATTGCGGAGAGACAGGGATTCGAACCCCGGGTACCTCGCAGTACAACGGTTTTCAAGACCGCCGCAATCGACCACTCTGCCACCTCTCCAAAACTTCCTTTATCAGAAGTACTTTCCGTTGAAAGCGGTGCAAAGGTACGAATCATTTTTAAATCTGCAAACATTCTGATAATTTTTTCGCGAATAAATCGTATTTTTGCAGTCCATTAGTAAGAACAAAGATATGATATACCCTCAAAATTTTGAGCAAAAGATAGGATTCGACCAGATAAGACAATTACTAAAAGATAAATGTCTCAGCACTTTAGGTGAAGAGCGGGTCATGGATATGAGTTTTTCCGAACAATATGAAGAAGTGGAAGAGAAATTAAACCAGGTAACTGAGTTTGTTCGCATCATTCAGGAAGAGGACGGATTTCCCGACCAATTCTTTTTTGATGTCCGTCCTTCACTGAAACGAGTGCGGATAGAAGGCATGTATCTGGACGAACAAGAACTGTTCGACCTGCGCCGTTCGTTAGAAACAATCCGCGACATCGTTCGCTTCCTGCACCGGAACGAGGATGAAGAGGAAAACGACGCTCCCTACCCCAGCCTGAAAAGACTGGCGGGAGATATAGCCGTATTCCCGCAACTGATTGGAAAAATAGACGGTATCCTCAACAAATATGGAAAAATCAAGGATAATGCCTCTACCGAATTATCCCGCATACGTCGTGAGCTTGCCAGTACGATGGGAAGTATTTCACGCTCTTTGAACAGTATTCTGCGCAATGCGCAGTCTGAAGGATATGTGGACAAAGACGTAGCACCCACTATGCGCGACGGTCGCCTGGTAATCCCCGTTGCACCGGGATTGAAACGAAAAATAAAAGGAATCGTACACGATGAATCCGCCAGCGGAAAGACCGTATTTATAGAGCCTGCCGAAGTGGTGGAAGCGAATAACCGTATCCGAGAACTCGAAGGAGACGAACGGCGCGAGATTATCCGTATCCTCACCGAGTTTTCAAACATACTTCGTCCGTCTATCCCGGAAATCCTTCAGTCGTACGAGTTTTTAGCAGAGGTGGACTTTATCCGTGCGAAAAGTTATTTTGCGATACAAACGAACAGTCTGAAACCTGCCGTCGAAAACGAACAACTGTTGGACTGGACGATGGCGGTACATCCCTTGTTACAACTTTCATTAGCCAAACATGGAAAGAAAGTCATACCTTTGGACATAGAACTTAATCATAAACAACGTATCCTTATCATTTCCGGCCCGAATGCCGGTGGTAAATCAGTCTGTCTGAAAACAGTCGGGTTACTGCAATATATGCTGCAATGTGGTATGCTGATTCCCTTGCATGAGCGTAGCCATGCAGGTATATTCAGCAGTATCTTTATTGATATCGGCGACGAACAGTCCATCGAAGATGACCTGAGTACCTACTCTTCCCATCTGACCAATATGAAGATTATGATGAAAAACTGCAATGAACGCAGCCTCATCCTGATTGACGAGTTTGGCGGTGGTACGGAACCACAGATTGGCGGTGCTATTGCCGAAGCTGTATTGAGACGTTTCAATCAAAAGCGGACATTCGGAGTAATCACCACCCACTACCAAAATCTGAAACATTTTGCCGAAGACCATGAAGGAGTGGTAAATGGAGCCATGCTTTACGACCGCCATCTGATGCAGGCGCTCTTCCAATTGCAAATCGGTAATCCGGGAAGTTCATTCGCTGTAGAAATCGCCCGCAAAATCGGATTACCGGAAGACGTCATTGCCGATGCTTCGGAAATCGTAGGAAGCGAGTATATCAATGCCGACAAATATCTACAAGATATTGTCCGCGACAAACGCTACTGGGAAAGCAAACGCCAAACGATCCGCCAGCGGGAAAAGCATATGGAAGAGACTATCGCCCGTTATCAGTCGGAAATGGAAGAATTGCAGAAATCACGGAAAGAGATTATCAAACAGGCGAAAGAAGAGGCAGAGCGAATGTTGCAAGAATCAAACGCCCGCATTGAAAATACGATCCGTACCATCAAGGAAGCACAAGCGGAAAAAGAAAAAACACGCTTGGCACGTCAGGAACTGACCGACTTCCGCACCTCTCTGGACGCACTGGCTTCCAAAGAGCAGGAAGAGAAGATTGCACGCAAAATGGAGAGACTGAAAGAGAAGCAGGAACGGAAGAAGAACAAGAAAAACGAACCGAAAGCCGCCGCTGCCACTCCTTCAACCACACCTAAAGTCACTCCTATCGCAGTTGGCGACAATGTAAAAATCAAAGGGCAGACCAGTGTCGGACAGGTGATGGAAATCAATGGTAAAAACGCGACTGTCGCTTTCGGAAGTATCAAGACGACCGTAAAACTTGACCGGCTTGAACGTAGCAACGCCGTTCAAAAGACGGAAGGAATTGCTAAAAGCTCTTTTGTCAGCAGTCAGACGCATGACCAGATGTATGAAAAGAAACTGAATTTCAAACAGGATATCGACGTCCGCGGAATGCGTGGAGACGAAGCGCTGCAAGCGGTCACTTATTTCGTCGACGACGCTATATTGGTTGGCATGAATCGTGTACGTATCCTTCACGGCACAGGAACCGGAATACTCCGTACACTTATCCGCCAATATCTGTCCACCGTGCCGGGAATCAGACATTATGCCGACGAGCATGTGCAGTTCGGCGGTGCCGGCATCACGGTAGTCGATTTTGACTAATCTGCAAAATCTGCCGGAAAACGCTTTCTTCATCGGTAAACCTTTATATCTCCAACAACGATTTACAGATGAACTATAAATGGATGCCCGAATTAGATTGGCGATATGGATATTTATTTGCCTGGTTTGTGAGGGGAATTATCGGTATTATCGTATATTTGTAATTGAAAAAGAAAAATTGGTATTAACGAAAACACACTTTCAATCATGAAATCAATCAAAGAGCTATATAGGATAGGCACAGGCCCTTCCAGTAGCCACACAATGGGACCACGTAAAGCTGCTGAAATGTTTCTGGAGCGTCATCCGGACGCCACTTCTTTTAAAGTCACCCTCTATGGCAGTTTGGCCGCTACGGGAAAAGGGCACATGACAGATGTAGCCATCATAGACACCCTGCAACCTGCCGCTCCGGTAGAAATCATATGGCAGCCCAAAGTATTCCTGCCTTTCCATCCTAATGGAATGACATTTGCAGCCTTTGACGCCAATAATAAAGTTACCGAGAACTGGACTGTTTACAGCATAGGCGGCGGCGCACTGGCAGAAAACAACAACACCCAGACAATCGAAAGCCCGGAAGTATACGGCATGAACAACATGACCGAGATACTGCAATGGTGCGAACGTACCGGGAAAAGTTATTGGGAATACGTGAAAGAATGTGAGAACGAAGATATATGGGACTATCTGGCAGAGGTATGGAGCACAATGAAAGATGCCATCCACCGCGGCCTGGAAGCGGAAGGCGTACTGCCCGGCCCATTAAACCTCAGACGAAAAGCCTCCACCTATTATATACGTGCCACCGGTTATAAGCAATCTCTCCAATCCAGAGGGCTTGTCTTTTCTTACGCCTTGGCGGTAAGTGAAGAGAACGCTTCCGGCGGAAAGATTGTGACTGCACCGACCTGCGGTTCGTGCGGTGTGATGCCTGCCGTGCTTTATCATTTACAGAAAAGCCGCGATTTCAGCGATATGCGTATCTTGCGGGCATTGGCCACTGCCGGCTTAATCGGAAACATCGTCAAGTTCAACGCTTCTATCTCCGGCGCGGAAGTCGGCTGTCAAGGAGAAGTAGGCGTTGCCTGCGCCATGGCTTCGGCTGCCGCCAACCAGCTATTCGGTGGTAGCCCGGCACAAATCGAGTATGCTGCCGAGATGGGACTTGAGCACCACTTGGGAATGACCTGCGACCCCGTATGCGGATTGGTACAAATCCCCTGCATCGAACGCAACGCCTACGCCGCTGCCCGTGCATTGGATGCCAATCTTTACTCAGCCTTTACAGACGGGATGCACCGTGTTTCTTTCGACAAAGTGGTGCAAGTAATGAAACAGACCGGACACGACCTGCCGTCACTCTACAAAGAAACAAGCGAAGGCGGACTGGCAAAAGATTATCAGCAGATGTAATTATAAAAAGCAAGCGGGTGTCAAAAGGTCATGTATTTACCTTCTTTTGACACCCGTTCCTGTTTCTATTATTCATTACAGCTTTTTATGCAGCAAGCGTTTAGCCAGACATTTCCGTACAGGTTCATCATACAACTTCAGGCACAGACAAGCCAATACAACACTCAATGCGTAAACACACAAAGCCACTTCCCAAGTTTCTCCCAAAGTGTAGAGCTGATTCTTAATCAACCATGCATAGAACAAATACATAAGCGGATAATGAACCACATAAATCGGATAAGATATATCTCCCAGGAACTTACATATCGCGGTCGACTTCTTATCCGTAGTGATTCCCGATGCTCCCAGCCAGACAAGAATAGGGAAAGCTATGATAACACAAAATGCTTCATAAGCACCATTTACGCAAAACGGCTCTGCACCTTCCAGATAAGGAACCGAAAACAAAGCAATCAAGACAATGGCGCATATCCAGAATGCACCTTTCAGCCTGACGGGTTTGAAGTTACGCGACAGAAGCATACCCAAAGAGAAAGGGAAAAGCATCCTCAATGATCCGCCTAAGAAATTCACGCCGTCCAATGTCCATCCCACTCCGATATTCCCATAACCTGAAATATTGAAGACAGCAAATAATGCCAACGCAATTCCCAACAAGACTACAAGTACCGTCAACGCCCTGTTCGACAAACGACGAATAAACAGGGCATAAAGGATATTACCTATATATTCAAAGAACAATGACCAGCAAGGCCCGTTCAACGGGAACATCTCCCCATTTCCGCGGACTTCATAACCTACACCCGGCATCGCAGGAATAAAGAATATCGTGCAGAGAAGAGACAGCATAACCATTGATATGGCAACGTGTGTTCCATCCCATTGCACACACCCCTGAAGATAAAATGTGACAGCCCCCAGAACAGCACCCATGATTACCATAGGATGAAGACGTATCAAACGGCGTTTGAAGAAATTTTTCATTGTCATGCTCTTACCCCAACGGTCGTCATACGCATAACCGATAACAAAACCCGAAAGGATAAAGAAAAAATCGACAGCCAAATACCCATGATTGAAGGTTTCAATCATACCGCTACCAGCGGAATTACTGACTTCCGCAAAAGCGTAGCCCTCAAATATATGATACCATATAACCATGAGAGCTGCCACGCCACGAAGTCCGTCAAGAAGATCATAATGTGCTTTAGTGTCTGCAAAAGCTGAGGAAGAAACGTTCGACATCTGTTTTTTATTGTTTAATTAATATTTTCAGATGGCAAAGATACAGCTTGGCAAGCGAAGTTCTTTTGCTCAAAAGCAAAAAATACCGGCTAATATCTATCTTTTAGCACGCACCCGGCTTAATGTATAAATGGAGAGTCCATATATTTATTCTCTTTCTATCCTCCACTCCCCTATTGTACAACGTTCGCTATCAAAATTGACAGCCACCTTCACGACAGGCAGTCCACACAAAGCAAAACGTTCCGGATAATTCTTCAAATCAATCTGTTCCATCGCCATATCCGCATTCTTATCCAGTTTCAGTTCCATCACATACAATGTAGTCTTTGTGCGCAGCACCATATCCACCCGTCCCCGGGGAGTACGGACTTCCACGTCTACATAGAAATTCAATAAACTGAATATAACATAAAACATTTGCTGATAATGACCTTCATACTTCGTATTGTCACATTGGGGAATAGTAGACAAGAATGTCTGCAAACGATGCAATGCGGCATCCATATCACCATTCCGGATATCACGCGAAAGATAAGCCACCATAGTATTGGCTTCCTCTGCATTATTGGCAACATAATGAGGAAGAAGGCTCTCCATCAATCCTAACCGCACTTCTTTATTGGGAATATCAAGCGTATAAATATCCAATTCCTTATCATAATCTTTAATAGTGATATAACCACTCTGATACAACAATGGAGTAATAGCAGTCATCGTTTCGGTAGGAGCATCGAAAGCAGAAACTTTTGCCTGCTTACGTCCTATTTCAGAAGGTTCCACATTAAACTTATCCAACATCTTTAACAGATAGGTAGGTGTGCCGCTTCCAAACCAGTAAGAATTGAATTTTCCATCTGCAAAAGCATTAAGCAAACTAAATGGATTATAGACATCAGGAGACGGATAAGTGAAATGATATCCGTCGTAGTTTTCTTTCAACTTCACAACTACTTCTTCAAACCCGACATCCATCTTTTTCGCCAACTGCTCTATATCATCTTTCATTTGGGTAAGCATCTCATCTTGTGTAATGCCACAAATAGCAGCATAAGGCTCATCCATACTAACATTCTTAATGTTATTCAATTCGCTAAAGATGCTAAGTTGGGAGAATTTAGTTATACCAGTCAGGAATACATAGCGAAGATAGGGATCGCAAGCCTTCAAAGGGCTATAAAAATTACGCATTATATTACGCAACACGTGGAGATTCTCTCGTTCATGCATCACATCAAGCAAAGGAGCATCGTATTCGTCAATAAGGACAACTACTTTTTTGCCAGTCTGTTTGTAAGCACGCTTAATCACCCCCATCAGACGTTGATTAGGATTAACTTCCTCTTTATCCTTTCCATAGAAGGACTCATAATTAGCAAGTTTCAGATTTAATTCTTGCAGCAGTTGCTCCTTATCCACATGCTTGGCCGTACTCATATCAAAATGCAATACCGGATATTCCGTCCACTCTTTCTCCAATTTCTCTATAGCCAGCCCATGAAAAAGTTCTTTACGACCGGAAAAATAGCTATGCAATGTAGAAGTCAACAGTGACTTACCGAAACGTCGCGGACGACTCAAGAACATATATTTAGAAGAGAAGTGTGTCATCCGGTAAACATACTCCGTCTTATCAATATAAAGATAATTTTCTTCCCGTATTTCTGAAAATGTCTGTATCCCGATGGGATATAATCTGTGCAAATCTTCCATATCAGTAATCTTTGTCACAAAGCTACGAAAAAATATCGAATTCCACGATATACCCCCCTAAAACTAATATATCAACTATCTTCACAGACAGTTGATATATTTCACATACAAACACATATCGGTTTTACACCAATATGAGGGGATAAGTCAGGAATATACCGCTGTATTCTTCCCAACTCATATAATGCAGGGAATTCATGAATATATCATGAGTTCAGGGACCTACATATTTCTTTGATATTCCGCCACATATTCTCTTGCTTATTATATTAATGGTCGAAACTATTATCTCACAATCGCTTCTTTTATTTTCTCTACGATATAATGCACATCATCATCCGTTACATACGGTCCGGCAGGAAGACAAAATCCAACTTTGAAGATTTCCTCTTCTACTCCGTTCGTATAGAAAGGAGCATCCGCATAAACCGGCTGCTTGTGCATCGGCTTCCACACAGGACGTGCCTCAATCCTCTTTGAAAGCATGAATACACGGAGTGCCTCCACATTCTCATTAGGCTGGCAATCCGTCGTAGCACAATCTACAGCTTTAATCACACCGGCAGCACCACCCACAGCAGTCTTAACAACTTCCTTATAAGCATTCTCCTGACCCACAATCCTTACATCAGAGTCAATAGTAGCCGTACATAACCAAAAGTTAGAATCATATCGTGCATCCGCAGGCTGCTTGTGGATATGAATACCTTCCACATCCATCAGCAGTTCCTCATACAATGCCTGAACATGCTTGTGGTGGGCAATATGCGCATCTGCCACAGTCATCTGACCACGCCCAATACCGGCACAAATGTTACTCATACGATAATTATACCCAATGGCCGTATGTTGATAGTAAGGATAAGCATCACGGGCCTGGGTCGCATACCACATAATGGTATTTTTGTCCTCCGCATTCCGGCAAATCAAAGCGCCACCACCGGATGTGGTTATCATCTTATTACCGTTAAATGACAATACACCAAACTTTCCAAAGGTACCCAACACCTTACCATCGAATCTGCTACCAAATCCCTCTGCGGCATCCTCTACAACAGGAATCCCATATCTGTTTGCAATCTCCATGATTTTCTCGCAATCGTAAGGCATACCATAAAGTGCCACAGGAACAATAGCCTTCGGTTTCTTACCGGTTTTGGCGATACGATCTTTTATAGCCTCCTCCAATAATATCGGATCCATGTTCCAAGTATCCTTTTCGGAGCCAATAAACACAGGCTTTGCACCAAGATAAGTTATCGGATGCGACGAAGCACAAAAGGTAAAGCTTTGTACCAATACTTCATCACCTGCCTGAACACCACAGCCAATCAATGCCAGATGAACAGCTGCCGTACCTGCCGAAAGTGCAACAACCTCATTCTGTCCGCCTACAAAGTTCTTCAAATCTTCTTCGAAAGCATTTACGTTAGGTCCCAAAGGAACCACCCAGTTAGTATCAAATGCTTCCTTTACGTATTTCTGTTCAATTCCGTCTTCGCTCATGTGAGCAAGACAGAGATAAATTGTTTTTTCAGGAATGTAACTCATTTACTTTATATTTTATTTGATTACTTCTACTATTTTACAAGGGACACCATAAGCCTTACAATTGTCCGGTATATCTTTTACTATTACACTACCGGCACCAATAAAGCAGTTTCTGCCCACACGAACACCTTGTATGATGGTTGTCCCCACTCCGATCCAACTCCCCTCACCAATATGCACATCTCCGCTGACAGTACAGCCAGGTGCTATATGCACATAATCGTCAATAACACATTCATGGTCAATACTTGCTTTGGTATTGATAATACAATGTTTGCCTATCTGCGCTTCCGTCTGAATAACAGCCCCTTGCATTACTACCGTACCTTCACCAATTACAGCAGTTGGCGAAATGATAGCAGAAGGATGAATGGCTGTTGCAAACTCACAGTCAAGCCTTTCAACAATCATCTTGCGTATCTTGCAATTCCCAATACTAACGATAAAAGGAGATAACCCGACAGAATCGTGCAACACAGGAATACCACATAGCTCTTCAAGCTCAGGGTTGTCATCTACCAAGCCCTCAACTACCCCACCCTGTGCTCTTATAATATCAATAATCACCTTGGCATGACCACTGGCACCATATAAATACATCAGTTGTTTCCGTTAAAAGGTTCCATGGTGGCATTGCCCTCTTGTGAGATACCCTCACGGACAAGCACCTTTTTGATTGTTATAAAAATCACTTTAATATCAGTAACCAGTGTACAATGGTCTACGTACCACACATCCAAGGTAAACTTTTCCGTCCACGACAACGAATTACGCCCGTGACACTGTGCCCAGCCGGAAATACCCGGACGTACCTCGTGCCGACGCGCCTGCTCCTTGTTATACAAAGGCAAATACTGTACTAATAACGGACGAGGACCGATAAGTGACATGTCACCAACCAATACATTCCAAAATTGAGGCAATTCATCAATACTTGTAGAACGCACAAATTTCCCTACTTTAGTCAAACGCATTTCATCGGGAAGCAAGTTACCATTCATGTCACGTTCGTCAGTCATAGTCTTAAACTTGACTATTTTAAATATTTCACCATTTTTACCGGGACGTTCCTGAAAGAAAAATGCTCCCGCACCTTTATTGGCAAAATGCAGCCACAGAGTTATGATTACCAGCGGAATAAGTAGAACACTCAACACTATTAAAGCAATGCAGAAATCAATAATCCTTTTAAAAAAATGTTTGTACATATTACAATATTTTATCGTAGAAATCACATAAGCACTTACGTACAAATCCCTGCTCATATCTTGAAGCAATCAACTTACGGGCATTGTTTGCAAGACCATCGCGGTAATCTGTATCAAGCATATGTTTCATGGCACTATAAAGCGCATCGACACTCTTAGAAGGAATGACAGTTCCATTCTCACCTTCAATAATAATCTCACGCGCACCATTAATATCGGTTACAATTTGAGGTAATCCCATGGCACCAGCCTCTATCACCACATTCGGAAATCCTTCCCGATAGGATGCAAGCACGGCAACATCTGCTGCTGCAAACCAAGGACGCACATCGTTTTGCTGCCCTACAGCCTCAATAGCACTACAATTCTTAATTAAGTTAAGTGTTTCAGATTTAAGAGGATCAAGTTTATCTTCATAACAGCCAACAAGAATCAGATGTGTGGCACTATTTTCCTTATTCAATTTAACAAAAGCTTCAACCAATTCATTTATACCTTTGTCACCCACTATACGACCTACAACAATAAAGGTACAAACAGACTTTTTACGCAATTTCTCAGCCTGTTCCATCACTTCCGGTGTCTTGTCAAAGCGTTCAAGGTCTATTCCGCGACAATTGCCGTAACCCAACACCCTTATTGGCTTTTTAGTAATGCCATTGTTTAACAAATCATTTTTTACCCCCTCCCCTTCTGGAATAATATGTGTAGCACAAGCACAAGTAAGCCAGTCCGTTACCATCAATATTTTCTTTTTCAGCCCAACGGAAGTAGGAAATACCAACCCTGTAAAGGTATGCACACGTACAGGTACACCAGCCATCCGAGCCGCAAGCATACAAAGCAAACCCGCTTTTGGAGTCATTGAATGCACCATTTTCGGCTTTTCTTTGCAGAATGTACGCCATAACTGCCACAAAGATTTTATATCCTTGATGGGAGAGATGTGACGTTCCATATCCACCTCTATGCACTTGACATCAAGATGCAATCTACGTACCTCTTCCCATTCTAGACCAGAAGATGACAATAACACTACTTCATACTTCTTTTGCAAATCGGGAAGCATTCCCGTCACAAAGCCCAAAGATTGGGGAACTGTGCAGGCACGAATTATTTTGTATTTGAACATTTTACTATTACACATAACAACTAAGAGCAAATAACAAAGTTTCCATAAGTGTTGAAACTGTAGAAATACAAACAAGTTTTTCTATACAAAAATCAAACAAATCTTAATAATGAAGATACCCAACGAAAAATAGTCCGTAGCAACTTCTTCCTTTCTGCCATTTCCCTGCAATATTCCAACAGATTGTCTATATCTCCATTTTTCAGAAAAAGAAATGAATTTGTATGATATTCGACTTCATTTGTTATCTCATCCAAAAAGCCTGACTGTTTTTCCTCTTTGACAAATAAATTAATTTCTTGCTCACTCTTATTAAACCTGTACATTTGTATCAGATGTGAACAAAAAATATTGCACATCTCTATTTTTGTCGATCTTATACCTTTCCGATAATCATATTCCGCCAACATATCCATTTTTATATAATACTGTTTTTTGAGATCTGAATATAACGTAGGGTTAAATCGAGAAGTCAGACCACCATAGCGATAACAATAGACACAATGATTAGTCACGACATATTTATTCACAAAAGGGAATAGGTACATATTCATCAACAAATCTTCTCCCATTTTCATACCTGACGGCTTCAACTTCACTTTGTCAAACAAACCCTTTTTATAGAGTTTCCCCCAAAGATTCACTCCTAATTTATTAATACCAAAAAATGAAATAAAATAATCCTGGAACAGTGCAGGCTGTTCTATTTCCAAGCGTTCACATACTCTTTTCTTCTTTATTAATCCCCAACTATCCAATACCCTACACATGCCTCCTTCCACAATATCAGCACCAGAAGAAAGAATTTCCTGATAAAGAATAGACACTGCATTCAATGGAAGATAATCATCAGAATCAACAAACATAATATATTCTCCTGTCACAGTTTCCAATCCCCGAAAACGTGCTTTATCAACTCCCAGGTTTTTCGGTTGTTCTATAATTCGCATCCTTGTATCTTTACGAGCATACTTCCTACAAATATTCAAAGAGTTATCAGTAGACGCATCATTAACTAATATAAGTTCTATATTTTCATAGCTTTGTCTTAGTATACTACAAATACATTTCTCAATATATCTATCTACATTATAAAATGGTACAATAACAGATATTAGAGGCTTGCCACCCCCCCACTGTTAATTTATATTTACAATTCATATTTTTATATTATAAGCATTAGTTTTGTTAATTAGTCTCATTTGATATTACCTTGTAACCAAAGTGATTTTATCAGGACTCATATTAACATAATCCCTACACCCGTTAAAGATATTTTTGAAGTTTCTTTCCAGAATCAATTCAGATAATCAAGTCCTGTTTAAATTTTCCTGAAATTATTTTTTATAAGCTTTACCAACCTGTCTTTATTTGTCACGTAGCTCGTTATGCTCTGCTCCTCACAAAAACAAAAAATATACTCGAAATGCTCTATTTGAAGTGACTAAACTTATCATAAAGATGTATCAGGCAGATTTGATGGAAATCGAGTGGCGATATCCAATGTTGTCTAAGAAGTTTCCTAATCAGCTATGAAATTATTATTAAAGAAAATTCAACAGGCTCTAACACTTATCATTAATAGTTTTGCACTGGATAAACAATATACCGTGCCGTTGGTGATGAATTCCGTTGTATTATCTTCCCAGGATTTCCTATAACAATACAGTTATCAGGAACATCAAAATTCACAAAAGCACCGGGAGCGACAAGTACATCATTCCCGATATTAATCTTTCCTATAATAATCGCATTTTGTCCCACCTTTACATTGTCACCAATAGTTGGCGTTCCAGGATACTTTCCTTGTGCATTACCAATTAAGACACCTGCCGCAATATTGAAATTTTTACCAATTTTACAGCCCGGATTTATTATGATATGCCCAAAATGTCCAATATACAATCCTTCACCTATCTGCGTTTGATAAGGAATTTGAATTAATGTTCTCTCCATACACAAACGTTGCATCCCCATCCAAAAGAACTTAAAACATCCTCCCTGCTGAACCTTACGCATATAATATGTATAACGAAATCCTGGAGTAAAAAAGATATAACGTAATTGTATAAGCAGACGATGGCAATCATTGCCTACATACCGAAACAAGTCTTTCTTTATCTGATCATTCATTATCCTATCAATTTTTCATAAACATCAAGATATTTCCCTACCATCATGCTAATATCATAATTGACGGCTTTTTTCTGACACTGTTTCACAATTTGCTCACAATACGTCTTATTACCGTCAAGCCTTAAGACCGCATCAGCAAATCCTTTCGCGTCTTCATGTTCAAATAAAATTCCATTCCCTTCTACAATCTCGCGCAACCCGTCCACATTATCAGCAAGGAATGGCTTACCCGATGACATCCCCTCAAGAGAAGCAAGCGACAATCCTTCAAAATGACTACACATAACCACATAGTCACTTGCGGAAAGTATCTCCGGGACATCACTACGCAGCCCCAACAAATGTACACGCTGTGCCAAATTCAAATCCTTTATTAAGGTTTCAAACTCCGTCCTTCGCTCTCCGTCACCTACAAGACAAAGATGAAAGTCATCAGGTAGGTATTGCATAGCTTTTATAAGAGTGGGTTGGTCTTTCTGATAACGGAATCCTGCCACATTGGTTATAATCTTTTTACCAAGTGATTTTACATCTTTAGCAGGTACAGCAACTGCATATTTATTATAATCTATACCATTATATATAGTACATACATTTTGACTATCATTCTCACCTATATACCTACAATGATTATTTGCCGCTTGATCACTGATACATATAACTTTTTTATATTGACGATACATCCAACGATCTATCCAAGCATACCACTTCCAATCGCGCCTGCGATTGGAAGTGGTATGCTCAGTGGTAACAAGTGCCACTGAGCATAACACTCCACCAAAGGCAGCAAATAATTGTGGCGCTGTATTGTGCGTATGTACAATATCCCATCCTTTGCGCATCAAGCGCCAAAGATAGAATATATTCAACGGATTATATACACTACTGTCTTTATGAAGCCAATGAATCCTTATACCCGCCTTTTCCAACTGGGCGTAAAATGGAGTATGCGTTCCATCAAACACACATAGCTCTACATAATGTCCTGCCGCCTTCATACGCGGCAACAAGTCTACCATAAGTTTTTCAGCGCCACCGGTATAAAGAGTGGTGATTACATGAAGTATTCTCATTTTCCGTAAAGTGAATTTTTCTTTACCTTGTCTTTATTAATATAGTAAAGTATAATACCAGGTACAATACACAGGAATGTAAGCCATTTCATAGGTGATTCCATAAGAAAACGATTATTCTTAGAACGAACAGAATGTGACACATAATGAATATTATCTTGAATCCTGCGTTTCCATGATTTGGTTTGCACCATATCAAACTTGCGCAAAAAGGCAAATCCTTTCGGATTCTTCCAATACTGATTCCACATACCGCGACTTGAACCATCATCTTGATACTCAACTATCACATATACATCGTTACTGACGAGCAACTCATAATCAGCATCAATCATATTGTAAAGATAAGCAAGCCCCACATAGCGTTCACCTTCAAACAACGGATACTGAGGATATTTTTTTACTACTTCAGTACGGTAAATCATCTTTTTATCCCCACAGCCATGCAATCTTTCGTAGTAACCGCGAAGTGTTGTCGTTGTCAGACCTTCAGGAAACTTTAAGCCGATTATGCTGCCATCCGCTGTTGCATCAAGCCCAATGATTCCAGCCACTTTATCAGAACCATATTGTTTCCAAAAAGACAGAATTTTTTCCACCGCATCATCCGGCATATAATCATCAGAATCTATACAAGTATTCAATTCTGTATGGATATTTCGATAAGCAGTATTGTGTGCCCCATGCATACCTTGATTCTCCTGATAAATATATCGAATTGATATTTTATTTTCTTTCATCCATCCAGAAACTAATTCACGTGTATTATCAGATGAGCCATCATCTATAATCAACCATTCAAAATTCTGACAAGTTTGCCGACACAAACTTTCGTACGTACGTCCAACCGTATGTGCTCGGTTATAAACCGGAGTAAATACCGTAAGCAATTTTTTCTTCATTATCCCTTAATCCACATTAAATAAGTAAACAGTATATGAGTCATCAATATCATCCCCACTTTTTTCCCTTGATCCTTCCAAATGGGTAATACCAATAAAGGATAAGCCAAAACCAAAGGATACATAAACCAAGACAAGTAGGCAAACCGATTAGAGAAAGAAGCACGAATCAACATAACCCAAAACGCGTTAGCCAAAATATAGGTATGCAACAATAATAAATACTGATTATTAAATATCTTTTTCTTAATCACTACATACCATCCTAACCAAATAGGCATTGCACTATATAAAAGGAAATCCCATCGAAACCCAGTACTACTAAACTGGTCATCATATTCCGTACTATTCAGATAATTATCCATTCGATCATCAAATCCCAATCCTGTAAAAAAAGACTCAACAAATCCACCTGCTACCGCACTGATAAAAATAGAACCAATCCAAAACAGAAAAACCATTTTGGTATTCCTATAAAAAAGAGAGACAACCATACAAAAAATAGGCAGTGCTGTTGAACGATGAATATTAAATGCCATAAAACACAACAACACTACTATTATTTTATCCTTTTTTGTTCCTTGAATAAATGAAAAAGCCAACAACATCAAACTACAAGCCAAACCATTTCGAATACCATTCGTCCCATAGGTAAAAAACGAAAATGCACCAAAACAAAATAACATAGCTAACGACGTATTATTAGGCATTAATCGTTTACAAGCCAATAACATTAATCCAACATATCCTACTTCAACAATCACAAAAAATCCTTGCACATCCATCACAGAAGCACAAGTTACCATCAGCCAATTAAACATCCATTCAGATGCATCTGGATCATATAAATCCGTTCCATATTGATAACCATAAAATGTATATGCATAATTTACCGTATCCCCAAAATACCTACTAGAAATAGGACGCAATCCTACTATAAAGATGAATAATATTGAAAAAAAAGTGATACCAGCATTACTTTTCCGACTATACAAAAGTACAGGCATCCTCATTTTAGTGCATTGCACATATTGAAACAATGACCCAATCAGGACAATATGAATAAATACCGGATAATAATATTGAGCTGGAAACATAAGCCGTCTTCACATTTTTACTCCTACAATACGATGATACCATTGGGATAATTTCTTCCTCACCACATTTTGCTTTACCCAACTTTGCGAGAACCAATGTATCGTATAGGTATTATCCGTTTTTTTTATCTTTCCTTGTATATAATCATACGGAGAGAAATAATCGGAAGGATAGATTGTAAAATCGCCAACGCCTTGCTCTTTACCATTTAAAACCAATCCTTCTTCCTTTAACAGTTTGGTCAACTCCTCTACGTTTGTTGTCATATCCAAACAACCATCCTCTTTCACAAAGAGCCGTTGAAAATAAGCATTCAAAAACTGTTTCATCAATCGATTATTGGATTCAGCACCTATTATATTAGTTGCAATCCATTGAGTACCTTCAAACCCTAAAAAACCCTTGTTTGAAAGAAAACAATCTAAAGGCTTAATAATCTCAACATCCGTATCCAAATATATACCACCTTCATGATATAAAGCATATAAACGAGCCACATCACTTACGAAAGCCCATTTTTTATGTTGATACGCCTGTTCTACATAAGAACAACAATGGATATCGAAATTGGACTCATTCCATTCCTTAATAATATAGTCGGGACAATATTTTCTCCACGAATCAATATAGTTTAGAATCTCTTTTGGTTTTTCTTTTCCTCCAAACCAACAATAATGTATAACCTTAGGTATCATAAATATTAATTTTAGCAAGCGACCAATCTTGAATCGCTATACATTTTTATTTACAACAAAAAAATAATCTATTAGCCAATAAGACATACAAAAATTAGACGCTTACTACTCACTTTCTTACACCCTATCTATAATCTTCTTTAACTGTAATTCCTTCTTTTGTGTAACTAATGTTCCATCCGGTATATTTCCAGAAATAACACAACCTGCCCCGATTACACAGTTATTCCCCACAACAGTTCCTTTCAATAGTACAACATCCGAAGCAATCCAACAATTATTACCAATAGATATGGGTGCAGTCTTTAGTTCAGAAGAGACTCCACTTTGTGCAGAAAAGCAATGATTATTATCAAATATTTTCACACCAGGACCAAACATACAATTATCTCCTATCGATACAGCATTTTGAACACTAATCATACAATAACGGTTCATGTAGGTACGACTTCCTATATGAAGAACTCCATTTTCATGAACTTGTATATCTGAACCTGCTTCAATTTGAATATTATAATCCAAATTCAACCGTCCATACCGACTCACTTTTAACCTACAAAAAGGACTAATGCGTTGAACCCAGGATAATCGCGATTCATAATTTCTTATACGAACAAAAAACATACGTATAAAATTATAGCAAACCAAAAAAAGAACAGACATAATTTATCTATATCAATTTATATATTTTTTCCACTTCTTGTTCATTACCATAATCATGTGATTTCAAATAAGAGCTCAACATCTCTTGTAAATTCTGATTTCTAATCACATCGGCTATACCTTTTGCACACAAGTCATCTTCCATAGGAACAATTACGCCATCTATCCCATCTGTCAACTGACTATGAGCGGTCGGAAAATTTGTGATAACAACAGGCTTGTAAAGCATTTGAGCCTCACGTACCGTTACCGCTTTTCCCTCATATCGAGAAGGCTGCACATATATATCACAAGCCTTTATATAGGGATAAGGATTCGTTTTTTTGCCCAAAATAATCATACATTCACCCACATCGTACTTGATGATATTCTCACGAATCAGTTCATCCGGTCCATAACCAATGATATACCACTTAAAGCGAATACCCTGTTCACGCATGATACTACAAAGGTGCGGAATACCCTCTATTTTTTTGGGGAAAGAAAAACGCCCTATCGTAAGAATCTTCGTTTCTCCCTCTATGACAGGCATTTCCAGACTGACATCCTCCAATTCTGCCTGCTGACGTACAAATGTTGGAGAAAGGATATTCTCTATCAACACAATATTGTCTTTCAACTCAGGAAAAGTTTGCAAAAAAGCGGTAGTGCAGTTTTCCGAAATGGAAGCAACATAATCGAACCCATTCCACACAGGCAACTCCTGATCATGATTTACATGGATGGTTGAATAATCGGTATGTATCCAGCAAATTTTCTTTTTTGCCCACACCTTATCGAGTACAAAGTTGTGGGGTTGTAAGAAACTGATAGCAAGGTCATACTCACCAAGGTACTTCAACGAAGGGAGTGTACTATTCAAAGCTACAGCTACATACTGAAAAACACTAATATCCATCTGACGCTGAACAGCCGTTAATCTTCTCACATAATTCCAATGTTTATATTTTGCCCACAATCTACGCAAAGCTATTCCGACATGCCCTTCTTTTACAATGTCCTTTATAGAACGTTCAATACAGGTATACTCCGGTACTTCAGGCAACAGATTTACATAATTAGGAATCAGCGACATAAAATCTCCCGTATGCTGATTAACAAACAAATCCACATCCACCTTATTGGGGTCAAGAGTCGAAAGCAAACCCAAAAGGGCCCGCTCAGCACCACCTATTTCAAGATAATGGATGTTTATAAATATACGTTTATTCATGTTTATATAATTTTAGTCAACCGACATAGTTGTTGCGAAATGCAGAATTCCTCCTTGCATTTTCATCTTTCCAAACTATTGATTAACCATGATTTAGATATTTCAATCTCTTTTTGAAGTACATTGTATAACTTGTCATAATCAATAGGAGATAATAAAATATCAAGAGAGGTATTGCCATCTACCAACCTATCAATTATTCCATATCTTCCAAGCAAATCTTGCATACGAGTATTCAAACCATCCGCACGTTTTACCACCAACAAGTTACGCTTGAAAATAAACGAAAACGCAGTAGCATGAAACGAATTACTTACAACACAAGCTGCATTTTTTATCAAACCAACAAAAGTATCAGGGCCGTAATTAACATAGTCTTTATCAACGTAACGTAAAGGATAAGGACCAATAGAATAGATTTTCCATCCACGATGTTTAGCGATACGTTTCACTACACTTTGAATATCTTTGCTATTTTCAAAATCATAAACCAACACATACTTTTCTCCATCGCCATCCTTAGTTGCAATCTGAGATACCCAAGTAGCTTCATCAATCAAAAATACAGGATCGCAAACTAAAGTCCCCTCATACCCCATATTATTGAGCAACTTAACACCTGATGGTTCTCGCACAGAAATGGCATCTATACCCATAAGCTTACTATTTACAAAATCATGCGTTCCTAATCTCAATTCTTGGGTAGCAAAACTAGCAGCGTAGCTTAATCGCTTTGTTTTTTGATTTCCAAAATCAAGATAAAACGAAGGATCTGTACCATTTTTAAACTTCGTATTCCATATCTGATCACTGCCTGCAATATAGACATTTGCTTGTGGAGGATTATTTTTCAATTCTTCAGCCGACAAATAACATTGTTCTGTCACCAATGGAGCTATAAACTTCTCATCAAAGGTGTCAAAAGCAGCTTTACGCTTTAATCCCTGCTTATAACTCCAATATTTTGCCACTAGATAAAACTGACGCACTATAGGTTTATCAAATTTTGGATTATGAACTCTCAACTCATAATGTCCTCTCAAATAATCCGGTCTATAATCTATAATCTCCACATCGTGACCTTGCCTCTTCAGATATGTGGCTAAAGCCCATGCCTGCAAGGCTGCACCATGATTATAAACCCTATGGCAAGTAATAGTTTTTATTCTCATATTTCAATAAGAGCTTTAACTTTTGCACTTTCTGTTTCTGCTGTCGTATTCACCTCTTTGGCGACATTCTCCTCTAATTTAGTTTTCAGTTTGTTGTCCAAAAGTAAGAGTTCTATTTTATCGGCTACAGCCTTGGGGGTCATTTCACATATCAGTCCCGTTTCACCATCTGTTATCTGATTATATGCAGACGGGAAATTTGTGCAAACTTCCGCCTTGCCTAAAATACGTGCTTCTGTTACAGTGAGTCCAAATCCCTCAAAACTTGACGTTTGCACATAAATATCGCATACCGCCATAAAAGGATATGGATTTGCATGTTCACCAAGTAATTCAATATATTCACCCAAATTATATTCGGCTATCATTCTCTCAATCATTGGTCGCGAACACCCGTCACCCACAAAGCTCCATTTAAACTTATACCCTCTCTTCTGTAACTCGTCAGCAGCTTTCACCGCCAAATCATACGATTTTGGGGGAACCATCCGACCAACAGTTACCAGTCTAATGCCTGTATAACCGTCAGTAAATCCCGATTCCTTTGACATTTGACGTATCAAATCTGTATTTAGTATATCATATACTGCTACAATTTTTTCAGTATCGCAGACATATCCATACATCTTCAAATCATTGCACACAGCATCACTGACACCAATTACCTTGTCATATTTAGCGTACACTTTATTGGTATAACTAACATCGTAACCGGCTTTTTTAATGTCGGCATTCACCCAAGTATATTTATGTTTAGCAATCACTTTGTCTGCTATGTAATATGACGGAAAACCCTGTTGATATGCGATAGCTACATCATAAACCTCCTCCACTCTTGGCATTGCCCATCCCACAGCTCTCCAACGAGTCTCTGCTGTATGTTCTTTTATGCCTAACAGAGGAAATACACGTAAAAAAAATGAATACAATAATCGAGACAGATGATTAGAAAGGCCAATCGGATGTGTCATGGTAATCATCTTCACTTGTTTAGGAACATATTGTTCAAAAACTCCACCTCTCCCCACAAGCATCAATGTCACATCTACCTTGTCATAATCTAACAACGGCAACAGACTTACAAGACTTCTTTCAGCCCCACCACAAGTGAGACTATCTATCATAAAAAGGACTTTTTTTTTCATTTCTTGTATTTATATATAAAATCCGGGATTGATAATCTGAAATTGTCTTTTCGTTCCTCTATTATGCTTTCATCCCAGTCCCACCAAGCTATTTCGTTCATTTTAGATGCCTCTTCTGGTGTACACTTATATCGAATAATATCTGCAGGTACGCCTCCTGCAACACAATAATCAGGAATATCTTTGGTCACAACACTACCCGCCGCAATAGTGACACCATTCCCTATTTTTACTCCCGGCAAAATGATACACTTTAAACCTATCCAAACATCATTTCCGATAGTTATTCCGCATTTATTCGATATCTTGTTCCACGAAAAAGGATAGTTTGATATAGTATTGTATAAGTGGCTACCATCGTCCGTTATCACTCTGACATCATACGATATAGAACAATACTTTCCAATTTTAACAGGTGCATCACTCCATCTGTGTATCATGGAGTTGTTAGCATAACTATGCTCCCCCCATTCTGTGTATTTGTCATTACGTAACCACGAGACATCAACACATTTTAATATATGTTCATAGTCAACGCCCAATATACGCCATAACAGCTTTCGTAGCTTGTATATCATAGTGAACTCTTCAATTGATACACACTTATCAAGATATCTGCTATCCTCATATATCCTTTTGATAGCATGAACTTTAACACTCGAAAGAAAAAAGATGTTTTCTTGTTATACTTTGTTGACAACATCCAATAACGTTTACCTACCGTCTTCATTTTAGCAATACGGCTACTGTGACTTGTTTTATCACCACAAATGGTAGCCAACACGCGTTCTGTGTAATATCCGAGCATTTCATCAAATTGCAACTTAGCATTGTCACCCCCATACATGTGTATATATTCTTGGAATGTGTTGTCCAAAACCCTTAATCCAGACAACTCTTTTTCAAAACCGTAAAGTCGTGTAGACACAGAACCATCATGATTTTCATAATAATATTCACAAACAATTAACGTAACTATGTCACTATGCATTTTAGTCAGATATCTCACAAACAAATCATAGTCTTCTGCCGCAATAATGTTCTTATCATATAACGTAGTCTTCAACACCTCTGTATCAAATAATTTGCAGTAAGACCCACAAAAACGAAACACATTAATGTCCTCAAAAAACTTGTCACGTTGTCGAACCCCATATACAGTGCCAGGCATAGTCAAAAAACTCTTCTCAATACCACGAATTCCAACAAGTCCTTGCATAACCAAACTGCCATAATACTTGACTGCGGTATCATACATTACCTTTAGATAATCAGAACCTACCCAATCATCAGCATCTATAAAAACTGAGTATTTTCCAGATGCACGCAAAATACCATAATTTCTGGCATCGCTTGCGCCTTCATTGGATTTGTGAAACACGCGTATACGTTGATCCTGAGATGCATATTCATCACAAATAATTCCGCTTTCATCTGTCGAACCATCATCGACAAGAAGAAGTTCCCAGTCGGTATATGACTGAGACAGCACACTATTTACACAACGATGAAGATACCGTGCCGCATTATATACAGGTACTATAATAGAAATCATCTCTTTCTTTTGTAATAATGATAAAAAATGTACAATCAATTATGTTGTTAGTCAAGTAAAACTTAATCCTTGACGTTATTGATATTACAGTAAAATTCATTATGTCTCGATTCGCTTCACAATAGAGGCTAAAGCACTCTTTGGGAATAAACAAAGAACGAACATAGACTTTCTAATGAACATTAGAAAACTGACAGAACGATCCATTATACAACTCACCTATTTTTAATATATTAATATTTTGTACATCCTATTTTGACATAGATATATCAACTTATGCATAAGTGTTCCACCATATTGTGAATCTTCGCCTGTGTTTAGAGACAATCACAGACTAAATATCCGATTGTGATAAATGTTGGCTTAGATACCGCATAGCCTCTGCTCGTTTAACACTCAATATATTGTCTACTCTTTCCCAATCTATACCATTCAGCAGAAAATCTTTATCCAATGAAGTGTTCGCATCTACTATACGATCTTCCAAGCCAAACATACCCAACAGAGTCTCTATGCGCGCCATACCTCGCACCTTGTTAGCCAACACAACAAACGGGCGATGGTGTAAAATAGAGAACACCGTGCCGTGGAAAGAGTCTGTGACAACACACTCCGCTTTGTCAAAAGCGTTTAACCAACATTCAACAGGAGGAGGCAACTGTTTACGCACAGTATTTTGTCTTGCATACGGAGATAATTTCAAACCGACTCCCAAGACGTAATGTGGCAGTCCTACCATACGTAACACATTATTCTGTACATTGAGCTTTTCATCGTCTGCATCCAAAACATACGAAAATACAAACTTTTCATAAGGAAGGTCTTTGCCATCCTCCTTTATCAACATTTTATAATCATCAATTAATAACAACAGAGTCGGGTCAAGCAATTGAATGGCATCTGTTGCCAAATACTTGCGGCATAAATCTATACCTGATTGTTCTCGTACAGATATTGCATCAAAACGTTGAGCTAATTCACGTAACATTTCAGTTTCCTCTGCGTCCGACTCCCATTTGTTTGTACCAAAACTTGCCGCATAAGCTATCTTGACAGCCCTGTCATCTGCAGGCAAAAAACCAAGGTACATAGATGGCAACAGAAAATTATACAAAGGTCTCCACACTTGATCACTGCCTACAACATACGCATCAAAACATTCCTGTGCAGTATATTGCCTCACTTCTTCCTCTGTACACAACTGTTTGGACAGACGTATATGACTATTAATAAATACCCGATGCGACTCGTGTATCAACTTTTCGTTTGCTTTATACGTTGAAAACGGCCATGCCACATCTTTCCATCTATTTTTGCCTTGCAATCGATATATCATCGTTGCAATAAACGACTTAAATTGCTTAGTAATAGATATATTTTCATCCATAAGTCTTTGTCGTATATCCAATGTCACAGGCTCATGTCCCAGTCTTCGCAATATCGTCTGCAAAGCATAGTTCTGTAAAATGCCACCATAATTGCTATGGAGAGGCTGAGTTAATATTGCAATTTTCATTATCTCTTTATAAAATTCTTCAAAATTGACTTTATCTTAATTTTCATCCGTATGGAAAATGATGGCAACATAGCCTTTTTCAATGATTCGGATATTGTTTTTCCATTATGAAAATTTTTCCAAAACTTAATACGACCAACAGGAATGGATACAGATTTATAATATGAAGAATTAGCCCTTACAGCTTCATCATATTGCACTTCCATATATTCTACTTCTATTGAAGAAAAGATACTTTTTCCCTTTTCCGTATGTACAAAGACAACTCCAACACCTTTATCATCATCAAACTCCGGATAGAAATTGTTTATTCCCCAAAAATCTGCAATGGTCAAATCGCTTCCGCTTTTTCCATCCTTAGCAGGACATGAATAACAAGAGGGACGTAAAATCAAATTAAAAAGAAATCCCCTCATAAAGTCATTCTCATTAAATACTGTGGACAACAAAACCGTATTTTGATCGCCCTCAGAGGGAGATTTTTCGTGGACAACAAAACCGTATTTTTTCCAGCGATAACCACCAAGTTGCTTTTCTCTAAAATTTATACCTGTTATCACAGGCACAGATTTTAGAGAAAAAGGCAAAACCGTATTTTTTCCAGCGACCTCGCTTCGCGAGGATTTATCGCTTATTATTTCTTCTAAATATTTACGCCACACACCCGGACTGGGAACACCATGACAAATAAAATCAACCGTAAGCAAGTTGTCATAATCCTTTCTTAAGAACTTATGCAATCCGGCTATTTGGCAAGAAGTCCCTACAAACAAAACCTGTCTACCATGTTTCAAAAAAGACTCTACTTCTTTGTAGGTATTAGCAATTCGGCTCTGCACATATTTACTACGCATCAACGGCTGAAGTTCTTCTATCGTTTCCGCATAACAATGTTCAACTTCCCAATTCTTATCAAAACGGGCACCAAAGACCACACCTCCATTTTGAATTATTTGCTCAGCAAGAAGAATGAAAATCCCTCCCGAGGAACTATGCAAACGCTGAATCTCATTTTTATTTTTTGCCGCAAACACTTGAAGAGGCTTCCTCGCATTATTCTGGTTCAGCACCGGACACACCTTCTCGCAAAGTCCGCAATCAATACATACAGCAGTATCTATCACCGGATAAAGGAAACCTTCCTTATCATCATGCATCTCTATGCATTGCTTGGGACAACGCTGCACACAAGCATTACAGCCGCAACATTTACTTTTATCCGTTATTTGCAACATGTTATTTTCTTTAGTATAGAATATGCTTTATCTCCAAAAAATGCACGTTCACTCTTAGTGAGCCCAAATAGCACGCAACATGTGCACGTCCAAACAACAGAAATCGTTCCATTCACAAAAAAACGTATAATGCCTTCTTCCATGTAGTATGCTACCATAACAGGTAATATAAACGAAGTTATAGATACTATCATACAAGGAACAATACACTCTTTTAGAAAAATACGTACGGAAAATGCCATTAAACGCCTGAGAACACTAAAACGAACAATATTGAGCAACAAGAAATCTATAATAAAGATAAGGTAAGCCGTCCAAACAGGAGCTCCAGCATAAAACGCCAACCACACCAAAGGAAATATCAAACCGGCAGTAATAGCGGCACGTATCGTATAATTCTTAATATGTCCGTCCGCTTGTATCAATTTGAAAAGGTTCTGCCCCGAAGATACGGCAAGTGACTCAAACATGGCAAAACGCAAAAACAAAGGTGCAAGTTCCGGAACTTCACCAAGCCAAAGTCGCAAGAGGGTTTCGGCTTCCATACAGACAGGTACGATAAAAACATACATCATCAACCATGTAAACTTGGTTCCTCTATTTGCTAAATGGACTGCATATGCAACATCACCGCCTGCATAATTTTTGGTTATTTGTGGTGAAAACGCGACAGTAAAATTACTCACAAAACCTTGAACAGCACCATTTACAGTCATGGCTATTGACCGGGAAGCGTTATAAACAACACCAAAAAACACATTCACAAGCATATTCACACCCTGAGTGGCAAAAACATATGCACCATTGTTTATCAGATTCCAACCACTGAACACGGTAAGTTCTTTCATTAGCTTTTTATCAAATACTCTCGGATTATAATTTGCTTCTTCAAAATTTTTACTACAATACCAGCCATATAATGTCCGCATACCAAGAGCTACAAATACTTGTAAAATGACAAATAATATCAGTCGATCCCCATCAAATGCCTTTATCGCAAAGCATATAGCAAGTTTCAGCGTAACATCCACAACACTCATATATGCATAGATTGCCATTCGTTCGTGGGCGATTATCAATGCATTAAAGGGAGAACTGATAAGTGAAATCATTAAGGTGACAATAGAACATTGTAACACCCAGTTTGCAGCTTCCATGCGTCCCTCCGGTATATTAGCCTCATTATTAAGAAACCATACACCAGCAATTTCCAACACCAATGCAACAATCATAGCCATCACAATCTGTGCATTGATAGATGTGGAAAACATGGTCTTCAACTGTCCGTTCTCCTTCTTACCCAATGCACATGTAATATAACGGCTAATAGCTGCTGACATGGTACCAGTGATAAGCGAACTCATACCTACGATACCTCCTACAACAGCATTGATACCATAGTTTTCTACCCCTAACGCCTGCAACATCACACGACCGGTATATAACCCCACAATCATTGTAATGAATGTACGGAAATAAAGGGCAAGCGTATTTTTAGCTATACGTTTATTATTTTCCGCTATGGACATTTTTCAAGATATAAAACCCCCTTTCGCTGACTTTCAATTGCCAACTACCAGTTCTAACACAACATTACTCCTGATCTAACTCTTCAAACCGAGAATTTTTCGATTTGAATTCAGGCACAGTCCGTTTCATCAACTTCACCGTCTCCCAAATCTTCACTGAACGAGATAGCTTCTCAAACTCATCATATGTTCCTACAATATCCTCATACTCATATCTCCGAACCTTAGCTATCTTTATCTTCTTATGATGAGTAGGAATCGTATTCTCTTCATTACTCAACACTTCCTCATACAATTTCTCTCCCGGACGAAGACCTGTAAATTGAATCTCAATATCCTCTCCCGGTTTATATCCCGCCAGTTCTATCATACGGGTAGCCAAGTCCACAATCTTCACCGGTTTACCCATCTCGAATACAAAGATCTCATTTCCTTCCCCCATAGTAGCGGCCTCCATCACCAAGCGACACGCCTCGGGGATAGTCATGAAATAGCGTATGATATCAGGATGTGTCACGGTGACGGGACCGCCATTTTCTATTTGTTCTTTGAAGCGGGGAATCACCGAACCATTACTGCCTAAGACATTGCCAAAACGGGTGGTGATAAATTTAGTTTTACCTTCTATCTTACCTTCTTTAATGGCATAACTCAAACTCTGCACATAGATTTCCGCCAGTCGTTTGGAGCATCCCATCACATTGGTAGGATTGACAGCCTTGTCTGTGGAAACCATTACCATCTTCTCCGCACCATACTTCACTGCCATATCCGCTACCTGGCGGCTACCTGTGACATTCACCAATACAGCCTCGCAAGGATTTTCTTCCATCAGCGGGACATGCTTATAGGCTGCTGCATGAAATATGATTTGAGGATGATAAATGTCAAATACCATACGCAGGCGGTCTATCACACGGACATCTCCTATCACCGGAACAAAGTCAAGGTTAGGATACTTCCGCTCGCACTCAAGACGGATGTTATGCAAAGGAGTCTCGGCAGAATCGAACATAATCAGTTTACTGATATTCATCTGCGCCAATTGACGGCAAAGCTCACTACCGATACTACCGGCAGCTCCTGTAACCATGACCACCTTTCCACTGAATTCATCTGCGACTTCACCCATATTGATATTAATCTCAGGGCGTCCCAACAAGTCTTCGATTTTTACCGGACGTACCCATTGATGAAAATTCCCGTCTTCGTCAGCCTCACTGATAGAAGGAGCAATGAGTGTCTTTATATGGTTATCCTTACAGTATTGAAGCAAACGGGTCTCTTCCGCACGGGTCGACTCATTGTGAGCAAACAGGATACCTTGAATATGGCGTTTATGGACCAGTTGCTGGAAAGTCTGCTCGTTCGTAAAATAATAGATAGGCAATTCGGCCAGACGACGATGCTTATAGATAGTGCCATAACAATAAAAACCTACAACTTTATAATGAGAACTATGCAGCAAACGAGTCTTTAAGGCTACGCTCTGATCGTCCGTCCCATAAATCAAGATACGCATATTCTCCTTGTTCATCATGTCTATCAAGGCCTCGTAGATGATAACCATCAGCATCCGGGATGTAGCAAATGCAATGATAGTCAACATTCCGTCAAATAGGATAAACAGAAGTTTCTGATTGGCCGATAAGCCGACAGAAGTCAGGAATGTAAAGACAGCAATTCCTACACATGCCATCTTAAATAATGAACTACAAATGAGCGGCCATAAACAGCGCAGTTGAGAGTAACGAACCGTGTTACGGTATGTGTGAAACAGATAGGAAGCTATCGTAGTAGCAACCGCTGCTAAAGCTCCGACCTGAATCATTCCCCAACCATTCAGTAATGTGCTCGTAAGATAATGTATCCACCAATAAGTGAAACAGGTGGAAGTCACCGAAATGACTAAGTCAATTCCCCATATTATCCAGTAACTAAAATAAGTCCTGCTTATATACCGGATAAATTTTTCCAAATTTTGTTTCATCTCTATTATTTATATTCCTCATATTTATAACCATACCCGTAGCCATAACCATATCCGTAACCGTACCCATATTTTTTCTTTTCAATATGGCTGTCATTCAACACAATACACATGCGATTAAACTTACCTTCCTTGTGCAGTCGTTCCAATTCCGGAAGATAGCGTCGGTCAAGCTGTCCGTCACGGATGACATACAAAGTCAGTTCCGCTACACGATTCACAACGGCGGCATCTGCCACGACTTGTGCCGGAACATTATCCAATATGATATAGTCATAGCGTTTCTTCAGTTCCTCTATTAATTTCTCCAACCGGTCACTCATCAATAGTTCGGAAGGATTAGGCGGAATAGGACCAACAAACAGGGAGTCGACAGACGGATGAATCATTCCTTTATCCAAGATGCTGTCAACATCATTATGTTGTCCAGACAGGTATGTGCTCAGCCCGTCTTTATGTTTAATTCCCGCCAATTTACTTTGCGTCCTCTTACGCATATCAGTATCAACCAATACCACTTTTTTCCCGGCAATAGCAATTGCCACTGCCAGATTGCGGGATACAAACGACTTTCCTTCTCCCGGCATAGTGGAAGTAAACATGAGAACACGTGCATCCTTCGCCACAAAGTTTATATTGGCACGAAGCAGACGGAACGATTCAGAAATAATGTCATTCTTTTTATCGTCTACCACAATGGCATCGTCTGCCATATTTTCTTTACGGGAAGGAATCTCACCTAAAAGTGGAATGGTGGTATAATCTTCAATATCCTTTCTACCGCGGACGGACGTATTCCATAACATAGTTAATATCTGGATTCCCAACGGGATAGCCAGTCCTACGACTAAAGCTGCCAGCAGAAAAGTTGTAGAATGGGGAGCGATAGGGGCATTGGAACCAAATGGAGATTCCACTACACGGATATTCGCTTCCGTTACGGCAAGTTGCAGTGCGTTTTCTTCACGCTTGTTTAACAGGAAAGTATATAACGCCTCTTTAATGGATTGCTGACGGATAATGCTTAATGCCATCTTCTCCTGCTTCGGAACAGCTTGGATTTCAGAGTTGATCTGACGTTCTACCGCACGAGTCTTTTCCAGTCGCAGACGAAGGTTCTTGATATAGTTATCCATGGAACCGGAAATTACCGTACGCATCTCTGCCAGGTTCTTATCTGCTGTTTGTACAACAGGATTCTTTGCGCCGGATTCAGCCAACAGATGGTTACGCCGAAGCATCAGTTCGTTGTATGCAGTTATCTGGCTTTGAACGCTTGCGTCCCCGACACCGGATACATTAGGTATTAACTGATTGTTTCGGGTGGCATCCAATAAATAGCTTTTAATGGATTGGGCAATGGATAATTCCGTTTCCATCTGAAGGTTTTCTGTCTTCATGCGGCTGCTTTCCGCTAGAAATTGCGACCCGTTCCCTTCCGAGCCTATAATCCGGTTACGCTGCTTGAAGTCTGTCAGTTCTTCTTCTACATCACCCAATTCTTTACCGATTACCGCAATACGTTCATCTATGAACTTGGCGGTGTTTACCGCTATACGGTTCTTGTCTTCGATGATGGTTTCATTATAAACATTAATCAAGGCATTCAAAATCGCATCGGCACGAGATATATTATCTCCGGTACAGGTAATCTGCACCATAGTAGTACCTTTGCCTGCAAGTGAAGTCGAGATACCACCTTTATATATAGCTGCCGCTGTTTCGGGGCTTATTCGTGTCACCGAAACTGGCTTGCCTATATAAGCGCTTAAATTTTCCGGTTTCAAATTCACAACTATTCTTCCCGCTTCTGTCTGAATAGTATCCCCATAAGCATATTTTTTATCTGAAATGGTGTAGTTCTTTACATCCAACGGAGTCACCTTCGTACGGTAATACTCATGATACGGATCTATGAAATTCACTTCAACCGGAGATTCCGCATATAAAGATGTATTACGGAAAAAGCCTTCTTTCTCATATGAAACATCCAAATGCAGCCGATTGACAACCTCTCGTACCAGTTGATGGGAACGGAGTATGAACATTTCATTTTCAACGCCACTACCGGTAATCCCGCCTTGCAACTCCAGCATAGCCGAGATGTCGGAATTCGCATTCTTTCCTCCTGTCTTTACCAGCATTACAGCCTGGCGTTGATAAACAGGGACTAAGGTACGGGTATATAGATAAGCCGCACTTACACAAATAAACACTGAAAGAGCAAACCAGTACCAATTAGCAATGATCAATTCTACAATATCACGCAAGTTAATATTGAATCCGCTTTCCTTGACTGTTTTCTCATTATTTTCCTGTGTATATTCCATCTTATTATTTCGTAAGAATAAATACTAATGATAATATAGAAGCTAATACGCCGATAATACTACTACCGGCAGACAGGTAGGTAAGTGCGGAACTTCCTTTCACATTAATAGCCTTGTTGGGTTCCACATAGACCACATCATTCTGCTGGAGATAAAAAACCGGTGAGTTCAGGATATCTTCTCCGGAAGTAAGATTGACGCTATAACTCTTACGTTCACCATTTTCCTCCCGGATAACCAGAATATTCTCCCGATGGGCTGTCGGCGGTAAATCACCTGCCAGTCCGATAGCTTCGAGTATGGTAACACGTTCACCGGGCAAGTCTTTTACTCCGGGACTGCCCACTTCACCAAGCACTACTATCTTTGCACCTTTAAAGCGTACTAACACGGTAGGATCCTTGATATACTCACCTTCAATAAGTTTGTTTTTAATCGCATCCGCCAATTCCTGGCGTGTCAACCCTGCTGCCTGCATCTCGCCCAAAACAGGAATCTCTATTTTACCACTCTGGCTGACTAAAAGACCGGTGCTTTCCTGGGTATTCGTAGATGAACTTGAGCCTAATACCTGGCTGTTCGCAAAAGGAGTCAATAGCTCGGGAGCCTTACTATTAATCGTAATCAGAAGCTGGTCGTCCGGTTTGATACGCAATTCATAATTACTTTCTATTTTCTGTGGATTCTCATGCAACTTATCAGCGCCTTGCAGATAAAGCATTTTTTTGGATGACACACAAGAAGTCATCCCACCCAAAACACATGCCAATAGCATAAAAAGAAAAGAAACTCTACAGCTTTTCATATTCATTACAAATTGAGGATAAAATTAAAGAGAGGGGAATTAGTTTTTCGCGCTGATTGCCTCTACATAACCAACAGGCATATCAACACAAGCACAACCAAGCATATTCAAGCGAACGGCAATCTTACTTTTACCGTCAACATTGACCAACTCACCGACAAGTCCGGTCAAAGGACCTTTGACAACACGGACTTTTTCACCACGTGCCAAAGGAGAACTGTTCATACAGATTGCTTCTTCGGAATAATCAAGCATAAAACGGAAACGAGCCATCTGATCATCAGGAATCACCGCCGGTGTACTCTCACCCCGCATCACCATATAGCGGCTCACTGTAGAAAAGCTCAAGACTTCCATGCGCTCTTTCGGATCAACATGGACAAAAACCATCATTGGGAGCAGAACTGACTCGACCATTTTACGGCGGTCACTCCATTGATGAATTTCTTGTTGGACAGGAACAAAATTCTCAATCCCCATTCTGTCCAAACGCTCGGCAACCTTCTTTTCGTGATGCATACGAACCAAAGCTACATACCAGCGTTTAGAGTGTGCTACGCCTTCCCCTGTCCCATTGCTAGGCCCAGCAATTACTGATTTTCTCTTTGCTAAAATCATGTTTTTTTACCCCATATTTATCCGTTACTTCTTAGGTAACGGATTTAAATTCGGGACAAAGATAGACAAAAACATAGATAGCACACAAATATTTCTTCACTTTTTTTAGTTTTATCTGAAACAAAGGGTAAAAAACGATCCGAACATGAAATAATAGATTTTTCATGCTCTAACTTTTTATTGCCTAAAATCATAAAATTTCTCTCTGATTATTAGGCTTTTCTCTTTTTTGTGCCCTGTCTATGTGCATAATTTCCCTTTTTCATTGTTGTGTGTGCTTAGTCCGTTACCTAAGAAGTAACGGGCGATTATTATCACTGATTACCAATACATTATACTATAATCATCTGCTAGCGCAGTAATTCTTTACGTAAGATAAATTCCCTTTATTCACCTCCGTACGTTCTTTAAGCCCGAAGCCTTTCAAATAGATTTGTGTGGTTTTTATAGATTTATGCCCCAATGATTCGCTAATCATCTCAATTGAAACTCCCCGATATTTGGCGGTAGTAGCCCAGGAGTGACGGAACGTGTAGGAAGAAACCGGGGATTTCAGATGCAACGCTCTTGCCAAATCTTTCAGGCTATTATTAAACCGACGAAGGGCGGACTGATATTCACGATAAGCGCGTTCGTCTTTCCGTTTCTTATCACCACGGAGAATATCGAATAGATAATTAGGGCAATCGGGCAAAGAATCCTGCTTGTTCCGTAATTGGTCAATCATTTCCTTTGCACTGTCCAACACCTCTACACTCATGGGAGTCTTGGTTTTGATACGGCTATAACGCAGCACATTGCTTTCCAAAGCCGATTTCTCCAGGTGAGCCAAATCCGCGAATGACATTCCACAAAACTGGAACATCAAAGCGGCAATAGATTGTGTACGGCGCAAACGCTCTGACTTCGGGTCTTCATAAAGAAGCCTGTGCAGTTCGGCAGCGGACAAAGCTTTTTTCTGACGGACATCCACGCCCGTATAGACATCACTGAACAATCGAGGCACGTAAGAGGCATTCCCCGCTTCCACTCCCCGATTGTAAATGCTACGGAGCATGCGCATATACGTAGAAACTGTATTGGGCTTCAACCCACACTCGTAAAGATACTGCCCATAAAGTCGTAGACGCTCACGGGTGACTTGCCTGAACGACACATTAGATATACCGCAGAATTTGCAGAAAGAAAAGAGGGCGTTCTTGTAGACGTGCGCCGTAGAGTGGCGTCCCTCTTTTCGCAAACGACCGATGTAGAGCTCTCCACACCGGCTAAATCCATTTTTACTCATCATTTACATCACTAGTTATTTTATACATATATACCATTTGGCAGGCGGCAAAAGAACGAATCTTTTTGCACAACTGGAACGTATATGCCAAACGACACGTGATTATTGACATTTTTTAATATTGCCAGATTCACATAAAAAAATATCCGGATGCCCACTGAAGAACATCCGGATATAACTCTCTCTTTACCTTTTTAACTAATTTACCTTTCTGAATAGTTTGCCAAATTGTAACATACCGGCTTCGTGCTATTACCCACACGGTAAATACCGAATTTAAAATAATAGCCGTCTTTGTCGTTACGTCCAATCAGGATTTTCTCATTATCCACGATATGTCTACTAACCTTTTTCCCCTTTTCCTGATAGTCCATCTGCACATCGAGCATACCTGGCTTCACGATTGTTTCGGCTTCTTTCCCATAGACCGTCCAGTCGATATGGATGCGGAATGTAATCCAACAATCCTTTGGAAAGTCTGCGAAAGGCATTTTGTAAGCGATGGTAGATGCTTTATATTCAGATGTCACAGGTTTCATAATTTGAGTTCTCTCTACATTTGCGTTGCAACGGTCATCTTTGTCCGTCAACCACCTACGATCGGAGTTTGCTTTGATATAAAACCAGCCTCCGGAGAATCCGAACGCCAGTGGCGGGTATCCTCCCTGTTCAACCAGCCATCCGTTGGCTTTACCGGCTACATACACCGGATTGCCTTGTTTGTCTTTAACCGGATTGCCCTGCTTATCCAGTTTGACTTTTTTCTCGTGTCCTATGTTTTTCTTGAAGATAGTAGACTTATCCAGTTCGATGAATTCGTCAACTGTCAGCGTTTTCACTTCGCCCTGCGGAGTCTGCACCAAAGTACGGTCGGGCATCCCGTGCCATTGGGCGAAAATTGTCGAGACATCACTGCCCAGTGTAGAAGGGATATATACCGAAAACTCATAGTCGCGGGAAGAACCTTGCGGACAAGCCCCTTTACCATGATGATATACAGTTTTCATTATTTGTGCCTTTTTATACGTATCGGCCGGTTTCCCTTTGAAATCATCGGAAGTTGCATAGCAATAAGAAAATTCCGCACGCCCTTTTGTTTCCCCTTTTGCGTAACCCGACAACGTGTTATCATCTTCTTTCAGTTCAAAGCGATAAGAAGGTTTGCCGTTGAACATACGGGTGAAGTCGCGTTGAATGGCATGTGGCTTTTTTGTTCCAACCGCTACCCAGCAATCGTCTATTATCTGGTCGACACGTGCCGAATCTGCCTGTACGTTTACACGCTCGGTCAGAGGAACCAGTGCTTGTGTTTTATTAGTCTGGGCAGTCAGTACCGTGCATCCTGCTGCTACCACACAGATAGCTAAAATGTTTTTCTTCATCCTATTTGGTATTAAGTTTGTTGACAGTGCAAAAATACGAAAGGCAACCTCTTCGGCTGCCTTTCTTTTGTCTCAAATGTTTTCACATTTGTGTAATTCTGCTGTCAATACCCGCTCACAGGCTCAATTGGACGATTCGTCATCGTATTCTTCTTCAAGCATATCCACTTTTTGTATGCTCATTTTTCCATCGGCTGTGATAGTGATAGAAAGCGGCATATACAAATCTGTCTGCGGATAACAAACACTGGCGGCATATACTATTCCCTGCGGAGTGGTCTTGTCATACACGATTCCTTCCAGGACGGAATTCGACAGGAACTTAGCATCTACTACGGATGAAAAGTCATTCTTGGTAAATGTTTTATCAAACACTTTCTCGCTGCCACGTGTCAGGCGCAACACGATTTTATTATCGACATAGGTATCTCCCATTTCGTTGGTGACATGAGGCAGACTTTCGTCCGGTGTGCGCGAAACCATGGAATGATAGTCTTTTCCTTTAAACTTAAAGTCTATTTCGCTTTTGGAAGTTTGCATACGTTGCAGTCCTTGAGCATCCACACTGTCCATTGTTGCCAACGTTGATTCATTATTTGAAGTTCCTTTTTTACCGCCACAAGCAGTCACAGCCACTGCCAATGGCAACAAAAGCAAATAAATTAGTTTTCTCATACGTAAGTTTTCTGTTTATAAATAGGTAACAAAGGAACAAAAAGAGTGGGATATTTACAAGTGTAACCGACATTTTCCTACTTCATTTTTATTTTCAGATGTTTTCCTTCGTATTTAACAATCTTTCCACCAGTACTTTCTTCCACTCCTATTCCAGTATTTTTATCAACCTTCACCAACCTCAAGTTCCGACATTGAACCATTCCCGGATAATTACCTTCACGCTTAGAAATACTCAATGTATTCTTTTTGTCATCCCACTTTATTACAAAATTCGAATGATAACCTTCCTCATAATTATAATTATCGCCTTCATCTTCGTATACCGTAAACGAAGCATCCGCTCCCGGATAGATCCTTATTTCCCAGGCTGCATCTTTCTTTTCCGATGTATATTGCATAACCTGCCCCATCGGAATAATAGCCCCCTGACGTACCAATAAAGGTATACGGTTGATTGTCGCTTCTACAGTAATCCATTGCCCTCCTTTATATTTCTCACCTGTCCAGAAATCAGTCCAGTTCGTGCCATGGGGTAAGTATACCCGACGTGTCTTGGCAACATTCTCCAATGGTTGGGAGTCAGCCGAATAATACATCGGAGTTATGACAGGAGCAACCAGTAAAGCAGGTCCAAACATAAATTCATCTTTCAAATCAACAACTTGTGTATCCGAAGCAAAATCAAAAGCAAGCGCTCTGGTTATCGTATAACTATCGGTATGTACCTTTCCTACTAATGAATAAATATAAGGCAATAAACGATACCGTAAATGAATCATCTGAATGAGACTGTCGTAAAAAGGCTCACCTGGTTTGCCAAAACGCCATACTTCACGGGGAGTATCAGTACCATGACTCCGGAACACTGGCAAAAATGCTCCATATTGAAACATTCGGGTATATAATTCACGATAACCCATATCAGCTACTCCTTTATTATAATCACCTTTCCAAAACCATTGACCTCCTCTTTTGGTAAAAAAAGCTCCGATATCGACTGACCAATAAGGACAGCCCGTAGCCATAAAATTCAGTCCCGCCGGAATCATTTGAGAGAAAGATTTCCAGGAAGCATGAGTATCGCCATTCCACGTAATGGTAGAATAACGTTGCTGACCAGCATAACTGGAACGAGTCAAATTGACCACACGTTTGTCTCTGCTCGTAGAGCGCTGGTTCTCATAAATTCCCATTGCATGATATAAGGAAAACAACTGGCTTCGTTCTGCTCCCAATACATCACTCAATAGTTTGTTATTTAATTCCCAACGTTGTTTGTGATTATCACTTCCATAATAATCTCCCATATAAGTCCAGTCAGCATCCAATGGTTCGGAAGCATCACACCACCAAGCGTCGAAACCATTATCAAAAAACTCTTTTTTTGCATAATTCCAATATAACTTTCTGGCCGACGGGTTAAAAGCATCGTAAATAGGAGAAGAATACAGAAGTAGATTTTTCTGTTTAAAATCAGTGTGTTGAGGACAATTCATTGCATTAGGCCATATGGAAACCATTAATTTAGCATGTAAAGAATGAATTTCATCCACAAGTTTCTTTTTATCAGGATAATATTTCGGGTCCATACTCATACGTCCCCATTGCCCCTTAGGCCAGTAGTTCCAGTCTTGTACAATCATATCAATAGGTATCTGTCTTTGTCGATATTCTTTTAAAGTATTGATTAAATCATCGGAACTGACATAGCGTTCTTTCGATTGAATATATCCGAAAAGATAAAGGGGCATCATGGGTGAAGCGCCTGTCAGCAAACGGTAATTAGCCACCACCCCATCCATCGTACGGCCTTTCATAAAATAATAATCAATCTGTTTGGCTGCCTCCAATTCCACATAACTGCCTTCCGAATTGTCTTTGAATACCATTCCGCAGCCTGCATCGAACAATAAGCCATAGCCGTTGGTCGAGACCAGTACTGGAACCATCGCTTTTAAATTATGCTGGCACAAATAAAGCTCCTTTCCACGAAGATTCATGTAGTTCTCCATATGAGAACCAAGTCCATATAAAGCCTCAGAAGGTTGCCATTCGAAATTTATTCTGTATTTCCAGGTATGTCCTATGGTATCACGTCGAAGAATGTTTTTCATTTCCTTATCCCCATCCGCTGTTTTCTCAACACGTTTGGATCGCTCATCGTATACAACCCGCTCCATCATTTTCTTTTCTCCAACTCTTGGGAGTTTACTGTCTTCCCGAAGTAATAAGGAACCAGCTCTATTAAAAAAAGAAATAAAACCCGTGTTCAAATCAACCTTAACGATTAAACTATCCGATTTTAATAAACAACTATCGGTTTCTCTCTTAGATGCAAGGCGAACAGCCTGTGTAACTCGAGGTACACAAACTCCAGTGTTATTCCCCGTTAGTACATTTTCCTTCGCGTACTGTACTCTCACAATATCCGAAGTAACAAATTCAACTTTCAATATGCCTTGCGCCAATTGACAAGACATGCCATTCTCTAAAAAAGTAACATCCTTATCTTTTGAGAAAGCAGTAAATGGACTCATTATTACGACCAATGAAAGGATTAATAACCGCGCTACAGTAAATTTTCTCATTCTAAATCGACTTTTATAAATATATATTGTATACAACATAATTGAAAACCATACTAATAGGACGTAGAGTTTAATATGAATAAACAAACTTATCCACATCAATATACCCTGCATCCGTTATATTATTAAAACAATAAATGCCAATGCGACTTCCACGGTAATATCCCCATTGAAGCTGATAGACTTCTCCAAATGGTATGAACTTCTTGCCATCTGTGCTATATAAGAATTGGCTTTTCCCATCCAATCCCCAGATAGATTTTATCCATACATCGTTTCCTTTTATTACAGGACCAGTAATTTTCTCTCTGTTAGTCTGGAATTCTAAATACCTATTTTCACCCGAGTGAGTCAATCCTAGCATTGCATAAGTTTTAGAATAATGGCACAGACCTGCCTTTTGTCCATCGGCCATATTTTTAATATTGATCTTAACAACAACTTCGTTTTTGCTTGTACGGAAGCAACGCTGCGTTAATGTATTTCCTGCTTTCAACAAATTATCTGTCATTAACGGACGGAATGCTTTTAATCTTAAGCAACCGGGCTTTTCCACCAACGACCACATTTCATCCCGCGGCTGATAGTTCCATTCCCATTGGGGTGAAAGTACTGTTTTATCAAAATCATCAGACGATTGTGGGGTTTGAACCGGATACTGATTGGAAGGTTTGGCAGTCTGCCACACCATTGTACCAATACCGTCCTGCCCCACCCGACCTATAATCGGCCAATCGTCTCTCCAATGGACTGGCAGCAGACTAGCTATGCGTCCCGCCCAGTCACCCGTTCCGTGATGGGTAAGAAAATACCATTTTCCATCGGGTCCTTCCACAAGACCACCCTGGTTCGGTTCATTATATTCACGCTGCACATGACTCAATTGCTTTCTTTCAAGATACGGTCCTGTAATGGTAGAAGCACGCTGCATCATGATATACCTTCCTCCATTTTTTACCTCACTGAAAAAATGATAATATATACCATTGATTTTATAAAGTTTGCTTGCTTCGCGACCGTGACCTTCATTAATTAGTATTTTTGAGTCTTCAATTAAGTTCTTCCCATCAGATGTCATCCGGTACAAATAAGTTTTATATTTATCGGCAAAGTGAGTACCTACAAAATAGACTTGTCCGTCATCGTCAAAAAACGGACAACAATCATCCCATCCTCTTTCTGCTTTCAAGCAATGCAACGGCTCCCACGGGCCTGTAATTTCAGTAGCTGTCGACATAAAATAGCCTTCATCGGGCGTACCGAAATAAACATAAAATTTCCCCTGATGGTAGCGGATAGCTCCTGCCCAAATACCTCGCCCGTAGCGGTTCATGCGTGTCCAGTTCATTTCTTCGCTAATTTGGTTAAGATTAGAAACCACATGACCTTTAATAGTCCAGTTTACCAAATCTTTGGAATGGAGTATCACCATACCAGGCGAATATTGGAAAGTAGAAGAAATAGCGTAATAATCATCGCCCACCCGTATGCAATCAATGTCGCTGTAATCGGACGGAATAACGGGGTTACGGTAAGTGCCGTCTCCCTGATCCCCCCATGTCAGCCATTCTCCCCACTTGAAATCATTTTGTGCGAATACATTCACCTTTAAAAAAGCGAAAATGAATAATATTATATATGTTCCGTTTTTCATACTGAAAATAGTCTAAATCACATACCTATTACACAAAAACAACGTTATTTTCGTTCTCTTCTTTCCTGATGAAATATAGATAGAACCTTTTTTCCTGAATAAATTGTAACAATCAGTTCGCCATCACCGATCCTACTGAATGCTTTTGCGGTTTGTAAAGACAGTTCCGTTTTTTCATACGGTTGTAAAACGGGAACTTTGCCAGATGCAATATTTACTTTTTGGCCACTGCTGATATATTCGACTTTCAATGCAACCTCTCCAGACGCTACCTGTCCGAAGTTCTGTACCTCAATCCGGCAGTTCTTTCCTGATTCGGAGAAAACAGGTGAACGGGCCGAAAGAATCGGTTCCACATAGTTTACATACGGCAAGCGGGCATACCCGTAAAGCATCTTTCCATTTTTATATTTACCAATCAGTTTAGGGGCAAACTCATCTGCTGTGATGCCATTACCCTTTCCGTCAAAAGTGACAACCAAATCCTTGCCATCATTTTCGTAACGCAACACCTTACTGCCTCTACCATAATTCACTTCTTCCGAAGCGCCGAAACGAAGGGAATTCAAGTCAATATCGGTTTGTGGATTAAACCCTTGTTCCGCTTGGATTTTTAAACGGATTGATTTAGTCTTGGCGGTAATGGGTTTATTATCCTGTATTGTCAATAACACACCAGGATTCAAGGGGATTCCAATGTTTTTTGAACTGTGGTTATCAAATGGTTTATCCAGTGGTTTCAACGTATCAATCACAGCAAAGTTGGCTTGTATGGCACGGCCATATTCATCCTGGTATATCTTCATACGTTCGTATTTAAACCAATCCTCCTTACGTCCGTCTTCATGTACGGCAACGCCCGGCATATAAGCCTCTCCGGGATCAGTAACCCACTTTATTCCATCTTTTGAGCGAAGATAAAAGGCTATACGCCCGAGCCAATCATTCACAATCATATGGTATTGAATATGGTCGCGCCAAATCACAGGGTCTTCAAATCGACCTTCCACAGATGGGTAAACGCGTTTATCGGTGATTTGGTTGTACTCCGAAAGTCCATCACGGCTAATCCAGATTCCACCACCACGGCAAACCATTATATAGGACCCGTCTTCACGTTGAGCAAAAGAAAGATTGGATAATCCTTCGATAATCCGGCGGTCACGTGCATTGAAATCAAACTTACCGTATTCCCAGTTGCCATTGATATTGTCCGTTACATACCTACCGTCAATGACATAGAGCACATACCGTCCGTCTTTCAACTGGAATACTTCCGGGTTGTGACCCTTACCTATCATGTTACGGGCAACGAAAGGACCGGTCAGGTTATCACTAACAGCATTGAAAACATACGAATTGGGCCATTCCATATGCCCCTTAGTCGAAGATTCCAACCAGCCACATACAAACAGATGGTATTTGCCATCATTACCTTTCTTTATATTACCACCCCAATAAGACCAAATTCGATCTTCAATACCATTATCAATGTAACGTGGAATAACACCGTCAACTCCCCAAGTGTCAGAGGAAAGAACTTTACCTTGCATGGGTAAAAAACGATCCATAAATCGGGCGCCATTTACCAGCTGATTCCATTCAACCGGACGTTCACGCTTAGTTATCTGCGCATATAAGGGCAAAGCAATAAAAAGAAAGAATAAGAGTAATTGTTTTTTCATACGTATATCATTATTTTATTGGATAGCCTGCAACTCCGTATCCTGTAGTGATTGTATCCTTTCAACCACTACAGGATTACCACAAGTATCACCAAAATCCAAAGTTATGGTAATATTTGTTGGTCGCGTTGAGAAGGAGTATCCATTATTCGATTGAATCACTCCATTCACAGCCCGGTATGAAGCTGTAGAGAAAGTCCATGTCTTCAATTGGGTAAGATCTTCATTTATTCTTCCTTTATCTTTTCCAGCATTCATGTCTTCACCCAAATAATAAAGCAGGCTGCCGAAACCAGTATTGTCACACGCAACCCCCGGTCCTTCAGGACGCACAAGACCTAAAACGATCTTTGTATAGGGCATTTCCAACCCTTTTCGTACTACATAATGATTATAAGCTATTTCAAAGACCGAGCGAAAACGCCCCATACCTCCTTTTCCAAAGGTAGAAAGATGGGAATATTTTCCGGTTATATCTTTCCACTTAACAAAGGGAACATCGTATCCCAGATTGGATTTGGCAATATATTCATATCCTTTCATAATACGATTATCCAATACGCCATACAGGTCGTCACCTTGTGTCCAAGCGACCTCCGCCATATCGGCAAGACAGCTTACACCAAGCATTGCATGCTGTTGGTCACGACCGGCCTCTTGCGATTGCCCGCTTTCAGCAATATAGTTAGGCAGACTTCCGTTATCATTTCCATGATAAAAGAAGTCAATAGCATCTTCATAGAGTTTACGATCATTCAAAAATATCCCGAAAGAAAGTTGTGCCTTAGCTGCCGCAGCTCCCCAATTACCATTGGTATAGGGGGCGGTTTGAAAGAATTTACTTAAAACCGGCTGAAACACATTTTGAAACATGGCCTCTACACGCTCTGTATCCTGCGTACTCCAACCATTCGGATAATGAGTTTGCGTATAAGTGTAACGCATAATTTCCGCCACATTAACCAGTATAAAACCCTGTAATGCTGCACAAAGCGGAGCATCATTAGTAGGTGGTATATGCCGGATGGTACGGGCATAAGCCCTTATAATTTCCATCGATTTATCCGCATGGGCTTTATTCCCGGTTATCTGCCAAAGAAGGGCATTGTAATAGGCGGAATTAAAATCATGTTCACTGGGACTTTTGGTATAACTGTACTTTCCATCTCGACTTATTATTTCGAAAGGTCCTTTCATCTGATAATCGGCACTAGCTTCCGGTAGTTTTATGAGAATCTCATACGAACCATAAGCCGGTTGGACTTTGTGGTCGACTAAACGTTTTATCCGCTCCAAAGATTTCTTGGAGTGAAGCACTCCTGGATGAATAAACTGCTGGGCAAAAACACCAGGAATAATACATACCAGATTACAAAACAACCATATTTTTCTTAGTTTCATAAATTATCTCCTGATTTAACGATTAAAACAATATATGATTTGTAAAAGACATTGGGACACCCTTTCCACCCCTTTGGGACATTTGGTTCCAACACATCTCCGTCTACAAAGATACAAATAAACAAAAGTCTATCCTACGCCATATAGAATCATAAACTGGTCAATTCGGTAAATAATAGTACTTCTTGTCCGAAAATGGTTCAAATTGTACTACCCCATGAAACGATGAGTACTATGAATATACCGTTTTTTTTGTTTTCTTTGTAGAAGAAAAACCAATTCCTAATAATAATGAGATTTCTGACCTCCATCTTAGTACTTTTTTTAAGTATAAGCAGTTTTGCTATCAATCAATATAAATTCCGCCTGATAGATACAGTCGACGGCCTGTCCGATAATCAGATACGTGGTCTGAGCATCACTCCCGACGGGCGTATTGCTGTCAGAACCGCTTCCATAATGAACATTTATAATGGGGCGACCTTTGAATACTTTCATTATGATAAAAAACAAAAGTATGTGTGGAGTTATAACCGCCCTACCAAAGAATATTACGACAATCAAGGAAGAATATGGATGAAAGAACTCGGCTATCTGTTGCTTCTTGACCTGAATACCAACAAATTCAACTACGATATATCAGAAGAATTAGCCACAATGGGCATTACCAAACATTTAAAGAACCTTTTCATTGACGACTCCAAAAACTACTGGTTTCTGACAGATGATAATACATTTACCTTTTACGATACAACCCACAACAAACTTATTACAATAGAAGACGGCCAGAGTGAATTCACCAAACAATACGGAATCCCGTTGGAACTGACCCAGTACAAAAACCTTTGCTGGATTGTATATAGCAGTGGTTTGATACGTTGTTGGGACCATACCTCTCGCGAGTTCATTTTTCAAGAAACCCGTTTTCTGAACATTATAAGCGACTTTACCGATAGAATTTATATTCATCCCGATTCTGTGGGGAACATTTGGTTAATGTATAACAATGCGGTCTACTTCCATCACAGGATAAACAGAGACTGGAAAGAAGTCGTCACCATCAAAGGTATATCCAATTTTTTCACCTGTATGGACATGGATAACGAAGGAAATGTATGGGTGGGAACTTCAAAATCCGGATTAAGGCATATTGACGGCAAAACATTCAAAGTAACTCACTTGCCAGGCATGAGTCTTATAAACGGAGGCATACAGGACAATGACATTTACACCCTTTTTGTAGATCCCAATGATGGTATATGGATAGGGACGCTTTTTCAGGGATTATGTTACTATCATCCCAGTATGCAAAAGTTTCAGCTAATTCAAACCATCAACACCGGTACACAAATCACCAACGAAACCATACGCTGCTTTCTGGAAGAAAAAGACGGTACCGTTTTAATTGGTGCTGGAGATGGTTTATATCGTTTCTATCCAGAATCAAAGAAAGTTGAACGATTGTTTAAAGACCGGCTCAATGACCTTTGTCTCTCCATTAGTCAAGATCGTAACGGCAGAATATGGGTAGGAACTTATCTGGGTGGCTTCTTCTGCATAGAAGGAAAACAAATCAGACAATACATCAGGTCATCGGTAAATCTGGAAAAGGATCCGAACCAGAATGTTTCAAGATGTATTTATGAAGATACAGACGGACGATTCTGGGTCAGTGTAACAGGTGGTGTAGGGCAATTCGACCCAGTCACGGGAAAAATGATATTCATGTTAGCCGATAAATATCCAGAAATAAAGGACTATACTCTAATCTATCACCTCTATCCGATTAATGATGAAACTTTTGCAGCACTAGGAGACAAAGGTATCTACTATTACAATACAAAACGAGACAGTTTATATGTTCCCGGAGCTGACAACCTGAAATTCGAACAAGGCATTAAATATTTCGGGACATTAAAAGATGCCCGGGGACTCGAATGGTTTGCTACCGAAGATGGAATAAGAATTTGGGACAAGACCAAATTGTATAAACTCACCATTGATGAAGGGTTGCCAAACAATGAAGTAGCTTCTATGCTTGAAGATGACAAAGGAACAATATGGGCTTCAACACTGAACGGAATTTGCAAAATCATCCCCATTTTATCCAATGATACCCTTCATTTTTCAATTGTAAACTTCGGGATTTCGGATGGACTGCAATGGGGGAAATTCTACGACCATTCAGCTCTTAAAACAAAAGACGGCACATTATATTTTGGAGGAGCACACGGATTTAATTATTTCGATCCCAATAAAATCATCTACAACAATAGCAAAAACAAACCTGTATTAACAGCATTCAGGATATTCAATTCTTTGATAAAAGAAGGAGAAAAGTACGATGGAAAAGTAATATTAAAAGAAGCCATCGATAAAACCAAGCAAATAACCCTCAAACATAATCAAAATTTCATTACATTCGAGGTTGCAGGCCTGAATTATGTCAATCCATCGCAGACATACTATAAATATATGCTCAAGAATTTTAATGAAAATTGGAATGAAATTTCGGGAGATGGATTGGGCAAGATAACGTATACAGGACTCCAACCCGGGAAATATAGCCTTATTGTATACACCGCCAACAATGATAAAATATGGGGAGACGCCCCCTGCGAAATAACCATTATAATTACTCCACCATTCTGGGCAACCACTTATGCTATCATTATTTATGCCATATTGATCATAGGCATCATTTTCTACATTTTAAAACTACAACAACACCGGGCACAGAAAAAGTCACTCAAGGAAAAAGAAGCGTATGAACAGGAACAGAAAGTAAAACTGGATCTAATGAAGTTCCGGTTCTTCACTAACATCAGCCATGAGTTCCGCACTCCTTTGACATTAATATTAACCCCTCTTGAAACGTTGATAAAGCAACAGGATGATTTAACACTAAAGAAAAAGTTAGATTCCATCTATCAAAATGCAAATTTATTGCTCAGCTTAGTTAACCAGCTTCTTGATTTCAGGAAGTTGGAAATGAAAGGAGAGAAAGTTTTATTTAAGCCGGGAAATATCACACAATTAATAAAAAGTATATACCTACAATTCAATGAATTATCTGTAATTAAAAACATTCATTTCACCATAGAAACATCTGCAGATTATCTCCTGATCAATTACGATCATGACATGATGTATAAAATCATTAATAATTTACTGTCTAACGCATTCAAATTCACTCCTCAAAACGGACATATACAGCTTACGGTGGATAAAATTGACAGAAATGACAAAGAATGCATCAGGATAGAAGTAAGTGATACCGGATGTGGCATCGATGAAAAAGATCTGCCTCATATCTTCGAACGTTTCTATCAGATAAAGGAGGAGCATACGCCGGTCGGAAGCGGCATCGGTCTGCATCTGGTTAAAGAGTACGTTAAATTGCACAACGGCGATATCACAGTGGACAGCCAGATCAACATCGGTAGCACTTTTACAGTTTATATACCGATAGACCTGCCAAAAAGCAGTGAGAGCAAACCAGAAGAAAAAGAGATTATAAACGAGATTATACCTGACACAAAAGAAAAAGACAGTAGAAAGTCAATCCTGGTGGTTGAAGATAACGAAGAATTTCGCAATTACCTAATCGAGCAACTCAGCGAAAGTTATTGTGTAATGGAGGCTGCCGATGGCGACCAGGCCGAGAAATTGATATTCTCGGAATATCCGGATTTGATTATTTCGGATTTAATGATGCCCAAAATGGACGGAATTGAATTGTGCCAACGCATTAAGACCCATATTCAAACCTCTCATATTCCTTTTATCCTGCTTACCGCCCGAACTTCTGACGAAGCAAAAATGGAGGGTTACGAGGCCGGTGCCGATTCGTATATCTCCAAACCCTTCAGTTTTGAGTTATTATGCGTACGGATAAAAAAACTAATAGAACAACAGGAAAACAGGCAAAAGTTATTTCATAAGACGATCGAAATTACTCCCAGCAGTATAACCACTACCTCTCTAGATGAAGAACTAGTTAGGAAAGCGTTGAAATTTGTTGAAGAAAACATTGATAATCCGGAGTATTCGATTGAGGATTTAAGTAAAGACCTGGGATTGAGTAAAACTCATTTAAACCGGAAGTTGCAATCGATAGTCGATTTAACGCCTCTTCAATTTATCCGGTCGATCCGCTTAAAAAGGGCAGCACAATTACTCATCAATAGTCAATATAACATAAATGAGATCTCTGATATGGTAGGTTTCAACACCCTAAAATATTTCAATTCACACTTTAAAGAAGAATTCCAAATGACACCTAGTCAATATAGAGAAAAGAACAAAAAATAATTTTCTATCTTTCTATTATTTTCTTGTTTATTATCCGATCTATAATTACTGTTGAGCTTAATAAATTAGCTAATCAGAAATATGGTAATGCACCATAATCCTATTGTGGTACTTAAGAATTTCCAGTGTACTATTAATGGCTCAGTCTGAAAATTTGGGGGATTTGATTCTGAGCAATCACATCCTAAAAAAAAGATTCATTCCGGTGCGGGGATAAATCAAAGCAGTACTGAAGTAAGCCGAGCCATGTACTTGACTTACTCAAGTCTCCTATATCATTTCATTGAGTGTAGTACTTGTTGCTGTCAAGTCTCCTACTTGTTACAACTAAATCTCCTACCAAATATAAAAAGTAAAAAACCGCCTTCAGCTTTCAGTTCTTCAAAAAAGTCCCTTTTCATCGGTGTTTTTGGCTGAAGTCACCCCTGAATGCAAAAGTGTATAACTTAACCACGTGCCACCCACTTTTATCCGGATGATGGATCTATATACCCCGCGTGGTGGGCATATAGATCCAGTACGGTGAGTATATATACCTACCACGGTGAATATATAGTTCTACTGTCAAGTCCGAAAAAGCTGAATGCGCTGAAAGCACTCCCCCCTGGCTACAACCTATTATCGCAGGGGGGATTTTTTTTCGCCTTCAGCCGCTATCCCCTTTTGCCAAGGCGTTTGCGAATAAAACTGAAACGGCTGAAACCGGATTATAGCATAAAAAATCAGTAAGAGAGTTTTTAGCTAGTTTGGATACAGATAATTGGAGATTTGGTTCATTTCCGCACAGGAATGAATCAATTTTTAAGGATACGGCTGTGTCCTGAACCAAATCCCCAAGAATTACAACTGAGCCGATTTATCTTGAAAACGCCCCCTTTTATTCCAGCAAATAAGCTCTGACCTCTGCCGCACTGACAGATTTTCCTCGATTACTTCTAGTAAACACTAGCTTCAAATAACGAGCTTGCATAGGTTCAAAGGATACACGACCTGTAATTTCTTTGTTGCTCGAGTCACCAAAAACAATGGTTCCTACCAATGGAGCTGTATCAGTATCCATACCGACATATACCTCTACCGTATGAACGTCGGCTGTATTGTTGTCATTTCGCCTATCTAGTTCCACTCGTGAAACCCGTTCCTCATCACCCATATCAATAATTAACGCTTGAGGTAAGTCACCTTTTCCGGTACCATTGTTCCATATGTTGTGCCACAAAGAAGAAGAGGTACCATTTCCATCAATAGCTTTCCAAGGTTCATTGTTCACCTGCCAAGAAGTAGCTGTTGCCGTCCATTTGGCACGATCAAGCATTTCGAAAAGACCGTAAACCTTCACTTGACAAGTACCTGTGGTTCCTGCGCCGTCAGCAGCGAGTGCTGTAATAGTCACCGTACCAGACGAGTGTGCCGTAACCTGTCCTGACGCATCAACCGTAGCCACAGATTCGTCAGACGAAATGAAAGTAACGGATTTGTTTACCGCAGTTGCAGGTAATACCGACCACTCCAGTTGCAATGGTTCCTCTCCCTTAATAATAAACAAATTATCCGAGTCAATAAAGATTATATCACTCACTGTCTCCGGACTAGTTATCTTAATATCAAAAGAGACTACAATATTGGTTCCATCCGTAGTGGAAACTTTCACTTTTCCAACTCCCGGTTTCAGACCACAAATCATACCTTCACTATCTATCGTGAATACATCCGTATTCAGTGATTCATATTTCACCAACGTATTCTCCGCATAATAAGGTATAACAAGAATCGGCAATTTGGCAGGAGTCCCCATCAGCACACGAAATTCCGTAGCATCATCCTGTAACTTGATATTCTCTACCTTATGCGAATTCAATTCTTCATAATTAGAAATAGTAATCCGCCCGGAAACAATACCATCAGAGTACTTTTCCGTAGAAATGGCCAAATAAAGTTCGCCTGCCAACAAAGCTTGTTCTTCTGTTGCCGACAACCCCTGATAAGAAGAAATAACAAAGCTTACCCCCGTTGCATTACTGGGATTTTTTGATGAAAATTTCAGAAAACGTATCGCTTCATTACGCTGTTTTCCTTTATAGATTTTAACACCGACTACCTCATCTTGTCCCATTACAAACAGATCAGTCCACGACACAAGCAGCGTCAATGTTCTCGTTCCTTTATCATAAAGACCTGTCAGCTCGCCTTTCGACTGAAGGTCAGCTTTAATCTTATACGTTTCCCCTTTCCCGGAAACCATGCCTTCGCCTTGCACGCAACTATGAAACAGTAACATCAAGGCAGCTATCAGTATATAGTTTATAGATTTCATATTTTTTATTTATCAATATTAATACCCGGGATTCTGGATCAATGCGCCAGACTTTGACATCTCACTTTGTGGAACCGGCCACCAATACAAACGATCATCCCATACATGATTTAACACTTCTATACGACGATAACTAAAGCTTTCGCTTTCATCTGCAAGTACACGACGCGTTATCTCCATTCCATGACTGGGGCCATCCAGTACATCCTTCGCAATCTTCCAACGGCGTACGTCCCAATAGCGATGCTCTTCAAAGGCCAATTCGATCTGACGTTCTACTTGAATCAACTTACGCATATCTTCCTTTTTGATGTCATCCATCACGCCATACTTATTAGATTCCCCCTCCTCTATCTCAGCACGCTGACGAATCATACGGATATATTTCTTCGATTCTTCGGGAGCCAATGCGCCGTCTGCAACGAGTTCATTAGCCGTTTCCGCAGCAATCAATAAGATTTCCGCATAACGCATCAATATAGTAGGGCGATAATCGTAGGTTTCCAAACCACCGTTATCCAGAATCAATTTCATGCGATAGTATCCTGTAGTCGTCGCGTTTGGTTGATAGATACCGTCTTTAATGGCACTCGTCTCATCCTGATTACCGGTTGTTACCATATCTCCTGTATATGTCCTCATTAGCGCATCTTTGAAACCACTCATCATACGATATGCACCATTATAAGATACTGTTGCTTTTAAACGCGGGTCACGATTCAGATACATCTTATCACCATCCTCGTAGGTGTACTTGCTTCGTCCGTCACGAATGGCAAAACCGTCAGCCATAGGAAAAGCGTCTACTAATTCCTGTGTAGGAAATCCCGTAAGCTTATTCAAATTATTGAACCGTGAAACACGTGAATTAGGGGAGTAATAGGCATCCAATGCAACACGGTTCTGACTGTCGCCCTGTTCATTCGACAAAAAATCACATAATATTGGTTCCGTGTTCGTAATAGCATCATGCATAAACGCATAATAGAACCGAGGCCACCAGCTTTTTGCCACTGTTGTGTTATCTTTTTGACCGGGGCGTAATTCATACCATGAATTTGCATCATTCAGATCGATAAATTTCTTGACCGCAGTATAAGCTGTCTGCCAACGATTCGGATCGTTACTTCCATAAGAGACCAGCAGCTCCGGATCATCTTCCCGTTTACAATTCACCAACGGACTGGCCGCATACAGAAGAATACGCGCCTTCAAAGCTAAAGCTGCCATACCGCATGCACGCCCTTCGCTTTTCCCATGAATACCGCCTACAGGATTGACAGTTGCCTGACTATAAATATGTCCCGAACGTTCCAAGTAATAGAAAGCACTGTCACACTGATCTACCGCATACTGAACACTTTCTCCATAAGTAGATCTAGGCACATCGATCTTGTCGTTCTCAGTATATACCTGATCGCCAATCAAAGGAATTCCGCCATAATGCTTTATCATGATGGCTATATACCATGCACGGAGAAAAAAAGCCTGTCCTTTCCAATATTCAATAGTAGCCTTAGTAAGAAGCTCACCCGGTTTATTAGGGTCCGAACTCAAAATAGATGCTATCTTTCCCTCATTATAATTGTTCATAAAAATATTGATGGCACGCCATTTTTTATACGTATTGACCCATGCGTCGTCTCCGGCATTATTGACATTAACCGTTCCCTGCGCCAAATACATACCCATGCTCAATGCAGCTCCTCTAGCTTCCAGTTCTTTGGCAGGAAAATCAAGACCACATTGCCCGAACCGTTTATAGTTATAGGAATAGCCGATGTTACTATAGAAGTCATTGACAACATTAGCCACTTTCGTACTGTCCGAATAAACCTTCTCCTGCGTTTCAGAAACGTCCACTTTCTTATCAAGGTACTCATCACTGCATGCTGCAAAAGCGACAAGCCCGCAAGCAGCAGCTCCCAAAAACTTTGTGATATATTTCAGTCTCATATTATTATTTCTTAAAATGCACATTGAACTCCAAACATATAACTTGCCTGTGTAGGATAAACCGAACTGCTCGTGTTTTCGGGGTCCATACTCAGCTTCGTCAGATTGGAAAAGTTTAGCAGATTATAACCGGTCACATATAGGCGTACCGCTTTTACTATATCTTTTGTAGTCCTCCGTAGCCAATCCTGTGGCAACTGATAGGCGATTTCCGCACTTCTCAGACGAATGTACGAAGCATCCAAATACCAAAAATCAGACAAATGGGTACCATAATTATTATTCTCCCAAGTAGTAATACCCAAACGCGGAAAGCGAGCATCCGTATTTTGCGGAGTCCAGCGTTCAAGCATTAATTCCTGCATATTGTTAACAAAAGGAACAAGATTACCTCCCATATTGGGAATGGCATAATCAAATGCCCCTTGCCACAACATATTAAACGAAAATCCTTTCCAACTACCTCCAAGAGTGATACCATAGGTACAAGTAGGCGTATCAGGCTTAGATATATATGTTTTATCAGCATCACTAATAAAATTGTCCCCGTTCAAATCGGCATAGCGCAAATCACCCGGTTGCAGATTACTAGCCCAAGCAGGAGCCGGAATACCTTCCTTTAACTTACCATTCACATCAAAATCCTCTTGTTGATAAAAACCAACGCATCTCAGCCCCAGCTTTGTGCCTATACGATGTCCGCTCTGCGCTTGATAAGGATAAGCTGGTGCTTCACTGACGTATACTACCTTGTTTTTAGCATAAGAAAAAGTACCACCCAGATTGTACTTAAATTCACCTATAGAACCACGATAATTCAACTCACCATCAAAACCAGAATTCTCGGATTTACCGATATTGCGTTTCGGAAGTTTTTGCCCGATAATAGAAGATACGTCACCACTGGCAATCAACTGGTCATATCGCTTGTTATGGAAGTAATCGATCGTAAAGCGCAAGCGTCCGTCAAGCATATTCATATCCAATCCGACATCCAGCTTACTTTCTTTCTCCCATGTGGCATCGGCATACACCAAATCTCCCTCATAAGTTGTACCTCCCCAAGGATTTTGTTTTGTTTCCCAAATGACATCTGTTGTGTTTTTATCTTTCCCAAAGGAATAGTCACTACCGACTATACCATAAGAAGTGCGCAACTTGAACAAATCGAAAAACGGGAAAGCACTCCTGAAGAACGTCTCTTCCGAGAGGTTCCAACCTACTGATAAAGCAGGAAACCAGCCAAATTTCTTCTTTCCCACAAAACGGTCATTACCGTTATAGGCCACATTGAATTCCAACATATAGCGATGTTTGAAATCATAACCCAAACGCCATGTCATACTTTGGTCATTATCCGACAAGTCCTTTTGATTAATGTACGACTGACGACTGATAAGATACAAGGCGTAAAGATGATGTGTCGCATTGAAGGTATGGTCATAACTCAATCTTCCCTGATAGGTGACCTTATAATTAAAGGTTGCATCATCTCCCCCCAGTGAATAAGTCGGAAATTTGATAGAGCCTCCTCTACGAGCAATATAAGAGTTATTGTTCGGTTCATACATATAAGCGGGAAGGTCTACACTACGTGTCAATTCTCGTTTTTCATTAAAGTTGCCGGCATACGAAACGGTAGCCATTGCCGATAATCCCTCGGTAATAAAATCCAATTTTTGTTCCGCGCTCAGCAGCACATTAAAATTGTTCTTATAATCACGCTTATAACCGCAATTGGCATAACGGGCAATCGGATTTACCGGATTTGAAGTATCCACACCAGGATGAGTGGCATACGAAGGCTTACCATTAGGCAATGTTAATGGCATGGCATAAGCAGTCAACAAACTATAATTCTTTATCTCATCAAAAAGTGAACCTTTTATTGAACCGGCAGGAGTATTCTGCGTCTCGAAACGTCCGTTTAAGTCTAACCGGATACTTGTGGTCTTGGTAGGCGTGAAATCTAAATTAGAACGGAAATTATAACGCCGGTAATAGTAGTTATTGTCAACATCCTCACCAGACTGAATAGGTTCATAATGTTTCATCATACCTCCTTGAGTATAATATGTCAATGACGTGAAATATTTCACAAACTTGTTTCCTCCACGTATGTCTATGGAAAAACGGGCGGAAGAAGACTGTTTGGCAAGCACAGTGTTTACCCAATCTACATTAGGATGTCCATAAGGATCGAGCCCATTACGATAGAATTCCAGATCGCTAGGAGAAAACTGAAGAACCGGTTGTTCACTCAGTCCGTATGCATCATTCAACTGTGCTTCATTGTAAAGTGAAGCCGTTGTATAAGCATCCAGCACCGTAGGCATCTTAATGGTGCGGTTAAAACCACCTTCAGCAGTAAAGTTTATGGTAGGCTTGCCTTCCTGCCCACGAATCGTCTTTATAACCAATACGCCATTGGCACCTTTCAATCCATAAATAGCTGTAGTAGAAGCATCTTTCAAAATCGTAATGCTCTCGATTTCATTGGCACTGATTTGTGCCAATTGTTCGTACGAATATTCGATATCATCCACAATTATCAAAGGCTTTTTATCACCATTCAGGGAGTTGGTTCCTCGAATAAAAAAGTCGGCAGCATCGGCTCCCGGTTGACCGCTACGTTGTACGGAGAAAAAACCTGGCAAGCGTCCGGCCAGCACATTGTTAATACTACCTACCGGTACACGTTTAATCTCCTCTGCTTTGATACTGCTTGCAGCACCAGTCATAGTGATACGTCTTTGTTGACCGTAGCCCAAAATCACGACTTCATCCAATCCTTTTGAATCCGGTGTCAAAACCAACTTTAGATAAGAACGACCGCCAATGGGTTCTTCCAAAGTCTGATAACCTACATAAGAAATGCTAAGTTTCCCATTCAAATCTTTCAATTTCAGAACAAAATCACCATTCAAATCTGCAATAGCTCCATTTGTTCTATTTCCTATTTCCTGCACGGTAGCACCCATTAACGGCTCGCCACTCACGTCCAAAACTTTGCCTCTTACTACCGTATTCTGGGCGTAGCTTGTTGTCCCCATAAAGAGGAACAACAAGAATAGTATGATATTCTTAACTTTCATAAATATTCTGTTTACAAATTAATAACCCGGATTCTGTACTATATTCGGATTAAATAAAACCTCATTATGATCTATCGGAAGACGGTACATACGGTCATGCCAATAGGGCTGTGCTACTTCCACGTTGTAATCATAGGAAAAAGTGCCATCGCTATTTCTAGTTATCTTTACACCATGCAACGGCTTGGAATAAATGTCTTGAGCAATCTTCCATCGACGGATGTCCCAAAAACGGCTCTCTTCAAAGGCAAACTCACAACGGCGTTCATTACGTATCAATTTAATGAGTTTATCATAACTCATACCTCTTGACAAGGCATAAGGATTAAGACCTGCGCGCTGACGTACCATTTCAATCGCTTGATATACTAATTCATCATTGATAATGCTTGCCCCTTGCGCTTTATTCAAATATTCAGTCTGTGCTTCAGCATACATCAGTAAAATATCAGCATAACGCACCACGGGCCAAGAAGAGACTAAACCGGAGTGGAAATTTGTTTTACCAAACTGCGTGTCTTCTTCATTCTCAGCTAAATGTCTTTTCAGATAATAACCGGTCTTTGTCCGATTTCCTTCCCGTTTGGGGTCTAAAGAATAATTATCTCTTCCACCTTCAGAGACATCTATATTTGCTTTCAGCCAACGGCAATTGTGATAAAACACTGTTTGTGTAAGACGCGGGTCACGATTATTATAAGGATCTTGCGGGTTATACTCGCCACTCTCTTTAGCTTCGTCAAGGGATTTCCCGTTCTTCATCGGAAATGCATCTACCAGTTCTTGTGTAGGGCTAGTCTGACCAAGACAGTAACGACCATTACCTGCCCAAGTTCCCATATCCTTGCAGCCCATGGGCGAGTTTTTGTATCCCCAATTATCGCCATAGAGAGCGTTACCATCCTGTCCTTTTTTCATCCACAAAACTTCTCCATTGATCGTTGTACGGCTTAAGCGTGTGCGGTCCTTTTCAAGTATGAACTGATTCGTATTGATGATTGTACGACAAATATCCGCCGCTTCTTTCCACCTGTCAGGATCATTTTCGGGATAGCCCAGCCAAGGTTCTGCGGCATTACCAGTACCATTTACCAACGGGCTTGCCGCATAGAGCAACATGCGGGCTTCAACTCCCAAAAGCCCCCATTTTCGTACATGCTTCCAATTACTGTCTATTCCCTCGGCAAAACTATTCTTTTTATCATCAGGCGATTTACGTTCTCCTATATCTGAATAGGGACGTAAATTGTCTTTCACCGCATCTATTTCATCCTTAATGTATTGGATACATTCCGCAAAACTGTTTCTTTTCAATGTGCGCAGTTCGGGACTATCCACCGTGAACACCTTATCGTAAATTAAAGGAACTCCCCCGTAAGTACGTACCAGCAGCCAGTAGTAATACGCCCTCAAAGCACGAGCTTCATTGGCGTGATAGGAGGCTTCCTCCAAATCCGACCAAGGCACTTTTTTGTAATTTTGCATAAAAATATTACAATAACGGATAGCCTTGTAAAGCAAAGCCCAACTTTCACCATACTTATCCCCTTTAGTATACTCTAAAGGAAACATGTTAGTAGTCGAATATCCGGAATTTATTATCGTCCAGTTAGCATTGGACCTGTCAGTCGGAATCGCATCGTCCGTTAGCACTTCCATAGGCTGTCCATTGTAGCGATCCATTCCTGCAGGTATAAACGAGTAAGTAAAGTTCAACCATTGCTTTGCGTTTTCACCAGCATAATCATCCTCGTCCCACACGTAAATCTCCGACTGTATTTCAAGCGGTTCGTTTTCCATATCCTCACATGAGGTAAAAAAGAGACCGAACACAGTCAATACACCCATTAAATTATGTATATATCGTTTCATCTTTTATAGTTTTATGCTTATACCAAAGTTTATAGTTCGCGTCATAGGGAAACTGCCGCCCCATATTTCAGGATCAATATCATCGCGTACATCAAAAATCTCAGAAGCCGTCAGCAGATTCATGCCTTGCGCATAGATACGTACAGAAGGAATACCCAACTTACGGGTCAACAACGTAGGTAATGTATAACCGATTTCTACATTTTTCAAGCGAAAATAATCTGCATCATATATCCAAAATGAAGAAGTCTGCCTATTGTTGTTATTACTATCATACCATATACGAGTTTGAGTATTAGTATGATTGTCGGGAGTCCAGCGTCCCAAAACATAAGAAGTGATAGCACCCTCGCCTTTTTTTCCCGAACCGTCCATAAAGTCACCGTTCAAATAGATTTGACGGTTGAGAGTACCTTGCGCAAATACGGAAAAATCGAATCCTTTATAATTAAATCCGGCAGAAATTCCATAATATCCCTTTGCTTTCTTTGACCCTAAATTGGTTTGGTCATGAATATCAATAATATGGTCCCCGTTCAAATCTTTATAACGAATATCACCCGGCATAATCGTACTCTTCACAGCAGACGTCAAAAAAGCGTCGTGAGCATCAATTTCTTCTTGACTTTGAAAAATTCCATCAGCCACATATCCATAGGTCATTCCTACCGGGTCGCCTAATCGACTCATCCATGGATAAGCCTTCGTAAGTTCTGGTGTATATTCGAATTTAGATTGTTCAAAGCTTAAATTACCATTAATGAAATAATTGAAATTTCTAATCCGATCTTGCCAAGTAAGCATCACTTCCGTACCTGTATAAGAATATTTCTCACAATTAGTACGTGGATAAACGTTGCCCAAAATCGCTGTTTTGATTTCAGAAGTAGCTACCACATCAGAAAACTTGTTCTGATAATAATCAAATGTAGCGGAAAGGCGATCTTTGAAAAATCCCAAATCAATTCCTACATTCAACTTCTTGGCTATTTCCGGATTAAGACGTGAAGGCGTTTTGTTCTCTTCTGTCCATTTGTTGTCAAAAGGACCTCCATACAGATGCACCTTAAAAGTACTGTACGACTGTTTATATTCAGCATAGTCACACATAGCCTGCCCTGTCACTGCATAAGAGATACGTGGTTTTAATGTACTAAAGATCTTCAGATCTTTCACAAACGACTCATTATGTCCATTCCAGGCGGCTCCCATACCCCAGTAATTACCCCAACGATTACCTGGAGCTAACCAGTTGTATCCACCACGAGTGTACACGGCTTCCGCTAAATAGCGGTCCTCATAGTTGTAATTCACTCGACCGGAATAATTGGTATAATTCCGCAAATATCCCTTCTGTACATTTTGATCCTGGATTTGATTCAGGTCGGCCACAAGCAAAGCGGACACTTTATGTTTGCCGAATGAATGGTCATAGCCAGCCATTCCTTTCAAAAAGGTAATACGGTAACGCTGGTCTTTTTTTCCAGAGTTACCCTGATCTTTGTCTTCACCAATTTGCTGGTAAGAACCATCTTCTTTATATATATAAGCCGCAAATTCCTTACTACGAGTAGTAAGATAAGAGGTCGCAGTATAATAAGAACCAGTAGCCTCCAGATAAAGTCCATCAAGCAAAAAATCCATTTTTTGCTTCACCGTAAGGTCAAAAGACATGTGCTGGCTGTCTTCAAACTGATGACCATTGTCAAATAACAGACCTTTCAGATTCTGATTCGCCTTCGAGTCTATATACGAGCCATAGGAACCGTCAGGATTATAGACAGGATAAAGATTAGGACGAGTACCAAGTATATTACTATAAAATGACCGTGTTCCTGCAGCAGGTTGGTTATAACGTTCTTGGCGTCCGGCCAAATTAATCTGCATAAAAGTAGTTGAAGTTACTTTGACTCCCAGATTGGAACGTACAGAAAACCGGTTAGTCTGCGCATTTGTGTTGTAACTGTTCGCATCATTTGTTTTAAAAAAGCCATTCTCACGATACCAGTCAAGATCAACAAAGTAATTAAAACTATTTGTAGCTCCAGATACATTGAAATTGTAGCGATGTACAGGAGTTGTATTGTTCAGTAACTCATTATACCAATCCACATCAGGATAAAGATAACCATTCTCCTTATTCCGGTACTTTTCTATAATTTCCGGTCTATAAGCATCAATGTAAGCTCCCGGAGAACGGTTATCATTAGCATACCCCTCATTCACTAATGTCATATAATCTACAGTTCCAAGCAAATCCGGCAACTTTAATGCTTGCTGAAAGCCTGTTTCAGCTGTAAATGAAAATCTGGGACGGCCTATGTTACCTTTCTTCGTAATCACATTGACGACACCTGCTGCAGAACGTTGTCCCAGCATCACGCTGGAAAGTCCATCTTTCAATACCTGTACGCTCTCTATTTGATCTGGGTCCATAGTGTAGAAGTCACGTTCAATTCCATCCACTAAAAACAGAGTTGTACGCGAATTGCGTACTTTCCAACCGTAAGAAGCCGGCATATCCCCTCCTTGGCGATAAATGTTCAAACCCGGCATACGCCCTTGTATAGCACCAAAAAAGTTATAAGTAGGGGTAGACATAACGGCTGTTCCATCTACAAAACCGATTGTTTCAACTAAATCTCCTTTCTTAGAGGTCCCTCGTAAGCGGTCGGTCACCTTCTCTTTATCTTCCGGACCAGACATTGCACGCATAACCATCTGAACGATGAAACGCCCCTTTTTCTTGTAATACGTCTCCTGAGAGTAGAATTCAGGATGAGAGAAACTAAGTTTCGTTCCCTCTGTAATCGGCAAATCAAAATAGCCGTTCGCGTCCGTTAGTGCTTGCTTTTCAGTCCCAGGCACTTGGACTACCACCCCTGACAAGGGTTTTCCGTTAGCATCGGCAACCATACCTCGCATATTGTGAATCTGCTGTGCACACACAGTAGAAGAAATAAGCAAGACACTTACCATACAACACTCTAAAATCTTTTTCTTCATTGTACAAGATTAATGTTAAACATATCACTAATTAATACTAAATTTAAATTGATTCTATAAAATCAAAAATATATAAATCAACTCATTGTCTAAAAACATCATTACTTCTCCTTTTATAAAAGATTCTCTGTCACATAAAAAGACAAAATCAAAGCAAGACTTCTCCTAGAATTATCAGTTTTCATGATTTCAACTTGCCATTAAAGGCAATCAAATGCACATCCTAATATAATTACGCATAATTTTTCGTCCTGTAAAAAGATGATTTTCTACTGTGCTCATACTTAATTGTAGTTCCTCTGAAATTTCACATATATTTTTTTCTTCAAACCGACTCATAGAGTAGACCTTTTTGCGTTGTTGTGGAAATGTGTTTAACTTCATTTTTTCTATAGTGAGTAAATCTTTAGCAATGATTTCTTTTTCAGGTTCACAAGTAGATTCAATACCATTTTCATAGGCGTACGATACCATTTCCTGTTTTCTATAATAACAGCGTAAATAGTCTATCACAATATTACGTGTTATAGTGAAAAGAAAAGACCGAATGGTAGACTTTTGAAGCATCTTGTCATAATCTAACAAATGTACAAAAACGTCTTGCACTAGATCTTCAGCATCATGTTTACATTTTATACGGCATATAATATATCGGAATATCACTGAATAATATTCCTTATATATCTCTTCAATAATCAAACATGCTTCCATTTCTATGTTTTTCATAAAATTATTAATTAGTCACTGCAAATATGAGTCATCAGATTAAAAAATATAAGGACGTTTTGATGCAAATAATAGGATATTCTTATTCATGAGCAAAATCATACTATATATCATAGCCATTGACCTCTATATCTCTTATATTTTTTCTGTGCACTTCGTGTTGCAGGAATAAAAAAGTTCACCGTCAGTTGATTTCCTGCGCCCAATTTAACCAGATCATGTATCCAGTCTGACCATCGATGGAAATGCACCAAACTATCGGAAGAGATTGTTTTTACAGGTGTTTTCACTACATTTATTACAGTTTATAAACATATGGGCTGATATCTAATAGACACCAGCCCATATTTATGAAATAACCAATACTTTTATCTTGGATACATTAATGTACCATATCCTAACAAGTCAAAAGCACCCCCACCATTTCCTGTTTGTGCTCCTACTTCCGGACGCATCTGGTTTACACCCATCAATGTATATTGGAGCCATTGAGGTTCCACATTTTTAACTCTCGCATAATGCCAATAAAGTACCTCATACATCGGGCGGGTTGATCCTCTGTCTGAACTAATTTCAGTATGTAACCCATGAAAACCATTATATTCCACAAAAGGAACATCCAACATCGCCACGTTATATTTGGCTACATATTCTGATGCTTTTAAAATAACATTATTATTATAACCAAAGAAATCATCTCCCTGATTATAAGTCATTTGAGCTATAACGCCTAACAGTCCTATCACTAATGTAGAGTGTCCTTGGTCACGCCCGCTTTCTTGAATCTGTGCCAACCCCGCATTATCACCGTCAAAGACATGAACTATTGTCCTCTTCAAACAGCCATTACCGTCACCATTTAATAAGTACTCAACAGCTTCATTATATATGTCACGACGATCTGACAAAATGCCGATTGACAACATAGATGCTAAATTTGCCAATCCCCAGTTTGCCCAATAATTCAAAACAGGCGCTCCATGATGTCTTACAATAAAATCATGGTTAGCAACATAAAAAACATCTACCATCCACTGCTGATATGCCTTAAATTTATCACTCTCCCAATTAGAGTAATCACGCATTAATTCTCCAGCGTTTGCAAACTGATAACCATATAATCCGGCAGCCAGCGACATATTGGAGTCACCATTAATAGATTTACAAGTTGCAGCCCACGCATTTAGAATATTAATGGAGGCTTGTGCATATTTTACATCACCAGTAATCTTCCAGGCTAAAGCATAATGATACGCCGCATGAGCCTGATTAGCGGCATTATTATAGTTATCATGCTCTTCTTCCCATATAGTTCCCCCACCCCTGATAATCTTTGCTGTAGGATTAGGAGCCACAGTAGTATTAGGAAGGTTGTTCTCATCAGCAACAATTGTTACCGAAGCAGGTGCCTGGAAATGATTGTTTTCGAGCAATTTATTCCAACCATCAATCCAAGGAGATTCACTGTTTGCCACCTTGGCCTTTGCACGTAAAAGGTCTTCAGCACTATGCAATCCGCCTGGGTGAACCATTGGTTCACTTTCATCTTTTATTATAATATTGTGAGGAATATCCTCTTCACCGTTATCTGTCACCCAATCTCTTTCTATCGGATCAATATCATCACCACAAGCCACTGACAATGACAAGAAGCTTATGAACATCAAATAATATATTTTTTTCATATTTTACCCGTTTTATAAATCAAAACTATTGTACATCACCTATATAAACCAATTTGAATTCTGTAACCTTAAAGCATGAAGTATAAGGCAAATTAGCTGTAAAGCCAAGACATATTTCTGTTGTCTCAGACAAATTGAAAGGAATAGATTCCTCTGCAAGAGGGGCATTCTTACTATGATCTTTGAACTTCCAAAACACATCCCCATTTGCTTCAGACAATTGATCCGGATTAGGCAACTCAGCCATGTTTTTAACAATCGCAACATAAGGATTACCAGTTTTCAGGACTACTTCTCCATATGTAACTTTCAACATATAAGAGCCTTTCGGCAAAGTAATGTTCTGATACATCTTACCATTCGTTACTGTTTTTGAGGCCGCAACTGCATTGTTGTTCCAACCTGCCTGTATAATCAAGACTTGCGCATCTGTATTCAATCCTCCGACAGGCACTGAACAGTACTGCCCATTCTGTTTGTTAAACATATTCTGCGCAGCTTCATTCACAGTCCAACCGGCTGGTACAGCCCAAGAATTTTCAGTACCGCCTTGTCCTTCTTTAAACTCATTCGGAGTAAAAGGAGCCTTATAGTTCTTCAAAACATAGCTTGAGATATCCGTATTATCTTCCAGCACTTTCAGTTCATCCGCAGAGGTAGAGGAAAGTCCGTCTTTCGTCACAGTTATCGCACCACCAGCAAAACCATCCGGAACTACCGCTATTATCTCACTATTTGCACAAGATTCAATGGAAACAGCATTCAAATCACCGAATTTCACTATAACAGCATTTGCATCAGTACCGAAACCTGTACCGGAAATTGTCACTTTATCCCCAGCAAATGCAAAACTTTCACTCAATACATTATCTGATTTCACAGTAGTAATGGTCGGTTTCTCCAACAAGGTAATTTTCAGCACATTCTTTGCTTCCTTTCCCAGAATCCGTACTTTAAGATCAAATTCCCCAAACACGGTAGTTTCCGGTACAATTGCCTTTATTTCCTCATCCATACATGAAGTTATAGTGAAAGGTACTTCCTCTCCGTCTATCATGCAATACAACTGCACATCCTCTGTCAGTGTACCAAAATTCTTGCCAGTAATTGTAACTTCCGCATTACCTGTTACTCTTGCCGGTGATATTCCCATCATTTCAGGATTGGGAATAACCGTAAAAAGTCGGTCGGACGTTACAATCCTCATCTTGTTCGCTTCGATAGTTAATGCACCACTAGCTGCATTTTCCGGGACCTTGACCACCAATTTGGTATCTTCACAAGTAAGCAGTTCCGCAGATTCTTCCATACCTGTAAAAAACACTTTTACCAACTCTTTCGCAGCTCCGAAGTTTGCTCCTTCAATAGTAATTTCTGCTCCCGCATAGCCACGTTGGGGGGATATACTGGAAACCGACAATACTGGGTCTTCATTTGTAAGCCGTACAATTTCCGCATCGTCATCACAAGCAACTGTCAGCAATGAGAACAACAATGGAAATATCAAATATATCTTTCTCATCTGTATTTTTATTTTTTAGATTATGATTCATAACAATTCTAATCTCAGTTCTGTCGCTCTAAACCAGCCATTAGCGGTCATAGAGCATACAAATCCAAGGGCAACCTCCGTACTTTCCTCGGTCAGTTCAAACTCAATCTGTACAGAAGAGGATATTTTATTTTCTCCCACAAACAAATAAAGTCCTTTCACCAGTTCATTATCCTCAATATCAGTAATATCAGGTAATTCATTTCCTTCAGCAACAGTAATATATAGTGTACTAGTCTTCACACCATATTCTTTCAAATTTACTGTCAGGCGATATTTCCCTTTTGGCAACGTTGTTGTCTGATAAAGTTTACCATTCGTAAAGTTGTTTGCTCCCCATCCGGCCTGTAAAAGCAGATTGTCATTGTTCAAGCCGGCTACTTTCTCTGAAGCACCTCCATTTTGCATACTGCGTGCAGCATCGTTTACGATCCAATCAGCCGGAAGATAAGTTCCGGGAGAAGTACCCAGTTGCGCATCCGTCATGTTAGGATCTATCTTAAACGGCTGTCTGTAGTTCTTCAAATAAGCAATCGTAACATCTCCTTTGGCAAACGGATTCAAAGCTGCCCCTGCCACTACTTCAAAACCATTCACGACAATAACGACCTCTCCCGTAGGAAAATTTTCAGGAGCAACCGTTTGAATTTCTGTTTCAGACCACTTGGTCACTTCTGCATTAACACCACCGAACTTCACGAGAACATCTTCTTTTGCCGTACCAAAACCTGTACCTTTGATTGTCACCGTTTCTCCCGGCCTGATAATAGAAGAGCCACTCTCCGTTTCCATTTCGGAAACAACAGGAGACGGCCATATCACGTAATTTCCCACCGTTACCGAATTTGTCCATACCTGCAAGGTAATGTCACCACTCATAGCTTCTTCAGGCACTTCCACTACCACACAATTATTATTGCATGACAGTACATTATCCGCAAGTATTCCTCCAAAAGAAACTTTAACCGCTTCCGCACGCTCACCGAAATTATGCCCCAATATTGCCACACGCGACTTTACATAGCCTTCTGCAGGCGAATAACCCGACACTTCGGGCACAGGATATACATACTGTTTGATATTACTGTCTTTTTCACAGCTAGTAAAGACCACTGTTCCTAAAGCCAGCAGGCAGCAACGTATGATTTTTATAAATAAACGCTTCATAATCTTATCCTTTTTAAATAATTAATCAATATCCCGGATTCTGTTTCAAATTCGGATTCAAATCAATCTGTCTCTGAGGTATAGGCCACAAATAATGTTTCTTCATGAAAGAATGGTTGGCAGAGCTACTGATTACCACACAATTCAATAGTCCGTCTCCTGTCTGCACTTTTTCTTCCCCCCAGACAAAAGTATTCGCAGCATAACGCCCTGTGGGAGTACCGTCCGCTGATTTAAAATCAGTCACATAACCGTCACCACCGACAACCATACCACAACGTGAAGCATTCAATGCCTCTTCTGCAATTCCCCATCGTTTCAAATCATCAATACGCGCACCCTCCATATAAAGTTCTACTGCACGTTCACGACGGATCTCTTCCAGCATGTCCAGCTCATTATCTTCAACCAACTTGTTGGTCAAAGCCGCTACACCCGCACGGGCACGTAATTCGTTGATTCCGGTTAACTGTGCATCGGTGACCTTACCATGACGTTCATAACAAGCTTCCGCATAATTCAGATACACCTCTGCCAGACGTAATACCGGATAATTGGCTGATTCATCATTTGCCTTACGGTAAGTCGGATAATTGTAAGCCTTGAATTTTGCACAGTCATAACCCGCCAGCCCTTTATCCAATGTCACCGAACCCGGTGCAGGCTCCGTCCCACCATTAATATAATTCATCAGACGATAATCACGGTTCTTAAATTCATCACCGGTTTTATGATATCCCTGAAACAGGTCAGATTTATCAATAGGTTTACCGTCCGTACAAAGGAACATATCAATCAACTTACGGCTCGGAATCATTGACATAACAGTATGACTCAAATTAACCCCGCCTGTCCTCAGATTAATATCATAAACACCATAGAGAATAAATTCCTTATTGCTACTTTTTGTCAGTCCTGCCGGATTACTTCCCGCATCTTCCAAATTAAACAAATACAAGTTGCTTTGATTCTTTATCTTCTCATTACTGTTATAATTCCAAATTTGATATCCGCCTCTCTTTATCACATCCTCACATAAGGTAATAGCCTCATCCAGGAATTCATTCACTTGATTGCTGACAGGGCCGGCAGATCCCGAAAAATCGGTTGATGTTCCGTTATATTTTCTCCAAGTCGCTTCATAGAGCAGCACACGCGCCTTAAAAGCTTCGGCAGCCCATTTGCTGACACGTCCCTTATCAGCATCCGAAATATTTTGTTCGATAGGAAGGGCAGCTATCGCATTCGTCAAGTCCGAAAGGATCAAATCTACAACCTCATAGCGGCTGTTTCTGAAAGACTTCAGTTCCGGAGAATCCGTATCCATCACAGAAGTAACCACAGGCACACCTCCAAAAGCCTTCAACAACGTAAAATAATTATAGGCACGAAAGAAATAAGCTTCTGCCAGATAGGGTGCTATCTCCGACTGACTGCCCGGGTAACCTTTTGCTTTCTCAAACAAAATATTTACAGTACGTATATAGCTATAGCATCTGTCCCAACGGTCATCTGACAACGGAATGGTAATCGTCCCACGTCCTACATCGGATGAACCCAGAAAATTGGAAGCCAAATCCGAAGAGGAATCCATAAAATTGTAAATAGAGTATTTTCCATACGGTGTACGCCATCCTAAAAGCTGACCATAAAAACCGGTGGTATATTCTTTAAAATCCGATGCTTTCTTAAAATACACCACATCCGTTCGTTGATCCTGAGGTTCAAGATCCAGAAATATGTCAGAACAGCTTGACAGACTAAGTAGCAAACTGGAAAAAATAGTAATATATAATTTTCTCATATCAATCAAATTTACAAAAGTTATACAATCAGAAACCAACATTTATTCCAAATGACCATGTTCTGGAGAACGGATAACCTGTGTTCTGCGACATCTCTCCCATTTCCGGATCAAATCCATCTTTGATGCTCGTTGCCTCCCACAAGTCATTGCCGGAGAAATAAACGCGGACTTTTTCAAGTTTCGCCTTTCTCGTCCATACTTGTGGCAAAGTGTAGCCGACAACTAATGATTTCAAGCGAACATATCGGTTGTTTTGCAGCATGAAGTCATTGTTCACATAATTCCATGCTGAACGTCCTCCATAAACTGTCAGACGCGGAAACTCAGCATTCGGGTTATCCTCTGTCCAGGTCTTTCCCATAAATTTGTAATTTTGGTTAGTATACGTAGCAGCAAACGGATAAGCCATCCAACCCTGTCTCATAATCAGTTGCTTTCCAACTCCTTGGAATAAGGCGTTAAAGTCAAATCCTTTCCACGAACCGCCAAGCGTAATACCGAATAGATAATGGGCATTTCCATCTCCCATATAAATCAAGTCACTGGAAGCACCACCATCGGCAGAAATGGAACGGTCTCCGCTTAAATCCAGGCGTTTGATATCACCCGGGCGAAGTTCAGTACTGCCACCTGCCGGCAAAGCAGCCAATGCCCCTGTACCACCGTATTTCGCATAATAAGCGTTTACCTCTTCCTGCGACTGGAAATAACCGTCTGTCTTAAACAAGAAGTAAGCATTCAGTGGGTAGCCATTCAATGTCTTATTCTTCCCGGCAACAATCGTATTTGCTCCCTCCAGTTCCATTAACTTGCTGCGTGTATCACTTACATTCGCTGTAACATAATATGAGAAATCTTTTATATGATCACGCCATGTCAACGAAACTTCCCATCCTCTTACACGCAAATGACCACTGTTCGTCTTAGGAGCCCGGCCTCCCAAGAGGGCAGGATATGAAATTTCGGACAACATGCCTTTATTCTCTTTTATAAAATAGTCCCAATTGAACACCAGTCGGTTATTCAGAAAATTAAGGTCAACGCCAATATTCTTCTGTTCTACGCGTTCCCATGTTCTTGTCAGGCTGATCAAACCGGAATTGTTCAATGAGGTGGATATTTGGGTCCCGGCAGGAGAGCCCAATATGGTAGTTCCCTGATTAATAGTTGATACGTAATCATAATTACCCAGTCCGGCGTCATTTCCAGAACTACCATAACTCAAACGTACTTTACCAAAGTCCAGACCAATAAATGAGGATACAGGTTTTATAAAATTCTCTTGTGTAAATACCCAACCTAAAGAGAAGGAACCATAATTCTGGAAACGATAGCCGTCAGCGAATTTGGAATTACCATCACGACGTCCCATCAACTCAATCAGGTATTTTTCCGCATAATCATAGTTCACTTTCGCAATATAAGAATAAGTGCCGTTCTGAAACTTTCCGCCACTATTTCCCTGTAGTGTACCATCAGCCAGATTCAAGTCATATACTCCGTCATTCTCAAAGTCCTTGCGTCCGGCGGCCAATTTCTTCACCTGTTTCTTCTCCGCATTGATACCCATAAGAGCGGATATGTTATGCACGTCAGCAAATGTCTTGTTATACTTCAACAGAGCAGAATAATATTGATAGAAATAATTCTCGGCAGCAGTCATGTATCCCGGATTATTATGAGCCAGATTTGAAGGGTCTGTAGTATTCAATGTGGTTACCGTGGAGTTGACCAATTGTTGGGCCGGATTCCCGAACCAGTCATAAGTCTGCACTGGAGTTACCCAACGCTCACGTCTGAATTCTTCATTCTGAAAAGAAGCCATACCTTCAAAGCTGATCCCGTTCCAAATATCAACGATTGCCTTCATATCTATGCGGGTCGTCAATGACTTCTTGATGTCGCGTCCGCCGTCACTTGTTGCGGCAACTGACTGGCGGTCGCCTACATTGCCAAAATTGGCATACCACTGTCCGTAAGGATTCTTTGCAGGAAAAAAAGGCATGTCATTCCCATACAATGTATAATCCAATCCGACCGAAGGAGACTCCGTATCCGTATTTACCAGACTCGCACCTGTCTCCAACCGTATCCATTTCGCCAACTGATAACCATAGTTCAGACGCAAGTTTATCTGTTTCTGCCCATCATAAGCCGTAGCCAGATTGCCTTGATTATCGGCATAAGCAGCCGAAATACGGAAATCGGACTTATCCGTGGCACCGGAAATGCTCAGATTGTGCTGATAGGAAAAACGGGTGGCAAACATTTCCTCCAAGCGGTTGGCATTGCCGATAAATATATCTCCATAAAATCGGGTAGGATACATTCCTTCAATCCCCTGAGCCATCCTCTCCATGTTTTCTTGCGAAACCCACGCCCACCAGTCGGGCACTTTTTCTTCTTTATTGGCTGCCAGCCACATCTGGGCATATTCCGACATGGAAGGTGAAAATCCCGTGATACCATTAGTATTGAAACGCATGTTGAAATTATAGTCAACACTCACTTTTCCCTTACCTTTTTTGGTAGTAACTAGAATTACACCATTGGCAGCTTTCGCACCATAGATAGAGGCAGCACCATCTTTCAATACACTGATGTTTTCGATGTCATCCGAGTTCATATTCTGAAAGGAATACCCGTTCAAAGCAGGCACCCCGTCGATAATCACCAACGGGTCACCACCATTGACGGATGTGGCACCACGAATCTGGAATTTCAAGTCTTCATTTCCCGGACGAGCGGATGAACGTGTCACTGCCAGTCCTGGTGTCTGTCCTTGCAAAGCCAACCCCACATTGGTTACCGCACGACTTTCTAAAGCCTTACTGCTCACTTGCTCGATAGAACCGGTCAGTGTAGCTTTCTTTTGGGTTCCGTAACCTACAACGACTACTTCTTCCAATGCATTATTATCTTCTTTCAAAGTTATCCTTATTTCCGGACTATTGCCAATAGCCACTATCTGATCCACATATCCGATATAGGTAATCTTCAATTGCTTTGCTCTATCAGATACTCTCAAAGTGAATTTTCCATTAAGATCCGTAATCACCCCTTCTCGCGAACCCACGACAACAACGTTACAACCAATCAACGGCTCACCGTTCTGGTCTGTAACCATCCCTTTAATTGTTCTCCCCGTTTGAGCGACAATCAAGTTCTCTTCTACCCCAGTATTCGCCCTTAGCAAAATGCCCGATGAGCCGCCCACTAGCATAGCAATAGCTATGGCAACTCCTTTGTTTGATAAAAAACTGGATTTTATTCCCATAATATTAAATTAAAAAATTAAAGTTAATCTATTCAAGACTCTAGTTTACTAACAGCCGTTTTATGTAAGAACATACTTTCTTGCGTGTCAGTATCTTTGCACTTATAAAAATTGACTTACCGAAGTGTTACATTCTTTACAAACTTTCCGACTTTTATATTGGCGTCTTCCAGCGTTCCGATCTGTTTTCCGTTAATCATTATATTCTCAAAAGTGATCTTCTCTATACAACGGTTTTCACTATATCCTTCAATTACCGAAGGATTTTCTCCATATCCTGTATAATATATATTTTTGACATTAATATTTTTAATGCCCCCTCCAGGCGACACGCTGTATTTAGGGTTATACAATACCCTGAAATTAAAAAGCTGACCTTCTTCAATATTATCAATCCATATATTTTCGAAGTTTACATTCTGAACCACATTATCATCGGCTACATTAATAGAAAGACAGCCCTGATATAATCTGTCATCCTCATCATGTTGCAGTATATTTATATTTGAGAAAGTAATATCCTCCAATATGTTTCCCTTGCCATGTCCTCCTATATTTACCGGATGTGCCACATCAGCCCATAAAGTAGCATCAGATACCTTTATATTTTTCACATTCCCGTAATATGTCCAGCGATGCGCGTATAGAGCTATACAATCATCCGAATTTCGCATAAATACATCTTTAATCTCCACATTTCTACAGCTCATAAGATCGATACCATCGCTCCAGCCTTTGCAACTGAACGCTTTCAGGTTACTAATCTTCAGTCCATCAACTTCTCCTCCCAATACAGTATAATGGTCGGGATTGATAACTGTTATGCCATTTATTTCTATATTCTTACTATGCGTAATCTCAAACCCACGTGCCGGATTATCAATATATCCCCTACCTATAAATCTTACATTCTCAACATTATTACAGATAAATTTTCCATTTACAACTGCTCCAGGAGCCAAATAAACAGTAGTATTGGAAGATATGGTGAATGCATTTCCCGGCAAATCTTTGGGGCGATGGAATCCGGGAGCAAAATATACCACATCAGGGTCATTTGGATTGGGTATTTCCGTTTCTGGTTCGTTAGCAAATATATGCAGGTTTCTTACTCTATCTTCATTAATCTCAAGCGAGAATTTTCCGGGTTTATCCAAAGAAAAATAAATCATATTTCCATGCACAGTATGCTCAATACCTTTTGATAAAGGACGTATTTTCACTTTATGAATCATCTGATTATTGGGTCTTACCCGAAGCTCTACCCTGCCATAAAAATCAAATTGAACCATAGACGCCGGTTGTGGATTATCCATATCTACCATCACACAATATTCATATAAGTCCTGCCATTCTTCTCCAGGCAAACGTACTGAAACCGTAAAATCATCATTATGTTTGCTATAGATTAACTCTTTTGGGGTAGAGTAAATATTCAATGTTTGAGCTACTAATGAAAAAAGTCCAAACCATATCAAAAACTGTAAGCAGATAATTCTTCTCATCTAATTTTTATTTTAAGAAATTTGTGGAAGCAAAAATGGTAATTTTAGATGTAATTCCCGATTCGTATTGGAGCAAAAAGTAGCATATTTCATACCATGGCATTTTATTGTTCAAATTATACCATAAAATGTTTTTATCTGACACTTTTTTTGCTAACAATGGAACGTCATTTCTCGCGACCAAGACAGCCAGTGTAGAAAGATAGTGACCAACAAAATGCCCTCTCAACCCTATTTGGGGAGATTCCAAACCTTCCAGTGGCTTAGCACCTGAAGGTAATTGAGCAGTTATTCTAAAATCATGCAATAACCTGTCCGGTTCTAAAGAACTAACGAACTCCGAATTCAGTTCTTCCTTACTTTTAATCCATGAAGATTTTAATACAACTTCCTCATTGGCAAAATCAAATACCACATCCGTACCGGAATAATGATTTATGTTTTGGCTATATAAGTCAAAAACATGTAGAGATACTATGAAAACAAAAATATTTTTCCACATACTGCAACTACTAATTGACATTGATATTGAAAAGTCTAAATAACTTTGATACAAAGATAGAAACATAACTCTTTACTGTATAGGTTGTTTTAAATCAAATGCTGATACGTTTCCCAAAACTAAGTTTACCTATAAGAGATTATTTACTACATTTTATAGGTTAATTTGAACCGTAATTCTTTTTTTAAGCAATGCAACGTAAAAGGATAATTCCTGTGTCTTTTTAACTCAATCACTCTCAAATATATTTTCGTTCTTTGCAAAGTCATGATTTAAAATAGAATAATTGCATATAAAATCTAAAACAAAATAGTTATGAGAACGATAAACAGTGCATTTCTTTTGATGTTTGTATTTTCAATGCTAAACGCCCAAAATCCTAAGGTAGAACCAATAGAAACGGGTATTTATCAGGCCTCGTGGGAATCTTTGAAACAGTACGGAGAAGCCCCAGAATGGTTTCAGAATGCAAAGTTTGGTATTTGGGCTCATTGGGGACCTCAATGTGAACCTGAAGATGGTGACTGGTATGCACGCTGCATGTATTATCCCGGACAAAGACAATATAAAACACATATCTCGAAGTATGGTAATCCTCGTGATTTCGGCTTCAAAGATGTGATTAATATCTGGAAAGCCGATAAATGGGATCCGGAAAGATTGGTTGCTTTTTACAAAAAGGTTGGAGCGCAGTACTTCGTGGCATTGGCCAATCATCATGACAATATGGATTTATGGGATAGTAAATATCAGCCATGGAATTCAGTGAATATGGGACCGAAAAAAGATTTATTGGCCGGATGGGCTAAAGCTGCTAAAAACAATGGTCTGCCCTTTGGTATCAGTATCCATGCTTCGCATGCATGGACCTGGTATGAAGGAGCTCAGGATTTTGACGGGAACCTGACTTGTAAAGATGGTGTCGGAAAATGGTGGGAAGGCTATGATCCACAAGATTTATATGCTCAAAATCATCCTCGATGTGTAGGAAGCAATAATATCAGCAATATTCATAAACAGTGGAATTGGGGAAACGGGGCATCTCAGCCATCGGAAGAATATTGCAATAATATTTATAACCGAACTATAGATGCTATCAACAAATATAATCCGGATTTGATCTATTTTGATGATACGGTACTCCCTTTTTATCCGATAAATAATGTAGGGCCTCGTATTGCAGCACATGCATACAATAAGAGTTTGAAAGAAAATGGCAGTCAGAAAACTGTTATCTTGGGTAAAGTTCTGAATGAAGCTCAGAAAGAGTGTATGGTTTGGGATATTGAGCGTGGTATTCCCGACAGAATACAGGAAAAGCCTTGGCAAACATGTACATGTATTGGAACTTGGCATTACGAAAGATCATTTTATGACAATAATCGGTATAAATCAGCAAAGACCGTGATTCACATGCTTATTGATATCATAAGTAAGAATGGGAATCTGCTGTTAAGCGTGCCTATGAGAGGTGACGGGACAATAGACGATAAGGAAGAGGCTATCCTTAAGACAATTTCAGACTGGATGGACATAAACAAAGAAAGTATTTACGACACGCGACCCTGGAAAGTATTTGGAGAAGGTCCTACAGCAGACCAAATAAACCCGATGAAAGGACCGGGATTTAACGAAAACATTAAGTATTCAAACAAAGACATCCGGTATGTAATAAAAGGAAATACGCTGTATGCAACAGTGTTGGGATGCCCTGATAATGAAAATGTAACATTTAAGAGTTTAGCAAATTCGACAACCAATTATGCCGGGAAAGTACAAACAGTTGAATTACTAGGATATGGAAAATTAGACATCATTAGCTGTAATAATGAAGGGTTAACGATAAAACTTCCGGCTAAAAAAACGAACAATATTGCTCTTGTTTTCAAAATATCTTTTAATTAAGTAAAAAGTGATAGATAGCCCAACTCTGTAGTTTGCTAAAAATGATTAAACAAGAAGGTTTTTAGACAAAAGATTTGTATTGTTGCCGAAAAATTGTTGTAACAGGAAGGCACGTTGGAATATTGAATCTACTATAAAAATCATATTAGTTTTTTATGAAAGAAGATTCTTACCATAAATCATCTTTTATATATTTGAAATAAACAATTGTTATATAAATAATTTTATGAATAGAAAAACCTTATTCTGCAACATTCTAACAATAATGCTGTATTTATTGACAGCGGTATCTCTCCATGCACAAAACTGCATCGTCCACGCATACACACCATTCACCATCCCAACCACGGGACCGGGCGGAGTGGCCTACCCTTCACATGTAAGAAATGATGCCATATCCACACGATTTGACGTGAAAGTCGCAAATGTTAATGTGCCTGCTATCCGTTACGACAACAATGTCAACGGAAATCAAGGGCATAATATGGATGTTGCCCGTTTTGCCTCAAATAGCTTGGCGCCTAAAATTGAAATTAATATCATGGGAGACACTGAAATCAACAGCGTTACCATCCACCCAGTACGTTTTTATCCGCAAAAGGCACTTACAATCAGTGCTGACAGAAGAACACTCACATTCGAAATGGCAAAAAATCTACCATATGCCATAATCATCATCAATGGCGATGATCCACAAGATGCCTCAACGACCAATCCGCAACTTACGCTTATAAACGACCCTTTGGAAGATGCGGTAAAGAAGCCCTCTCTTTCCGCATCTAATGTGCTTAACTTCAAAACGTTCTCAGAAAACTATCTGCGTGAACATCCAATTACCGACTCAACCGGACAGACTTGCCGTCCTGCCGGCAGTGTTACAGACGCCAGTCTAAATGACGGAAAGTTATTAACCTGGAATCACGAAGCCGGCCAATTCGTCCCGTATGCAAGTAAAATTGTCGCGTTCCCCAATTTGAGAGCAAGAGACAGAAACGACCTTTCCGATGCATTACAAGCGGCTTTGGAAAAGATTAGAAACACACCCGAACTCAATACATTGTATATCCCTGCCGGTGTCTACCTTTGGTCGGGTCTTAAGATACATAACTGGAATGGAGACGTAAACAACGGCGGAAAACCTCTTTTCGTCTATACCGATGAAAACGCACTTATGATAAACCGTCAAAAAGAGTGTAGAGAAGCTATCGAACCTGCAATTTACATTGCGTATTCCAGCTTTATAACAATTTCCGGTCGTGGCATACATGATGGACAGGGCTGCCTCTCTTTCTCAACCGACAGGAAAGATGCTAAAAATACTCCGCACCAAGGTGGTGTTGTATTAAAAAAATCTAAGAACCTCACATTTAACGACACATACATGCGCGACGCGCAACAGTGGAATTGGGAAACACATGATGTTGTGGACATCAACCTAAATAACATCAAAGGGCTTTCTCCATACAACCATGGTTGGATTGACGGGCTCAATCTTTCAAGCGGTAAGAACATAACAGTCAACGGTTCCATAACCTTAGGAAATGATGATGTGTTTGCCACAGGTCATTATAATCCTTCGGACGAATTTCCGAGACGTACCTACACTGAGAACAAATCCATAAACCTGACAAACACAGATGCAAATCCGGCCGAGATACGTAATACATTCGCAGCAGCAGGCGTCTACAACAAGGATCGTCTTAACTGGAGCAACTCCGACACTGAAAACATCCGTGTTAGCAATGCCATCGGATGGACACGCCTGGCTCACTGTATCCGTGCAGGAATTAATACTAAGATAAATAATCCCGAAACCGATATGTGTGGCAGGCTACTAAAGGGGTTTTACTTTGATAATTTTCATGCCATAGTAGGCAGGAACGGCAACGGTGACATTCGATTCCTAAACTACAACAGTTCTACTTCTTGGCCTATGTATGAAAAGATCGAAATTAAAAACAGTTCGTTTTGGAAACCCGGGAATAAATGGGCGCTTATCCAAACTACAGCAGACAACAAAGAAATGATACAGAATTTTGTGATGCGAAATCTCTATTTTGTAAAGCCAATAGCAAATCCCACTGCCACATTTTCCGGAATCATGGACTTGACGTTGAAGGAACTTTATATAGGCGGACAAAGAATACGACCTAGCTACCCATAGGCTTACCCGACATTCTTGAAACTATACTTCCATAAGAGTCAGAAATACCTTTCCGACCGAAAAAAATAAAGAAACTGAAACAGTCAATATCGGGATGTCTGACGACAGCGGCAAACCCACTCATTCATTTAATACCTTTAAGAGATAAATTTATTGGAAGCTTTTTTATATCTTTACCCCGAATCCAAAATTATTTATACTTGAAAAGAAAAAATGAACATGAAACACCAAAAACAGTTAGTAACTGTACTTTTGTTGGGAGCCGCTTGCAGCCTGCAAGCGCAGCGCTGCGAGACGCTGCTCGAGAAGAACTGGAAGTTCAGTAAAGGAGATTTTAAAGAGGCTAGTCAGCCGGGGTTTAATGACACAAAATGGGAATCGGTCGTCATTCCGCACGACTGGGCTATTTTCGGTCCTTTCGACATGAACAATGACCTTCAGAATGTTGCCATCACACAGAACTTCGAGAAAAAGGCATCCTTGAAAACAGGACGAACCGGGGGACTGCCTTATGTAGGCTCCGGTTGGTATCGCACCAGTTTTGATACTCCTGCCGACAAAGAAGTAACCTTGCTCTTCGACGGCGCTATGAGTGAAGCCCGTGTCTATGTGAATGGAAAAGAGGCTTGTTTCTGGCCTTTTGGCTACAATTCTTTCCATTGCAACGTCACTCCTCTCCTGAATAAAGACGGAAAGAGTAATATACTGGCTGTACGGCTGGAAAACCGTCCGCAGTCTTCGCGCTGGTATCCGGGAGCGGGCTTGTATCGCAACGTGCACCTGATTGTTACTGATAAAGTCCATGTGCCTGTATGGGGAACACAGATTACAACTCCTCATGTGAGCAAGGAATTTGCAGCCGTACACCTGCAAACAAAGATAAACAATGCCGGTGAGAAAACACAAATCCGCATAGAGACGGATATTCTTTCTCCGGACGGAAAAGTAGTTACCCGTAAAGAGAATACAAGCCGTATCAATCACGGACAGCCGTTCGAACAGAATTTCATTGTAAATGCACCTGAACTCTGGTCACCGGAAAGCCCGTCACTCTACAAAGCGGTTTCCAAAATCTATGCAGACAACAAGCTGGTAGATACTTACACCACCCGCTTTGGTATCCGTAGCATCGAGTACATCGCCGATAAAGGTTTCTACCTGAATGGAAAACACCGGAAATTCCAAGGAGTATGCAACCATCACGATTTAGGCCCGTTGGGAGCCGCCATCAATGTAGCGGCACTCCGCCACCAACTTACTCTTTTGAAAGATATGGGTTGTGACGCTATCCGTACATCGCATAATATGCCGGCTCCAGAACTCGTTGAGTTATGTGACGAAATGGGATTTATGATGATGATTGAACCGTTCGACGAATGGGATATTGCCAAATGTACCAACGGTTATCACCGTTATTTCGATGAATGGGCGGAACGCGACATGGTGAATATGCTTCACAACTACCGCAATAACCCTTGTGTAGTAATGTGGAGTATTGGTAATGAAGTGCCTACTCAGTGTAGCCCCGTCGGTTATAAAGTGGCTAAATTCCTGCAAGACATCTGCCACCGTGAAGACCCGACCCGTCCTGTGACTTGCGGAATGGACCAGGTAACTTGCGTACTTGCCAACGGCTTTGCGGCTATGATTGACATACCGGGACTTAACTATCGCACACAACGTTATAAAGAATCTTATGACCAGCTTCCACAGAACTTGATTTTAGGTAGCGAGACAGCTTCTACCGTCAGCTCACGCGGAGTCTATAAATTCCCGGTAGAAGATAAAAAAGGAGCTAAATATGAAGACCACCAATGTTCTTCGTATGATGTGGAAGTATGTCCGTGGTCAAATATCCCGGATGAAGATTTCGCCTTAGCCGATGATAACCACTGGACTATCGGGCAGTTCGTATGGACAGGATTCGATTACTTGGGCGAACCTTCGCCTTATGATGTCGATTCATGGCCGAATCATAGTTCTATGTTTGGTATTATCGACCTTGCCAGTATTCCTAAAGACCGTTACTATCTCTACCGTAGTGTATGGAACAAAAATGCAGAGACGCTGCATATCCTTCCTCATTGGACTTGGCCGGGACGTGAAGGTGAAGTAACTCCGGTATTCGTATATACCAACTACCCGACAGCCGAACTGTTTATCAATGGAAAAAGCTACGGCAAACAAAGCAAAAACAACAGTTCCTTGAAGAGCCGTTACCGCTTGATGTGGATGGATGCCGTATATGAGCCGGGCGAAGTTAAAGTAGTAGCTTATAACAAAGACGGAAAAGTTGCAGCAGAAAAGACAGTCCGCACTGCCGGTAAGCCTCATCATATCGAACTGGTGAGCAACCGCAACGAACTGACTGCTGACGGAAAAGACTTGGCTTATGTCACTGTGAAAATAGTAGATAAGGACGGTAACCTCTGCCCAGCAGATAGCCGCCTGATAAACTTCTCCGTAAAAGGAGCCGGGAAATTCCGGGCAGTAGCCAACGGAGACCCCACCAACCTGGAACAATTCCATCTCCCGAAGATGCACGCTTTCTACGGGATGTTGACCGCTATTGTACAGACAGATGAAATAGCCGGAGAAATCATACTGACTGCCAAAGCAAGCGGTGTGAAAGCCGGAACAGTCCGTCTTCAAGCAAAATAATTACGCTATTCCAAATTTGACCTTATAAGAAAGCCGGATAATCATGGTAGTCTTTTCTGATTGCAACAGATTATCCGGCTTTCCCAAACATATTCGATAAGTTGACATAAACAACCATCAAATGGCCTTCCAAAAAGACTGGAAATCCCGGTATTTGCCGTAGCAAACCAGCTCATCCCCCTCTTCTACTTTCTCATTCTCCGGCAATTCGTTCTTCACATGAAGTTCCGTCAGGGAAATCCCCAGGCAATTGGTTATTTTATCCGCACGCTTCAGCCCGATGAGTTTCAGATGGAATTCTTCATACAAGTTCAGTTCATTGACAAAGTATCCCACAAACTTCCTCGGTACGGTGAACTTTACGACATAGTATTCCGAATCAATGCGGAAAGCTTCCATGTTTGTCCCGAAATCAAGTAATTGTACCAGACTGCGGGCTGCGTCCTCTTCCGGTGTCAATATTTTCTCCAGGCTGAAAGCTTCCAGCACAGCTTTATGAACCCCATCAATTGCACGGGCATAAATACGAGTCACCTTTTTCTGTTTCAACAAAGCTACCACCCGCACAGACGCACCGAAATTCTCGCCAATCGCGACAATCACTACGTCCACACTATTCAGCGGAAGAACCGACAAGGACTGTTCATCCGTCGCGTCAATCACAAATGCAGTGGCAATCTTGTCTTTGATGCTGTCCACACGGCTCTCACTAATATCCGCACCAATAATCTCGTGTCCCAATGCAGACAATTCTTCGGCCAGCATATAGCCGTAATTTCCTAAACCGATAATAATATACTTCATATCTTTAGTTTATGATTATGTTATCACTCGGATAACGGTATTTTGTATTCTTTTTCTGTTTCACAATTCCGAGCATCAACGTAATCAGCCCCACACGCCCGATAAACATCAATAATGCCACCAATAATTTACTTGCGTCACACAACTTCGGAGTCAGATTCAAGCTGGAACCTACCGTACTAAGTGCCGACACACATTCGAAAGTCAATGCCATCAATGATACCTGAGGTTCAAGGACGCTCAATATAAAGATAAAGAGGAACAGCACTCCCAATGACATGACTACCGTAGCATTGGAACGCCGGATAGAATCGTGCGAAAGCTCCCTGCCGAATACCTCTACACGCTCCGTTCCACGCAGCACAGCTACAAGGTTCAGGACAACTACTGCAAAAGCATTTACCTTCACACCACCGGCAGTAGACTGGGCGCCCCCACCAATCCACATCAAGACTAAATAAACCAATAAGGTCTGCACACCCAACGAAGTCAGGTCTACGCTGCTAAAACCTGCTGTTCGCGGACAAGTGGCATTAAAGAAAGCCTGCGTCCATTTGTCTGCTACAGGCATTCCTGCAAATGAAGCGTTCCATTCAAAAGCGGCAATCGCCAACGTGCCGATAACCAACAGCAGGAAAGTCATTATCAGTACAATCTTCGTATTCAGATTATAGAGATGAAGCGTACGGTGCTTTTCCAGTTTGCGGGTACGTACAAACCTCCAGAAATGACGCAAATGATACAATACAATATCTTTGAAATTGACCAGGATAGGAAAACCGATACCGCCCAAAATAACCAGAAAAGAAACAGAGATAAACAACCAATTATGATTAGTCATCACCATCGGATTGCCCAAATTGCCGGAAAGCGTGGAGAACCCGGCATTACAGAAAGCAGAAATGGAATGGAAAGCAGAAAAAGCCAGTTCACTCTCCAGACTCATTCCCAATGTGCCGTGAATACTGAACCAGATAGAAACCATGCCGATGCCTTCAATCACCAAGGTAAATCCGAGTATATATAATAAGGTGGACAGCAACGAACCTAACGAATTGGAACTGACCATATCGCGTACCACCAACTGGTTGTAAAGAGAAGTATTCCCCATAAAGAACATCGCAAAGAAGCTGGTCAAGGTCATCACTCCCAATCCGCCTATCTGAATCAGCAGGATAATGACAACAAGACCACTGGTAGTAAACGTAGTCGCCACATCGACCGGGACTAATCCCGTGACACATACCGCACTCGTAGCCGTGAACAACGAATCAACCCAAGTAATGCCATTCACCGTACATCGTGGCAACATCAGCAGCCCTGTACCAATCAGAATAATAGCAAGAAAGCTGACTGCCAGCATCAAAGACGGATTGGTACGGCGTCCCAACAGGCGCACCAGGCCGTTGGACAAATTCAAGAAAGAGAAAATCAGCAATAATACCAAATGATAGAACTTTCCATGCAGGAACTCCCAAAACTGCAGAATAGCCCCTTCCTCCTCCGGTTGATAAAAAATAACAGGTATCAAAGTGAGATATAGCAAGACACTCAATATCCATGCCAACCCTCGATATTGTTTCTTGGTACTTCGGTATTCAAGGGAGATATGCAGGGTGACATCAATCAGAAAGATAACCCATACGGCTTTATACAGGACTTGTATTTTCGCTATTTCATCCGCCGACAGCGGAAAGCCATGTTCGTAAACAACCCCGACAATCAGCGCAAGAGACGCTAAATAGGTCAATGCTCCTACCAAGCCTAATATAATATGTATATACGGCTTCAGCAGTTTGTTTTGGTATAACAAGAATTTATGATAAATCTTCATATCATATTTTTTATAACATCGCGCAAACTTAAATAAAACAACAATCGAAACCGATTCTTTGTTGACAAAATTATCCGAATATTAAAAATTTTGTCTACATCTGGCAGCAGAAAATTAAAAGCCACAATATTATGAACGACGACACAATTTTGCTCCGGTCCATATTCATGCCGGTGGTCTTCGTTACCATGGCGCAGGTGTTATCGTTTCCCTGTTGCTCAAAGACGGTCTGATGGAAGCGGTGGATATATCTTTTTCTATTTTTCATTATACTGTATAGAAAAGATTTTATTACCTTTGGCGCCACTATTAATCTTACGACCTAATAATGAGCTATCTAAAAAATATAATAATCTGTCTGTTCTTTCTATACATAGGAACAAATCCTGCTTTTTCCGAGATTCCGGAACAAATAAATTTCTCTTATATTTCTATTAATGAAGGATTGTCGCAAAGTACCGTATTCGCCATTGACCAGGATAAACGGGGCAATATGTGGTTTGCTACCTATGATGGAGTGAACAAATATGACGGGTATGCCTTCACAGTCTATCAGCACAATGAGGATGACCCTAACAGTATAGCCAATGATATTTCGCGAATTGTAAAAACAGATAGCCGGGGACGGGTTTGGATAGGCACACGGGACGGGCTGTCATGCTATGATGAAGAAAAAGACCAGTTCAACAACTTTTTCTACGAGAAGAAAGGGAAACGGCAGCAAATCAACGGCATTGCCGAGATTTCACCGGAACAATTGCTTATAAGCACACCGGAAGGTCTTATCATGTTCGACATAAAAGAATCCAAATTTGTGGACGATTCTTTCGGCACAGCCATGCATAAGATTATAGCCACCGCTCTTTACAGGCATGGAGATGTAATCTATATCGGTACAATGGAGAACGGGCTTTACAGCTACTCTATCCCACAGAAAAGTCTGGAAAAGATGACTCCTATATCAGACACCAAACGGATTCAATCTATCTTGCAGCAATCTCCCACCCGCATATGGATAGCGACCGAAGGAGCCGGCTTGCTTCTGTTCAACCCGAAAACCAACGAAGTTAAGACATACCTCCATTCCTCTTCCAATCCTAAAAGTATCAGTTCCAATTATATCCGTTCGTTGGCACTGGATTCACAAAACCGTTTATGGATAGGTACATTCAATGATTTGAATATTTATCATGAGGCAAGTGACTCATTTATCTCATATAGTAGTAGTCCGGTAGAAAAAGGCAGTCTGTCGCAACGTTCGGTTCGCAGTATCTTTATGGATTCGCAAGGAGGCATGTGGCTTGGAACTTATTTCGGCGGATTAAACTATTACCATCCCATCCGGAACCGGTTCAAGACCATACAGCGTATTCCTTATAAGAACTCATTGAGCGACAATGTAGTAAGTTGTATTGTAGAAGATAAGGACAAGAATCTTTGGATAGGAACCAATGACGGCGGACTGAACCTATACAACACCAAAACACAACAGTTTACACATTATGCATTGCAGGAAAACGAACGGGAAATAGGAATCGGTTCCAATAACATCAAAGCCGTATATGTAGACGAGCAGAAGTCATTGGTATATATCGGTACTCATGCCGGCGGACTGACTGTTCTCCACCGCAACAGCGGACGAATGGAAAGTTTCAATCAGACCAACAGCCGGTTGGTGAATGAAAACGTATATGCCATTATCCCCGACGAGGGCGGCAATCTCCTGTTGGGAACATTGAGTGCTTTAGTCAGCTTCAATCCCGCCCAACAAAGTTTTACGACCATAAATAAAGAGAAAGACGGTACTCCGTTCACACCCCAGCAGATTACAACCCTGTTCAGGGATTCACATAATCGGCTTTGGGTCGGCGGTGAAGAAGGGATATCAGTTTTCCTGCAACAAGGATTGGATATACAAAAGGCTTCTATTCTTCCGTCGTCTTCCGTTACGAAAATGTTCACCAACTGCATTTACGAAGCAAATAACGGTGTCATTTGGATAGGTACGCGTGAGGGGGTCTATTGCTTTAATGAGAAAGAAAAGAAAATCAAACGATATACCACTGCCAACGGTTTGCCTAATAATGTAGTCTATGGTATCCTGGAAGATACTTTCGGACGACTCTGGCTGAGTACCAACCGGGGTATTTCCTGCTTTAACCCGGAAACTGAAAAATTCCGTAACTTTACCGAATCGGACGGTCTGCAAAGCAACCAGTTCAATACTTCCTCATACTGCCGCACTTCCAGCGGACAAATGTATTTCGGGGGTATCAACGGTATCACAACTTTCCGTCCGGAATTACTGCTGGACAACCCTTATACCCCACCTGTAGTAATAACCAAACTGCAACTGTTCAATAAAACAGTCCGCCCCGATGACGAGACCGGCATCCTGACCAAGAGTATCAACGAAACGGAAAGTATCACATTGAAATCATGGCAAACGGCTTTCACCATCGAGTTTGTGGTATCCAACTATATTTCGGGACAGCACAATACATTTGCCTATAAGCTGGAAGGTTATGACAAAGAGTGGTATTATCTGACAGACAAACGTTCTGTCTCCTACTCCAACCTGCCGCAAGGTACTTATCATTTCCTCGTAAAGGCTGCCAATAGCGACGGAAAATGGAATATGACTCCCACCGTACTCGAAATCACAGTCCTGCCCATATGGTACAAGACTTGGTGGGCGATACTTCTTTTCCTCGCCACTTTCATCGGTTTCATCACTTTCGTATTCCGTTTCTTCTGGATGCGGAAAAGCATGGAAGCGGAACTGGAGATAGAACGCAGGGACAAGGAGCACCAGGAAGAAATCAACCAGATGAAGATGCGTTTCTTCATCAATATTTCTCATGAATTGCGTACTCCGCTGACCCTTATCTTAGCTCCTTTACAGGAAATTATCAACAAGATAAGCGACCGCTGGACACGGAACCAACTGGAGTATATCCAGCGAAATGCCAATCGCCTGCTGCATTTGGTCAATCAGTTGATGGATTACCGCCGGGCCGAACTTGGAGTGTTTGAATTAAAGGTAAAAAAAGAAAATGCCCACCAGTTGATACATGACAATTTCCTATTCTATGATAAACTGGCGCGTCATAAAAAGATTACCTATACGCTTCACTCGGAATTGGAAGACAAAGAGGAACTTTTCGATCCCAATTATCTGGAACTGATTGTCAACAATCTGCTTTCAAATGCTTTCAAATATACAGAAAGCGGACAAAGCATTACCGTGACTCTGAAAGAGGAAAATAATTACCTGATACTGCAAGTCAGTGATACAGGTATCGGCATTCCTATCAACAAACAAGGAAAGATATTCGAACGATTCTATCAGATTGAAAGCGAGCACGTGGGAAGCGGTATCGGTCTTTCATTGGTACAACGCTTGGTAGAATTACATCACGGCCGCATTGAACTGGATAGCGAAGAGGGTAAAGGCAGTACGTTCTCTGTATATCTTCCGCAGAATATAAACACCTACAAGCCATCCGAATTAGCTTCCATTGATAACAAAAACGAAGAAGAACAGGTATATTCTACCAATTCCAAAGAGATGTATTTCATTGATACGGAAAAGGTGGAAAATGAAACCATAGAATCAGGTGACAAAAAACGGGGAACAATTCTTATCGTAGAAGACAATAACGAAATCCGCCATTACCTAAGTAGCGGACTTGCCGAACTCTTCAATACACTGGAAGCCGGAAACGGTGAAGAGGCTTTGGAGAAACTGAAAGAGAATGAAGTGGACATTATTGTTACGGATGTCATGATGCCTGTGATGGATGGTATCAAGCTATGTAGGAATGTGAAACAGAATATCCGTACCTGCCATATCCCTGTTATTATCCTGTCAGCCAGAAGCGAGATTAAAGACCAGATGGAAGGTCTGCAAATGGGTGCGGATGATTATATCCCCAAACCATTCTCTCTTGCCATACTGACAACAAAGATACAGAACATGATGCGTACTCGCAGGCGTATGCTCGAACGGTATTCCAAATCTCTGGAAGTGGAACCGGAAAAGATTACATTCAACGCCATGGATGAAGCTTTACTGAAACGCGCCGTTGCCATCGTAGAAAAAAACATGGACAACATCGAATTCTCTACAGACGAGTTTGCCAGAGAAATGAATATGAGCCGTTCCAATCTACATCTGAAGTTGAAAGCTATCACAGGTGAATCTACTATCGACTTTATTCGCAAGATTCGTTTTAATGAAGCTGCCAAATTACTGAAGGACGGACGTTATACGGTAGCCGAAGTCAGTACGATGGTAGGATTCAACACACCGTCTTACTTTGCTACAAGTTTCAAGAAGTATTTCGGATGTTTGCCTACGGAGTATATCAAGAAGGCAAAGGGATAAGCTAACAACAATGTATAAGACTGTACTTTTCTTCTTGACGGATTTGAGCCAAAATATAATCTTACAATATCCCTCTCAAGAATTAAAAAGTGAAAATCTGCTGTCACCTGTCACCTATTTGCATTTAAATATTTGATTATAAGCATGCTATAATGTGACAGCAAGCTATGACAGCACGGTGACGGCATTTTTGCTGTCACCGAATAAAGTTCCAAGGTAGTTTCTCCTAATTGAAACTTTTGTTTCAACAGGAAGAAACTTAAGTTTCATAAGCTTGAAACTAAAGTTCCAAGCTGGTGAAACTTTTGTTTCAAGCCTATGAAACCGGAGTTTCTAAGGCAGGAAACAAAATGTTTCCCTACAGCTAAGAAATAGGAACAAGGTAGGTTGTGATTCTTAAGTAACGTAAGAGAGAGATTATGAGATTATATTTCGAATCATTCCGATTAGTTACACTTATCCTTCTTATTTCTCCAATCCACCATGATTTCCCCAATCATTATGGACTAAAATTCATCCAATAGAACACCTAAAAATGTACAAAACCAACGCTACAAATACAATTGGATTAGATTACATTATGATATATAAAAAGCCTGATATCAGATATATAACAGTTTTCTTAGACAGAAATGATATATGATTCAACAAATTTAATATCAAAAAAATCATTTTTGAACAAAGCTTGAACAAGACAGCTTAATGAATAGGAATAAACAGATTACATTTGCAAACAGTAAAATATAACTTTTAATAATTAAAACCTAATAAAAGCATGAAGAACATCTTCTTTGTTACTTGCGTGTTCACAGCCATCACTTTTACAGGATGTGTGGACGACGATGATGATTTATTATCTGGTGAAATTAGTTCTGGTGTAGAAATACTCCCGGAAAATAAGCCTAATGATGTCGTCGAACCTAAACTCTTTGATATTATCAATCTCGATTACCCCGGATTGGAAAAGGTTAAATCTTTCTACGAAGCAGGCGAGCATTATTATGCAGCTCACGCACTACTGGAATATTATAGAACAAGAACTAATGTGACAAATCCTGGATTATCTCTTGTGAATGTAACAATAACAGATGCAGACCAAGCCAAAGCAGATTACGCATTGGAAGATTACCGTTTTCACGTGAATAATTTTTTTGAAGACGCTAACGCCTTAAAGCCTTATTCTATAAAGAAAGATGATAAAATCAATTGGGAGTATTCACCGGAAGGTGCATCAGATGAATACCAGAAACAATTGCATCGCCATCAATGGTTCATCCCACAAGGTAAAGCTTATCGAGCAAGCGGTGATGAAAAATATATTGAATCATGGATTGCAACCTATACAGATTGGATTTTACAGAATCCTAAACCGGAAACGGGAACAAACACAACATCTTGGTGGCAATTACAAGTAGCAAGCCGCCTCAATGATCAGGTCGAACTATTTGAATATTTTAAACATTCTAACAACTTTACTCCTGAATGGTTATCCACTTTCATTGTCTCTTTTGCCGAACAAGCAGATTTCCTGGTTGATTATCCATATACAAAAGGAGGAAATATCTTGGTTACCCAAGCTAAAGCATTGGCTACAGCCGGAACATTAATGCCTGAGTTGAAAAATGCCGAAGTGTGGATAAATACAGGTTATCAAACACTTGCTCAAGAAGTGAAAAGTCAATTCTTGAATGATGGATGGCACAAAGAAATGTCACTATGTTACCATATAAGTACCGTCAATAATTTCTACGAGATAATGAGAGTAGCAGATGCCAATCACTTATCGGAAAAGCTCCCTGCTGATTTCATTGAACCACTTCGCAAAGCGACAGAAGTATTAATGTACTTCACGTATCCAAACTATTTCCAAAAAGGTTCAGATAACATTGTTCCGATGTTTAATGATTCTTGGTCACGAACACGTAGCATAATCAATAATAATTTTAAAAATTATGTTGAAATGTTTTCAGATAGCGAAGAATTAAAATATATGGCAACTGCCGTTAATGGAAACACGCCACAAGGAAAGACCCCAAATAATGACATGAAACTATTCGATCAAGCCGGATATTATGTATTACGTAATGGATGGACACCCGCTTCCACAGTTATGATATTTAGCAATAATAAGAGTAATGATCTTTCTGCAGTTCTTAGTAGTTGGACTCATAATCAAGCAGATAATGGAACATTTGAATTATATAGAAATGGACGCAACTTCTTCCCAGATTCAGGAGTATGTACTTATTATACAACTGGTGGAGATAATAGTTTACGCAATTGGTTCCGTGGTATTGATAAGCACAATACTTTATCGTTAAACAAAAAGAATATCACAAAAGCAGATGGTAAATTACTAAAATCAGAAAAAGGCAATACTGAACTAATAGTATTTGAGAACCAAGGATATAACAATCTGAAACATCGTCGTGCCGTATTTTATATAAAAGATAAAGACTTGATAGTTTTAGTGGATGAAGGTATAGGCACAGCAGAAGGAACCATCAACCTAAGCTTTAACCTTTGTGAAGGAAGCAATACCGAAGTTGTCATGGATACTCAGGAGAATGGAGTCCATACTGCTTTCAAAGATAATAACAACATCTTAGTCCGTACATTTGCTAACAAAGAAATTACTTGTTCTCCTTTTACAGGACGTATTTCATACGAAGTAAAGGGAGAATACAAAGAAAGACAATCATATACTATTGATATGACAAAGGCAGCTGATGAAACTGCTCGTTATATAACTGTCATTTATCCTAATAATGACGTAAACAGCCTCTCTGCTCAGTTTACAGATAACGGATACAGCGAAAACGGAGCCGCAATAAAAGTGGTCATCAACGGAATAGAATATTCTTTATCATATACCTTATAATTAATAACCTTTTAGAACATGAAATCTAAATTTAAGCAAATTAATTCATTTGCATGGAGATTCGCCACCATTTGTTTGTTGGCAGTTCTCGGCGTTGCCTGTTCGGATTCTGAAACGACAGACACTACTCGATTTACACTCTACTATACAGGTTTGACCGACATTGGGCCTTCTATGAGTGGAACAATTGCAAGTCCTACGTATAAAGGTAGCACTCCTTACGATTTTGTTATCACCAACGTGACACTTAACGGAGAACAATATAATACAACGGAGATTTTTGAAATTGACAGCAATACAGGTGCTATCACCCTTACTAGTGCAAAAGATACTCCTGTAGGACTTTTCAAAATATCTGTTTCTTGCTATTCCGATGGCAAACGCTATGATTATGCAGATGCCATTGAAGTGAATATGATGAAACCTGTTCCTGATGGTATAATAGTAGAGCCGAACTGGTTAGAAACTGACTATGAAAATATCATCAACAATGATGACGCACTACAATTACCAACAGCACATGTTAAAACTGACGGCAATCATATATCTATTACTGGCTATAAAATAGCCTCTGTTATGTATAATAATGTAGCTATAGATCAGCCTAACAAATATTTCACAATATCCAATAGTGGTGAATTCTCCATTGTAAAAGGAAACACAGCCATTAAACCTGGTGTATATACCATTTCACTTCGATTGATAACGGCGGCAGTAGACGAAGAGGAAGAAGAAGGAATTTTTGAAAATGCAATCCAAGTAAATATCACATCCAAACCTCTATCACTTGTCTATACGCCTAATGAAGGAAAAATAGAAGAAGAGACAGCACAAAGCGGACAAACAACGTTCACTAGTTCAGTTCCGGAGTTTGTGGGTTCCTTGGAAGAAATCCAATATAGCATCAGCAAAATAACACCAGCAACAGAAAAGATTCAGATCGATGCAACAACCGGTGTGTTGACTGTTGCAACGGGGCATCAGTTTGCAGCTGGAGAAAATTATGTGGTCAATGTGAAAGTTGCGAATAAGTTCGCTCCAGAAGGTGTAGAATTTGAAGAATGCTTTACACTTAGCACAGTAGAATATATCAATCCTGTAGCCAACTTCACATATTCTGCTACTAAAGCGACACAGGCAATCGCATTTAGCGTAGAAAAAGCAGCCAACTTCATAGGTGATGAGGTGTGGTATGAATTTGTAAATTTGCCGGAAGAATTGAAAGAACAAATTAACATCGGAGAGAGAGACGGTATAATTTCTGCAGTACAAGGCAACACCATCAAACCGGGTACGTATAGCATCCAAGTAAAAGCTTCTAATACAAAAAATGAAGAAATTGCTACTTTGGTTCTGACAGTTGAAGAAAACCCAAATTACTTCACTTATATCCGTTATGGAAACAATTTGGGACTTACTCCTGTTGAGAATTATGCTAATCAGTTTAGAGTAGCATCAGGAGAAGAATTAACAGCTTTGAAGCTTACTCCAGAAACAGACCTCAAACCAGGAGTCTCTGTTAAATGGGAAATTACAAGTTTACATCAATCAGGTAATATAAAAATTAATGATGAAGGTGTTATCACTACTGCATCTAAAGATTATAAAGCAGGTAATTGTGGTATTGCCTTGATTGAAGCAACAGCCGGAAACGGTCCAACAGCAGTCACAGTTAAGACACCTATTTTTTTCCGTTATTCTTCTGTAGTTTCTGGTGTGACTATTGAATATACTCCTTTTGTACTACAAGCAAATCCACGTAAACAAACGCGTTCTGTTGTACCTGTAGTAACAGGAACGGATGATTTATCCAAAATTTATTTAGATTATCGAAGAACATTCAACTATTACAACATCAATGGAGCAACATCTGATGGAGTTGCACATGGAAGTGGAGTGATAACTTCTAATACTTTCTTACAGTATCTTTGGGATAAGTGCGAAGCTGATTATAGTACAAAATTCCCTATATCTTATTACAGTGACACGAAGGGAACCATAAAAAATGATTTAACAAATAACACATTAGCCTACGTAGACAATACAGACAATAGTTCTAATAGACTTTCTGTTGTAGTCAATGCAAATCAATGGGAACACGATGGCTGGGCTAACGGATGTTTTATTGCGCAAATGACATTTGTCACTAATGGCAATGTTGCCAGCATTAATTCAGGTTCACAGATTTTCCCGTTAGTTATCTGGCTTGACACAAAGTTCTAATGAAAACATTTTAAATTAAAAGTTATGCAATATATATATTCAATCAAGTCAATCGGTAAAAGAGGGTGGTTCACCCTCTTAGCCTTGATACTAGTAATTGGGCTCTATGCTCAAGAGGCTTCCGTAAAAGGAGTAGTGTTGGATGAAACCGACACACCGCTTATTGGAGCAACTATTCAAGTGAAAGGAACTTCCACAGGAGCCATCACTGACATTGATGGTAATTTTACGCTCAAAACGAAAAAAGGAAATACACTTGCGATTTCTTATATCGGTTATAAAACCCAAGAAATCAAATATACGGGACAATCCTCTATAAATATAAAAATGGTTCCGGATAATCAATCGCTTGAAGAAGTAGTGGTTGTGGGATATGGTGCAATGAAACGTAGTGACCTGACCGGTTCTGTATCATCAGTTTCGATGAAAGATATTGAAGGATTCCAATCCAGCTCTATTGCCGGAGCATTGGGAGGTCAGGTTGCCGGTGTACAAATTACCTCTACAGATGGTACTCCTGGTGCCGGATTCAGCATCAATATCCGTGGGGTCGGTACACTTACTGGCGACTCTTCCCCACTTTATATCGTAGACGGTTTTGAGGTAGAGAGTATCGACCACATCGCCAACTCCGATATTGAATCTATGGAAATTCTAAAAGACGCTTCCTCTTCTGCTATCTATGGTGCACGTGCAGCTAACGGTGTAGTGTTGATTAGCACTAAATCAGGGAAAGTGGGCCGACCAATTGTTTCATACAACGGTTCGGCAAGTTACCGTAATATCTCTAAAAAACTGGATGTATTGTCTCCATACGAATTTGTCAAATTGCAAGGTGAAGTAAACGAACAATACTTAGGTACTTATTATAAAGAAGGAATGGATGAAGAAGGTAATCCGTATCGTTACCAATCATTGAATGACTATATTGGTGATAAAGGGGTTGATTGGCAAGATCAAACATTCAACTCAACTTGGTCGCAAGATCATAACTTTTCCGTCACTGGTGGTAACAACGACACCAAATATACAGCCTCATTCTCTCGCTACATTGAAAACGGTATCTTCAAAAATAGCGGTTTCGACAAAACAACAGCCAAAGTTCGTTTCAATCAAAAGATAACCAAGAATATCACATTGGACGCTACAATCAATTATGCACAAACCAACCGTAAAGGTTCAGGTACTTCTGCCGATGCCGGACGTTTCAACATGTTGGCACAAATATTAAGTGCGCGTCCAACACCAGGTTGGAAAATGACAATTGAAGAATTTCTTGATGCCGCAATTGACCCCGAAATGTTAGAAACAGGTGAAAGCCTTGCACAAGTGAATCCTGTAAAACAGGCAGAATCTGTGACTAACGACAAACGTTCGGAACTATGGTCGGGCAATGCTTCATTAACTTGGCAAATTATTAAAGGACTGACTTTCAAAACTGCCGGTACATATAATACGACCAACAATCGCACTGATGTTTTCTATAAGAATGGTTCAAAAGAGGCATATCGTAACGGTGAAAGTCCTTATGGACGCACACAAATGGGACGTGATGTTCGCTGGACAAATTATAATAATTTGACTTGGAAGCAAAAAATCAAAAAACACCAATATGATGTGATGCTAGGTCATGAAGTTGCTTATAGAAGTACGGAATATTTATTAGGAGAAGCAATGGATTTCCCATTCGACAACTTAGGTAACAATAATTTAGGACTTGGATCAACTCCTAGTAAAGTAGAAAGTAACTACAGTGACAAGATGTTGTTGTCATTTTTTGCACGTGGTAATTATAATTACGACAATCGCTATTTGTTAACAGCCACTATACGTGCCGATGGATCTACTGTATTTTCCAATAAAAACAAGTGGGGATATTTCCCTTCATTCTCTGCAGCGTGGCGTGTATCGGAAGAGGCATTCATGAAAGATGTGCGCTGGATTTCCAATTTAAAAGTGCGTTTAGGATGGGGTACGGTAGGAAATGACCGCATTTCCAATTATCTTTCAATGGACTTGTATTCATCAAACAAATATGGAGTAGGAAATAATACAGTAACCGTACTGACTCCTAAACAATTAAAAAACTCCAACTTGAAATGGGAAGGTTCTACAACAACCAACTTCGGTATTGATTTAGGTTTATTTGACAACCGACTGAATGTAATTGCTGACTTTTTCGTGAAAAATACTAAAGACTTATTGTTAGAGCAATCGCTGGCACACGTCACCGGATTTGGCTCACAAATGCAAAATATTGGCAAGATTCAAAACAAAGGGATTGAGTTGAGCTTAAACAGCACTAATATTCAGACTAAAGATTTCACTTGGCAGACCAACTTTAATATTTCGTTCATCAAAAACACATTGAAAGGGTTGGCTTCCGGAGTAGAATCAATGTATGCACGTTCCGGTTTTGACAGCAACTTCACAGCTTATGACTACATCGCTACTGTAGGGCAATCACTCGGATTGATTTATGGATACGAATTCGATGGTATTTATCAAAGCTCTGATTTCAACAGAACACCAAGTGGGCAATTAGTACTGAAAGAAGGTGTAACAAACAATGCCAGATACAACGGTACTTTACAACCTGGAGTCGTAAAATACAAAGACCAAGATGGCGATGGTGTAATTACCACCAATGACCGTACAGTGATTGGAAACGCGATGCCTAAATGGTATGGAGGTATCACTAACACTCTTAATTTTAAAGGAATAGACTTTGGATTTATGTTCCAGTTCAACTATGGTAACAACATCTACAACGCAACGCGTATCTATGCTACACAATCAAGAAGTGGACGTAGAAATATGCTTGCAGAGGTTGCAGACCGTTGGAGCCCGACTAATGCATCAAATAAAGTTCCTGCATATAATGGATATATCACTAATGATGTCTACTCTCGTTTTGTTGAAGATGGTTCATTCCTTCGTTTAAAAAACTTAACATTAGGGTATACACTTCCTCACAAATGGGTACGTAAGTTCCATGCATCCAAGCTACGCATTTACGGAACAGCACAGAACCTGTTCTGCGTTACAAAATACAGTGGATACGACCCCGAAGTAAACAGTGCAAGCAACAACCCAATGACTCCTGGCTTGGACTGGGGAGCTTATCCTAAGAGTAGAGTATTTACATTTGGTATTGATCTTCAATTTTAATTCATAAGACGAAAACAATGAGAAAAATAACATACTTTATAGTGGCATTAGCTATGTGCGTGCTACCTTGCTCCTGTTCACTGGAAGAAGAAACCAGTACAGAGATTGAAAAGAGAAACTATCTGAATAACGCAAGCGAAGCCGAGAATGTATTGTTAGGTGTATACAGGACCAATGTGGAAGATGCAATGTATGCCTATCACCTATCTATTTTGTTCATAATGGGAACGGATATTGCACAAGTGGAAGGTTCGACGACAGAAAACTGGCGCATCATCCCTACCAATGCTTTTCCTACCACTCAGTCAGAAATACAACAAACGTGGGCAGCTCTTTATAAAGGAATTTACAGAGCTAACGATTTTTTGGAACAGATTTCTAGAAAAATCAATACATACAACAACACTGATAAACAACGGGCTACTATCTATATTGCAGAAGCCAGAGCATTAAGAGCTATGTACTACTTTGAACTAGTTCGTCGTTTTGGCAATATTGTTTTGATGCGTACTACAACAGAATCTAACCAAGCCCCCGCTACTTACACACAAGCAGCTCCCGAAAAAGTGTATGAATTTATCGAAGAGGATTTGTTGTTTGCCAGTGATGTACTTCCGTATGCTAGCGATGACACGTATCGAGCAAGTAACGAATACCGTTTTTCAAAAGGTGCAGCACTAGGACTTTTGGCAAAGGTATACGCTACTTGGGCAGGCTATCCGATAAATGACACATCCAAATGGGAGCAGGCTGCCAAAACCGCAAGTATTCTGGTTAATTCCGGCAAACATGGACTGTTACCCAATTACGAACAATTGTGGAAAAACACATGCAATGGCATTTGGAATCCAACAGAAAGTTTGATAGAAGTTTCTTTCTATTCACCAACCGTTTCAGGCAATAGCGATCCTGTAAGCCGTATTGGAAAATGGAATGGAGTGAAAACAACAGCAATTGCCGGTAAACGCGGTAGCTGTGCAGGTAACCTTAAAGTAGTGCATACCTTTGTAAAAGAATGGCGTGAACACTCCAATGATCTTCGTTGCAATTTGTCGGTAGCTAACTATAGATACAATGACGAATATATTTTATGGGCATCTGGTAAAAATGATACACCTGAAACAGCACAAGAAAAAGACGCTGATCCAACAAAAGCTCAAAAAGAGAAGCAGAACTATACCCCGGCCAAATGGGACATTGAGAAATATGTAGAGAATGGATTGCTCATCAACAATGATAAGTCAAATGTCAATTGGTATGTTTTGCGCTATGCCGATGTGCTCCTTTTGTATGCAGAAGCTCTGAACGAATGGAAGCACGGTCCAAATAGCGAGGCATATGCCGCAATCAACGCAGTACGCCGCCGTGGATTCGGAAATCCTAACAATACAGTCTCTTGTGATCTACCTCAAGGATTAGACGAAGAAGGATTCCGCAAAGCTGTTCAAAAAGAACGGGCATATGAACTTGCATTCGAAGGACACCGACGTTTAGACTTAATTCGTTGGGGAATTTATTATGAAACTATTCAAAATACACGTAAGGAATTAGCTAATTGGTGGCAAACAGATAATGCTAAGTTCAACTATGTAGTCTATAATTACACAGAAAAAGGGAAACACGAATTATTTCCTATCCCACAACGTGACATAGACTTGTGCCCGAAATTCGAACAAAATCCAGGCTGGAAATAATCACAAAAACATTCTTATAATCTATAGAAAAAGTTTTAATCCTCTCCAATATGCCCCTAACCAAGGCATATTGGAGAATATTAAAACCTTTTTCAACAAAATCAAAACTTGAAAAGCAGAGTTCAAACTCCTTTTGGACAATCCTGCAACACAAAGTTAAGCCTTTCCACTACTTTTGTATCAGTTACAAAACTTCTAAAAACAATCACTTAAAATGAATAACATGAAAAAGAAACTTGTTCTCTTTGCTTCGGTTACTATCGCACTTGCATCGTGCCAGACAACCTCAAAGGAAGACTACAGTTGGATAAAAAAAGGACTGGATGTAGCTTCTGCACAATTACAACTTTCCGCAGAAGAGGTTAGTGGTACGGGAATGTTGCCACGCTCCATCCGCACAGGTTATGATATGGATTTCCTTTGCCGCCAGTTGGAAAGAGATTCATCAACATTCAAAGATTCACTCCGCGCACAACCGACTGCCGATCAACTGGGCAAACGCCGACTTTGCGGTGTTTATGACTGGACAAGCGGTTTCTTCCCCGGTTCTTTGTGGTACGCATACGAACTGACAGGAAACGATATACTGAAAACTCAAGCCATCCAATATACAAATCTACTGAATCCGGTACGCTATTATAAAGGTACACACGACTTGGGATTCATGGTTAATTGCAGCTACGGTAATGCAGAGCGTCTTGCTCCCAATGATACTATCGCAGCTGTGATGAGAGAAACTGCCGATAATCTTTGCGGACGTTTCAACGATTCTATCGGTGCTATCCGTTCATGGGATTTCGGAACATGGAACTTCCCGGTTATTATCGACAATATGATGAACCTCGATCTTCTGTTTAATGTAGCAAAAGCGACAGGTGACCATAAATACAAAGACATTGCTATCAAGCATGCTATGACTACCATGAACAATCACTTCCGTTCGGATTATACTTGCTGGCATGTAGTAAGCTACAACAACGACGGAACTGTTGAACGCAAACAAACTCACCAAGGCAAGAATGACGATTCTTCATGGGCACGTGGTCAAGCATGGGCTGTATATGGCTACACAGCTTGCTACCGTGAAACAAACGACAGTACTTTCCTGAACTTCGCTATCAAAGTGGCTGATATGATTATGGATCGCGTTAAAACAGACGATACTATCCCCTACTGGGATTATGATGCGCCTGTGATGGAAGAAACTCCACGTGACGCTTCTGCCGCTTCTGTTACCGCTTCTGCCATGATCGAACTAAGCACCATGGTTCCTGACGGACAAAAATATCTGGATTATGCGGAAAAGATTCTGAAAAGTTTATCAAGCGATGCATATCTTGCAAAAGTCGGTGACAACCAGGGATTCATCCTGATGCACTCTGTAGGTTCACTGCCTAACGGTTCTGAAATCGACACTCCACTGAACTATGCTGACTACTATTATTTGGAAGCATTGAAAAGATTCATGGAATTAAAAAAGTTGAGAATTGAGCATGGAGAGTTGAGAATGATCCAATAATACAAAAATAAGAGTGTTCTCAATCGTAAATAGTAAATCGTAAAATCGTAAATTATATCATGAATAAAACTTTAAAGTATATCGTTCTGCTGGCAATCGCTTGTTTTGTAGGCAAAGCTAGTGCCCAAGAACTGAAAAGCGAAGTCTTTTCGCTTCTTAACCTGGACCATCCGGGATTGGAGAAAGTGAAAGCTTTGCATCAAGAAGGTAAAGATGAGGATGCTGCCAAAGCATTATTAGACTATTACCGTGCACGTACCAACGTAAAAACTCCGGATATCAATCTGAACAAAGTGACTATCAGCAAAGAAGAACAGCAGTGGGCAGATGACGGATTGAAACATACATTCTTCGTACATAAAGGTTATCAGCCTTCTTACAACTACGGAGAAGACATCAACTGGCAATACTGGCCGGTAAAGGATAACGAACTTCGCTGGCAGCTTCACCGTCACAAATGGTTTACTCCGATGGGTAAGGCTTACCGTGTATCCGGTGACGAGAAATATGCCAAAGAATGGGCACATCAATACATCGACTGGATTAAAAAGAATCCGTTGGTGAAGATGGACAAGAAAGAATATGAAATGGTCAGTGATGGAAAAATCAAAGGTGAATGGGAAAATGTACGTTTCGCATGGCGTCCGCTGGAAGTGAGCAACCGTCTGCAAGACCAGACTTCACAGTTCCAGTTGTTCCTGCCTTCTCCTTCTTTCACTCCGGACTTCCTGACTGAATTCCTGGTGAACTATCACAAACATGCCGTACATATCTTAGGCAACTACTCCGACAAGGGTAATCACCTGTTGTTTGAAGCTCAGCGTATGATTTATGCAGGCGCTTTCTTTCCTGAATTCAAAGATGCTCCGGCTTGGAGAAAGAGTGGTATCGATATCCTGAACCGCGAAATTCACGTACAGGTATATGAAGACGGCGGTCAGTTTGAACTCGACCCTCACTATCACCTTGCTGCTATCAACATTTTCTGCAAAGCATTAGGAATTGCAGATGTAAACGGATTCCGCAAGGAATTCCCACAAGATTATCTGGATACTATCGAAAGTATGATTATGTTCTACGCCAACATTTCTTTCCCGGATTACACAAACCCATGTTTCAGCGACGCCAAGTTGACAACTAAGAAAGAAATGGTGAAGAACTACAAAGCTTGGAGCAAACTGTTCCCGAAAAACCAGGCTATCAAGTACTTTGCAACAGAAGGCAAAGAAGGTGCATTGCCGGATTATATGTCTAAAGGATTCTTGAAATCAGGTTTCTTCGTGTTCCGCAATTCTTGGGGAACGGATGCTACTCAGATGGTAGTAAAAGCTGGTCCGAAAGCATTCTGGCACTGTCAGCCGGACAACGGTACATTCGAACTTTGGTTCAACGGCAAGAACTTATTCCCGGATTCCGGTTCGTATGTATATGCAGGTGAAGGCGAAGTGATGGAACAACGCAACTGGCACCGTCAGACTTGTGTACACAACACAGTAACGCTGAACAACAAGAACCTGGAAACTACAGAATCCGTTACAAGATTGTGGCAGCCGGAAGGTGCTATCCAAACTTTGGTTACCGAAAACCCGGGTTACAAGAACCTGAAACACCGTCGTTCCGTATTCTTCGTGGATAATACTTATTTTGTAATTGTAGACGAAATGGCAGGCAGTGCCAAAGGTTCTATCAATCTTCATTACCAAATGCCGAAAGGCGAAATCGCCAACAGCCGCGAAGACATGACATTCCTTACTCAGTTTGAGGATGGAAGCAACATGAAACTGCAATGTTTCGGTCCTGACGGTATGAGCATGAAGAAAGAACCGGGATGGTGTTCAACTGCTTACCGCAAACGTTACAAACGTATGAACGTATCATTCAACGTAAGAAAAGACGGAGAAGAAGTTGTACGTTATATCACTGTCATCTATCCTGTTAAGAAAAGCGCAGATGCCCCTAAATTTGCTGCTAAATTCAAGAACAAAGCGTTCGATGAAAACGGATTGGAAGTAGAAGTGAAAGTAAATGGAAAGAAACAGTCACTAAAATATAAACTCTGATAAAAAGACATTGACCGATGTCTATCAGAGCGTAGCGAAGAATCTCCTCTCTACGTTATAAAGAGAGGAGATTTTTCGTCACTACGCATCCCCCTGAATGACAGTCATATCCGGCTATTATTCATCTATTAGTATCACATTCTCCTCAAAAAGACTCTTTATTATGAGAAACTATCCCTCTACCCTACTCCTTCCATTGGCTGCATTAAGCCTCGCTTCCTGCGGCAATCAGAAGAAAGAAGAAACGAAACGCCCGAACATCATCTTTATGATGACGGACGACCATACCACCCAAGCGATGTCCTGCTATGGTGGAAACTTAATCCAGACTCCTAACATGGACCGGATTGCCAACGAAGGTATCCGTTTTGACAACTGTTACGCTGTCAACGCTCTTTCAGGACCTTCACGCGCCTGCATCCTCACCGGTAAGTTCAGCCACGAGAATGGTTTTACCGATAACGCAAGTACGTTCAACGGAGACCAGCAGACATTCCCCAAACTGCTTCAACAAGCCGGATATCAGACTGCAATAATTGGTAAATGGCATCTTATCAGTGAACCGCAAGGTTTCGACCATTGGAGCATCCTCAGCGGTCAGCACGAACAAGGCGACTACTACGACCCCGACTTTTGGGAAGACGGCATGCATATCGTAGAAAAGGGATATGCAACGGATATTATCACTGACAAAGCTATCAAGTTCCTTGAAGGCCGCGATAAAAATAAACCGTTCTGTATGATGTATCACCAGAAAGCACCGCACCGCAACTGGATGCCTGCTCCCCGTTATCTCGGCATCTTCAACAATACCACTTTCCCGGAACCCGCCAATCTGTTCGACGATTACGAAGGTCGTGGAAGAGCATCCCGTGAACAAGATATGTCTATCGAGTACACACTGACGAATGACTGGGACCTCAAGCTACTGACCCGCGAAGAGATGCTGAAAGATACGACCAACCGCCTTTACAGCGTGTATAAGCGTATGCCTATCGAAGTACAGGACAAATGGGATTCCGTATATGCACAGCGCATCGCAGAATATCGTAAAGGCGACTTGAAGGGCAAAGCATTAATCAGTTGGAAGTATCAACAGTATATGCGCGACTATCTGGCTACCACATTAGCGGTAGATGAAAATATCGGTCGCCTGATGAATTACCTCGAAAAAATCGGCGAACTGGACAATACTATTATTGTCTACACCTCCGACCAGGGTTTCTTCCTTGGCGAACACGGTTGGTTTGACAAACGCTTCATGTATGAAGAATGTCAACGCATGCCGCTTATTATCCGCTATCCGAAAGCAATCAAAGCAGGAAGCACCAGCAACGCCATCAGCATGAATGTGGACTTTGCTCCTACTTTCCTCGACTTTGCCGGAGTGGAAATCCCGGCTGATATCCAAGGTGCATCCTTGAAACCGATATTGACAAGCGAAGGCAAAACTCCCGCCGACTGGCGTAAAGCCGCTTATTACCATTACTATGAATACCCTGCCGAACATTCTGTGAAGCGTCAATATGGTATTCGCACACAAGACTTCAAATTGATTCATTTCTACAACGACATCGACGAATGGGAAATGTATGACATGAAAGCTGACCCAAGAGAAATGAACAATGTCTTCGGCAAACCGGAATATGCTGAAAAACAAAAAGAACTGATGCAACTGCTTCAGGAAACTCAAAAACAGTATAAAGATACAGACCCTGATGAAAAGGAAAAGGTTCTTTTCAAAGGTGACAGAAGACTGATGAAGAATAGATAAAGATTAACCAAAAACAATTATATCATGGACAGAAGAAGTTTTTTAAAAAACACAGGATGGTCTTTCCTCGGATTGGCAGCTTCGGGCAGCTTGCTCGGTTCTTGCGCACCGGGAAGCAAGGATGCCAAGAAAATCATGCCATCAGCCAGCAACCTCAAAATGTATTGGGGCGACTTACATAACCACTGTAACATCACATACGGACACGGCGACATGCGCGATGCTTTTGAAGCGGCGAAAGGACAATTGGATTTTGTCAGTGTAACCCCTCATGCCATGTGGCCGGATATTCCCGGCGCGGACGACCCTCGTCTGAAATGGGTAATCGACTACCACACAGGTGCTTTCAAGCGTTTGCGTGAAGGCGGTTACGAGAAATATGTAAAAATGACGAATGAGTACAACAAGGAAGGTGAATTCCTGACTTTCGTAGGATACGAAGCTCATAGCATGGAACATGGTGATCATGTTGCACTGAATTATGATTTGGACGCACCGCTTGTAGAATGTACTTCAATCGAGGACTGGAAAGAAAAGGCTAAAGGACATAAGGTATTCGTTACTCCGCACCACATGGGATACCAGGGCGGCTACCGCGGTTACAACTGGAAATGCTTTACCGAAGGTGATATTACTCCGTTCGTAGAAATGTACTCCCGCCACGGTCTGGCAGAAAGCGATCAGGGAGACTACCCCTATTTGCATGATATGGGACCACGCCAATGGGAAGGAACCATTCAATATGGTCTTGAATTGGGCAATAAGTTTGGTATCATGGCCTCCACCGACCAACATTCCGGTTATCCGGGAAGCTATGGCGACGGCCGTATCGGTGTCTTGGCTCCGTCACTGACTCGCGATGCCATTTGGGAAGCTCTACGTACCCGTCACGTATGTGCCGCAACCGGTGATAAGATTATTATCGACTTCCGTCTCAACGATGCTCTTATGGGAGATGTAGTTCGTGGCAACAGCCGTCGTATCTATCTGAACGTAACGGGTGAAAGCTGTATTGACTATGTAGATATTGTAAAGAACGGGCAGATTTTGGCTCGCATGAACGGTCCGTTGACTCCGGTTGCCCCGGAAGGCGATACAGTACGTTGCAAAGTTAAAGTAGATTTCGGTTGGAACCGTGAAGAGCAATACGTACATTGGCAAGGCAAATTATCATTAGACAAAGGACAGCTCCATAGCGTGACTCCTTGTTTCCGCGGTGCAGCCTTCACTTCTCCTCAAGAAGGTGAGACTGAGTTCCACACACATGTCAACCGCATCGTATCTGTCGGTGACAAGGAAACCGAACTGGATATGTATAGCAGCAAAAACCCGAATACGACGACTGCGGCCATGCAAGCTGTAATCCTTGATGTGGAAATGCCGAAAGACGGTAAGATTATCGCAGAGTTCAACGGTAAGAAGTTTGAGCATACATTGGGCGAATTGCTCGAAGGCTCACGTTCGCACTTCATGATAGGCTGGTTGAGCGAAGCAATCCTCTTCAACCGTGCAATGCCGGAAAGCTGCTTCACAGTAGAGCACTACATGGAAGACAAAGAGCCTCAACGCGATACGGATTACTGCTATGTACGCGTTCGCCAACGTGACGGACAATGGGCTTGGAGTTCACCCATCTGGGCAGAAAGAGTATGATTTTCAAGTATTAAGAAATAAGTATCAAGCATTACTTTGCAGATATGGAAAAAGAATACGCTATAGGAATTGACCTTGGCGGAACTTCTGTGAAATACGCCCTTATTGATAATGAAGGCGTATTTCATTTTCAAGGGAAGTTGCCGTCGAAAGCTGATGTATCAGCCGAAGCTGTCATCGGACAGTTGGTTAGTGCTATCAATGAAGTGAAAGCCTTTGCACAGGAAAAAGGCTACCAAATTGATGGTATAGGAATCGGAACACCGGGCATTGTGGATGGTACGAACCGTATTGTTTTAGGAGGTGCGGAAAATATCAACGGCTGGGAAAACATTCACTTGGCAGACCGCATTGAAACGGAAACCGGACTTCCGGCTTTATTGGGAAATGATGCCAATCTGATGGGACTGGGAGAAACGATGTACGGAGCCGGTCAGGGAGCCACTCATGTTGTTTTCTTGACGGTAGGAACGGGTATTGGCGGTGCAGTAGTCATCGACGGCAAATTGTTCAACGGTTATGCCAACCGGGGAACGGAGCTGGGACACGTGCCTCTCATTGCCAATGGCGAACCGTGTGCTTGCGGTTCTGTCGGCTGTCTGGAACACTATGCTTCCACTTCTGCTTTGGTACGCCGCTTCAGTCAACGAATAATAGACGCAGGCATCTCCTACCCGGATGAAGAGATTAACGGAGAATTGATTGTCCGCCTTTATAAACAAGGGGATCCGATTGCAAAAATATCACTGGAAGAACACTGTGACTTTTTGGGACACGGAATTGCAGGATTTATCAATATCTTCAGTCCGCAAAAGATTGTGATTGGTGGAGGGCTCTCCGAAGCAGGAGACTTTTACATTCAGAAAGTAAGCGAAAAAGCGCGTAGTTATGCCATCCCCGACTGTGCTGTGAATACTCAAATCATAGCTGCCGCTCTTGGAAACAAAGCTGGAAGTATTGGAGCTGCGTCACTTGTATTTACTCAATTATCTGCTCCAAACCTGATTAAATTATGAGAAAGAATTTAGGTATGTTGACGCTGATTATGGCGTTCTTGTTTACCATTCTGCTATCCGCCAACGGGTATGCGCAAAAAGGAATCATGCGCCTGACTCAACAGACTTTGATGCATGAGGTCCGCGAAACGCCTTCACCACTGGACGGACAGCATATAGCAATCAATCCGCCACGTTTCATGTGGCCGGACAAGTTTCCTCATCTCGGCGCCGTACTTGACGGTGTAGAAGAAGAGGATTTCAAACCGGAAGTGACTTACCGCATCCGGATCGCATGCGACCCAGAATTCAAATCGGAAGTGATAACCGCTGAAAGGAAATGGGCCTTTTTCAATCCTTTCAAATTATTCGGAAAAGGGAAATGGTATTGGCAACACGCTTATGTAGATAAAGACGGAAAGGAAGAATGGTCGCCTGTTTATCATTTTTATGTAGACGACCAGACACGCACATTCAATCCGCCTTCATTGCAAGAAGTATTGGCTAAATTGCCCAAGTCCCATCCCCGCATCCTGCTCGATGCCAACGACTGGGACAACATCATCGAACGGAACAAGAATAACCCGGAAGCACAGATGTATATCACGAAGGCAAACAAATGCCTCAACCACCCGTTGAAGCATTTGGAAGAAGAGATTGATACGACGCAAGTTGTCAAGTTGACCAATATTGTGCAGTATCGCTCCGCCCTGATTCGTGAGAGCCGGAAGATTGTAGACCGTGAAGAAGCGAATATCGAAGCGATGGTACGTGCCTATCTGCTGACTAAAGATGACGTGTATTATAAAGAAGGTATCAAACGCCTTTCCGAAATTCTTTCCTGGAAGAACAGCAAATATTTTGCAGGAGACTTCAACCGTTCCACTATCCTGTCCATGAGCACTTCGGCTTATGACGCATGGTACAATCTGCTGACACCGGAAGAGAAGAAGTTGCTTTTAAGAACTATCCGTGACAACGGCAAGAAGTTCTATCACGAATACGTCAACCATCTCGAAAACCGTATTGCCGACAACCACGTTTGGCAAATGACATTCCGTATTCTGAATATGGCAGCCTTTGCTACGTATGGCGAACTCCCGATGGCTTCCACTTGGGTGGACTATTGCTACAACGAGTGGGTATCCCGTCTGCCGGGACTGAATGCCGACGGCGGATGGCACAACGGTGATTCTTATTTTCATGTCAATCTCCGTACATTGATCGAAGTCCCCGCTTTCTACTCCCGTATCAGCGGATTCGACTTCTTTGCCGACCCCTGGTATAACAATAACGCACTTTACGTTATTTACCAGCAACCGCCATTCTCGAAATCTGCCGGACAAGGCAATTCGCATGAAACGAAGATGAAACCGAACGGTACACGGGTAGGTTATGCGGACGCATTGGCACGCGAATGCAACAACCCTTGGGCAGCCGCTTATGCACGCACGATATTGGAAAAAGAACCGGATATTATGAAGAAAACATTCTTGGGAAAATCCGGCGACTTGACCTGGTATCGTTGTACGACAAGAAAATCTTTACCGAAAGAGGAGCACTCATTGGCAGAACTTCCCATGACAAAGGTATTCAACGAAACAGGAATTGCAACGATGCATACTTCTTTGGGAGACATAGACAAGAATGCAATGTTGTCATTCCGTTCCAGCCCTTATGGTTCCACCTCCCATGCACTTGCCAATCAGAATGCGTTCAATACTTTCTATGGCGGCAAAGCTATTTTCTACAGTAGCGGACACCGTACAGGATTCACAGACGACCATTGCATGTATTCGTACCGTAATACACGTGCGCATAATAGCATGCTGGTCAACGGAATGACCCAGAAGATAGGAACGGAAGGATACGGATGGATTCCACGCTGGTATGAAGGAGAAAAGATTTCGTACATGGTCGGCGATGCTTCCAACGCTTATGGCGATGTGACTTCCCCCCTATGGCTGAAACGCGGTGAATTGTCCGGCACTCAATACACGCCTGAGAAAGGTTGGGACGAAAACAAAGTAGACATGTTCCGCCGCCACATCATCCAATTGGGAACTACCGGAGTGTACGTTATCTATGATGAACTGGAAGGAAAAGAAGCTGTGACATGGAGTTATCTTCTGCATACGGTAGAACTTCCGATGGAAATGCAGGAACTGCCCGATGAAGTAAAAGTCATCGGACAAAATAAAGCCGGCGGTACCTCCGTGGCTCATTTATTCAGCTCGGCAAAAACAGAACAAGCTATCATAGATACTTTCTTCTGCGCCCCGACCAACTGGAAGAATGTAACGAATGCCCAGGGAAAGGCTCTGAAATATCCCAACCACTGGCATTTCTCCTCAACAACCGTTCCTTGCAAAACCGCCCGTTTCTTAACGGTTATGGACACTCACGGGAACAACCGTCCGGACATGGAAGTGACTCGCAAAGGCAATACCGTACAGGTAGGCAATTGGGTTATCACTTGTAATCTGACAGATAAAGGAAAGGCCGCTATCAGTGTCACCAATAAGGCTGAAAAGGTTTCCTTGAATTATGATGCAGGTAAAGAGGAAGGTGCGACGATTGTCACTGACCAAGTGGAAGGTAAACAGGTCAGCAAAGTTCTGACGGACTATTTACCTGATTTTGAGATATAAGCCAACAGTATTCAAGAGGGTGTCCGAAAAGGGTATCCTCTTGAATCAGAAAATAAAATCGTTCAAGTTTCTTTTACAATAAATCTCTGTAATTTTAGTCTCTGAGAACATAGTGATAATCGTTTAAATGTTATAACTCAGAGCCTGTTTAAATTCTCTTCAGTCATAATTTTATAGCTGATATTTCAACTTACCCCGGCTCTTCTTGTCGCGTCCGTCTGTAGTTGGCGGAAGGGGTATTAACAGTTGCGCTCTTGGCTATTAATAGAAAACTTCCCGCCCATTAAGTATAAAGTTCCTTCGGACAGGAAGGAAACTTTCTTTTCATTCGATGCAAACTATAAACGCAAGCTTTGATTATATAATTGCAAGCTTTGTTTTTATAATCAAAGCCTTTGTTTTTATAAACAAAGCTTGCGTTTATAGATTACGGTTAACGAAAAATAAGTTTACATACTGATAATA